>Ga0194057_10000528_pt1 | contig 19810 bp, 19 predicted proteins | sample SepL4415m_MetaG_FD_155474 | JGI IMG/M metagenome (GOLD analysis project Ga0194057, IMG submission 155474) | Anoxic zone freshwater microbial communities from boreal shield lake in IISD Experimental Lakes Area, Ontario, Canada - Sep2016-L442-15m | ecosystem: Environmental > Aquatic > Freshwater... | reverse complement strand
CTTCCCCTCCTCTCCGCGTTGCTGTGATCGGTGCTGGCCGCTTAGGCGGTTTTCATGCGCAAAAGCTGGCCCGCATGGCCAACGTGGAACTCGTGGGCGTGGTCGATCCGTTAGCTGCCAACCGCGATCGGCTCGCCTCCGAACTGCACACTGGTTCATTCTCCTCCCACGGCCCACTGCTGGGCCGCATTGATGCGGCGGTGATCGCCTCGCCGACGGTGTTGCACCACCAGTTGGCCGTCGATCTCCTGGAAGCACACACGCATTTGCTCGTTGAGAAGCCCATCTGCACGACCGTGGCCGAGGCCGATGAACTGGTCGAATTGGCCCGGCGAAAGCAACTTGTGCTCCAGGTCGGGCACGTCGAGCGGTTCAATCCGGCCTTCGCGGCGGCAACTCCCCACGCGCGAAATCCAAAATTCATCGAGGCCGTGCGGGCGTCCGCCTTCACGTTCCGCTCGATGGACGTCGGCGTGGTGCTCGACCTGATGATCCACGACATCGATTTGGTACTCTCCCTGGTCCGCTCGCCGCTACGGTCGGTTGACGCCTTGGGCGTTTCGATCCTGGGTGGCCATGAGGATGTGGCCCACGCCCGATTAGAATTCCAGTCCGGCTGCGTGGCCAACTTGTCCGCCTCGCGTGTCTCCTACGAACCAGCCCGCAAGATGCAGATTTGGGCTGCGCGAGCCTACGCGAACATCGATTTCGGCACGCGGACGACAACGCTCGTGCGGCCGAGCGAAGCGATCTTGCGAGGGGAGTTCCATGCCGATCGTCTTGCGCCCGAGCAAGTGGAGCATTACAAGACGCATTTGGCCGAAGAACACTTGCCGCGTCAGCAGCAGACGTTTGACGCCGTCGATGCCCTGGCCCTGGAACTCCAGGACTTTGTCGACAGCATTCTTGCCGCCCGGCAGCCGCAAGTGACCGGCGTGGCCGGCCGTGACGCCCTGGCCGTGGCCGAGCAGATTCTGGTCAGCATCGCCAATCATGCCTGGGATCGTACCTCGCAGCCGGCCACGGAACCCGCGGCCATTCCCTATCCACGGATCGTTCCCGCGCCGCACTTCGACGTTGCGGCCTTTGAGCGGATACAAATCGAGCGCAAGGCGGGCTGATTTTACCGGACGCACTCGGCAATCTCTAAACTTCCAGTTGAAAGCACTCGGGCACGCGCTGCACCTTTCCCTCGCGGTCAATGACGGCAAGCATCACCTTGCCGACGGCCAGTAAGGTTTTCTGCAGGAATAGCCGGTACTCGTGCTCGATTTTGGCCGGCGTGACTCGAACAATCGTCGTCCGCAGCCGCAAGATGTCGTCATAACGGGCAGGGCGGTGGAAGTGGCATTCGGCCCGCACCACGACGACGAGCATGCCTAGCTCTTCCATTTGCCGATAGTTCCCTCCCGACGCGCGTAAGAGTTCCGTTCGCCCGATCTCAAAATAGGTGAAGTAGCAGGCATGATGCAGGAAACCCATCGGGTCGGTTTCCTGATAGCGGACGCGAAGTTCAATTTCGTGTTCTCGAAGCATGAATAGGGGTTCCTGTTCCTTGGTGGCCAATTTGATTATAAACCCCGTAGGTCAGGCTTTCTAGCCTGACGGACAAGTCAGGCTGGAAAGCCTGACCTACGCCTTGACCTACGCCTTGACGGTTGACGGAACCTAGCTTGCTCCCTATATTGAAGGGATTGGTGGCAGTGTGAGAAGTCCAAAAAGGGCTTTTCCGGTTTTAGGTGCAGAAGTAGGGTGGGGAGAGTGAAACGAGCCCCACCAAAAGTGGACCGCAACAGAATTGGTGGGGCTCGCTCTCCTCACCCTACAATTATTCGCGTTCCGCACTTAGAACCGGAAGATCCCCTAACAGGAGTACATCCATGAGTTCCGGTGATGGTGCAGGCGTACAGTTTGCCACGGGGCGAGGCAGGGACTACCCGGCCATTCGTCAGTTCACTGTTTTTCTCGAAAATCGCATCGGTCAACTCCTGGAGGTCATTCGTCGCTTCGAGGGCACCAAGGTCCGCATTGTGGCCGTCTCGATTTCCGATGCAGGCGAGTGCGCTTTTGCGCGTTTCTTGTTGAGTCATCCCGAAGAAGGACGGGAAATTCTTGAACGAGCAGGTTTGGCGATCATCGAGAGCGATTTGATCGGCGTTGATTTGCCGGAGGGGAGCGATGCCCTACTGAGGATTTGCACCGCGCTTTTGCAGGCGGAGGTCAACATCATCCAAGCCTACCCGCTTTTGGTCCGTCCTCGCGGGCGAGCCGCGGTGGCCCTGATGGTCGATAATATCGAGATGGGGCAGGAAACGCTTGCGATCAAAGGATTTAACATGATCACCGAAGCGGACCTACAGGAACCACTCCAGGAGTAGTTTCCGAACAGGATGTAGATCAGGTGCGATAATCGGCGTTCAGCCGTACATATTCAGCCGTCAGGTCGGCGGTCCAGAATCGCACGTCGGCGGTGCCTTCGCTGAAAGCCAGTTGCACCAGCGTGTCGCGGTTGTCGCGAATTGACTTGGAGACGGCTGCGGCATCAAATTGCACCGGTGCTCCGTCGCGATAGAGCAGACAGCCGTTGAGATGCAAGGTGACTCCCCGAGGATTGAACGGCACGTTGGCGTACCCCGCCGCTGAAACAATACGGCCCCAGTTGGGATCGGCCCCGTGAATGGCCGTCTTGACCAACGGGCTGTTGGCCACGGTTTTGGCGATAGCCAGGGCCGCGGTACGGTCGGCACAGCCGGAAATCTCAATGGTCACTAGGTGCGTCGATCCTTCTCCATCGCTGGCAATCGCCTTGGCTAGTTCAATCGCAACTTCATCGAGTGCTGCACGGAAGCTTGCCAGATCGGCCCCGGCTAGCGGAGCACCGCCCGCGGCACCATTGGCCACCAGCAGCACGGTGTCGTTCGTGCTCATGTGACCGTCAACGCTCATGCAGTTAAAACTCAAGTCGGCTGATGCCTGTAATGCGGTCTGGGCCGTGGCCGGATCGAGTGGGGCATCGGTCATGATCAAGGCTAGCATGGTTGCCATGTTGGGGCCCATCATGGCGGCACCCTTGGCAATGCCGGTGATTTGAATTTTGCGACCGCCGATGGTCAGCAATCGGCTGGCCGTCTTGATCACCGTGTCGGTCGTGAGCATTCCCCGCGCGGCCGCTTCCAGATGGGCCTGCGATGAGCCTAATTGTTTGGCCGCCGCGGCAATGCCCTCTGCAATGCGATCCATCGGCAGAAAGGAGCCGATCACACCGGTGGAAAGCACCAGGGCCTGATCGTCGGCCGCGCCGCATTGGGCCGCGGCAAGGCGGGCCATCTGCCGGGCATCTTCCAGGCCACGCTCACCGGTACAGGCATTGGCCACTCCCGAGCAAATCACGACGGCTCGAATCCGGTCGCTGGGCGTACGGCTCCGATCGAGGGCCACGGGGGCGGCGCAGACGAGATTCTGTGTATAGACTCCCACGCCCGTTGCCGGCCGGTCGCAGACCACGAGCGTGAGATCGAGCTTTTGTGGATCGCGTTTGATCCGACAGTGGACGCCCGCCAGCGAAAAACCTTGTGGTACTTGGTTTGACATAATAAATCTCCAAAGTGGTTACAATGCGGTCGTTTCCGGATAGCCGAACATGAGGTTAAAGTTCTGGACGGCCGCCCCCGACGCGCCCTTGATCAAATTATCGATGCAACTGATCGTCAACACGCGACCGCGAACCAGCCGCGCCGTGATATCGCAATAGTTCGTCAAGGCGCAGTCCTTGGTGCCGGGCAAATGCTCGACCACGCGCACAAAAGGCTCGTCGGCATAAAACGCAGCGAGCGTCTGCATGAGTTGTTCTTCGCTGACCGGTCCCGTTGGCCGGGCATAGGCCGTGGTCAAGATGCCGCGGTCCATCGGCACCAACTGCGGCGTGAAAATCACTTCGACGGGTTTGCCGGCGGCCGTGGAGAGGATCTGGTCGATCTCCGGCGTGTGGCGGTGGCGGCCGATATTATAGGCCGCGATGCTTTCATTGCACTCAGGGTAATGCGTGGTAAGCTTGAGCGTCCGGCCCGCACCGCTGACGCCACTCTTGGCATCCACGATGATGTCGCCGGTCTCGATCAACCCGGCCTTCAATAACGGCGACAACGCGAGAATCGCCGTGGTGGGATAGCAGCCCGGGTTGGCCACAAGTTGGGCTGTGGGAATTTGGGACCGAAACAGTTCCGGCAGACCGTACACAACCTTACCCAATCGGTCGGGGTCGGTGTGTTTCTGGCCGTACCATTGCGCGAAGACTTCCGGATCGTTGAGACGGTAATCGGCACTGAAATCAACCACTCGCGTGCCTGCGGCAAGCAAATGCGGAATTACGGCACTGCTGGCACCATGGGGCAGGCAACTGAAGACACATTCCGCCCGAGCGGCGATTTCCGCGGGAGTGAGGTCTTCCAAACGCAGATCCAGACGATCGGTGAGCGAAGGGTGGACCATGGCAATCGGCGGCTGACCTTCCTGCCGGCTGGTGACAGCGACGATCTCGGCCCCCGGATGGCGGAGCAAGATTTTGATCAGTTCGAGGGCCGTATAGCCCGTGGCTCCTAAGATGGCAATGCGTGTCATGATGGAATGCCGCCAGCAGCTTGAATTTGAAATTGCGACTCGTTCCCCCCGCACGGCCAAAATGGCAGATTAGGGAAGCACCTAAGTATAAATGACGTTGTACGATTCTGGTAGGGCGGTGTGTGGCAAGATTTTCTGGCAAGCGCGTGGCACGGGCTTCCAGCCCGTGGAATTCGACACGGGCAAGATGCCCGTGCCACAGTGGCGTCCGTTTGCCAGAGAATCTTGCCACACGCGTAGGGTGGCTGGAAATTAAGAATAAAACTCTCCTTCCCCAACTGCGTCGAACGCATTTTTGAAATGCTCGATCGTGCGGCGACCGCGGCCTTCGGGCCAGGTGATTGCCACGACATCGAACCGAGCGGAATATTCGAGCAAACCGTGCCGTTTCATGAAGGTCACCGCCAGGCGAGTCAGCCTCCGCTGTTTGATTGCATCCACGGCATCGGCCGGATGGCCGACCTCCTGGGATGTGCGGGTTTTGACCTCGACAAAGACAAGAGTCCGGCCATCGAGGGCCACGAGATCAAGTTCACCCGAAGCAAGCCGTCGTCCGCGGGCAAGAATCTTATAGCCCAACCGCTTGAGATATCGGGCGGCCTCATTCTCGCCACGCTGGCCGAGGGTCTTTTTGGGAAAGATCCGCAGCAGCCAGCGCGAGAAGAGAGCGGAGAAGCCCATGGTTTGAGCCACCTAGTACCTGTCCAACAGGAACTCCGCGTTTTTGTGGTGCGGCCGTCTCGGCTGCAAACGCAGCCGAGACACCTGCACCACAAGTCAAATAAACCGCGGAGTACGCAGGGAATGGAAAAAAGAAGCTTACTTTTTTGCCTTCGCCGTTCTATCGGTTCGACGTTCGCGCAAACGGACGGCCTTGCCGATACGGTCGCGGAGATAATAAAGCTTGGCACGCCGTGTAACGCCGCTGCGCTGCACGACGACCTTGCCGATCTTGGGGGAATGGAGGGGGAATTTCCGCTCCACCCCTTCTCCCTGCACGATGCGGCGGACGGTGAATGTCGCGCGGCTGCCGCTGCTGGCTCGGGCGATCACGACTCCGGTATAAATCTGGGTACGTTCCTTCGCGCCTTCGAGGATGCGGCAATGCACGTCGACCGTGTCACCAATCTCAAATTGCGGAATCTCTGCCTTGAGGCTCGATTTCTCGACTAGGTTCAGTAATTCTTGGCTCATCGGGTTCCCTTTCTCAATCTAATTGTGTCTTTACGTAGCAGGCACAGTCCCCGTGCCGTCTGCCAGAAGCCGAAGCTTCTGACGAAGACCTGCGGCTTGGGCCACAGAGCGGACGGCACACGGAGTGTGCCTGCTACTTTACGTTTCTTCCAGCAAATCGGCACGCCGCTCTTGCGTGCGCTGACGGCTGTCTTCTGCCCGCCATCGGGCGATCACGCCGTGATCTCCGCTTAACAAAATCTCCGGCACTTGTAGCCCTCGGAATTCCCGGGGCCGCGTGTATTGGGCAAACTCCAGCAGCCGCGGGGCTGTGGAAAACGAGTCGCACTGGCTCGATTCGGCATCGCCTAGGACACCGGGCACGAGTCGGATAACTGCGTCGATAATCACCATTGCGGCAACCTCGCCTCCGTTGAGCACGTAGTCGCCGATCGAAATCTCCTCCGGCTTCAACACCAACCGCACGCGTTCGTCAAAACCTTCATACCTTCCGCACAGCAGCACGATCCGTTGGTGTTGGGCCAATCGTTCAACCCCAGCCTGATCGAGCGGCTGCCCTTGCGGCGTAAGCATGACCAAGTGGCCGAAGTCGTCGTCCATGGGCCGCACAGCTTCGACACAGGCGACAACCGGTTCGACCATCATCACCATGCCCGGCCCGCCGCCGTAAGGCCGGTCGTCAACTTTATTATGCTTGTCTTGCGTCCAATTACGGATATCGTGGAGGCGCACCTCGACCAAGCCCGCGTCGATCGCCCGCTTTAACAGGCTCTGACCCAGGTATCCCGGGAACATGTCGGGGAAAAGGGTCAAAACGTCAAAACGCATAGGATCGTGGGCTGGGTATTACTCGGCTGCCTGCTCGGCAGGGGCTTCGACAGGGGCTTCGGCTTTCGCAGGCACCGCTGCCGCTTGGACCACCGGACGAGGCAGCGGCTGCCGCTTACCTTGGGCCAGACGAGCCAAAGCCAGCCGTTGAGCCTCGACGTGAGTCCCCGTGGCACCATACTTCTTGATCAATACGCTCACTTTGTCCGATGGCTGAGCACCAACGCTTATCCAATAGTTGATCCGATCGGACTTGAGGATCGCCCGAGCATCGGTCTCCGGCACCATGGGATCATAAGTGCCTAACTCCTCCAAAACACGGCCGTCGCGCGGCACCCGGAGTTCCATCGCACAAATGCGATAGAAAGGGCGATGCTTGCGGCCCATCTTCTTCATACGAATTCGAACTGACACACTCGTCTCCTATAACGATCGGGGTTTAGTTCTTAGTTCTTAGTTCTTAGTTCTTAGTTCTTAGTTCTTAGTTCTTAGTTCTTAGTTCTTAGTTCTTAGTTCTTAGTTCTTAGTTCTTAGTTCTTAGTTCTTAGGGTCTATTTCTTCTTTTCGTCTCTTTTGCGGGAACGCAACTCTTTTTCACGCTGTTTCTTCAGCTTAGCCCGCTCCTCGGAAGTCAGACGCTTGCCGGTGCTTTTGGCTTGCTTGGCGAGCTTGGCATTGGGATTGAGCATGCCGCTGGAACCCAACTGGTGCATGGTCTTGTAGCGATCCATGAGGCTCATGCTGGCCATCTTCTTCATCATATCGGCCATGCCGTCGAACTGTTTGACCAGGTCATTGACCTCGTGCGCTTCGACGCCGGCGCCCGCGGCGATGCGGCGACGGCGGCTTTGATCGATCGTCTTCGACGGGTTGCGGCGCTCGTCGGGCGTCATCGAATCGATAACGCCTACCAGTCGGCGGAGGTCGGCGTCTGGATTCTGGTCGCCCAGCATTTTGCTCATGCCGCCCATGCCGGGGATCATCGACATGACCTTCTGGATCGATCCAAGCTTACTGATTTGGCCGAGTTGCTTCTTGAAATCATCAAGGGTGAACTCCCCCTTGCGGAGCTTGGCCTCGGCATTGGCCATTTCCTCCTGGTCAAACTTCTGCTGGGCCTGCTCGACCAGCGAGAGCACGTCGCCCATGCCGAGGATACGTCCGGCGAGCCGATCGGGATGGAACTCCTCCAAGGCGTCGAGGTGCTCGCCCGTACCGATGAACTTGATCGGCACGCCGGTCACGGCCTTGACTGACAAGGCGGCACCGCCACGGGCATCGCCGTCAAGCTTGGTCATGATCACGCCGTCGAGTTCCAATGCCTCGTTAAAGGCTTTCGCACTGCGAACGGCGTCTTGGCCGGTCATCGAATCGACCACCAGGTAAACCTGATCGGGGCCAATCCGGCGATCGATCTGGGTCAACTGGCCCATCAACTCTTCATCAACGTGCAACCGGCCCGCCGTGTCAATGATTACCACCTGAACCCCGGTGGCTTTGGCCTGCTTGACAGCGGTCTGGCAGAGGGCCACGGGATCCTTCGCGGCCAGGTCGGCATAGACGGGAATGCCAAGCTGCTGGCCCAAAATCTGCAACTGTTGGATAGCCGCGGGACGTTGCAAGTCGGCAGCGACGAGCATCGGCTTACGGCCGCGCTGCTGGATCAGCTTGCCAAGTTTGCCGCAGGTGGTCGTCTTGCCCGAGCCTTGTAGACCGCAAAGCATCAGCACCGTCAACTCAGGCTTGAAGTGGAGCGAATGGTCCACCGGGCCCATCAGGTTGACCAACTCTTGATGAACGATGCTGACAAGCTGATGCGTTGGGTCAATCGCCTTGAGGACCGTTTCACCGACGGCCTGCTCCGAGACCTTGGCGACAAAATCCTTGGCGACCTCAATGCTGACGTCGGCTTCCAGCAGGGCCGTTTGGACCAGGGCCAGTCCTTCGCGCATGTTCGACTCGGTCAACCTGCCGCGGCCGCGGAGGGATCGGATCGCCGAACTGATATTTTCTTGTAGGGATTCAAACATTGGCGCAAAGGTTCAATACGTCTGACCACAACCGGCCGCCGCTTCATGGCGCGGAATCCTATATCTTAACGGATTACCGCCTAGTTTGGCAATCCTACCCTGCAAATTTCTCGGAAATACTGCGAAATCCGGTTGTGGCCGCCCTACGTAGAACGGAATTCATTCCGTTTACCCGAAAAAAGGCTCTCCGATTCTGGGGGCAGGAGTAGGAGTAGGGTGGGACGAGCGCAGCGAGCCCCACCAAATGCGAGCCGAAACCGTGTTGGTGGGGCTCGTTCCACTCTCACCACCCTACTGGGGGCAGGATCGTAAGAGCCAGCCTTACTTCCCTACGGCCTTCTCCAGGGCCTCGGCCACGGTGCGCAAAGCCTTGATTCTCGCATAGTACTTGCAGTTGGCTTCCAGGATTGTCCAGGGCGCGTGCGGCGTGCTGGTACGGCGGAGCATCTCGACGACGGCCGGTTCGTACTTCGGCCGCTTCTCGCGATTACGCCAGTCTTCGTCGGTGATTTTCCACTGCTTGTAGGGCGTGTTCTGCCGTTCCTGGAAACGACGAAGCTGCTCCTCGGCATCAATCTGCAACCAGAACTTCACGATCACCGCGCCGAAGTCGGTGAGTTGCCGCTCGAACTGATTGATCTCATCGTAAGCCCGCTTCCAGTCAGCCTCGCTGCAAAAACCTTCGACTCGCTCGACCAACACGCGGCCGTACCAGGTACGGTCAAAGATCGTAATATGCCCAGCCTTGGGGATGCATCGCCAGAAGCGCCAGAGATAATTGTGGGCTTTTTCCTCTTGGGTGGGCGCGGCGAAGGGCACGACTTCGTAGCCTCGCGGGTCGAGGCCCTGGGTGAGCCGCTTGATGTTGCCGCCCTTACCGCCGGCATCCCAACCTTCGTAACAGATCACCGCAGGAATCCGCGCGATGTACAGTTCGTGCTCGGCCTTGAGTAGCCGCTCATTAAGCTCCTTGCGCTGGGCCTCATAGGTTTCCCAATCGAGCGAAAGGCTTACCTCGACGCGGTCGAGGATCGTGCCGGCCGGGGTTTCGGCATCGACCGGTAGCGGCGGCAAGGTGACTTCGGCTTGCACTCGGGGCGGTTCCTCTCCCGCCGGCAGGCGATGGGAGTCAATCGCTTCGCGCACAGCCGCGATGAGGGTGCGAAAAACCGTCACTCGGGCGAAACGCCGCTGGGTGGCTTCAACGATCGTCCATGGCGCGGCCACGCTGTTGGTGCGGGTGATCATCTCTTCGACGGCCGGCAGCCATGCGTCGTAGTGCCGGTGTTGCCGGCGTTCGGCCTTGCCAATCTTCCAGGCGGTGGCTTGGCTGTCGAGAAGCAGCCGAAATCGCTTCTTCTGTTCGCGCTTGCTGATATGCAGCCAAAACTTGACGATCACCGCGCCGCTGTCGGCAAGCTCTTGCTCGAACTGGCGAATGTCTTCCAGGGCCTGCAAGACTTGATGCTTGTTGACGGATTCTTCGAGGTAATCTTCCAGCCCGCGGCGATACCAGGATCGGTCGAAAATGGCCCAATCGCCTGCCGCCGGCAAATTGTTCCAGAAACGCCACATCCACGGATGAAACCGCTCGGTTTCGTTCGGCGCGAGGGTGGGATGGACCTTGAATCCACGGGGATCGAGTGCCTGTGCCAAGCGGTTGATGACGGTTCCCTTGCCCGAGGCGTCCCACCCTTCAAAGACGACGATAATCGGCACTCCGGCCGCTCGGGCCAGTCGCTGGCATTCGCCTAATTCCTGCTCCAGCAGCGGGAATTGCTTGTCGTAGTCTTCCTTGGAAATCGCTTGTTCCAAATCGATAAGTTCCAGCATGATGCCTCTCGCAAACCGCGTAACCGTGGAGAAATGAATAGGATGTGACAAAAAGTTGCCGCAGCCGTCATAAAAGCGGGAGTTGGCAGCAACCGCAGAGTCAACCCAACACTATCCTAGTACAGCGACACGCGAGAAGCAATATGGCCCTAATGGCTACTTTTCGTTGCCGTGCAAAACCCGTGCGGCGGGCGTGGGAAGAATGGCCGGGGCGTTGGCCTGATTGTTGAAAGCGGCCGGGGCGTAGGGATCGATGGCGTCGATCGCCGGGGCGGCATTTTCGGCCCGAGTCTTACGGGCTCCCAGGCCGATACCTGAAGGACGCGGAACGGCAAGCGGCTTGGTAGGCCCACCGCTTTGTGGATTGCCGCCGCTTTCCGGACGGCTATCTCCGGCGGGTTCTGCCGCCGATTTGCCAGTGCCGTTTTTCGGTGAAGGTAGATAGGGGAGCTGCGGTGCGGGTCGATTCATGGCGGCGGGGCCACGTGGAGCCAAGGCTCCGCCGGCCAGGTCGGCGAAGGATGCGTTTTCGACTCCGCCACGGACCATTTCATCGGCCGGCATCGGTTTTTGCGCTACTTGGTAAACCCATTGGGCTAGTTTTTCGTACTGCATCGAGTGCTTGCTGGGAAAACTTCCAACCGCTCCCGCGACGCCCGATCCAACCGATGCCTTCAATAAGGGGCTCTCGCCTGGATTATTCCAGTCAATACATTCCAAAATGGCGTGCAGGTTCCGCTGCGTGATTCGCCGGTTCGGGCTCTCGCCCAGGGGGGGACGCATCAGTTGCAGGCGTTTTTGCCCGGGAATCGCATATCCGATAGCCCCAGGACAGTGATTCAAAAGAATCGGCTGGACGACCTGCACGAACAACTCGACGGTGCCCGGCGGCATGCCGCGAGTCATCTGGTCGAGTTGCTCGTTGCTGGGAGGCGGCGGACTATTCTCGGAGAGGCGACGGGGTTCCTTCTTCTGCTCGATTTCAACTTTCAGGCGGCGTCGCAGCACGGAGATCATCGGATGCTCGTGATTGAGCGAATCGGCCGCGTCAAGTTCTTCGTCGGCACAGTCCAGCAGGCCGTGCCGTTCACACCAGAGAAACAGTTGTAAGTGTTGCTCGATGTCATTGGGCTGAAGAACGGTCTTTTTCTGCCGATAGCCTTCACGCAAGTCATGGCAGCAGAACTCGACGCTCGCGGCACCGATTTGCAGCTCTTGGTCGGGCAACGTCACCGTATAATGGTCGCCGTCGCGCTCGATGTGGCCCTCAATGACCTGCCCATTACGGAGCAGCAGGACACCGAGATCGCCCGCGAGAGGGGTGCGCGGGGATTCCGCCCCGTCGGCTGTGGAGGCGACGATGAGGAAAATGCCCAGTAGTAGAGAGATCTTTCCCGACATAGTGGTGCGAAGGCTACAAAATTGGCCGTGATGTGTCAAGGGAGCTTCGGACAGACGGATGACCAGAAGACGGATGACCAAGAAGACGGATGACCAGAAGACGGATGACCAAGAAGACGGATGACCACCACTTCCAATTAGAGGAAAGGGGAGATAAACTTGCTCCATTCGACATTTCTTGCCAGAAGGAGCCGCCGTGAAAGATACCCTCTCGAAAATCCGTGTTGGCCATAGCCCCGACGCCGACGATGCGTTCATGTTTTACGCCCTGGCCCGCGGCAAGATTGACACCGGGCCATACCAGTTTCAGCATGAATTGGTCGATATTGAAACGCTCAATCGCCGGGCGTTCCGGGGCGAGTTGGAACTGACGGCCCTGAGCCTGCACGCCTATGCCCATCTGACCGATCATTATGTGCTATGCACTTGCGGGGCAAGCATGGGCGATCGTTATGGCCCGATGCTCGTGGCACGGACAAAACAGCCGCTGGAAGCTTATCGCCGTGCCACGATTGCCGTGCCCGGCACGCTCACCACCGCCTACTTGGCCCTGCGGCTCTGCCTCGGCATGGAGTTCCGCCAAGTGGTCGTGCCGTTCGATCGTATTCTCGACGCCGTGGTCGCCGGTGAGCACGAAGGCCAGCCGATTGATGCCGGGCTGATCATCCACGAAGGTCAGCTCACCTACGCTGAGCAGAACTTGGAGTTGATCGTTGATACGGGCCAATGGTGGTACGAACAAACCGGCCTGCCGCTGCCGTTGGGAGCCAATGGGGTACGCAAGAATCTCGGACAACCCGTCATTGCCGACGTGCAACGATTGCTTCATGCGAGCATCGAGTATGGATTGCAGCATCGCCGCGAGGCATTGGAGTATGCCTTGGAGTTCGGCCGCGGATTGGATCCCGCCAAGGCCGACGAATTTGTCGCCATGTACGTCAACGATTGGACGCTGGATATTGGTCCGCGCGGTCGCCAAGCCATTACCGAATTGCTCGCCCGCGGACATGCGGCCGGCGTGATTCCAAAGTTGGTGATGCCGGAGTTCGCGATGTAGCCAAGCAACCTCCTTCACCATCCACCAAGGTGGATGGAGTCGTGTTGGTCTTTGTTCTCCATTTTAGCCTTTCAACCTTGTTCACCATCCGGCAAGCCGGATGGGGTCCAAAAGATGTGTGTAACAACGAGGGCGATGCCCCTGGCTGGTATAGTTTTGGGTCTTCGGCCCGCATGCAATTCCAGCACCAACGGACACGCTATCGTCACATTCCCAGCACCAACGGTGCGCCCTCATACCAGCCCAGGCCAACGGCCTGGGTATAATGGCAACACGACGATTCAGGGCTGAAAGCCCGCCCCATTAGGCGAGCGATGCCTCGGGGAGATACAAAGGGGTCGCGACTCTTTGACGTTGACAACAACGACTCCCGACCCCTTATCTCTTCTGCGGCAGACTCCTATTCGTATTGTTTCATTTCCGAACGCAAATCGGTAAGCAAACGGGGCGGTGCGACGAGAACGCCCTTGCCCGATGGTGTGGGGAATACCGCCAGTTGCTTTCCGTCCTTCTCCATGCCAGGCAGCCACTTCTCGACAAAGTCCTTCAGCGAAATCGCCTTTGCCGTGTGTGTGGCCCAGTCGCCCTGCGCAAGGGCTTCCGCGAACTCTCGCTCTGGCCAGACGGGCAGAATCTGGTTTCCAGCATCATCACCCATCAAGGCCCAGCCATCCTCGAAAAGCCCCCAGACCTTCTCGAAGTCAGCGACCTTACGAACGAAGTAACTGTACCGATTGGGGGCATCGAGCGCCGTCACCGACTCGAACTGCTTGGGGTGCATATTGTTCTCACCAACTACGGTCGCACAACGGCAGGGCTGGCCGACGCCGTACCATCCGATACCAGCCAGGCCAGAACTACGGTTGATTTTACCAGGGTCAAACGGCCTGCACTACGGTAAGGCGTCCCGCCCTGCGGCCAGCCCGTGTTGGCAGCGGTGGCGGCACCCCTTACTCTTTCAATTCACGCCGCCTTTTCCATGCCCGCTTAGCCACTAGCAGCAGGACCAACAGCGGGAGGGCGCTAGCAATATACGACGAGAGGCTTAATATCTTCCAAGTTCTTGCTTCCGCTTCAAGTCGAAGGTGTAGCTCCGCCTCCAATCGTCTGATCTCAGCCTCCTGCTCTCGCGTCACGAACGAAGGATACTTCGCGCGAATCGGGCTAAAGACGCCGGACGAGAAGACGTCTTCAAGGTCCATCTTGACCTTCTGCTGCCAAGACCAAGTTCCCAGCACGAGCAGTGCAACTAGGAGACCAGACAACGCAATAATCAGCGAAGCAGTTGTGCGCACCAGTATTTCCTATGTTCGGCCAACGGATCTGTGGCCGCCGAACTGTCGGAATGACCGTTCCGCGACCGGCCGCTGGCCCCGTGGGTTGCGCAAACAATCCTCCGGGCACGGCCGATACTCCCCTGTTTTCGGCCCCTACCGCTCCTGCGTCAATGGCAAAGCAACGGAGATGCCCTATAAGAGTGGGAACTTGACCCGCGTGGTTCTATTATCCCCGATCTCGGCGCGCACCGCTAGTGCTGAACAGGCCGCCGATTCATGGTTCTGCCCCAGTTTGGCGGTCTCAGGGGCCACTTGGCCGCTGCGCTGATCCCCGGCAGTCCGGTGCCGCCGTACCGGGCGGCACCGCCCCATCGGTTGGCTGCGGTTGCTGGCCGCTGGCCGTTGCGGTCGCCGTGTGTGCCAGCGCCAGGTACTTCCGCGTCACGTGCGTCTGAAGCAGTTGATAGAAGTCGGGCGACTGCATCTGAGGCCCATTTGCCTTCGTCGCGTAGGATGGTAGGATAGTAGCCTTGACTTTTAACCGTTTGCATTACCCTTTCCACCTAGAGAGTAACCATGACCACCCGCCCGATCACAACTTGTCTGCTTCTTTCCATCCTTTTGACCTGCCTACCTCTTCATGCCGAACCGCCGGCCGCTGTCGATATGACGAAACGTGCCGAGGAACTAAAAAGCCTCAAGTGGGGCATGTTCATCTGCTGGTCATTCAGCACGTTTTCCGGCAAGGAGTGGACGCCGGGCGTCAAGGATGTCGCCTTTTTCAAGGCGACCGGCTGCGATACGGATCAATGGGCACGCACGGCCAAGGAGGCCGGCATGGGCTATATCCTCTTCCTCACCAAGCATCATGACGGATTCTGCCTCTGGGATACGAAGACCACCGACCGCAAAGTGACCAAGTCTCCCTTGGGCCGAGATGTGCTGGCCGAGTTGCGCAAGTCGTGCGACAAATACGGCATCAAGCTGGCACTCTACTTTTCCGAAGGCGACTGGACCTTTCCCGGTGCCCGCGATGGCCAAGGTGGCGGCTCGGGCCAAGATCCGGCCAGGGTCAAGGACCAACTTAGGGAACTTTGCACGCAGTATGGTCCCATTGAATTCTTCTGGATGGACTGCGCGGCCGGGCATTCCGGTATCACCCACAAGGAATTGAATGCCTGGGTCAAGGGCTTTCAGCCTAGCTGCTTCGTGGGCTGCAACGGAGGCCGGTCTGGCGACGGCACGGACTTGCGGGCCGGCGAGATGCAACACTCCGGGCCGGTGAAGGGTTTTCTGGTGGGCGAATTTACCTATCCAATTTTACCTCCACACAAGGGTGGCGCAATGTGGTTCTATTCGCTCCCCAAGCATGACAATCTCTGCATGGCAGCCGAGACCATTTACCGCGAGTATCGCGGTGCCGTCAAGTACGGCAACATTTTTTCGCTGGACGTCGGCCCCGACTACGAAGGCAAGCTCCGTAAGATCGATGCTGAGACCCTTCGCAAGGTAGGTGAGATGATTAAAACCGCGAAATAAGACACGCTACCAGCACCAGAGCCGCCCAAGCGTCTTCTGCTGCAAGGCGGTCAAATCACGAATGCCGCCACGGGCTAAGTCGAGCATGGCCGACAATTCCTTCTCGCTGAAGGTGGCTTCTTCGCCGGTTCCCTGCAACTCGACAAACCGGCCGGAGCCGGTCATCACCACGTTCATATCGACTTCCGCCGCAAAGTCCTCTTGGTAGCAGAGATCCAACAAGGGTCTGCCGTCGACTATGCCTACACTCACAGCGGCCAGGCTATCGCGAAGCGGCCGCGCGCCGGCGGGCAGATCCTTTGCAACCGCCTGCAAGGCATCGACCAAGGCCAGGAAACCGCCCGTGATGCTCAGGGTGCGAGTGCCGCCGTCCGCTTCCAGCACGTCACAATCGATGGTCACTGTCCGCTCGCCGATGGCTTCCAAATCGACTACGGCGCGGAGGCTACGGCCGATCAGTCGCTGAATTTCCGTCGTGCGGCCGTCAAGATTTGCACCGCGCTCGCGCCGCTTGCGCGGGCTGGTGCTGCCGGGCAACATGCTATACTCAGCCGTCAACCAGCCGCGTCCCTTGCCCTTGAGCCAAGGAGGCACCTCCGCTTCGACCGCGGCACAACAGAGCACGGTTGTGTTGCCGGCAGAGATTAAGACACTCCCCGGCGAGGTCCGCGTATAGCGGCGTTTGATTTTCAGAGGGCGAAGCTCGTCCGCCTGGCGACCGTCATGACGCATTGTATTTTCCTTACTCCGCAATTCCCAACCCCGCAACGCGGCTGCCTGGCTCTCGAAGTGCGGCCCCTTGCGTGCCCAGGAGCCAAGCTAAAATGCCCTTCTGCACATGCATGCGATTGGCGGCCTGCTGCACGACGACACTTTGCGGACCGTCGATCACTTCGTCGGTCACCTCCTCGCCGCGTCGGGCAGGCAAACAGTGCATGAAAAAAGCACCTTTCTGAGCATGGGACATCAAGCGAGCGTTCACTTGATAAGGGGCAAAATCGGCCCGGCGAGTTTCGCGCTCGGCTTCCTGCCCCATGCTGGCCCAAACGTCGGTGTAGATCGCCACGGCATCGCAAACCGCCTCGATTGCGTCGGTGGTGACCGTGAGATTCAGGGTGGGAACCTCTTGGCGAATCCAGGCCAGCGACTTGGCGTTGTACTGATACTTCTCGGGCACGGCCATGACCAGTTTGATGCCAAGCTTGCCGCAGCCCAAGGCGAGGCTGCGGGCCACGTTGTTGGCATCGCCGATCCAGGCAATCGTCCGCCCTTCAAGCCGGCCGCCGACTAACTCGCGGATCGTGTACAAATCGGCCATGGCCTGGCAGGGATGGCCGAAATCGGTTAGCCCATTGATCACCGAACAGTTGCTGTGCTCGGCTAGATCGACGGCCGTCATGTGTAGATTGGCGCGGAGGACGATCACGTCGACATATTCGCTCAGTGTGCGGCCGAAATCGGCGATACTTTCGCGGCTGCCAAAACCGACATCCTGGCCAAGGAAAAGCGAACTGCCGCCGAGATGAACCATCGCCGCTTCAAAGCTGACGCGGGTCCGCAACGATTGCTTTTCAAAGAGCAGGGCCATCACCCTGCCGGGCAGCAGTGGCTCGCGGAGACCGCGCGCCAATTTGGTTTTCAGATCTTCGGTGATGGAGAAGATTCGCTCGATTTCAGCAGTCGCCAGATCGGCTAACGTCAACAAATGTCGCATGATGGATTCTTACCTCGAACTGCCGGTTGCCTGCGCTTTGAGGACTTCGGCGAGGATGTCGCAGCCCTGGTGGGCTTGTTCTTCGGTGAGGGTCATTGCCGGCAGCAGCCGGATCACCGTCCCATGAGTACAGTTGATCAGAAGCTTTCGTTCCAAGCAAGCCTTGACCGTCGATGTCCCGTCGATGGCTAGTTCCATGCCGATCATCACGCCGCGGATGCGGATCTCGCGGATCAGATCACACTGCTGCTGCAGTTCGGAAAGCCGCTGCTGGAATATCTCTCCCAAACGCAGAGCGGCCGCCAGCAGGTTCTGCTTCTCAATCATCTCGATGGCGGCAATTCCCGCACGAGCGGCGATGGGATTACCACCGAAGGTGGCTGCGTGCATTCCTGGCCGCAGGCTTAGCGCAATCTGCGGTGTCGTGAGCATGGCCGCCCCGGCGATTCCGCCGCACAATGCCTTGGAAAGGGTCATGATGTCGGGCGTCACGCCAGCGGCCTGGTAACCAAACCAGTGACCCGTGCGGCCGAAGCCGGTCTGCACCTCGTCAAAGACCAGAAGCAGATCACGCTCGTCGGCCAACTTGCGCAACCCGGCCAGGAAGCCATCGGGTGGAATCCGCACCCCGCCTTCGCCCTGGATCGGCTCGATCATGATCGCGGCCGTTTCGTCGTCGATCAGCCGGGCCACGGCGTCGAGGTCGCCAAACGGTGCATAGACAAAACCGGCCATCAGCGGCCCCAAGCCCTCGTGATACTTGGGCTGGGCCGTCGCGGTCAGTGATCCGAGCGTGCGGCCGTGGAAGCTGCCTTCAAAGGTGATGATCTTGTAGCGATGCTTGGGAGTGCTATGCAACCGCACGAGTTTGATGGCCGCCTCATTGGCCTCGGTTCCCGAGTTGCAGAAAAAAGCCTGACCGCCAAAACTGCGTTCCGACAAAGCTTTCGCCCACAGCCCCTGAACCTCGGTGTGCCATGAGTTGGGCACGTGGATCAGGCAGCCCAACTGCTCGCGGACGGCCTCGACGACTGGGCCGGGACAATGGCCCAAGAGCCCGCATCCCCAGCCGGGAAAAAGGTCGAGATAACGGCTCCCCTCGGCGTCCCAAACATACGAACCCTCGCCGTGCGTCAGGGCAATCGGATAGCGGCCATAGTTGGGAATGACGTACTGCTGGAACAGCTTGAGCACGTCCGTGGAACTTAACGCGGATGACGTCACCGAGATTCTCCGTTCTTGATAATTTGGACTCGCGGGATCAATGTGGGATACGCTCTAGCCCGTCGATTTTTCACGGACGGGCTAAAGCCCATCCCACGAGGGCCGGATCACAGTTTTCCGTTCTTAATAATTTCCGTGCCAATACCTTTGCTGGTAAACACTTCCAGCAGGAGTGCGTGCCGCATGCGGCCATCGATAATGTGGACCTTGCGGACACCCCGATCGAGAATATCGAGACATGCCTGCACCTTGGGGATCATGCCCGATTCGATCACTCCGCTGGAAATCAACTCGTGGGCCTGTTGTTCCGTGAGCGAGTTCACCAGGGAGTCGGGATCATTTTTGTCGAGGCGGACGCCGTTGACGTCGCTGAGGTAGACCATTTTCTCGGCTTGCAGTGCCTGGGCGACGGCCGTGGCGGCCGTGTCGGCATTGACGTTCAGCTTCTGGCCCTTGGCGTCAATGCACATGGAGGGAATGACCGGCACGACCCCAACCTCACAAAGCCGGCGGATGATCTCGCCGTCGGCCGAGGTTACCGTGCCGACGTGGCCCAGATCGATCGGCTCGCCGTCGGGACCGCTGAGCGTCAACCGTTCGCCAAAAAGTACGTTGGTCGTGCGGAAGTTCAACGATTGGGCCTTTCCGCCATACCCCTGAATCTCGCGAGCGAGCCCCTCATTGATTTCGCCTGCCAAAACCCGCTCGACAATCGCCAGCGTGGCGTCGTCGGTGTAGCGGCGTCCTTGGACGAAGCGCGGAACCAGTCCAGCATCGGCCATCGCGCGGCTGATGGCTGCCCCGCCGCCATGGACCAGCACGGGCCGCATCCCCACCGTCTCCATGAAGATGATGTCCAGCAACAGGTGGGTCATCGACCGAGGGTCTTCCATCACGCTGCCACCGAGCTTGATGACCGTGACCTTGCCGCGGAACTGTCGAATCCACGTCAGGGCTTCGATGAGGATATCAGCTTTTTGAATCGCGTCTTCCAACTCAGGATGCTCCAAACCCCTCTATGAGGGAGTAGGCGATGTGGGTGAAAAAAGTGGATGATCCCGGCGACAGCTCACCGTCGCAGGGAAACTTAACATTC
>Ga0194057_10000527_pt1 | contig 19818 bp, 19 predicted proteins | sample SepL4415m_MetaG_FD_155474 | JGI IMG/M metagenome (GOLD analysis project Ga0194057, IMG submission 155474) | Anoxic zone freshwater microbial communities from boreal shield lake in IISD Experimental Lakes Area, Ontario, Canada - Sep2016-L442-15m | ecosystem: Environmental > Aquatic > Freshwater... | reverse complement strand
GACGATCGCTGTGGTGCACGGAGCATCGGCAGGTCATGGGGCGCTCACCGCGCCGCTATGCGATCTGGTGATCATGGTGCATGGGCAGGGACAGTTGTTTGTTGCTGGTCCTCCATTGGTAGCTGCAGCCACCGGTGAGCAAATCGACAAAGAGTCGCTCGGCGGCAGCGCCGTGCATCTCGCCTCGGGCGTTGCCCACCTAGGGGCCGACAGCGACCAAGAAGCGCTCGCGCTTGTGCGCCAAGCGTTGTCGTTTCTGCCAGCCAATGCCGGCGCAGCAGTTGCGCCGTCTCGCGACGAGCCGTTGACCACACTCATCCCCGCCAATCAGCGCGTGCCGTATGACATGGAGGGCGTGCTCGAGGCGATTTTCGATGGCGGCTCTACGTTTGTGATGCAGGACCGATTTGGCGCCTCACTGATAACCGCCTTCGCTCGTCTCAACGGTGTTGCTGTTGCCGTCGTTGCGAACCAACCCATGGTGCGCGGTGGCGCACTCGACGCCGATGCCGCGTCGAAAGCGGCTCGGTTCATCGATCTTGCTTCGGCGCACGGACTTCCTCTGGTGTTGCTCGCCGACAATCCCGGCGTGATCCCTGGCGCCGCATCTGAACGCTCGGGTGCGTTGCGTGCAGCAGCGCGCATGTACGTGGCTCAGCACCGCCATCCGGGTCCGAAGCTTCACGTCACGCTGCGCAAGGCGTATGGCTTTGGCAGTTCGATGATGGGTCAGAACCCCTACGACGGACAGACGGTCACGTTGGCGTTGCCTGATGCCACCGTTGGGGCCATGCCTGCGCGTGGTGGTGCTGATGCGATCGCCGCCGATGATCCAACCCGTCAGCGCCTGGCCGACCTCGAGCAGGGTGGCCCATGGCGGCAGGCCGACACGATGAGCTACGACGAAGTGGTGCTGCCCGACGACCTTCGTCAGGCGTTGATCGATTCGCTGCGCCTCGGCTCAGCTCGTTCGACTCACAAGCGCGGTGGGCGCGGCGCACGGCCCCGTCCGAATCTGCGCCCATGATCTCAGCAAAGCGGCCCTCCGCTGGGTGGGTGTATCTCGCGGTATTCATCGCGATCGGACTGTCGCTGAGCATGCTCGGCCCTTCGCTCACGTACCTGCGCGAACGGGCGCACGTGAGCAAGGGTGAGATCGGGGTGCTGTTCGTTGCGCAGGCGATTGGGTATCTCAGCGGCTCACTGCTGAGCGGTCGAATCTACGACCGTGGCCTTGGTCATCGCGCTCTGGCCACTGCACTCTTCGGACTTGTAGGCGCCGTGGCGCTCATCCCGCAGTTCACATCGGTGGCGGCCCTCGCTGTGCCGTTTGCATTGATCGGTGTTGTCGTGGGCATCGCCGATGTGGGTTGCAACACGCTTGTGGTGTGGTATTCCCGTGGCTCGGGATCATCACGCTTATTGAACGCGCTGCATCTGTTCTTTGGTATTGGTGCCCTAGCGAGTCCGCTCGTGGTCGATCGGTCGCTGGTGCTCAGTCATGGCCTCTCGCTCTTCGCAGTTGTCTTGTGCGGCTACACAGCGGTTGTCGCGCTCATCGTGCTGCTGCATCAGGAGCCCACGCCGTTTGCCATTGGAAACGGGCCAGCGGCAGTTGAAACGCCGACCCCGGCTCGTGTGCTCGCAGTCATCAGCGTGTTCTTCTTTCTGTATGTGGGCGTCGAGTTTGGATTCAGCGGTTGGCTGAAGACATACGCCGAAGGTATTCATCTGCCCGGTGCCAGCGCGCCAACGCTGTTGAACACAGCGTTTTGGGTGTCGTTCACGCTTGGTCGACTGCTCGCTGTCGTGCTGGCTGCGCGGGTGCGCTCGGGCGCAATGCTGGCTGCTTCGTGCACGATCGCTATTGGATTGGTCGCAGTGATGGTCGTGGCCGATGGCAATGCCATGTGGGTCTGGATCACGACGGTGCTCATCGGATTCGCGATTGCTCCGCAGTTCGCCACGATGATCGCCTACGCCGAAGAGCACATCGCTTTGTCGGGTCGCTCAACGAGTTGGTTCGTGAGCGGTGCTGGTATTGGCAGCCTGGTGTTGCCGTTCGTGATTGGGCAGATGCTTGATCGGTCGGGAAGCTCGGCAATGCCCATGGCTGTGTTTGTTACTGCGATCATCACCGCTGCATGGCTGCTTGTGGTGCGGCGCGAACTGACCGTGGCTACGCGCTAAGAAACGCAGGCGATTCGCCGCCGCCATGGGCCAACACGTTGGCGCCGGTGACGTAGCTCGCCATTGGTGAACCGAGGTAGACGCAGATGTCGCCGATCTCGGTGGGCAACGCAAGGCGACCGAGCGGCACCGTTGCGCCAACCGCAGCGATGCCCGCTTCGTCGCCGTAGAACAGGTGGGCTTGCTCGGTGCGAATCATCCCGGCGCTGATGCTGTTGACCCGAACCTTTGGTGCCCACTCGAGCGCGGACGTGGCCGTGTAGTTGTTGAGCCCGGCCTTGGCGGCGCCGTACGCGGCCGTGGTGGGCGACGGACGAACCGCGCACACGCTAGAGATGTTGATGATGGCGCCGCCGGTGGCTTGCTGTTGCATGTGGTGGTTGGCCTGTTGGCTGCAGTAGATGGCGGCAAGCAGGTTGAGTTGCACCAGGCGTTCGGTGATGCGCGGCGAAGCCGTAGAGGTATCTACCGGGGGAGAGCCGCCGGCATTGTTGACCAAGACATCGAGACGACCGTTGGCTGCAACCACCGAATCGATCAGTGCAAACGCTGCCTCGCCATCGCGAAGATCGGCGGCGAAGAACTGCCAATCGGCGGGCAGATCGTCGGCGGGCTTGCGGGCGCACACGACCACCGTTGCTCCGGCATCGGCGAAGCGCTGCGCGATGCCACGGCCAACTCCCTTGGTGGCCCCGGTGACGAGCACGACCTTGTCTGAGTAATCGATGGTGACAGCCATGCGGCAAGCGTAGTCACTCGAATCTGACGCTCCGTCAGATAACAACTAGTCTGCGCCCATGGGGATTTCCACACAGATGCATGAGCACGGTATTGCCGAGATCATTGTCGACTGTCCGCCGGTAAACGCGCTCACTGTTGCTGGCTGGTTCGAACTGGCCGAACGCATCACGGCCGCTGGCAAAGACACCAACACCCGGGTCGTGGTGCTGCGCTCCGAAGGTCGCGGCTTCAACGCCGGTGTCGACATCAAAGAGATGCAGAACACCACCGGCTTCGATGCGCTCATCGGCGCGAACAAGGGTTGCTACGCAGCGTTCGCTGCCGTGTACGAATGTGCCGTTCCGGTTATCGCTGCGGTCAATGGGTTTTGCGTGGGCGGGGGCATCGGCCTCGTCGGCAACGCCGACATCATCATCGCCAGCGACGATGCCACGTTTGGTCTTCCCGAGGTTGATCGTGGTGCTCTTGGTGCCGCAACGCATCTGTCGCGTTTGGTGCCACAGCACAAGATGCGCGCGATGGTTTACACCGCCGCCACCGCAACTGCTGCCGAACTTCACCATTTCGGAAGCGTCTTGCAGGTAGTGCCACGCGCCGAACTTCGCGACGCTGCGATGGCAGTTGCCGAGTCCATCGCCGCCAAGTCGCCAGCCGTTATGCGTGCTGCCAAGGAGTGCCTCAACGGCATCGACCTGTGGGATGTGAAACGTAGCTACCGCTTCGAGCAGGGCTTCACGTTCGAACTCAATCTGTCGGGTGTGGCCGACGAACTCCGCGATGACTTCGCCGGAACCGACAAAGCGCACGGAAAGTCAAACAAATGAGCCGCGACAAACGAACGACCGAAGACGACGCAATCGCGTCGTTGTCCGACGGGATGACCATCGGCATTGGCGGGTGGGGTAGCCGTCGCAAGCCGATGAGCCTCGTGCGCGCCTTGCTGCGCTCGCCGCTCAAGGATCTCACCATCGTGTCGTATGGCGGCCCCGACGTTGGTCTGCTGGCAGCAGCGGGCAAGATTCGCCGCATCATTTACGGCTTTGTGTCGCTCGACTCGATTGCGCTTGAGCCGCACTGGCGCGCAGCGCGTCAGGCCGGCACCATCGCCGAACCCGTCGAGTACGACGAAGGCATGTTGCAATGGGCGCTGTACGCCGGATCGTTGCGGTTGCCGTTCTTGCCCACCCGAGCGGGCCTTGGTTCGGGTGTGGTCGATGTCAACCCGTCATTGCGAACTGTTCGCTCGCCGTATGCCGATGGCGAAGAGTTGTTGGCCGTGCCAGCGATTCGTCTCGATGCGGCGTTCGTGCATCTCAACCGAAGCGACATGAGTGGCAATGCTCAGTTCCTCGGACCCGACATCTACTTCGACGATCTGTTCTTGTCGGCGTGCGATCCGGGTCATCGTTACCTCAGCTGCGAACGCGTGGTGCCCACCGAGTCGTTGCTCGACGAAGGCACGTTTCACACCTTGCGTATCAACCGCAGCATGGTCGACGGTGTCATTGAGGCACCCAACGGTGCGCACTTCACCACGTGCGAGCCCGACTATGGGCGCGACGAAGCATTCCAGAAGGCCTATGCCACTGCAGCTGCAAACCCCGATGACTGGCGAGCATTTAGCGAACGGTTCTTGCAAGGCTCCGAAGCGCAATACCAGGCAGCTGTCGCAGAATGGAAGGCACAGTCATGAGCACTCTTGCTGACATCGTGGTCATCGCCGCAGCCGAGGCATTCCGTGGCGATGGCGAAATCTTCGCCAGCGGTATGGGCACCATCCCAATGCTTGGCGCTCGCACAGCGCGCAGCACCTTCGAGCCCGACCTCATGGTCAGCGACGGCGAGGCGTTTTATGTGGGGAACGAGTTGCCCATCGGCGGTACCAACAAGGTCGTCGAAGGTTGGATTCCGTTTCGCAGTGTGTTCGACACGCTGTGGGGCGGCCGCCGTCACGTGATGATGGGTGCGAGCCAGATCGACCGGTTTGGCAACACCAACATCGCCAACATTGGCTCGTGGGATCGCCCCAAGGCTCAGCTGCTCGGTGTGCGCGGCGGCCCTGGCAACACCATCAACCACTCCACCAGTTTCTTCATCCCCAAGCACACTGCGAACGTGTTTGTGGCCAAAGTCGACATGGTCAGCGGCCTCGGCTACGACCGTGCGGCCGAACTGTCCGAGTGGGTGCAGCGCAACCATCGCCTGCCGCGCGTGGTCACGAACCTTGCTGTGCTCGACTTCAACTCGGCTGACCATTCGATGCGGCTGGTCAGCGTTCACCCTGGCGTATCGGTTGCCGATGTGCAGGCGGCTACCAGCTTCGAGCTGGTGATCGACGGCCAGGTTGGCGAGACCCGCGAGCCCACAGACCTCGAGCAAGCCGCGATCGATCGTCTCGACCCTCGCGGGTTGCGCCATCGCGAAGTGTCGTGAGGTTGACGCTGTGACTCACCCACGCCTGAAAACCGATCTGTGCGAACTCCTCGGTATCGAGTACCCCATTATTCAGACCGGCATGGGATGGGTGGCAGGGCCTCGTCTCACCAGTGCTACCTCGAATGCTGGCGGCCTTGGCATTTTGGCCAGCGCCACGATGGACTTCGCTGAGCTCACCGCGGCAGTTGCCGATGTGAAGGGCCGCACCACCAAGCCCTTTGGCGTGAACATGCGCGCCGATTCGGCCGACGTTGGCGATCGCGTGCAGTTGCTCATCGATCAGCAGGTGCGCGTGGCCAGTTTTGCGCAGGCGCCGAAAGAAGCATTGATCTCGCGACTGCATGATGGCGGTGTGCTGGTGATCCCGTCTATCGGGGCCAAGCGTCACGCCGAAAAGGTGTTGCAGTGGGGTGTCGATGCGGTGCTGGTGCAGGGCGGCGAAGGCGGCGGCCACACCGGCTCGGTGCCCACCACCATCTTGTTGCCACAGGTAGTCGACGCTGTTGCCGGCGCTGTTCCTGTCATCGCTGCAGGCGGCTTCTTTGATGGACGCGGCTTGGTTGCGGCGCTCGCGTATGGGGCATCAGGCATCGCCATGGGCACGCGCTTTTTGCTCACTAGCGACTCAGCCGTGCCGCAATCGGTGAAGGACTATTACCTGTCGAAGACCGTCACCGACACCACGGTGAGCAAGCAGGTCGATGGCGTGCCGCACCGAGTGCTCAACACCGATCTTGTGAACGAACTCGAGAGCGGCCGCGGCAAACTGCTGGCGTTGCCGCGGGCCGCGATCAATGCGCTCAAGTTCCGCAAGATGACCCAAGTGAGCTTGCGTTCAATGCTCACCGAGGGGCTCGCGATGCGCAAGAGCATGGAGCTCAGCTGGACCCAAATGGTGATGGCCGCGAACACGCCGATGTTGCTCAAAGCGGCGTTGGTCGATGGTCATGTCGACAGCGGTGTGATGGCCAGCGGACAAGTGGTGGGTGTCATCTCTGACCTGCCCACCTGCGCCGAGCTCATCGAGCGTGTCATCGCCGAGGCTGGCGTTGTCCTCAACGGATTGACCGCCTAGTGGCCGCCACCGTTCTTGTCGGAGAGGCAGGGCTGCTTGCAGGTGTTGGCTCTCACCTGGGCTATAGCGAGTGGCTCGACATCGATGCCGATCGTCTCGCCTTGTTCGCTCAGGCCACGGGCGACGCCGACGCCACGTATTTGGCAATCAGCCTGTCGAACATGTTCTTGCCGCAGATCGTCGAGGTGCAGGGCTTCGCGATGGGCATCAACTACGGCACCGGGCCGGTCAGTTTCGAACAGCCGCTTGTTGCCGGCATGCGGGTGCGCGGTGCCGCGGCATTGGTAGAGCTGAGCGATGTGAAAGGCGGCGTGCAGACGCTGATGCGCATCACCATCGAGCAGGCCGCTGGTGAGCCGGTGTGCGTGATCGAATCAATCTCGCGCTGGCTGCACTAACGCCTGCGCATCAGTACCTACAACAGATTTTTGGGGAGTAGTCATGAGCGTGATGCAGATGTTTCGGGTGGACGGACGTGTGGCATTCGTCAACGGGGCCGGGCGCGGCATCGGTGCCGCATGTGCGCTAGCCCTAGCCGAGGCCGGAGCCGATGTGGTCATTCGCGCTCGCACGCTGTCGCAACTCGAGGAAGTGGCCGCAGGCGTTCGCGCCCTGGGACGCAAGGCCTTAGTGCTGCAAGCCACCGAAGAGCCAGGCGACGACGTTGCTGCTCTGGCGCGAGCCGCCGAGGAGATGGGCTCGCTCGACATCTTGGTCAACGTGGTTGGCGGAGCAATGCCGGGTCCGTTCCTGAAGGGATCCGATCGCAGTCTCAATGAATCATTCGACTTCAACGTCACTGGTCCGGTGCGGCTGTGTCGCGCTGCGGTGCCACACATGCTCGCGTCGGGCGGCGGTTCCATCGTGAACATCACCACGGCCATGGGCCATCTTGTTGCCCGCGGCTACAGCACATACGGCACCGTAAAAGCGGCACTCGATCACGCCACGCGTCTCATGGCCGCCGACTTGTCGCCGAAGATTCGCGTCAACGGTGTTGCGCCCGGCGCCATCCACACCGATTCGCTCGAAGTGATCATGCGTAACCCTGAGATCCGCTCAGCGATTGAGGCAGCGACCCCAATGCGTCGCCTTGGTGTGTCCGAAGACATCGCTGCTGCAGTGCTGTACCTGTGCACACCAGCGAGCAGCTATGTCACCGGCAAGATCATCGATGTCGATGGTGGCATTCAGGTGCCCAACTTTCAGATGCCATTCGCCGACCTGTGAGCAATCGGGTCAGCACTGACTCAACCGATGTAGCCGAACCCAACGTGAGTTCGCTGCGCATCTTTCGTCATCGCGATTTCGCGCTGTTCTTCAGCGCTGCTTCCATCTCAAACGGCGGCAGCTGGATGCAGCTGGTGGCGGTGCAGGCGCTGATGTACAACCTCACACACCGTGGCACGTGGCTTGGGTTGTCCACGGTAGTCAGTCTGGTGCCTGCGGTATTGCTCACGCCATATGCGGGCGTGCTGGCCGACCGCGTGTCGCGTCAAGCCATCTTGCGCATCACCCAAACCGTGCAGATGTGTATGGCGTTCTCAATGTTTGCGTTGTACGCCAGTCACAGCATCACGCCACTGTGGATCATTGCTCTTGGCTTCGTCAACGGCGTTGCCACCGGTTTTCAAACAAGCGCCTGGCAGTCGTTCGTGCCGCTGTTGGTGCCCGCCGACGAGATGCTGCAAGCAGTTCGACTGAACAGCGTGCAGTTCACGTTGGCTCGCGCGATTGGCCCAGCGCTTGGTGGAATCGTGGTTCGCTTTGGCGGAATCGGAGCTGCCATCTTGGTGAATGCTGTGACCTACGTATTGGTCATCGTCACGTTGTTGATCGTTCGGCCGCGCCTGTCTGCGCTGGCGTCTCGTCAACAGGGTGTGTTGGCGGGCCTCATGCAGGGGGCTCGTTATATGTGGAACCGCCGGCCACTGCGCCTCGCTGTGTTGTTGGCGCTGGCCGCATCCACGTTTGGTCAGTCGCTGCAGTACATCGCATCGGCGTTGTCAGAGCACCTGTTTCATCGGCCCAGCGAGGGCAACGCCGGACTACTCACGGCGCTTGGTGTGGGTGCGTTGTTGAGCTCTGGTTACACGGTTCGGATGGGCGATCGGCTACGCCGCTCTACACAGGCCATGGTCTCGATCTCGCTGTTCGTCGCCTCAATCACGCTCATTGCGTGTACCGGTTCGTATCACCTCGGACAGTTCGCCTATTTCGTCGCAGGCGTGGCGCATCTGCAGATGGCCGTAGCACTGAACACGTTGATCCAGGGCACGGTACCTGACGAATACCGCGGTCGAGCGATGAGCTTCTATCTGCTGGGCATTCTTGCGGGCATTCCGCTGGGGTCGCAGCTGTTGGGAACATTGGGCGACATCATTGGATTCCGCTTCACGCTTGCTCTCGACGCCGGTGCGTTTGCATTGGTGCTCGGTGCGTTGCTGGTGTCGGGTTGGTGGCGAGACCTCGATGCCACTCCCGAACAGATCTCGGAAGCCGCAAACGCTGCCTAGTTGGTCTCGGCGTCGGGGTCGGCGTTGACCTCGTCGAGGTAGTCGACATCGGTGAGTTGCTCTGATTCGAGCCACAGTCGCACTGCGACATCGCGGCGATTGCTATACGCGTTTGAGTGCACCTTCACTGGGTAGCCGCGTTGCTCGCCGAAACCATCGGGGCCGTAATACTCGCCACCCTTCACTGTTGGATCGGTGGCTGCGCGCATTGTGGGCAATGCGCCCATCGACGCTGACTGCATCACTTTGCTTGCGATGGGCTGGGCGAGCTTCATCAACTTGCCGGCATCGCGTGCGAGCTCTGTATTGCTGCCGCCCGGATGGCACGCAACGGCGATGGTGGTTGAACCGCTGGCTTCAAGGCGGCGCTGCAGTTCGTAGATGAAGAACAGGTTGCTCACCTTGGTCATGCCGTAGCGGGACCAGCGGTGATAGCGGCGCTCGGCATCAAGGTCGTCGAAGTTGATACGGCCCATGCGGTGGCCCTGGCTGCTGACCGACACAACGCGAGCGTTGGGGGTTGCGTTCAGGCGATCGAGCAGTAACCCGGTGAGTGCAAAGTGAGCGAGATGGTTGGTGCCGAACTGCATCTCGAAACCATCAACAGTGGTGCTCTTCGGAATCGCCATCACGCCGGCGTTGTTGATGAGCACGTCGAGGCGGGGTTCGGCGTTAACGGTCTTGGCCGCTGCGTGAACCGAGGCGAGGTCGGCGAGATCGAGAGGCACCACAACCAGATCGGCGTTTGGTGCAGTGGCGCGGATTCGCTCTACGGCAGCGTTGGCCTTGGACATGTTGCGGCAACCGAGCAACACGCGAGCGCCATGCTCGGCCAGAGCGCGGGCCGCTTCGAATCCGATACCGCTGTTGGCGCCGGTAATGAACACCGTCTTGCCGGTCTGGTCTGGGATGTTCGCTTCGGTCCAATTGGTTCTACTCATGGCGAGATCTTGTCACGCTGGCAGCGCAACGTAAATGGCCGCGAGGCTCCGAGCGTTATGGTCGAGACCATGAGCACTTTCACACCTGCGGGCGAGCCGGGCAACGAGGCCTCGAACAAAGCAATCATTGAGCAACTGTGGGAGCGCCTCGGGCAGCGCGACTTCGATGGTGTTGGCGCGTTGTTCAGCCCCACCGGCGTGTACAACGATGTGCCGCTAGTGGGTGGTGACCCAGGAGCAATTGGCCCTCGTGAAGTGGCATCGCGACTTCGTCTCGGCCTTGAACCACTTGAGAACTATGTGCTGCACGCCGGCCCCATGTTGGCGCAGGGCGACGTGGTCATCACCGAGCATTCCGAAGAATGGTTCTGGAACACCGGCGAGTACCACCTCGTGCGTTTCTGCAGTGTTCATGAGGTACGCAACGGGCTCATCGAGCGGTGGTGGGATTACGTCGACATCGGCCAATTGATGGCCGCAGCCCCCTCTTGGTGGCTCGAACACATCATGAAGGGCTATAAGTAACGCTCCGTCTAGAGGCACCTCTGACAGTTTCTGACACACTGTCAGATATGAGTGTTGTCGCCGATCCGCACGTCTCGGGAGCTACCCGATTCCCGCGTGATCTCACCCGCCGCATCGTGCAGCGCATGGCCGAGAACTCGCTCGATACGGCAGCGCACGCAATGACCGAGCCCGCCTCAGTTTTCACCGACCCAGTGCAGTTCGAACGTGAGCGCGAGTTGTTCTTCCGTCACGGCGCGCACGTGGTTGGTTGGGAAGGCGAACTCGTCGGTCCCAACACCTTTGTGACCAAAGACGTTGCTGGTGTGCCGGTGCTCATCACCCGCGACGGCGATGGACAACTACATGCGTTCCTCAATGCCTGCACGCATCGCGGTGCGCAGGTGGCCACTGGTTGCGGCGAGGCTCGCCGGCTCACGTGTCCGTATCACGCGTGGTCGTTCGACATCGGTGGCGAACTCGTTGGTCAACCAGAGGCATGGGGTTTCGACGAGATCGATCGGGCCACGCTCAAGCTTCAGCAGTTGCCTATTGCGAGCATTGCGGGCTTGCTGGTTGTTGGGCTGTCCGACGATGTCGACCCGGTTGCTGCGTATGCCGACATCGCTCCGCAACTCGGCGGCTATGGCTACGCAACCCACGAGGTTGTGTCGAGCCACTCATGGACCCTGCAGGCCAACTGGAAAATCGCCTTCGACGTCAACCTCGAGGCGTATCACATTGCTTCATTGCACCGCGAGACGCTGAACCCATTGGTCATGAACAACGCTGTGCACGACACGTTTGGTCGTCACGCCCGTTGGGCATTTCCTACCCGCGCCGCAGCCGTCATGGTCGATCTGCCCGAGGCCGAATGGCCGGAACCCGCTCTCGTTACGGTGGTGCACACGTTCTTTCCATCGTGTGTGTTGCTCGAGACGCCGGTGAGCTGTCAGATGTTTCGCATCTACCCGGGTCGACACGCGGGCGAATGCACGGTCGAACTCACCGAGGCGAGCCTGCGCCCGGTGCAAAGCGACGAAGAGCGTGAGGCGCGTAAGCGTGGTGGCGACTTCGCCGCACTCATCGTGGGCACCGAGGATTTCCCGGTGGCCGAGCAATGCCAACGCGGAGCCGAGGCGGGTCTGAACCGTTTCGTGTTCGGCAAAATCGAACCAATGTTGCAGCACTGGCACGCCACCTGGCGTTCAGCGCTCGAGAGCTAATTCACGGAGGAACACTCATGGTTATGTTGTCCTACAGCCGCGCGATTGCGGACAATGCGGCTCGCCAGCCCGATCGCGTTGCGATCACCTGTGGCGACGACTCGGTCACGTGGGCCGAGTTCGAGGCCCGCACGAATCGCTTGGCGCGCGCGTATGCCGCACTTGGCGTGACCGAGGGTTCGTTCGTCACCATCGGCCTGCCGAACTCAATTGGCTTTTTCGAAGCATGCGTCGCCACATGGAAACTCGGCGCCACGCCGCAGCCAATTAGCTACCGCTTGCCCGACCGCGAGCGTCAGGCCATCGTTGAGCTCGCTGAGTCGTCGCTTGTTGTTGGCGCGTTGCCCGAGGCGCATCCAAATCGTCAGGTGGTGCCGATCGGCTACGTGCCGGATCCATCGCTGTCCGATTCGCAACTCGAAGACATCATCGCCAAGCGTTGGAAGGCTCCAACATCGGGCGGCTCAACCGGCCGGCCAAAGCTCATCGTGGCGGCAGACCCAGGTGTGACCAACACCGAAGCACCCGGCATGGGCCAGCGTCGCGATGGCGTGGCGTTCATCCCCGGACCGCTGTATCACAACGCTCCATTTAGCTTTGCGGCAAGTGCGCTGATGCACGGTAACCACGTAGTGATCTTGGCCAAGTTCGAAGCCGAGGCAACACTTGCGGCCATCGACAAGCACGGTCCCGACTGGATGCTGTTGGTGCCAACGATGATGCAACGCATCACCCGCCTGCCCGACGAAGTGCGCGACCGCTACAACGTCGATTCGCTGCAGACCGTGTGGCATATGGCGTCGCCGTGCCCGCCATGGCTCAAAGAGGCGTGGTGCACATGGCTCGGTGGCGAGAAGATCTTCGAGCTCTACGCCGGCACCGAGGCGCAGTCGGTCACCATCATCCGTGGCGACGAGTGGATGGCGCATCGCGGTTCGGTCGGCAAGGTTGTTGGTGGCGAGATGCGCATCCAAGACCCCGACACCTATGCCGTGTTGCCAGCGGGCGAGATCGGTGAGGTGTTCATGCGCACCGGTAGCGATCGCAAGAGCTATGAATACATCGGTGCCGAGGCGCGGGTGAGCCCCGATGGCTGGGAGAGCCTGGGCGACATGGGCTACATGGATGAAGACGGTTACCTGTATCTCGCCGACCGCCGCAGCGACATGATTTTGTCGGGTGGCGCGAACATCTATCCGGCCGAAATTGAGTCGGCTATCGACGAGCACCCCAGCGTGATCTCATGCGCAGCGATTGGTTTGCCCGACGACGATCTCGGTAACCGCATTCATGCAGTGGTTCAGGTCAGCGCGCCAATCACGGCCGACGAGATGAGCACGTTCCTTGCCGATCGTCTCGTGCGCTACAAGATTCCGCGCAGCTACGACTTCGTCGACTTCGTGGTTCGAGACGATGCGGGCAAGGTGCGCCGCAGCGCCTTGCGCGAAGAGCGCAGCTAGTTAGGCGATCGCACCGGCGCTGCGCAGTTGGGCCAACTCGGTTTCGTTGAGACCAAGTTCGGCCGCAAGCACGGCGTCGGTGTGCTCGCCCAACCACGGCACCCGAGTTTCGGGACCCTCGGCCACGGCGCTCATCTTCACTGGATTGCCAGGCGAGATCACGGGCTCGGCTACACCGTCGGTGCGCGGCATCGCCACGAGCATGTTGCGCGCAGCCACGTGCGGGTCGTCGATTACCTGCTGTGCACTGAGGCACGGACCTGCCGCAATGCCAGCCGCTGACAGTGCTTGGCAGGCCTCGATGTTGGTCATGCTCGCAGCCCATTGGCCGACGCCAGAGCGAATGACCTCGATGTGTTCGCGCCAGCCTGCGCGCGTTGCGAAGCGTGCATCGGTGACCCACTCGGCGTGACCGACAAGGTTGGCGAGACGTTCGAACTCGTGCTCGCGGCCCACCTGAATGATGAACCAGCCATCGCCGCTGGGGAAGCCATCGAGCACCATCTTCAAGCCTTGCCCGGGTTCGGGACGCTCGCCCATGCTCCAGTAGTTCACGACGACGTCGGCGAATGACACCATCGCGTCGAACATTGCGACGTCGATGTATTGACCGATGCCGGTGTTGTCGCGATGACGCAAGGCGGCGAGCACGCCGATGACACCAAACAGCGCAGTGCCGATGTCGCCAAGCGCGCCCACGGGACTGACTGCTGGCGGCTGACCCGGCTGACGTTTCCATTCGTAGAGCCCACTCATTGCTTCGGCCACACCTGCGTAGGCGGGCCAGCCGTCGTATGGCGTCTCGACGGTGTTGCCGAAACCGCTAATCGATAGGTACACAGCGGCAGGGTGAACGGCGCGGATGTCGTCGTAGCCAAGACCCATGCGGGCCAAGGTGCCGCCCTTGAAGTTTTCGGCGATGACATCGAAGCGCGGTGCCAGCGACAAGATCAGGTCGCGACCAGCGGGGTTTTTGAGGTCGACGCAGATCGATTGCTTCGAAAGGTTGTTGCGTAAAAACGTGGCCCCAACATTGCGGCCCTGTGGGTCTTTCATGGCAGGCAATGAGCCGCGGCCCAAGTCGCCGCCTGTTGGATGTTCGACCTTAATGACAGTTGCGCCGAGACGGCTGAGCAACTGCGTTGCGTACGGCAGGGCCTGCATCTGCTCGAGGGCAAGGATGCGCACGCCGTCGAGCGGCTTGCCGTTTGCGAGTGCTTCGATGTTGCCGATGTCGCCAAGGTTCACGGCGCCACAGTATCGGGCGGGGTGGTTTGCAGCCTTGGTCAGCGACCGCCGGAAACGTCGACGAACGCGCCGGTGGTGTAGCTCGATGCGTCGCTGCACAGCCACAGCACTGCGGCCGCAACTTCTTCGACCGTGCCCGATCGCTGCATCGGCACCATCGGGCGAACGCGCTCGACGCGACCTGGCGAGGCGTGGTCATTGAAGTCTGTTTCGATGAGCCCGGGACGCACCGCGTTCACGCGGATGCCAACGGCCGCTACCTCTTTGGCGAGGCCGGTGGTCATTGATTCGAGCGCACCCTTCGATGCCGCGTAGTGCACCCACTCGCCGCTGCCGCCGAGCACGGCCGCCTTCGACGAGATGTTCACGATGCAGCCGCCTCGGCCACCGTTGGCCGTTGACATATGGCGCACTGCCTCGCGGGCAAAGAGGAACGGCGCCGAGATGTTCACTGCCCAGAGGCGCTCGAGCATGTCGCCGGTGACCGTATCGATGGTGCCGTATGAGCCAGCGATGCCAGCGTTGTTGATGAGCGCATCGACGCGGCCGTAGGTCTCGAGCACTTCGGCGAACGCAGCGACCACGGCTGCTTCGTCGCCAGCATCGGATCGAATGGCAAGGTCTACAGAGCCCTCGGATACGAGTTCGTCGGCCGCTACATCGCTGGTTTCAAACGTGATTGCAACGGTGTAACCGGCTTGCGACGCGGCTCTGGCGATGGCGGCGCCGATGCCGCGGGTTCCGCCGGTGATGAGCATGACGGGGTTCATGAGGTGTCCGTTTCGTTGTGTGAGCTAAGAAGGCTTGTCGACTCGAAATACCTGTGCGGTGATGGTGATGCGGCGGGTGAAACCGAGTCGCTCGTAGACACGAATTGCCGCAGTGTTGTCGACGACTACATGCAAGAAGGGTCGTTGGCCATTGGCGATCAGGCGTGATGCGAGGTGATGAACGAGCGCTGCGGCGTATCCGCGTCCGCGCGCGTCGGGGTGTGTGCACACGGCGCTGATCTCGGTGGCATCGCCGACGTGCAGCCGGTGTCCGGCCATGGCGACGAGCTGGTCGCCATGACGAATGCCGACGTATTCGCCGAGCACGTTGGTGCGCTCGAAGAACGGGCCCGGCTCGGTGAGTTTCACGAGCGCGAGCATGTCGGCAACGTCGTTGTCGCCGAGGGTGATGATGTCGGCATCTCGTGTGGGTGCACGGTCGAGCGGAGCCAGGTGGTCACACACCATTTGCGCAGCGTTGCCGGTGTGGAGCGACGAGCAACCCGCTGGAATCGCGACGGGTGCGACGTTGAACAGCAGAGCGAATTCGCCAGGAGCGACGATGTCGGTGATTGCCGCAACGCCGATGCCCAAAGGATCGGGAACGCCGGCGAATAGCGCCACGTTGGGATCGAACCGCAGCGCCGCGGCAGTGCCGCGCGCCAGGTGGGCTTGTTGACCCGCTAGCGCGTGCCAGACAGGGTTGTCGAGTTGGTCAGCCACGATCGGGTCGAGCAGCCTTCGGGCCGCTCAGCTTGTCCCACACCATCTCTGGCGCCGCTTGGCCGCCGAGTAACACGGCTGGATGCTGACGATCGACATGACCCATCACGTTGCGATACATGCTGTAGCCAATGAGTTCTTGCAGGCGAGTGGGAAACGTGGCGACCAACGCAGGAGCCAGGCCGAGCATCAGGTTCTGCTGTTGGCGGCACCAACCGGCCACGTATTGAACACTCATGCCGTAGCGACGTTGATCGGTCACGTTGGCGCCGCCGCCGTGCCACGTGCTGGCGTGCAACACCACAACGCCGCCCTTGGGCATTTCGGCGGCGATGGATTCGTGCGACTGGCCGGGCTTGAGCACGTTGGGCCATTTGTGTGAACCCGGAACGATGCGGGTGGCGCCATTCTCCTCGCGGAACTCGCTGAGCGCCCACAACGTGGTGACCATCGTGGCGGGGTGCGGCCGGGGGAGTGTGATCATGCCGTCGTCGGCGTGCAGCAACTGCGGCGTTTCATCGGGGCCGATGTTCATGCTGGTGATGCCGCTGAGTAGCAGTCCGGTATCGAGCACCGCCTCCACAACTGGAAGCACCCGAGGATGGATGGCGGCCTCACCGAACAACGGGCTCTTGGTGAGCACGTTGAAGATGCGCTTGGTGTAGAAGCCCTCGAAGTCGTTGATGCCATCGGCGATGTTGAAGTCGTGCTCGATGCGCTTGATCTCATCGATCAGCGCATCGCAAAAATCGTGATCGATTGCATCGGGGATAATCACGTAGCCCTGCTCTTCGATTGTGGCGGCGAGCGCCACAGGATCGATCGATGAGGGTTCGCTGGCGGTAACAGTCACGGCGCCAACCTTACGCAGAGACGACATGCAAACTGAGCGGCGGGCGCACCGGTGCTTCGGGTGCGTGTGTTGCCCATCCGAGGTACATCACGTTGATGATTCGGGTGTCGGCATCGAAACCGCACAACTCGAGCACTCGTGGAGAATCGATGAGTGGAGCTGTTCCCCAATAACTGGCCACACCCAAGGCGGTGGCTCCGAGCAACATGTTCTGAATGCCCGCCGCCACTGCGTCGCGGTTTTCGTCGTGCGTACTCGGCTTGGTGTCGGCGATGCAGCCGACCACAAGCACGGCCGGGGTGCGCATGTACTTGGTCAGCGTCTTCGTGCGCTTGGTTTCGTCGCCGAAATCTCGATCGATCATGTCGGCAGCAAACGCCTGCCCCAGACGGGCGCGGCCTTCGCCGGTGAACAACGCAAACCGTGCGGGCCACGTGCGCTTGTGGTTTGGCGCCCACAGGGCCAGCTCGCAGAGTTGCTCGACAACAGACACTGATAGGGCGCGCTCGGTGTCGACCAACATGCTGGTGCGTCGGGAGCGGATGAGTTCGGCGAGTGAATCGAACGGCACTGACATGGATGCAGCATGGCGCATCTGACCCACGGTTCCAACAGAGTGCCCCCTTACCATGCGGGCCGTTGTCGGAGTGGGGGGTCATTTCGATGCGTGCATTAGATTCGCAACCGTGACTGCACCTGCGAATGACAACGCGACAAACGATTCGACCGCCCCATATTTTGGTTTCGGCGGGCGCATCGGAACCACGATGGCAGGCTCCCAAAATGAGTGGCCAGCGGCCGTTGCTGCGCCCAAGGGTTCGCCAAACATTGTGTTTGTGTTGGTCGACGATGTGGGCTTCGGCGACATCGGTTGCTTCGGTAGCGAGATCAACACGCCCAACCTCGATCGCCTTGCTAGCGAGGGTTTGCGGTTCACCAACTTTCACGTGAACCCAATGTGTTCGCCAACACGCGCATCGCTACTCACCGGCGTGAACTGCCACGCAGCAGGCATGGGCCACATCGCCCAGGACGATCCTGGCTTCCCGGGCTACCGCGCCGAGATCGCCGACAACGTGTCTACGGCTGCAGAGATTCTTCGTGCCGCTGGCTACGCCACGTTGATGGTGGGTAAGTGGCACCTGTGCCGCGACAACGACATGGGCGCAGGCGGGCCGCAGCATGGGTGGCCGTGCCAGCGCGGCTTCGATCGGTTCTACGGAATCCTTGAGGCGTTCACCAACCTGCATCAGCCGCATCGCCTTATCGAAGACAATCATGTGGTCGAGGTCAACGAGTGGCCCGAGGGCTACTTCCTCACCGACGATCTCACCGACAAAGCCATTCGCATGATCCGCGAGCGCGGCGCATCGCGGCCGGGTCAACCGTTCTTCTTGTACATGGCTCATCCTGCGGCTCACGCGCCGTTGCTGGCCAAGGCCGAAGACATCGAGCGCTACCGCGATACCTACAACGGCGGATGGGATCTCACGCGCACGCAACGTCTGGCTCGTCAGATTGAGTTGGGTATCGTGCCGGCCGGGACTCCGCTGCCACCGCGCAACAGCGAGCCCGGCGACGAAGTGAAGGCATGGGACGACCTGACCGACGACGAGCGCACGCTGTATGCCCGCTATATGGCCGTGTACGCCGCGATGGTCGACGAAATCGATCAGAGCGTGGGGCGGCTTCGCTTGGCGCTTGAGGAGACCGGTGAGTGGGAGAACACCATCTTGGTTTTCTTGTCCGACAACGGAGCGAGCCGCGAGGGTGAGTCCACCGGCACCACCAACTATTTCGGTCACCTCGGTGTGGGCGATGCCAAGAACACCGTTGCGCTCGACCTTGCTCGCTTCGACGAGATCGGCGGACCCACCACCATGCCCCATTACCCGCGCGGTTGGGCGATGGCCAGCAACACGCCATTTCGGATGTACAAGCGCAACACGCACGCTGGTGGCCATCAGGTGCCGTGTCTGTGGAGTTGGCCCAAGGGTCTCAGCGAAGTCGCTGGGGGCATTCGCACACAGTACGGCCATTGCATCGACGTGCTTCCCACGGTGTTGGCGCTTGCTGGCATCACGACGCCCACGCATCGCAACGGCAAAGTCGTGAAACCGATGAACGGTGCCAGCTTGGCGCCCGTTCTGCACGACGCACATCACGGCGAGGTTCGTGAAGAGCAGTACTACGAACTCGAAGGCCATCGTGGCTTCTATCGCGATGGGTGGGAGGTCGTGACCAACCGCAGGCCGCGTACCAAGTTCACCGACGCCGACTGGGAGTTGTACAACCTGCGCAATGATCCCGTTGAGGTGAACAACCTTGCGGCCGATGAGCCCGAGCGTGTGGCCGAACTCGCTGCCGCATTCCACCAGGCGGCACTGGCCAATCAGGTGTATCCGCTTGATGAGGGCTCGGGCTGGCGTTGGATCGTGCGTCCCGAAAAGGATGCCGTGTTTCATGAGCCGGTCACCATCTGGCCAGGCACGCCAACGCTCGAACGCATTCGCAGCGGAGTGCTGGTGTGGCAGCGCACTTGTGTCATCACCGCCGACATCACGATGGCTGCTGGCGATCGTGGCGTGCTGGTTGCTCACGGCGACCAGGGCGGCGGTTATGCGGTCGAGGTCGATGATGGTGTCGTGTGGTTCGTGCACAACGACGGCCACGGCACAACCACGCGTACCGCCGCGGGCGCGGTCTCTGCGGGTCGGCATCGCATCGATCTCACGCTTGGCGCACCCGGTGGGGGTCGATGGATCGTGGCGCTTGCGGTCGATGGCGAGATACGTTTCAGCGAACTCGAGCGGGCGATGCTGTGGCCAATGGCGCCGTTCTCGGGCATCGACATCGGTATCGACCGCGGCTCTCCGGTCGATTGGCAGCGGTACCTATCCGATGGTTCATTTGCGTTCAGCGGTTCGGTGCACTCGGTGCATTACGAGCCAGGTGAGCTCGGTCCCGACGCCAGCGCGCGCTTCGTGGAACTCGCTCGCGACCTCGGCGCCCGCTACGAGTAGTGCTCCCAATCCGCTCACTCGCGGTTTTGTTGAAGACCTTTGGTCGAACCTCAACCAATTGTCTTCAACAAACCGTTTGTTGAAGCAAAGTGGTGGCGGATGACCGGTGGTT
>Ga0194057_10000520_pt1 | contig 19910 bp, 20 predicted proteins | sample SepL4415m_MetaG_FD_155474 | JGI IMG/M metagenome (GOLD analysis project Ga0194057, IMG submission 155474) | Anoxic zone freshwater microbial communities from boreal shield lake in IISD Experimental Lakes Area, Ontario, Canada - Sep2016-L442-15m | ecosystem: Environmental > Aquatic > Freshwater... | reverse complement strand
TTGTCGAAGGCTGTCCTGATGGAGAAAAGCAGATTAAATTGTTGAAAAAGATTCGAGCAAATTCAAAAGTGATAATCGCTATCGGTGCTTGTGCGCACCTTGGGGGCATTCAATCAGAGCGAAATCAAATAAAGAAAACTTTGATCGATAAAGAAAATATTAAGCCAGTCCCAGCAGTGATCAAAGTCGACTACATCGTCCCTGGCTGCCCAATAAATCACCGAGAGCTGTATAAATGCCTTATGGACGTTTACTGGGGCAAAGTGTTTACACTCCCCGACCTTGCTGTCTGCTTCGAATGTCGACAAAACCAAAACAAATGCATTCTCCGCGAAGGAAAGCCTTGTCTTGGACCGATCACGCGAATGGGCTGTAACTCCGTCTGTCGCAACGGTGGCGAAGCTTGTCTCGGCTGCCGCGGCACTATCCCTGTGCCGAATATGCTGAAGATGAAGGAGCTACTTTCGGATATAATCAGTGAAAAAGAAGTAAAAAATTTACTAACAATTTATGGTAACTTGGAGAAGAAATAATTAATAATTTTCTGTCATTCCCGACCTGATCGGGAATCCAGGCAAGATGAACACTTTTTACATATACATACTGGCAAGCAGCAAAAACGGAACTCTATACATTGGAGTGACAAGAAATCTGACAAAACGTGTATGGGAACATAAAAGTAAAACTCTAGATAGTTTTTCGAAAAAATACGGTGTAGCGAACCTTGTCTACTACGAACAATCAATCGATATAAATTCAGCGATTCAAAGAGAAAAGCAGATCAAACATTGGAAAAGATCTTGGAAGATTGAACTGATTGAGAAGACAAACCCACACTGGACTGATCTATATAATGATATAATAAAATAACAACCAAACTTCCTGGATTCCCGATCGGGTCGGGAATGACAAGAAAATAAGTAATAATAAATTTACTAACAATTTACGGTAACTTGGAGAAAAAATGAAAAAGACGAATAAAGCGATAAGCTATTCATTTTGGAATGATATTATTGTTGCTTTTGTGATAATCACGGTTTATGAGTACGGTATCAAGAAACTAATTGGCCCCGTCCTCACAACCTGGTATTACGATCTGATAGCATTTGTGATAAGCGCACTTCTCTTGTCATGGATCTATAATTCAACAATGAAGAAGCTTAAAAAATGAATAATTTCTGTCATTCCCGATCTCAAGATTCAGTCGGGAATGACAGAAATAAAGGAAATATATGACAGAACAAAACGCAGTACCAAAAATTGAAGGACATGCCGCTTTTTACACTCATCTGAAAAATGGGCATGTCGACGAAGCCAGAATCATCGGTCTCGAGAACGATCGTTTTGTCGAGAAAATTTTAGTTGGCCGAAAGTATTGGGAAGCGCCTATTATCACTTCTCGAATCTGCGGAATCTGTCCAACTATCCATAATATAACCTCAACTCGCGCGATCGAAGCCGCTTGCGGTATCACGCCAAGCGCACAAACCCAAAATCTACGGAAGCTGATGCTTTGCGGACAAATGATACAAAGTCACTCGCTTCACCTATATCTGCTTGTCTTGCCTGATTTTGTTGGCGCGAGCTCCTCCTTCGAGCTCCAGAAAAATCATCCAGAAATTTTCAAAAATGCTATTGAACTAAAGCGCTATGCAGACAAAGTCATAGAAACAATCGGCGGACGTGCTGTTCACCCAGTCTCAAATGTCCCAGGAGGATTCAAAAATTTACCGAAGACTTCTGCGCTAAAGGAGCTACTAGAAATGTCGAAACCGATCGAAGATATCGCTGAGCATACTGTTAGGCTTTTTGCAGGACTTGCCTATCCAAAAGTCGAGAGAGAAATGATTTATAGCTCGCTTTATCAGGAAAACGATTATTCAATTTATGACGGTATAGTAAAAACTACTTCAAAAATTAAATTTGAAGCAAAAGATTACACAGAGTATATCAAAGAGAAACTCAAACCCTATACTAGAGCGAAGTTTGGCAGTCTAAACGGCGAGACGATGATGGTCGGCTCGATCGCTCGAGCGAATATCAATAAAAGCTTTCACAACGAAAAAGTGGATGCTCTAGCGAAAGAACTAGGGATAAAAATTCCGCTAGATAACCCTTTTGATAACATTTTGGCTCAAGCGCTAGAAAATTATCTTTTCGTGCTTGAATCCATAGAAATGATTAAGAAATTTATCAAGAACGGCACCAAAGAGGAACAAATCTTAATACCAAATAATTTTGGCATTGGCACTGGTGCCTGTGAAGCGCCACGAGGTACGCTCTTTCACCACTACGAGCTCGACAGCGAGGGTTTTATTACGAAATGTGACATTATCACACCAACTGTCCAATACCTCTCAGCACTTGAAGCAGACATGAAAAATATCGAGCCAATCATCAAGGATATGAAACTCGAAGAACGAAACAGTACTATCGAGATACTGATCAGATCATACGATCCATGCATCACCTGTGCAACGCACTAAACACAATAAAAAAAATACTCGAATTTATCGGGTATTTTTTTATTTCATCAGAAAATTAGCTGTGTTTGTGGCAGGCCATCTCTTCGTGAGTGGCAATAAACTCTAGCTGCTCGTCATACTCTTGATCTGAAATTTTTGATAGCGCACGGCCGTCATGCATCAGCACATTGCTGCCGATTTTTACATCAGTAAGCAACGAAATATCGGTCTTATACTCGACCCCATCATAATCAAAATAAGCGAGATTTTCATCTATTTTTTTCACTTTGCCAGGTATCGCTAGGCACATAAATCTCCTTTATTCATAACCGTATTTTTTCATAAACCAATTTTTCACCGCTTGGACCATCAGCAAATAAAGTATAACAAAAACAAGCAGGAACAGGAAAAATATCGCTGGAAGTGGTGAAAAGCCAAACCATTTACCCACGATCATGTATGGTAGGAGCGCCCCAAGGGCTACGATGCCAAGTACTGTATAAAGCAGAAACTTGCTTGGCATACTCTCGATAAATGGGATTTTCTTAGTACGAATAATCAGGACTACGAGCGTTTGTGTGGCTAGAGATTCGACAAACCAGCCAGTCCGAAAGAGATCGGGCGAGGCGTGGAAGAAAAACCACATCAGGCCAAATGTTGCAAAATCGAAGATGGAGCTGACGGGACCAATCACAAGCATAAACTCTTTAATAAACTTGATATTCCACGGTCTAGGCTTGGCCAAATCTTCTTCATCTACTTTATCCATCGGAATAGAAATTTGCGAAATATCGTAAAGGAAGTTGTTCAGTAAAACCTGTGTCGGTAACATTGGTAAAAAAGGGAGAAAAATACTCGCGCCCGTCATACTGATCATATTGCCAAGGTTGGAGCTGGCCCCCATTTTTATATATTTGAGTACATTTGCAAATGTTTTACGTCCCTCAACGACGCAAGAGCATAGCACATCGAGATTTTTCTCGAGCAAAATAATTCCGGCCGTCTCCCTGGCAATATCCATCGCTGTATCGACAGAGATGCCAACATCAGCCACTTTTAGTGCTGGTGCATCATTTACTCCATCACCAAGAAAACCAACAATGTTTTTGCTTCTCTGCAGTGCGCGAATAATCTTCTCTTTTTGAAAAGGCGTCAGTCGAACAAAAATATTTGCCTTGGCAACAGCGCGCTCAAGCTCGACTTCGCTCATTTCGTTGATCTGTGCACCAGTGAGTAGGCCATCAATTTTTAACTTTACTTCTTCACAAACTTTGCGCGTCACAAATTCATTGTCACCAGATAATATTTTTAGTTTGATGCCAAGCTTCTCTAGCTCAGCAATCGTCTTTTCGACATCTGGCTTTGGCGGATCCAGAAAAGCAACAAAGCCTCGAAATATCATTTCTGACTCATCCTCACGATTATATGAGTGAACTTTTAGATCTTTTTTGTATGAAATGCCAAGGACTCGAAATCCATCAGTACTCATCTGATTGAAAACTTCGAGTATTTCTCGACGAATCTTATCCGTCAAATTACGTACTTTATCATCTACCTGATAAGAAGTGCAGCGTTTTAGAATTTCCTCAGGCGCACCCTTTGAGACCAGATGAATATTTTTCTTTATGGAGACGATTACAGACATCAGTTTGCGGTTGAAGTCATAAGGAACTTCGTCGATCTTTTTGATATCGGTACGAATAAACTTGTCGTGTTTCAAAATCGCCTGATCAAGAACATTTTGTAAACCTGTTTGATAATAGCTGTTTATGTGCGCAAGCCCCAGGACTCGCTCATCTTCCACGCCGACAGGATTACAGTGCTTGATCAAAGCAATATCGTCGAGCGTAAGTGTTCCTGTTTTGTCTGTACAAAGTACGTTCATCGCACCAAAATTTTGTATAGATTCGAGCTTCTTCACAATCACTTTTTTCTTCGACATCGCGATCGCGCCTTTGGACAAATTTACCGTCACAATCATTGGCAACATCTCGGGGGCAAGGCCGACAGCGACTGCCAGAGAGAAAAGCAGTGTTTCGACAACATTTCCCTTCATGATCGCGTTGATGAAAAAAATGGAGGCACCAAGAATAATGATAAAACGGATCATCAGCCAGATATAGCCTCTAATCCCCCGCTCAAAAGCAGTAACAGAGCTAACAGATACCAGCTCATTACCAAGTCGGCCAAACTCAGTCTTGTCCCCGATTTCGACAACTACACCAAGCGCACTGCCACTAGCAACACTAGACCCCATGAAAACAAGATTCGGGATTTGATAAATCTCTTCGGTATCTTCAGCGATTTCTAATGATCTTTTTTGCTGTGGAAATGACTCTCCGTTTAACGAAGATTGATTTACATAAAAATCTTTATCAGAAACTATTCGAATGTCGGCTGGGATCATCTCGCCAGAAGAAAGTCTCACCAAATCTCCAGGCACCAAATCCCCAATTTCGACTTCACAGTTTTTTCCACCACGAATTACAGTCGCCTTGACCTTGACCATTTCTGCTAATTTTTCGGCATTCTTACTTGCCCTGTACTCTTGGACAAAGGAAAGTATCACGCTGAGGGCCGCCATCGCTATGACTATGATGGCATTTATCTTTTCGCCAAAATAATAAGAAACAAGAGCGACAGCAAAGAGGGTGATTACAAGCGGACTAGAGAAGCGCGTTAGCAACTCGACGATGACATGCTTTTTCCTGTTAGCAAATTTATTGGTACCAAAAAGACGATGGCGAGCGCGGACTTCCGCCTCGCCAAGGCCGTGTCTGGAAGTTGATAGATTTTTATAGATCTGACTTTCACCGATCTTTGCAAAATCAGCCAACGATCTTTTTTCTAGCTCATCCTTAGAAAGCATAGTAATACCATATATTTAGGAACTTCTATCTCTTTTTTGAGACTAGCTCGACGAGATCTACTAATCTTTCAGAATAACCCCACTCGTTGTCATACCAAGCGATTACCTTGACAAGATTGTCACCAACAACTTGAGTCAGACTTAGATCAACAACAGAAGATATTTGAGATTTAATAAGATCAGAGGAGACAATTTGCTCCTCAGTAGTTCCAAGAAAGCCTTTCATCGCACCATCTTCGGCTTTTTTGAAGGCCTTATTCACCTGCTCGATGGTCACATCCTTCGAAAGTACTGCTGTAATATCAGACAGAGAGACGACCGGTGTTGGGACTCTTACTGCGAGACCATCAAACTTGCCCTTTAGCGCAGGAATCGTTTTATAGACTGCTTTGGCAGCGCCTGTAGAAGTTGGGACAATATTGCAAGCAGCAGCTCGAGCTCGACGCAAATCTTTGTGAGGACCGTCAACTAGATTTTGGTCAGCTGTATAAGAGTGAATTGTAGTCATCAGAGATTTCTCGACACCAAAAGTGTCCTCGAGAACTTTCATCACTGGTGCGATGCAGTTTGTCGTGCAAGAAGCATTCGAAACTATTGCCTCGCCCTTGTAATCATCGGCATTTACACCCATAACGTACATCGGCGTTTCATCTTTTGGTGGTGCAGACAGAACAACTTTTTTTGCGCCTGCCTTGATATGCAAGTTTGCATCCTCAGTTGTGAGGAAGTGACCAGTTGACTCAACCACAAGATCAATCTCAAGCTCTTTCCAAGGCAAGTTGCTTGGATCTTTTTCGGCATAAGAATGAACTCTCTGCTTATCAATGATGATATCGCCGCCATCATGGCCAACCTCGTGCTCCCAAATACCATAAGATGTGTCGTACTTCATCAAATGAGCCAGTGTTTCAACATCGGTAAGATCGTTTATCGCTACCAGCTCCATGCCAGGACGATCAATAATTATTTTAGCCACTGCGCGGCCGATACGACCAAATCCGTTAATTGCAATTTTCATACGTCCTCCAAATTATTTAATATCATTAAATTATGTTGTCATTCCTGCGCCCTTTTGTCATTCCCGCGAAGGCGGGAATCCAAACCTTATTTATATTATATCAAAATATAAATCGTTCCACTCGGGATTATCTTCCTCGATTAATCGTATTTTCCACGCTCTTTCCCACTTTTTCATTTGCTTTTCTTTCAGGATCGCCTCTCTGGCGTCAGAAGTCTGATCATAATACACAAGCCTATCAACCCCATATTCACTCGTGAATCCTTTTACAACCTTGTTCTTGTGTTCCCAAACTCTTTTTTTCAAATCAGAGGTTATACCAATGTACAAAGTTCCGTTCATTCCACTTGCTAAAATATAAACGTAATATGTTTTCATGATGCTTACAATATTGTATGGATTCCCGTCTTCACGGGAATGACAGAGCTAGGAGATAGTTTTATTTAATATCTCTCGCCTCACTCCAAATTTTGCAAATTTTGATAAAATCATTTGCCTTGACACTTGCCCCACCGATCAGAAGACCACCTATTTCACGCTTCTTCGCATAGCTCAGAGCGTTATCCAGTTTAACACTACCGCCATACAAGATTGAGGTTTCGGCGTGTACAAGCTCTCGTAGCTTCGTGACGACTTTCGCCACATACTCCGCATCAGCATTTAAACTTGTACCTATCGCCCAAATCGGCTCGTAGGCCACAACAATATTTTTCAAAGCATTTTTTGGTACGTTTTTCAGTGCCTCCTCGAGCTGCTTAAACGGCTCAGTAGGTGTTGCTTCTTTTTTCTTTTCACCAACGCAAATGATTGGAATCAAGCCAACTTTCAGTGCCGCTAGCACCTTCTCATTTACGTCAATATTGGTCTCGCCAAAATATGCGCGTCTTTCTGAGTGACCAATGATAGCGTACTCAGCCATTTCTTTGGCCATGAGCGGTGAAATTTCACCAGTAAAAGCTCCTTCCATTTCATAAGAAATATTTTGGATGCCTATTTTCGTCTTGGCACCTTTTTTTACGATGCCGGCGATCTCTGAAAGCCAAAGAGCGGGTGGACAAACCACTGCCTCAATCCGAGGGATGTCAGCAACCCCGTTTCGAATAGAAGTCGCCAGAATATGTGCGTCAGAGATGCTCGTCACATACATTTTCCAATTCCCCACGATAAGAGAGCTTTTCATTTTCCCTCCAACGAATTACTTATTTTTGTCTAATTTCATTATACAGTTCTACTAAAGACTTTGCCAATTTATCCGAATCGTGGAAGAGCGGATTTTCCTCGTTGATCACATCAGCAAGCACGATTTTTACGCCTCCTGCCTCTTTTTTATCGGTAGTAATATTATGAATCTCGCCCAAAACAGTTTCGTCCTTGGTACTTCTTAGGATTTTGCTGTTCACAAGACAGTATTCAACAATTTTTTTGCCACCGTATTTCTTAACTTCTTTAATATGATCTTCGATAGTAAAATTTCTCGTTTGCGTGCGCTCAGTCGAGCAATTTGCAACATAAACTTTCACAGCACTCTTGTTCTGACTAACTGCGTCTCGAATCCCCTTGATCAGTAAATTTGGGATTATACTGCCATACAAACTACCAGGACCAATAATTATCAAATCAGCTGATAAAATTGCTGAGACTGCTTTATTATAAGCTGCTGCTCTCGGCTTCGTAAGTGAGACCTTGGCAATTCTTTTTAGAACTTCATCCAGATGATGTTCACCTTTTAGTATTTCGCCATCTTCATATTTGATGACAAGATCTACATTCGAAAGCGTCGCAGGCAAAACTCTTCCGGCCGTTTGAAAAATTTCAGATGTTGCTTCTACTGCTTTCTCGAAGGAACCAAAATAGTCAGTGAGAGCCGTGATCCAAATATTGCCCAAAGTATGACCGCCAAACAGTTTTTTCTGCTTAGAAAACCGATGCTCGAGCAGATTTGAAAGCAGAGATTCATCGCTCGCGAGCGCGCCAATGCATTTGCGAATGTCACCAGGGGCGAGCATATCAAAATCTTCGCGCAGCTGACCGGTCGAGCCACCCTCGTCAGCAACCGTTACAACAGCCGATATGTGAGTCGAGTACTGCTTCAGGCCTCGTAAAAGATTGGCGAGGCCAGTACCACCACCGATCACAGCAATACGAATAATTCCGCCAGATTTGAAAAGTGGGTCATTTGGCTCATATCGAAGCCACTTCCACCAATTTTTGATATATGAGTTCATTGTAATAATTATCCACTCTATTCTGCGAACATGTCTTTCAAATGTAACTTACGATAAAAACCAATTGCAAACCTATGAGCCTCGTCCCTCGATGCAATGGTCACATTAGTTAGCACTTGGTCGTTCATAAAATACTGAGCAATATCTCGATTTGAGAAGTGAAAATCATTCTTTTTACGCGCTGGGCCTTTAGAAATAGAGATGATCGGAATATCAAGATGAATATTTTTAATCACTTCTTTGGCTACTCGCAAGTGCATCTCTCCCCCATCGATCACCAAAAGATCTGGCTTTTGCCAATCGTTTCCGAACCTTCTCTCAAGCACATTCTTAATACGAGATAAGTCGCTGTCACCACTTTCACCTACGAGATTCTCCGGGATCTTAAACTTTCTGTATTCATCTGTGTCTGGCTTACCATTTGTAAAAACCACCATCGAGCCGACTGGATATTTGCCAGAAATATTTGAGATGTCGTAGCACTCAATTCGTTTAAACAAGATATTCTCAGGATTAAATACGTCATCACGAATACCGACAGCTACGTCTTTCAGATGGCCAAGTGCTGCGAGTTTATTTCGGACAAGTGCTGCTTCCTCGAATCGGTGCGTTTTTGACAGCTGATTCATCTCTCGCTCAAGCTTTTTCACTATCTCCCCTTTTCGCCCCTTCAGAAAGCTTTTTAACATCAAAATACTCTTATTGTATTGAGTTTTATTTACCCACTCTGCGCACGGACCCGAACAAACACGTATATCGCCATATATGCAAGTGCGCTTCTTCTTTTTTGCCATGCTAAACTTTGTTTTCGAGCAATCACGATATGGGAAAATCTTGCGCAAAAATTTGAGTGATGTTTTTAGTGCTTCCCCAGCCGGATAAGGCCCAAAGAAAAATGCTGATTTATCCTTTCGGTCAACATTACGGAAACGAACTAGCTCGACAGAGGGAAAGTCCTCTTTTGTAATCTTGATCAGATAGAACGACTTGTCATCTTTCAGACGAATATTATACTTCGGCTTCAATTTTTTGATTATATCTGCCTCAAGCAATACTGCTTCGATCTCAGACTCGGTCTCGACGAAACGAATATCAGCAGCAAGACGGACCATATTTTCAATCCCAGGTCCGCGACCAAGCTCCTTCATATAGTACTGTTTGATACGATTACGCAGGTTCTTTGCCTTACCGACATACAAAACAAGACCGTTCTCGTCTAGAAAATGGTATACACCGGGACTTAGTGGAATATCCTTGATTTTGTTTTTTATATCGCTTTTCATGTTTTTTGATTATACTCTGAGTTCAGAATTTTTCAAATAAAAAAATTCCCCGCTGGTTTTATCCAGTGGGGAATGGTTTGTTTTGCTATTCCAACAGATCTACCATCTGTCGTAGTCTTCCAGCTATCGTTTTTCGATAGTGAGGAGATACATTATCCTTGATCTTTAGAAGCTCATTGATAGCGGCTGCTGCCTTTTGCTCACAGTGACGAGCCACGAGCTGAGGTGGGTCCGAAGTCTCACGCTTCCGAAGAAGGAGAAGACGTTTTTCAAACTCATCAGCAGTCAGTTCTGACTTAATAAGCTTAAGTACAACTCGTTCGTTTCCACCATATTTGGCAACCAATTTTACCGAACCAGTCGCATACTTATCTGCGATGATCTCTGCACGAACTTCTTCGATCAGAAGTTTTACATTCTCATCTGTAATAGTCATTGCAGGCCGGCCAGCAACAAGTGTGCGACGTAGCTCACGCTGTTTAGGAGTAAGGTTTGCAACAAAGAAATCATAAAGATCATTCTTTTCCATCCCCCACTCTTTGGTCAGCATGCGGTTTGATGTAGCTTTGCCGCTGATTAGCTCAGCGTTTACTTGAGCCAATATGCCGCTTCTTACTTGTTCTGAAAAGCGCATGTAACCAGTCAGCTTCGAGACCGACTTAGGTTTATAATTTGCAAGTCTCTGTTGTCGAAGTGTCATCTGGTCTTCGGTCAACATCTCCTGCAGCATTTGTATTACAACGCTTTCTTCTAGACCGTGCTTCTTTGCGTACTCCATCGAGGTAGTCGGTCGACAGTCTTTTTGTAAAGACACTCTTTCGGCCCTTAGGACGAGACTGAGCTTTTCACGAAGCCGACTTTCATCCGGAGTAAGCTGCGAGATAGCAGCTGCGACATTTTCATAACCTAAATTATGCTTTTTTTGCAGCTCGACTAGTGTCCAGACTCGACCAACACGCATATCCTCTCTAATAGATGATAAGAGTTCTCTCTGACGAATTAGCGGATTAGCATGCTTCTTCGAGCGAGAGAAAAGTGATGATCTTTCCGCTTGGCTAAGGCCATTTTTCAAAGCCTTGTTTACACCACATACTGCCAGACCAAACTGATTCGCAAGCGCTTCATATGAGCTAACTTTGTTTATCAATCCTGCTTCATAGCTTCTGATTTCCTCGCGGACATAAGCCAGAAGCTCAGGTGAGGGAATATAATCAGAAACAATTTTGGCAGATTCCAAAAGTCTATTTTGACGCGCTTCTTCTATCGCTTTTTGTGCTAATTTCTTCTCATTTATAACTTTTAGCTTTTGTGCGATGACCTTTCGTAGCCAGAATTGGCGTAATTCCCACTGTTCTTTTGTCAGCTTAAGACTAAGAACATTGTGAACCTGCGTTACTGCATGACCTTCGTCTTGTCTAAATCGAAAATAATAGTCATTTCCCAAGCACTCATTTGTACTTAGTTTGAAGTTCTGATAATTGGACGAAATAATCGATAAATTTTCTTCCTCGCTTCTTCCCTCAATCTCTTCAAGCTCTTTTTGTACCCGTGCGACCATAATACCGATAGATACCATTCGATTTATGACTTCGTCACTTCGAGATGGCCATGTTTCGCTTTTTGCTCTGGATCTGTCTTTCATTTTGGTTTTACCCCTCTACTGCGATACTTCCCTTACATAAAGATTTATAAAGGACACCAGATTGTAAACCATTATCGATATCTTGTCAATGTTTTTGAATACAAATTCGAAAAGTTTGGTGAAAATATTTCAGCAATTTTCTGTCATTCCCGCGAAGGCGGGAATCCAGACCCTTAATAGATTCTGTCTTTGAAGTAAATTTTGTCTTTTACTGTATTTGCGTTATTATATATAAAAGTAATCAGGAGACAATATGACGGGACTTAATAACGGATTTGACAGCGAACCAGTTGATGCAGAAATTAATGGTCGCGGTGAGGCAGTAGAGAAAGTAAAGCTATCTGAAAATCAAGAAAAAAGGCAGTACCTGATGTCGGAGCACAAACGCTGGCGCGACGAAACGTATAAAGAAAAGTCTGCACTTTCTCCAAGCGAAATGGCATCGTCCTATATGATCTTTGCGACAACAGGGCTAAATATTGCTTCACTCGACACTAACGAAAACAAAGCTGGACTCATAGAGGGCGTCGTACTAACCCAAGCGATGTCCGGCTTCCAGGGCAAATTTGCCGTGGCCAAAGAAAATAGCCAACTAGCAGAATACAGCTCGAACAACACCAAGGATTTTGGCAATTACCTAAGCGAAGGCTCTCGACTCTCTGCTAATCTAGTCAGCGAAATGCGCCAGAATAACAGTGAATCAAAATCTAATGAAACTATGGACGAAAAAATCGCCAGAGAACAGCAGAATGAAGAAGAAGTCGCAAAAATTGAAAAAAAATTCCACAGAGCAGGCAATGAAAACAGAGAAGGAATGATCAGAAGTGAAATTGATGAATTTTTAGACAAAGTGGAAATGACAGAAATAGAGAAAAAAGAAATTGCTGAGGACTTACTTCATATCGTCTCTCTCGAGATATTTAATGACCTGAAACAGACAAACAGAATAGAAAACGTCGAAATGGATGGTAGAACCTATTCTCTTTCCGAACTAAACCCAGAAAACAAAGATGATCTTGTGATAATTTGGAAGATTACTGAAAAAACGATGGAAAACAAAGACATGACTGGCGAGATTCGTACCGCTACTTCAAAAGTTCTTAATAACTGGCTCGCTCAATTTCAAAACGTAAGCTAGCGAATTTGCCAATAAAAAACCCGAGATCAGTGAATCATCGGGTTTTTTTATACAGGATTAATCTAATTCTTTAGACAGATCTTCTATCTTTACCATATAGGTTTCACCGTTTTTTTGCATTTCAACGGAGTCATCAGCCAAAGTTTTTTTGCTAACAACGATTCGAACTGGGCTACCGATAAGGTCAGACTCAGCAAACTTCTCACCAGCTGAGAGATCACGATCATCGTAGATAACTTCGATCTTCTTTTTCAAGAGTTCTGCGTATATTTTGTCAGTATCCTCATTCTGATTTAGAGAAATAAGATGAACCGCAAAAGGTGCAATCTCTTTTGGCCAAAACATCTTGTTCTTCGCAACGTCATAGTGAACTTCCACAACAGTAGCAAGCGCACGTGTAAGACCGATTCCATAGCAACCCATCACCAAGTCATTTTCTTTGCCATCTTTATCAAGGTATGTTGCTTTCATTGCACCAGAAAATTTATTTTTTAATGGAAAAATGTTACCAACCTCAATGCCTTTATCTACCTTGATAGTGCCATCGCATTTTGGACATTTGCTACCCTCGAGGGCTTCGGCAATTTCCTTGTTCTGTGCAAAATCACACTTGTTACAATAATAAATTGTATCTTCGCCAACTGCGGTCAAGACCTGAAATTCATGAGAGAACTTAGAAAATATACCACCGGAAGCTTCGACAAGCTTGGCATCAAGTCCGCAACGATTGAAAATGTTGAAGTATGCAGGAATAGACGATTGATAAAATTTCTCGTGTTGCTCGTCATCGGTTGAGAAGCTGTACATATCTTTCATGATAAACTCGCGTCCACGAAGTAGACCAGACTTTACCCTTGGTTCGTTACGAAATTTCGTCTGAATTTGATATAGGGCAAAAGGCAGATCCTTGTATGATCGAATATTTTTACGGACAATGTCAGTCACCTCTTCTTCGTGGGTTGGCGCCAAGTTCAGATCTTTACCCCGACTGTCGGTCAGTTTATAAAAAACGTCAATCGCTGATTCCCAGCGTCCTGTCTCCTCCCATAGCTCTCTAGGCTGCAAGACATTCATAAGTATTTCTTGACCAGAGATTGCGTTCATCTCTTCGCGAATGATATTTTCTATTTTCTTATAAACTCTCATGCCAAGTGGCAGAAGTGCATAGGCTCCAGCCATGTGCTTGTGCACATAGCCACCACGCACCAAGTATGATGCGTTGATTGAGTCAGCATCTGCAGGTACTTCTTTTCGTGTTTTGATGAATAGTTGTGATTGTTTCATATGTTTCTTTATGTATGATTAATTATGAAATATTTTTACGATATCTTTATAGGTAATAGCTAGAATCAGCAGAATTAGTAGGATGAAGCCGATAGCGTGAATCATATTTTCAACTTCTTCTTTAACAACACGTTTTCTAAGCAGTCTTTCGAAGATAATAAACAACGCTCGTCCTCCATCCAAAGCGGGGAAGGGCAAGATGTTGATAATTGCGAGATTGATCGATAGCATCGCAATAAAGCTGATGAGGACTGCGAAACCGCCGCGAGCCGCTGCACCGCTTAGATTAAAGATCGCAACTGGACCGCCAACTTCATCAGAGACTTTTCCGGTAGAAAATAGCTTCGAGAACATTCTGGCTAAGACATCCCAAGTTCCTACGACCGTCCGATAGACTTCCCTGGCGGCATAGCCAGGAGCCTTATACCAAGGGAGACGAACTGTCGCTTGGTCGATCATAGCTATACCCATTGGCGCTGTTTTATCAGAAGAAAGTATGAATTTTTCATCAATAACTGTGCTGTTACGCTTTATCTGGAGAGTAATTTCTTTGCCGAGATGAGCTGCAGAAAATGCAGTCACCTGCTCAGCTGCAAGAAAAGGCGATACAACACCTTCGAAGGAAACGCTAAGTATTTCGTCACCGATCTTCAGCCCAGCCGTCTCAGCAGCAGTACCTGGCATAATCTCAGCAATAAATATCTGGGGCTTCACCTGAATCCCTGGGAGATCTGACGAAGGTGTAGCAATTGGCGTCATACCGACAGAAAATCCGATCGTAATAAGCACCCAAGCCAAGACAATATTCATAAAGACACCAGCGATAGAGATGATGAAGCGATTTCGTGGTCTCTGATTATTAAACGCTGCCTTATCCTTAGATGTTTCTTCTTCGCCAAGCATTTTCACGTAGCCACCGAAAAGCAGTGCACCTATCGTGTACTTCGTACCATTTTTTGTTTTTGTAAAAATTCTTGGCGGAAAACCGATTGCAAATTCCAGCACCTTCACGCCAAGAAGCTTGGCAGCAGTAAAGTGGCCAAGTTCGTGAACTAGGACTAAAATTCCAATTACTAATATGAAGGCAAGAATTGTTATTAACATACAGCGTGATTCTTAATTAATTATTGGAAACCATGATAGATCCTTCGCCTTCAAGCACATCACCTCAGGATGACAAAGTAGAAATCATCTTTAGAAGCAACATGCGGCTTCCTGTGTCATCCTGAACTAGAGTGAAGGATCTATCGTTATTAGATTTTCATTATTTCTTGTTCTTTAAGAGAAACGACTGTTTCAACTTCTCTGTTCATCTCATTCACGATCTTATTTAGCTCCTCTTCAGCCCAACGTCGATCGTCTTCGGTCGCCTCTTTGTTTTTCTCAGCTGCCTGAACTTTATCCCAAACCTCACGACGAATATTTCGAAGAACCACCTTTGCCTCCTCACCATTTTTCTTGACTAAGGTTGAAATTTCTTTTCTCCTCTCTTCAGTCATCGGCGGCAAGATAAGTCGGATCTGAGAACCATCGTTGATAGGGGAAAGCCCGATCTCAGAAGCTCTGATCGCTGTCTCAATGTCGCCAAGCGCATTTCTATCCCAAGGTTTGACTACAATTTGATTTGCTTCCGGAACAGTTACGGTAGCTAATTCGCGAATTGCATTCTTGGCACCGTAGTAAGATACCACGATCCCGTCTAGAACGCTTGGATTAGCTCGGCCAGTTCTGATGCGTGACAAATCAGTCGAGAGGGCCTCGATTGCAAGCTTCATTTTTGGTCTTACATCTTTGATAATTTGGTCAATCATATACTTCCTTTTCTATGCTGTTACTATTGTTCCGATATTTTCACCTGAAACGGCTTTTTTCAAATTGCCAGAAACACTCATCTTGAAAACTGAAATTGGAATCTTGTTATCCATACAAAGAGTGATCGCGGTACTATCCATCACTTCGTATTGATTATTTATTATATCCAAGTAGGTGAGTGTGTCAAATTTTACAGCGGAGGAGTCCTTGACCGGATCGGCGTTGTAGATGCCGTCAACCTTAGTTGCTTTAAATACTATTTCGCAATCTAGCTCACATGCACGAATCGCTGCTGCCGTGTCAGTAGAGAAAAATGGATTGCCACTTCCCGCTGCGGCGATGACGACTCTCCCCTTTTCCAAATGTCTGATTGCCTTATCTCTGATGTACGGCTCACAAACTTTTGGCATATCTAGAGCAGATGCCACGCGACTCTCAACGTTAATTTTAGATAGTGCACTACGCAAAGCCAGAGAGTTCATCACCGTCGCAAGCATCCCGATGTAGTCACCGGTCGTTCGCTTCATGCCATGATCCTCAGCAGCTTTTCCTCGAAAGATATTCCCACCACCAAGCACTACGACCACCTCGACACCGTCGTCGGTCACTGTCTTAATCTCTTTTGCGATGTAATCGCACATTTCAGGGTCAATATTGTGATTGTTGCCAAGCAACATCTCGCCTGAAAGTTTTAGAAGTATGCGTTTGTATTTCATGTTTTCATAATATCGTAAAGTTGCAAATTTGTCTCTATTGACTTATTTATATATTTATAGTATAATATGAATAGAAATACGAATACGAGGAGACAATTATGTACATAACTTTTGTAGTGCTGGCATTAATATTCGCTTTTTGGGCGTTATTCATTGAAGCTTACGCAAATTTGGGCTTAACGTTTGCAGTCTGCGCTGTTGCAGTAGCAATTGCCGCAAACAAGCCCAAACCAAAAGTATAATCACAGAATCACCGTTAATACACTATTAGCGGTGATTTTTTTATTATATTGTGCCGTTTCGTCTTGGAAAATTGTTGTCTGACCGTAGGGAGTTCAATTTTCCATGAGAAACGGCGACCTTATCACCGTGTAGGGGTTTGGAGTTGTCAGAGGATAAGGGGACGACATCGGAACGAGTCCCCTGTCCTTTGACATAAAAAAATGAACTTCATTTCTGAAGCCCATTTTTTATATAACTTTGAATTCTATTTAGTTTCCGATTTGGAAGCGAGACATTCGAGCGATGACTATTTTCTCACCAATCTTCGAAATCTTCTCGTTTAGCAAATCTTCGATCGTCTTGCTTGGATCCTTCACAAATGGCTGATAAAGCAGGCAATATTCTTCAAAATATTTGTTTAGTCTACCTTCAACAATTTTCTCAGCGATCTCAGCTGGTTTGCCAGAAGCTTTTACCTCTTCAAGCAAAATCGCCTTCTCCTTAGCGACCTCATCAGCAGGAACTTCGTCCTTCGTGATGTATTTTGGTGCCATAGCAGCGATATGAAGAGCAACATCATGAGCAAACTCCTTGAACTCATCATTCTTTGCGACGAAGTCAGTTTCGGCTAGAACCTGTACAAGAACGCCGATTTTGCCATTACCATGAATATATGCCTCGACGATACCGTTGTTTGTCTCACGCTCAGCTTTTTTTGCAGCCTTTGCGCCGCCCTTTTTGCGTAATATCTCAATCGCCTTCTCTTCGTTACCTTCGGCTTCAACAAGTGCCTTTTTGCACTCCATCATTCCGATACCGGTTTTCGCACGAAGATCAGCGATGTCTTTTGCTGTAACTGACATAAGTCTCCTCTTCTTTAATATAGATTTCGTAAAATTTGAGTTTCAAGCTAAAGCTTGTGCTACATGGACAAATTTAGAATTTATTTTGCAACAGCAACTTTTGCTGATTTTGCTCGAGCTTCGATGATAACGTCTGCAAATAGGTTCGCAAATAGAGTAACAGATTTTGTTGCATCGTCATTTGCAGGGATTGGGTAAGTGATAAGCTCTGGATTTGCGTTTGTATCAACGAGAGCAACGATTGGCATGTTGGCAACGATCGCCTCTTTTAGTGCATTTGTCTCATCGTGAGCATCAAAAAGAACTAAGATGTCAGGTTTTCGCTCTAGACCGACTAGGCCACCAAGGAATTTCTCGCCACGGATTGCATCTTTGCGCATTTTTGAAAGTTCAGATTTGTTTAGCTCTGAATTTTCTTCATTCTCTAGCTCTTCTTTTTGTTTCTTGAGCTTCTTTGCAGCTGATTTGATCATCTCGAAGTTTGTGATCGCGCCACCAAGCCAACGATTATTTACATATGGCATTCCGCATTTGATTGCAGCCTGCTTGATGATCTCGCCTGACTGTTTCTTTGTTCCAACAAAAACCATAACTTTACCAGCTTCAGCTTCTTTACGGATGAAGGCAACAGCTTCTGCCATTTTTTCAGCAGTTTTCTCTAAATTGATAACATGAACTCCTGATTTCGATGTGAAAATGTAAGGAGCCATTTTTGGGTACCATCTTGAAGTCTTGTGACCGAAATGTACGCCGGCGTCGAGTAAATCTCGAAGCGATGGAAGTTCTACCATGAGTGAGCCTTTCTTGGATAACAAAAAATTATCCTGTTTATGAGTTTTTAACTAAATTTGGTTCCTTGTTAAATTCATCCGCCCAACCAACTCCATTTTAGATGGAGAGAAACCAGAGATGAGCGTGTCGATTCTTTTTGTAACCCCAGCAATAGCTCAGAGAGCGAAGTAGGGCTTTCTTAATCGTCTTTAGTGATCCTATCACAATCTTGACTTGAATTCAAGAGTGTGCTAGAATCACATTGTAAATAAATTATAAACGTCGTATTAGTAATATTATTGTGATTCTCGTTATGAAAAAAGATATCCACCCAGCTTACAACAAAGATTTAGTTTCAACTTGCGCATGCGGCGCACAGTTTCTAACTGGCTCTACAACTGATGAAATCAAGGTTGAGCTTTGCTCAGCTTGCCACCCATTCTTCACAGGCAAACAAAAATTGATCGACACTGCAGGTAGAGTTGATAAATTCAAGGCTAGAGTTGAAGCAGCAAACAAAATGAAAGATGAAGCTTTCAAAAAAGCGATTGCAAAACCAGTTGTTGAAAAAGAAGAAAAAGCTGAGAAGACTGAATCAAAAGAGAAATAACTTCGACCTAATATACTAAATCGGCTGAAAACAAGATATAATCTTGCCATAGGCCGATTTTTTCTTATAAATTTACGTTTATTGTTCGACTCCACGAAGTGGGTAAAGAACTAGAAATCGTTACTTCTCCACCTGCAAGCCGCACAAAGTCGAGGAATAAAGTTTATGAATTGATAATTTAATCATTTACTTGATATTTGACACTTGATAATTGATAATTCTAACCATATGAACCAAGAAAAACTACAATCTATTCTCGATCACTATAACGATCTTCGAATGAAGCTGGAAGACCCAGAAACCATGAAGAATCAAGCCGAATTTACGAAGTTAGCGAAAGAGAAATCAAGCCTCGAAGAGCTGATCGCCCTGATCAAGCAGTATTTTGCTGTAATTCAGAATATCGCAGACAATCAGGAACTCCTCGAAACAGATGATGCCGAGCTTACCGAAATGGCAAAAGAAGAACTAGTCACTCTTGCACCAAAAAAGCTCGAATATGAGAAAAAACTCGAGCTAGCTCTCCTCCCAACAGACCCAAATGACGAAAAAAACGTTATCATCGAGATCAGACCAGGAGCCGGCGGAGATGAATCAGAGCTTTTTGCTGCTGAAGTTTTTCGTATGTACACAAGATACGCCGAGCGAAAAGGCTGGAAGACCAATATTTTGTCTAGCCAAACTACTGGAATCGGTGGGATCAAAGAAATATCTTTCGAGATAAGCGGTGAAAAAGTTTATTCAAAAATGAAATACGAATCTGGTGTTCATCGTGTACAGCGCGTTCCCGAGACAGAAAAGCAGGGTCGCGTTCACACATCCACTATCACTGTCGCAGTTTTGGCTGAAGCAGAAGAAGCAGATATCGAGATCCGAACTGAAGATCTTCGTATTGACACTTTTTGTTCTGGTGGCGCCGGTGGACAGTCCGTAAACACAACCTATTCCGCAGTTCGAATCACCCATATGCCGACCGGCACTGTTGTCCAGTG
>Ga0194057_10000513_pt1 | contig 19978 bp, 22 predicted proteins | sample SepL4415m_MetaG_FD_155474 | JGI IMG/M metagenome (GOLD analysis project Ga0194057, IMG submission 155474) | Anoxic zone freshwater microbial communities from boreal shield lake in IISD Experimental Lakes Area, Ontario, Canada - Sep2016-L442-15m | ecosystem: Environmental > Aquatic > Freshwater... | reverse complement strand
TGCCCACCTGGACCTGATCGGCTCGCACCCTGAACGAACTCAGGGGCCCCGGAACACCGGGACCCCTGAATCAATGTGGAGCTGAGGGGATGCTGTTCCACGACATATTTATGGGATGTCCCGCGACATGCTTATCGCCTGAGGGGCGACGGTTCGCTGCATGTCGAAGCAGCGGGTCTTCGTCGAAGCGGTCCTGGCCGGCAAGTCCCAGGGCGAGGTCGCCCGGCTCTACGGGATCTCCCAGCCGAGGGTGTCCCAGCTCGTGGCCGCGTGGCGGGCGGGTTCCTGGGGCGCCCTGGGGCCGAAGTCCCGGCGGCCGCGGACGAATCCGAACACCACCCCACCGGACGTGGTCGCGCGGATCCTCGCGCTGCGCGCGGACCTGATCGCTGACGGCTGCGACGCCGGCCCTCAGTCCATCGCCGCGATCCTCAACGACGAGATCGCCACCGGGCCCAGCGTGACGACGATCTGGCGGATCCTGACCCGCGCCGGCGTGATCACCCCCGAACCCCGCAAGCGACCCAAGCGCTCGTGGATCCGCCCTGCGCCGCGGCGGACGCCTGCACCACATCAAGCTCGGCATCCAGCACGCCCGAACACACGTCCGCATGCTCGTCCACGACCTGCACGTCATCGTCATCGACCGCGACACCGGCGAGATCCTCCGCGAACTCGACATCGACCCCACCAAGGACAGCCAACCCCGCGGCGTCAAACCCGGACCCCGCCCCGGCCACCGCTCAGGAGGCATGCCCAAGGGCTACAAATTCCCACCCAAGAAATAAGAATGTCCCGGGACATCCCATAAGGATGTCCCGGGACTTCACACCGAGCCGCCTCGGGGACTTGAACCCCGGACCTACGCATTACGAGCCGTTCGCGGCCCCCCTAAGGCCACGCTCTTACTCGTGCATGTTCGTGCTTGCTCCCGCATATTCGGCCCTACCTACGCCATGTTCCGGGGCAGTTCCGGGGCATTTCGAGATGCTCAGCGGTGGACCGCGCGAGGACGGCCGACCTGGTCGACTTGGACCAGGATCGAGGGCGGTCTGACAAGGAGCGGCCGGCGGAGCATCACGATCGCGCTGGTGAGCATCCAGAGAATGAAGCCGCCGAAGGCCGCAGATGCAAGGGCGCCGCGGGTCGCGGTGGTGACCGTGTAGATCACCCGGTCGATGCTCGGGCGCATGCTCAACCGGAGCGGCACCTCGTGGTCGGAGCTCATGTCACGTCCTTGCCCGAGGATGCAGCTCAGATGTCCAAGATTGCATCAGTCCACCAGAGCGGCGGCGTGGGAGGAGCCTCGGAGCTGGGCTCGGTGTGCGACGGTCCGTGTACAGGTGACGCTGCGACGTTCACCCTGGCCTGCCGGGAGGACACGTCGGCTTCGGTGATGTTAAAGACCGTGAGGTCCTGGCAGGCGGTGACCGGTCCGCCGAAATTCGTGGCCACCTCGTCGAAGACGGCATCCACGCCGGGAGTGAGGTCGAGGTGCCAGAGCGCGCCCATGCGGGGCTTGGCCAGATCGAAAATCCTGCCTACCTGTTCCGGGACGGTGTGCGCGAGGCGGAGGGCCTGACTGACTGCGGCCAGTGGGAGTCCCCTGGTTTGAGCGAAGACAGCGGGGGACTGGAAGCACTCGTGGATCAGCAGGTCTGCACCCTCGGCGGCGGCCACGACGTGCTTGCACGGGCGGGTGTCTCCGGAGAAGACGACCTTGCGGCCGGCGTAGGTGATCGCGTATCCGACTGCTCCGCTCAAGCCGTGGATCGCCGGGAAGCTCGAGATCGTCACTCCGTTGCGTTCGTAGACCGTCTCGGGGCGGTCGTACGGGATCTCGTGGGCGATCGCGGCACAGCCGGTGGTGGGTGCGACCCCTCGGATCGAAGCGGTGTCCCAGGCCAACGCCTTGCCCATGTGGTCGACGAACGCCGCCAGGCCGAGGTCGGGGTCCTCGCTGCCACCTCCCCAGATCTCGACCGGGTCGACGCGACCTGCCTTCGCCAGGCTCCCCAGCAGGCCAGGGATGTCACCGATGTGGTCGGCGTGAAGGTGCGACAGGAACACCTTGGTGGTGGCTTCCACCGGCAGTTGCAGGGACGTGAAGTTGGAGAGAGACCCTGAGCCGAGGTCGAAGAAGAAGAAGTCTTGCTCGGGGTTACCGACCTCTACCAGCAGCGAACCGGACGCTTGGCTTCGCCGGATCCACGGGTCGCCACTGCCTAGTACGGTCACGCGGATCTCGCCTGGCGCCAGTGCCTACGATCCGGGGACATACATGGAGGGCCGAGGCGACGACGGTCTTCCGACGATCGGCGTGACTGTCAAGGCCTCTGTCCCGCCCAGGTATGCCGCCGTGGGCAGACCGTCGGTGTCGTGTGCCATGGATCCTCCGTAGGCCTCTGCGGTTATTGACGGACGCGAGCGTGAACCCGGCAGCATCTGACCCACAGCGCACTCGTGGAAGAGTCGCACGTCCTCAGCCATACGACCGCCACGCCATCGGATCATCAGACTAGGCGATAGGTCTTCTTGAGAGCGGTTCTACGCCCACGTCACCGGAGCCGAGCACCTCCGAGCCGCTATGAGCCACTACTGAAGCTTCACGGATTCGCTGCCTCACACAAGTGGGGCGATGTACGCCCTTGGACGGCCGGGCCGCCGATGAAAGCCACGCTCCGTCACGCAACCGGTCCTCGATTCGAACTCGAACTACGCATTCTGTGCCTAGGTCGAGCAGAATGCCGCTCAGACCGGGGCATTTCCGGGGCATTTGGTGAGTGGAAAGGGGCGATTCGGACCCCTTGACGGGGCATCAAAATCGCCATAACCTGTTGCAGCGCAACGGATTTCGACTGAGGGCCGCCTCGGGGATTTGAACCCCGGACCTACGCATTACGAGTCGGGCGGCAACACGCCGATATGCCCCAGACCGTGGCGATTCCTAGAGGCATCGACTGCCAGGGCGAGCTGCTGAGTGTCACCCAGTGCCATGCAGTTAGTGCAAGCTGCAGTGCAAGCAGATTCGGCCCGAACTGGGTCACGACCTACGCACTCTTGCTGCGGTAAGTCAGGGTCAGGAGTTCTCACTCGGTGCCGGCATGGCGATGCCGGCTTCCAGGTCGGCGAGGAGGTCCAGCAGTCCGGTCGCTTCCCAGGTGCGGTTGCGCTGGCCTTGCGATGCCCGGGTCACCACGCCGGCGGCTTCGAGTTGGAGCAGGGCCTCGTTGACGACGGCCTTGGTCCGGCCCGTGGCGGCCACCGCGACGGGGACGGAGATCATGGGGTGCGCGGGCATGACATCGATCAGTGCCCAGGCGACGGAGTCCGCTCGGGGATTCGCGGCGGTGCGCAGCCTCGTCCGCCACTGGTCCTGGAGGGTCTCCACCCGTGTGAGGTAGCTGGCGGCGAGTCCGGCGGACTGGGCGGTCGCTGCTGCGAACGTCGTCAGCCAGGCATCCACGTCCCCGCGCGCGTAGGCGTCGAGGCCCGCGATGTAGGTGGCCTTGTCGCCGGCGAGCACGACGCTGATCGGCGGCACATACATGGGAGTCAACTCGCGCCGGCGCAGGACGATGTGGATCAGGGCCCGGCCGGTGCGTCCGTTGCCGTCCAGGAACGGGTGGATGACCTCGAACTGCGCGTGCACCAGCCCGGCCTGGATCACCGGCGGCAGGACGTCATCGTTGATCGCCGCGCACAGGTCCTCCAGCAGTCGTGGGACCTCTTCGGGCGGTGGTCCCACGAAGCTTGCGCCGCACGGGTTGTAGTTGTTCCCGCCGATCCAGTTCTGCTCCGTGCGCACGACGCCGGCGACGCGGGCGTTCGGTGCAGTGGCCATCAGCGCGGCGTGGATGCTCACCAGGTCGGGCACCGTCACGGCGCTGGATCCGGTGGCGTGGTCGATGGCGAGCTCCATCGCGTCGATGTTCGCCAGGATCTCCCCGGCCGTGGATCCGGCCTTCCCTCCAGTCTCGAGCCGGGCCTCCGCGCGTGCCAGGTCGCGGGCGTCGACCTGCATGCCCTCCACCTTCGAGGACGCGATCGACTCGGTGCGCAGCAGGAGCCGTGCCAGCGGCGCCAACGCGGGCCGGGCACGGGCATTCAGCCGGTGGACGGCCGTCTCCGCATCGGAGACCACCCCCACCAGGTCCGCGGAGAACGGCTCGTCGAAAGCGGACAGCTCGTCAGGGATGAACGACTCGTAATGGCAGGCACGCCGGAACCTGGGGGGCGCATACCGGGCGGGGTCGTGCTCCCACGTCCGACGGACCAGGGTTCCGCGCATATCCCCTCCTCGCCGAACCGCATCGAATGGATTGATGCACAAACCATACTATGGAGATTCACTGGGGTACCACTGTCGACGGAAATCGGTACCCGGTCCAGCAACGTCGAGACCCCCGGGGCGCTGAACCGTGCGCAGTCAGTCCCGCGTCCCCCTCGCCGGAATGCGCGGCACCGACCCGGTCCACGGCGTTGTAGTAAGTAGGAGGGAAGGTCCCTTCTATCTACTGCGCGGACCCCGACCCCGAGCCGTGAACACCCAGCCACGTAGAGAACCCCACGTGGAGGGGGTGCACCCTCGGGGGCGAGTTCGGGGGCGACCTTGCGGTGGTCGATTGGTGGGAGGCGTGATGATCCTGAAGACCCAGCAGGGCCGGTACCGGGTGAAGGTCAAGGACCACGGAGTGATCGTCGCGGACCGGACCTTCGTGCAGTGGAACGACGCCGAGCACTTCGAGGCCGACCGCAAGCAGCAGGTCGCCGCCGGGCGCCTGGCTCCGGCATCGGCGGGCCGGACCCCGCTGCGCGACGTGTATGCCGCGTGGAGTCGGATCCGCCCACTGCAGGTCCAGGCCCGCACCTGGCAGTCCGACCAGTCCGCATTGGCCAGCCACCTGTCCGAACGCTTCGGTCACGAGGCGGTGGGTGCCATCACCGGCCGCGATGTCCAGTCCTTCGCGGAGGACCTGCACGCCGGCCACTGCGTGGGCACGGTGCGCCGGATCATCGCAACGCTGATCGCACTGCTGGACTTCGCCGTGGACCAGTGCTGGATCGAGGGCAACCCCGCCCGTGTCCCGCTGACCCTGGGCCACGACCCCCACGGGCACCGGCCGCATGCGATCCTGAACCCGCCGGAACTCCTTGCCGTATGGGCAGTTCAGCGCCGGCGGTCGCCGTTGGCGGACGTGACACTGTTCCTCGGGCTGACCGGCCTGCGCTGGGGTGAGTTCGTCGCCCTGCGCCCCGGCGATCTCCTCACCACCACGACCGGCGGGCCCATGGTGCACGTTGCGCGCAGCATCGTTCGCGCCCGCGGCGAAGGCCCGCCGACCGTGAAGTCCACGAAGACCGGTGCCGACCGGCTCGTCCCCCTCGCCCACCTCGCAGCCGACATCGCCCAGACATGGGCGCGCGGCAAGGACAGGGACGCACTACTGGTCCCCGGACCCGACGGTGGACCGCTGCGGCCGTCCACGTTCCGGCGGCAGGTCCACTGGACCCAGACCGTCCCAGCCGGGTTCCGCATCCACGACCTGCGGCACTCCTGCGCCACGAACCTGCTGACCAGCGGCGCGGACATCCTCGGCGTCCAGGGGATCCTCGGCCACGCCAGCCCCGAGACCACCCTGCGCTACTACGGCCACCTCACCGGCACCGAACACCTGCGAGCGGCCATGAATCACTACGAGGCGCCCCTCACCGCGGGGGGTCAAGCTCCTGGGGGCGCCTTGGGGGCGACCAGACCGCCGGAATCAACGCCTCACGACATCGATAACGGCCGAAAACCCCAGCAATAGCAACGATTCTCACGTGGGGCCGCCTCGGGGATTTGAACCCCGGGCCTACGCATTACGAGACATCTTCCCACCCTCGTGGCTATGAGGAGAATTGATCAGTACCAACGGTTTTCGTCCCATCCAGACCCGCTGAGGCCCACCCGGACCGCTGGAGATAGGGCTAGCCGTGGGGCTAGCTTTCGGCGTCGCTGGCTGCCGCTTCGCGTCTCGGACCTCAGCACTACCGATGCTTTGGCCATGGACACGGTGCTGCTGGACGATTCTCCATTGGCAGCGTGCCAGATCCCGTTGAGCCTCTCGCGATGTTCCCGCTCACAACCACATCGGCGACGGCTACGTGATGACGGTGTCGGCTGCCTCCGCCGTCGCGTCTGCGGTTCGCGGGGGCGCAAGTAGGGGGCGAAACCGTGTTCCGCGCAGACGCGCCACGACTTTGGCGATCGGGCTGCGGAGTATCAGGATCACGAGGATGGCGATAGCGGCGCCCAGTGCCAGGCCGGCGACGACATCCAGGACCCAGTGGGCACCCGCGTACACCCGCGAGACTCCCATGAGAACGGCGGCCACACTCGCGACGACTCCGAGTCGGCGATCGACGAAGAGGAGACCTGCCGCGACGGCACCGGCGACGCAGGCGTGGTCACTGGGGAAGGAGGGGTCCGTCGTCTTGCTCACGAGCACGAGGATGTACGGGTAGACCTCGTAGGGGCGTGCCTCGCTGACCAGTGCGACGACGACCTGCTGTGCTGCGACAGCCACCAGAGCGGCCACGGGGACGAGGAGGGCCGTTGCCATTGCGGCGTCGTTCTGCGGTCGTGCGATCCACCAGCCGATCACGATGAACACCGCGAACAGGAGGATGCCGTACTTGGCATACGCGGCCATCGGTGTGTGCAGCCACGGGGTGTTGACGGCGAATTCGTTGATCGTCAGGAAGACCTGATCGAGGGGAGGCACCGGGACAGGCTAGTCAGTGCTCGAGGCCGGCTTGGCGGCGCTTGACGGACTCGGGGGAGTGACCGGGGACGGCGGACCGAAGACACGCAGGCCGGGTTGATGATGCAGGACGGGCCTCGCGCGCAGCATCCGTCGAGTTGCCGGATCCAGGACATCGGTCTTGGCCCGATGGATGAGCAGGACGTCGTTTCCGACGAAATAGTCCTGCATCGCCTGTTGGTAGAGCGCCGACTCGCGACGGCGTTGGGTGGAGCTCAACTCCCCGGGATTCGCCCCGTCGTCGAAGGAGTACACCATCCCGTCAAAGTCCAGGACGGTCGGGCATCCGCGTTCGATATTGCGGGTGAGCGTGTCGGTGATGATCAGGAGGCCGGCGGAGTCCGAGCCCACGCATCGGGCTCCCTGCGTCGCACGGTCGATGGAGGCCAGGTGCGGCCGCAGGTCGTGGCCGGAATGCAGGGCCCGATAGCCGCTGACAAGCGCTGCACCGACGAGCACCGTGCCTAGCAGCCCTCGCAGCACGGCCACTGGCCATCCTGGCCAGCGGGCGGACAGCGTCCACAGGACGGCAGTTGTCGTGCCCGCGACGAGCATCAGTGCCGGACCGATGAACGACGAATAGCCCTCGAAGTAGACGGGGACAGCCATGAGCACCACCAGTTGAACGCCCAGCAGCGCGACCCACAGCCTCGAGGCAGGTGCCTTCCACCACGCGAGGGCCATGCCGGCGGCGATCAGTACCAGGGCCAGCAGGCCGGCGCCGGCCATGAGTCTCGGGCTGGCGGCGATAGATGAGACGTCCAGGTTGAACATGCGGGTCAGCCGGTCCAGCTCGTGGGTCCCGCCTCTGCCGCGACCCATCTGCGCGCGGATGACCAGGGCGAACATGCGATGTGGATCGGCGGCCGCGAAGGGCACGACGATGACCGCGAAGGCAACAGCTGACGCCCCGGCGGTGATGCCTGCGGATCGCCAGGCACGGGAGATCAGCAGCCAGGCGACCACGACGGCCAAGGGCACCAGTCCCCAGAGTTTGGTCGCGGCTCCGAGGCCGAGGAAGCCTCCGGCCAGCGCTAGGCGCCACGTCGACTCCTGTGGGGTCCGCAGTGCCCACAGGGCGACGACGATGGCCGTGAGCACGAAGGCCTCGAGCATGGTGGTGCGCTCGACGTGCACGACCGGCGCCCACACCGCATACAGCCCGCCGGCCACGACGGCGGCGACCAGGCTGATCCTCCGGGCGATGACGAACACCACAGCGGCGTTGAAGGCGCCGAGGAGCATCACGAAGATGCGGGCGGCGACCCAGCCGGTGGAGTCCGTCGTCAGCTTGCCTAGCACGGCGAACGGTGACAGGAAGACGACTGACCCGGGAGGGTGAACGAGGACGAAGTCGCGATAGGGCATCAGCCCTGAGACGAAGCTGGTCGACGCTCCGAAGTACACGCCTTCGTCGTAGCCCAGCAGCGCGTGCAGTCCACCGGAGTGCTGCACGGACTCCCAGCGCACGACGAAGGCCACCACCGCGATGGCGACCGGCAGCAGCCACACCCAACGAGACAGGCTGGAGCGGGCCTTGGAGGCAGTCGTCACAGCGTCACCTCAAGAACCACAGGAGTCGGGGTGACGCCCCTGCTCCGGTCGGCGACGGTTCATACCGCTGCGCATCTTCGCGGTCGAGGACGACGACCGCATGACATCCGCCTCGAACCGTTGACCGATGACCGGATCAGGCGCCCATCTGGGTGAGGAGGGCCTGCAGGGCCGCCGTCTCGGTGGCGGGGTTGGGGCTAGTGGAACGCAGTTCGCGCAGGACGGGGTCGATCTTGTCGTCGACGGCGGTCCAGGCGTCGGGGTTGCGGCGCTTGAGGGTGGCCTGCGCGTTGTCCCACGCGGATTCCAGGTCGGTGATGCGCGTGGTGGCGTCGGCTTGCTTACCTGCGGTGAGCTTGTCCAGAGTGTCCTGGGTGATGACGATGAACTGGCTCATGTCGCCGAGAGGTGACTGAGCGGCAGCGGGCGCCGCGGCCGCTCCGACTACGGCTGCCGTAGTCGAAGGCGACGGTGCCATCTGGGCGAGGAGTGCCGTCAGGGCCGCCGTCTCGGTGGTGGGGTTGGGGCTGGTCGAGCGGAGCTCGCGCAGGACGGGGTCGATCTTGTCGTCGACGGCGGTCCAGGCGTCGGGGTTGCGGCGTTTGAGGTTGGCCTGGGCGTTGTCCCACGCCGTCTCGAGGTCGGTGATGCGGGTGGTCGCTGCCGCCTGGTTACCTGCCGTGAGCTTGTCGAGCGTGTCCTGGGTGATCGTGACGAACTGCGTCATGTCGCCCAGCGGTGATGCTGCCACGCCGTTCGTGGCCGACGACACAGACGTCGTGGCTGCGGCGGCCTCTGCATCGAGAGCGTTGGAACGCCATGTGTAGAACCAGCCGCCGACCACGACCACGAGCACCAAGGTGACGGCCGTCTGGATCATCGCCGTCCGTCGCGACTCGGGGCGGTGGTGCGGGGCGGTCTCAGGCTCGTCCAGTTTGGCGAGCTCGACCGGGTCGGTCGGCACCTCGATGACGTCCGGCTTCTTGACGGACAGGTAGACGATCGTGGACACGATTAGTGCCAGGAGGATCAGGCTGGTCATCGTCACACCAAGGTTCATGCCGCCGTTGCTCGTGGGCTGAGCCATGAGGTCGCCGATCGACGCTCCCAGCGGTCGGGTGAGGATGTAGGCGAGCCAGAACGCGAGCACCGCGTCCAGGCCGAGCCGCCAGGCAACGGTGATGATGCCGATGAGTCCCGCGCAGAGCAGCCCGGTCTTGAGGTAGCCCACGCCGAGGCCTTCGGAGATGAGGTCTCCAACAGCCGTGCCGAGGGCGAACGTGACGAGCACCGCCAGCCAGTAGAACATCTCACGACGACGGGTGTAGATCGAGTGGATGGAGAGCGTCTTCTCGCTTGCGTACCAGGCGAGGAACACCAGGCCGAGCAGGATCGAGAACACCAACGTGCTCGTCTGCAGGGGCACTCCGAGGTTGTCCGTCAGGTTGTCCGTCAGCAGGGTGCCGAGCACGCTGATCAGCATCACCGTCAGCCAGTACACCGTTGCGACGTAGCGCTTCAGCCCCAGCTGGAGGGCGAAGACGGCGAAGAACACCACCGCGACAGCGATCGAGGTATTGGTAAGCCCCCAGTTGAGGTTGACGTTGAGGAAGTCAGCGGCCGACTCGCCCACCGTGGTGCACAAGATCTTGATGATCCAGAAGAAGATCGTCACCTCGGGAACCTTGTTCAGCAAGGGTCGAGATGCCCAACTCGAGGCCAGGCCCGTCCCTCGCTCCCGCTTTGCGGACGATTCAAAGGGGTCGTCAGGGAGATCGAGGTCGGTGGGGTTGATCGTTCCATCGGCATTGCGGGATTCCGTCATGCGCGAAACGTTGACAAATCAATACTGAGAAGTCCCTGAGAGACCGGCCTGTTTCGGCCCAACGCAGCCGATGACTCAGGCACCGCTCAGATTGGGTGCCCCCGCGGTCAGCAATCCAGTACATCGAACGGGGCCGCCGATGTGCATCGGCGGCCCCGCGTGGAACAACCTGGATCAGTTGGCTTCCTGACCAGCTGTCTCAGCCGAATCGGCAGGCTCAGTGGGATCGTTCGCCTCGTTAGCGTCCTGATGGCCAGGCTCGTTGGGATTCGCGTCCGGACCCTGATCCGCACCGTCGCTGGCCTCCGTGCCATCGACAGCCTCGGTCGAGTCGGCAGGCTCGGTGGGATCGTTCGTCTCGTTAGCGTCCTGATGGCCAGGCTCGTTGGGATTCGCGTCCGGACCCTGATCGGCACCGTCGCTGGCCTCCGTGCCATCGACAGCCTCGGTCGCGCCGCCGGGAGCGGTGGCCTCAGCAGTGCCGGGTGGGGTGGTGTCCGTCGTGATGACCGCTGAGGGAGTGGCCGGTGCGGGGCTGTTGGCGGCCATGGCCACTCCGGTTCCTCCCAGTACGGCGATTGCGGCTGCGGCGGTGGCCGCGGCGAGGGTCTGCTTCCTGGTGATTCGCATGGTTGAGCCTCCGGTGTCTGGCGAGGGCCGTTGCCCTTGCTCGATCACCACCCTGCAGACCGCCTCCCAAGAGACCCCTGAGAGAACCTGAGGGTGGCCGTGCACGCCTGCGCATCGTCGGTCCCTCGTTGTCTCAGGAACCTCTCAGGAAGCGGACCTATGCTCGGCGCATGGGGCGCGGTGGATCGGTGAAGGGGTTCTGGAGCCGACGCGGTGTTCGCGCCCGTTCCACGATCGCCGCTGTGCTGGTGGTTGCAGTGGCCCTCATCGGTGGCGGTATCACACTGGTCGTCGTTCTGCGCGTAGCGCTGACCAACTCCGTCGAACAGAGCGTGCAGCAGCGGGCGCGTGATGTGGCGGCGCAGATCGCCGACGAGGACATTGAGGCGGCCACTCCGACCATCGACGCCGCACCGGGGGACGGCACGCTGGTTCAGATCGTGAACTCGACTGGCACCGTCGTAGCCTCGTCGCCCAGCATCACCGGTGAGCCGGCGATTTCGGTGACTGCACCCGCCGGTTCGGAGCCCACGACCTCTCAGGTTCAGCTGCCGTTCGTCGACAACGACGCATATCTTGTCGCGGCCGTTGCGGTGCAGGCGAAGGACGAGGTCGTCACCGTAATAACAGCGCAGTCGCTGGTTCAGGTGCAGAAGGTCTACACGCTTGTTGGGTGGCTCCTGCTGCTCGGGTCGCCCTTCCTGCTAGCAGCGGTGGGAGCGGTGACGTGGGTGGCGGTCGGTCGGTCACTTCGCAGTGTCGACAGGATTCGCGAGCAAGTCGAGCTGATCGGTGCCAGCGACCTCCACGAGCGCGTTCCCGTTCCGGCGGCCAACGACGAGATTGCGGCGCTCGCAACCACGATGAATCACATGCTCGGCCGACTTGAGGCATCGGCGTCAACCCAGCGGCGGTTCATCGCGGACGCCAGTCACGAACTACGAAGCCCGCTGACGTCGATGCGCGCCTCCCTGGACGTAGCCCAGTCGATCGGTGGAGCGGACGCCTGGGTCGATGCCGAACCGGTGCTCAGCGACGAGGTCGACCGGATGACCCGTCTGGTCGGAGACCTCCTCCTCCTGGCCAGAGCCGACGAGGGAGCGGTCCCGCTGCATCGCGTCGACGTTGATCTGGATGATCTCGTGGCCAGTGAGGCACGGCGCCTGCGCTCCCAGACGGCCCTGAGGATCACCACCAGCATTGAACCCGTGCAGGTCGGGGCGGACCCCGAGCGGCTTGCCCAGGCCCTGCGAAATCTCGTCGACAACGCCGTGCGGTTCGCCTCGCACGAGATCCAACTGGGGGTATCGGCGACGAACGCTGGCGCCCTCATGAGCGTGGCTGACGACGGTCCCGGGATCCCGGCCAGTGAGCGTGAATCGGTGCTGGACCGCTTCGTACGCCTCGATGACCACCGCGCCCGTGATCATGGGGGCGCCGGGTTGGGGCTCGCGATCGCGAGCGAGATCGCCCGCTTGCATGGTGGCCGCATCGAGATCGGTGTGAGCAGCCTGGGCGGAGCTCAGGTGTCGGTGCTGCTGCCCATCGTCGATCGCGATGCCCCGACGGGGTCGAGTCGGTAGCCGAATCCTCGGACGGTCGCCAGCGACTGCACGCCGAAGGGGGCGTCGATCTTCTTGCGGAGGTAGCCGATGTAGACCTCGACCACGTTGAGGGGGCCGTCGAAGTTGGTGTCCCACACGTGGTCGATGAGTTCGCTTTTGGTGGCGACCTCCCCGGGGTGGCGCATCAAGTACTCCAGGAGGGCGAACTCTCGGGGCGTCAGCGCGATCGCGGTTCCCTGGCGGATGACGACCCGCGTGACGGGATCCAGGGTGAGGTCTCCGACTTCCAGGACCGTGGGTCTTTCGGAGACGACGCGGCGCAAGAGGGCTCGGATGTGGGCAACGAGGACGACGAAGCTGAACGGCTTGGTCAGGTAGTCGTCAGCGCCGAGGTCGAGGGCGTCGGCCTGGTCGTACTCGCCGTCCTTCGCCGTCAGCATCAGGATCGGTGTCCACACACCACGCTGCCGTAGGCGTTCGACAACCTTGTACCCATTGAGTTTGGGAAGCATCAGGTCCAGAACGACGAGGTCGTACGCCTGCTCGGTCGCCGCCCACAGGGCCTCCTCCCCGTCGTGGGCGACGTCAACGAAGAAGCCTTCCGCCGACAGACCCCGCTGCAGTGAGGCGGCAAGGTTGACTTCGTCGTCGACTACCAGAATGCGCATGGCTCTCCTTGCTGGATGACCTCATTGTCGCGTGGACGTCCGGTGGCCGGCCGGCCTGGGGGAAGCGCGGTCCGGCCACCGGGGTACTAGTCGACCTTCTCGCCGGTGCCGATCGCCTTCACGGCCGTGGCCGTGGCGATCTTCGCGCCCACTGCGCTGGCCTGGACGGCGAAGTCGACCTCGTTGGTGGAACTGCGGTAGATGCTGAACTGGTTCTCCGGGTAGTGGCCCGGGTCGGTCTTGTTGTCGAAGAAGACTGTGGCGTCCTGGCCGGCGGGGATGCTCAGGCCGTGGAGCTTCTGGTAGTAGCCCTCTTTCGCGCCGGTGACGATGTCGGTCATCTCGTAGTACACCTCGATGCCGGTCAGCGGCGTGCTGCCGGAGTTCTTCAAGGTCAGTTGGAGTCGGTCGTCGATGGCCTTGCCTGTGGCGGGGTCGACGTTGTCCTCAACGGCCGCGTAGGTGATCGCAAGGGTGGGCGCCGTGGCCGCATTTGCGATCGGGTTCGACGCGACCGGCAGGACGACCCCTGCCGACGCTGCCGGTGCGGATGCCGCGGGTGCGGATGCCGCGGGTGCGGATGCCGCGGGTGCGGATGCCGCGGGAGCCGACGCCGCGGGAGCCGACGCCGCGGGAGCCGACGCCGCGGGAGCCGACGCCGCGGGAGCCGACGCCGCGGGAGCGGCTGCAGCCGAGGTGGGGCTGCTACTGGCTGCGGAGGAGCATCCGGTCGCGGTGAGGGCGGTCAGCAGGCCGGCGGCGCCGATCGCTGCGAGGGTCGTTCGCTTCATGATGTTCTCCTGAGTAGTTTCGTTCGGGTGGTGGTGAGGATGGCGAAGCCGAGGGCCGCGAAGGCTGCCAGCCACAGGGCGATGGCGTTGTTCCAGGTTCCGGTCCAGACGGCGGCCAGTGGCTGCTGGTTGTACTGGTCCTTGATGCCCAAGACGGCGAAGGTGAACCGCTCGTAGTGCTTGGTGATGGAGGAGACCTCCAGGCCGTTGCGGACGGTGTCGAAGCCGGCGAAGTTGGCCAGGACGGCCTTCTCGTCGGGCTTGGCGATCGCGAGGGACTTGAACAGTCCGCCGGGGACCTGGTTGTCGGGGTCCATGGTGTCGCCGATCTGGGGCAGGATCAGTACGACCGTGAGCCACAGCACCAGTGCGATGATCAGTGCGGTGCTCAGCCGCTTCGTGGTTGATGCGAGTCCGAGGGCCAACGCGCTCCACAGCAGCAGGTATCCCCATGCCGTCGCCGCGGCGATGATCAGCCGCTGGGCGTCGATGAACGCGAACTGCGCGTGCCCGACGATCGCGACGGTCGCGGTGACGGCGCCGAAGATCACGGCGACGGCGATCAGCCACGCCACCGCAAGGGCGAGAAGCTTGCCCGCCGGTAGGGAGTAGCGCCCGATGGGCCGGCTGTAGATCAGCTGCAGGGTGGCGCGCTGCTTCTCCTTGGCGATCATCCCGTAGCCCATGACGATCGCGAAGAGGGCACCGAGAATCTCCAGATACTCGATCGACCCGCGCAGCAACTGCAGGGGGAACAGCTGAGGCGCGGCCGGGTTGGTGGCGCTACCCGCGGCGCGCAGGGCGTCGACGTAGGCGATGTAGGCGTCGAGCTTGGCGCCGAACTGCGTCGCGGAGACCACGACGGAGATCACGACGGCGACCAGGACGAAGCCCAGGATCGCGAGCAGGAAGCGGTTGCGGCGCAGGTCGAGCAGCTCCTTGCGGGCGATGACCAGGGCGCTAGTCACGGAGGGCTCCTCGGATGCGGTCCCGCTTCGTCGCCAGCAGCGCGATGGCGCCGACAGCGAAGGCCAGGACGATGACGAACAGGGACGGGGCAAGGGAGCCGGTGACCTCGGGGTTGGCCATTATCAGGCCGCTGGCGGTCTTGAACTGCTCTGTCACCGACAGCGGGCTCACAACCGTGTTGAGGGTGTCGAACGCGCCACCGGGGATCTTGACCGACGGGACCGGGTTCAGCAGGGAGACGGGGTTCGCGGACGTGCCGATCTGCGGGAGGACGAACGCGACGATGCTCCAGATGCTGATCGGCACCAGCAGGGCGGTGGTCTCGCGGGAGGCGTAGATGCCGCTGAGCATCCCCAGGGCGACGAACGCCAGCAGCAGGACCCACGCGACGGCGTAGAAGCCGGCCAGGCGCAGCGAGTCGCCGGCGGCAAGCGGCCCGCTTGCGATGATGGAGATGCTGGCCCAGCTGATGACGGCGACTGCGGCGAGGATCATCGCCAGCCACGCGCCGATGCCGGCGAGCTTGCCGAGTAGGTACGCCGGGACTCTGATCGGCCGGGACAGGACCAGGTCGATCGTGCGGGCCTTGCGGTCCCGCATCGTCGACGTGACGCCGACGACGATCGCCATGAGCGCCCCGATCAGGACGAGGTAGATGACGGTGTTGCGGGCGTAGTACAGCGGTGACACGTCTGCGAACGGGTTCGGGGCCTGGGTCAGGCCCGCCTGCACGGTCTTCTGCCACACGTTGCTGACGGTGGTGTTGGTCAGCCAGCCGATCAGGCTCGAGACGGACACCATCACGACGAAAACAATCAGCAGGACCAGCGGCAGCCGTTCGCGGCGCAGCGCCACCAGTTCCTGCCGTGCCATCGTCAGGACGGCGGTCATGAGGCTGGCGCCGATCGGATGTTGAGGTAGATCTCCTCCAGCGAGTCCTCGCCGGGGAACGCCTCCAGCGTGGCGGCCAGCGACGCCTGGTAGGCGAGCTCGCCCTGCCGCAGGATGCCGATGCTCGTGCAGGTCTTGGTGACCTCGGACAGCAGGTGGGTGTTCATGAAGATCGTCATCCCGAGGTCGCGGTTCAACGCGACGATCACGTCGCGCAGCTGCCGAACGCCCTCTGGATCCAGGCCCGACGTGGGCTCGTCCAGGAACAGCACGGATGGGGTGTGCAGGATCGCCTGCGCGATACCGACCCGCTGGCGCATGCCCTTGCTGAACGACCCGACGCGCTGGTCGTCGTGCCCGGTGAAGTCCAGGTACTCGAGCACCTCGCCGATTCGGGCATCCGGCTTCGACAGGCCGGACAGACGGGCGAAGAACCGCAGGTTCTCCATCGTCGTCAGGTTGTCGTAGAACTGGACGTTCTCCGGAAGGTACCCGATCACCCGGCGCACGCCATTCGGGTCGGCGGCCGTGTCAACGCCCGCCACCTGCATGCTGCCCGACGATGGCTCCAGAAGCGTCGTCAACAGGTTGACCGCGGTCGTCTTGCCCGCACCGTTATGGCCCAGCAGGCCGAAGATCTCGCCGCTGTGGATCGTCAGGTCGAGATTCCGCAGCGCGACAGTGTCGCCGTACGACTTGGAAAGCCCAGAGGTGTGAATCGCGACATCAGCCATGCCATGAACGTTAGGCAGCCGGTCCTGAGAGAACCTTGAGAGCGAGCGAGCACTCTCAGGTCTCGAACACAAGAGCGCTCGCCGTCGACCTACCCGCACGTCCCTCGATGAAAGGTCGAACCGCCCCTACTACGCATTCCCTATGCGTGGGTGCAGTTGGGGCTATCTTTGGGGCTATGACACTCAGAATCAGCCTAAATCGGACATGGATTGACCGGGCCAAATAGGCCAATAGTTGTTGCGCTGCAACGGGTTTCCGTTAGGGCCGCCTCGGGGATTTGAACCCCGGACCTACGCATTACGAGACTGCACCCACGCATGGATTCGCCCCTAGGAGTTGTTGCCTATCAACGAGTTTCGTGACACTGAGTGACACCCAGGCACACTGAGCGACACGGAGAAAGGGCGACGGAAAGGGCGAGGATCCATGCGTGGATTCCGCCGACTCGCTCCTTGGACCTAAGCACCACCCATGCTGATGGGCAGGACTGTGACCCGATGACCAACGGGATCCACGGTGACCAGCGCCCCGGTCTCGAGGTGAGTGCGCGCCACATCCAGGGCGGCCAGCAACTGCTCGCCCACATCACTCAGCAGGACCGCTTGGGCGCGGAACTGGATCACGCTGGGTGTCGCGAGTCCGCCGACAGCGAGCAGGGTGCCGAAGTCAAGATCCTGGGTGAGGATGACCAGGCGATTGCGGTGCGCGTGGTCGAGGATCTCGCGGTCGGGTGCATTGGGCTCGCCGACGTCAACCCAGTGGACGGCCTCATGACCTGCTGCTGCGAGGAAATCGACCCACCTCGGACTGAGGTTCATGTCGACGAGGAACCTCATGCGGAAATCGGGATCTCGATCTCCTCGACCCGCCAGGCGGCATACGCGAGGGCCTGCATCACGTCCTGCTCGTCCAGGTAGGGGTAGGCGTCGAGGATCTCCGCGACGGACTTGCCCGCCGCGACGAGTCCGACGACGGTGCCGACCGTCACGCGGGTGCCCCCCACGCACGGCTTCCCGCCCATCACGTCGATGGAGCGGGTCACGCGATCAAGTGGAGCCATGCCCGAACAATAGCGGCTGGGGCGTCACGGGACTACGTCGTGCTGGTGCCCCGCAGCAGTCGCTCTGCAGGTGCGGTCAGGTGGTCGGCGAGCCACACCGGCCTTGTTCCGGGTCATTGCCGGGTCATTTCGAAAGCCCTCGCGACAGATGGGCCCACCTGTCGCGCTGTGCGTCAGGCGGTCTCTCGCAGGCCCGACGTGGCCGGGGTGATGTCGATGTGGAACTCGATGCCCATGCCTCTCGCGAGTCGCTCCAGCGTGGTGAATGTCGGCTCGTGGTCGCCGGCCTCGAGGCGCGCGACCGCGGGCTGCTGCATCCCCAGTTCTCGGGCTAGCGCCGTCTGCGACAGGCCGTGCTCCACGCGGTAGGCCAGGACGCGCATCGCCACGGCGCGTGCCAGGGCTGTGCGGATGTGCTCCGCGTTCACCTGGTCGTCGGCCAGGTCCTCGGCACGGATATCGCTGGCTGTCCGCAATGCCGACAGTTTCGTCATCTCAGTCCTCCTCCAGTTCCGCAAGCCGTGCCAATGCGAGCCGTGCTGCCTTCGCGAACCGTCGATGGTCCACCTGGGCCTCGGGTCCGATCGCCGCGATCACGAACACGTCTCCGACCCGCTGGTACATCGCCCGCCAGGGGCTGCGACCCGCTCGGGGCCGCAACTCCCTCAACCCGGGGAACCCCTGCACCGCACTGGTGTGAGGAAACCCCAACAGAGGCCCGAACGCCTCCAGCTTCTCCACCGCGTGCAGCAGCGCGTTGCGCTCGGCCGCCGGCAGCGACAGCCGCTCCGTCGCTACCTCGTCGATGAACAGTACCGTCCACACCCGCAGACGATAACACACATGTTATTAGCCTCCTCGGCGTCTAAGCCGCGCTCACACCAACCGATCTCGACGATGCGCAGCACGCGGTCGGCCAGCACGGCCGCCTACCAGACGTTGGTATCGATGAAGACGAGCATCAGCGGGTGGCGGGTGGGATCAGTAGTCGGCGCCGGCGTCGACGAGGGTGTCGATCGTCGCTCCGATGCGGTCGGCGCCCGCCCGTCGGGATGCCTCGAGTTCCAGGACGTCCGCAACGCGGACCACGCGGTGCCTGCTGCCGGGCTTGAGCTGCGCGGCAAGGCGCCCGACGGCGATCAGCTTGTCCACGAACTGACGGGAGACACCGAGCAGTTCACCCGCCTCCCGGGGGGTGACCACATCGTTCACGCGTGCCAGGACGACCCCGTCGGCCAGCAGGCCCGCGATGGAGTCGGCGAGCCAGTCAGGTCACCCGGCCGGCCCGGTCCACGACCCGTGCGTCCGGGGGGTTGCGGCTCGGGGGCGAGTTCGGGGCGAGTTCGCGGCGGTCGACGCAAAGGAGGCGTGATGATCCCGAGGACCAGGGCCGGTACCGGGTGAAGGTCAAGGACCACGGCGTCATCGTCGCCGACCGCACCTTTGCTCGGTGGAACGAGGCGGAGGCGTGGGAGGCGGACCGCAAGCGAAGGGTCGCCACTGGCCGGCTCGCCCCCGCGTCGGTTCCACTACGGTCGGAAGCATCGAGGGGTTCGCGCCGTGATGAGGAGGACGACCGTGCATGTTGGGCTGATCGTGGGCATCGGGCCGGCAGCTACGGACTTCTACTAGCGCTCCCTCATCGCGCGCATGGCCGCGGTCCCTGCTGAACTCGAGCTCACGATGGTGCACGCCGACACCCCCACGCTGCTCGCCAATCAGGCGGCCGGGAATTCAGTCGGCCAAGTGGCCCTCTACGACCACCTCACTCGCAGACTCAAGGCAGCAGGGGCACGATCGGTGGCCGTGACGTCCATCGCCGGACACTTCTGCATTGAGAACTTCAACGCAGTCTCGGTCCTGCCCGTCATCGACCTCCTCAGCGTCGTCCGGTCTGCCGTCCTTGACCGCGGCTACACCCGCGTCGGACTGCTCGGAACACGCGGTGTCATGACGTCGCAGTTATACGGCGCGCTTGAAGCGGTCGAGGTCGTGGCACCGCTGGGCGCCGACCTGGATGCCGTACACGAGGAATACGTGACCGTCGCATCCACGGCAACGTGCACCGACGAGCAAAGGCGCTTCTTCTTCGACGCCGGCCGGTCCCTGGTGGTGGAGCAGGGCGCCGACGCCATCCTCATGGCCGGCACCGATCTCGCCCTAGCATTCAACGGCTTCGATCCTGGCTATCCCGTCGTCGACTGCGCCGACGCCCATGTCCAGGCCATCCTGGCCGAAGCCTTGCGGCAGTAGCGGAGCCCTCTGCACCCGGACCTGTTGCAACGCAAGAGATTTCGGCCCAGGGCCGCCTCGGGGAACCGTCGCTAGCGCTCCTCCCCACCCCGGACCTACGCATGACGAGCCGTTCGCGGCCCCCCTAAGGCCACGCTCTTACTCGTGCATACTCCGGCGTACCCCGGCATGTTCGGCCATACCTGCCCCATGTTCCGGGGCATTACCGTCACCCTTTCGATAGCCCAGGGG
>Ga0194057_10000511_pt1 | contig 20039 bp, 20 predicted proteins | sample SepL4415m_MetaG_FD_155474 | JGI IMG/M metagenome (GOLD analysis project Ga0194057, IMG submission 155474) | Anoxic zone freshwater microbial communities from boreal shield lake in IISD Experimental Lakes Area, Ontario, Canada - Sep2016-L442-15m | ecosystem: Environmental > Aquatic > Freshwater... | reverse complement strand
TGCTCGTCTCCGATTTTGTTGAGGGAATCGGGTTTGAGCAGATCAAGAAGCTGCCCGAGGCTGAGAGAGATCGTTACGGCGAAATCGTCTACCGATTCTTCTTTGAGCTGCTGCACAAGGAGCGCTTTTGCTCCGGTGATCCGCACCCAGGTAACTACATGCTCTGCCCCGACGGCGCGGTCTGCTTCCTTGACTTTGGCTTGATGAAAGTTGTCAGCAAAGAGACTCTCGCCGCCGAGCATGAACTGGCGCGTTCGGTGCTTGCCGAGGATGGTGAGGCGGTCAAGGAAGTTCTCGCGAAACTCGGTTACCTGCCCGAGCCCGATGAATTTGACCCACAGCTGTTGCTTGAACAGATGATGGTCGCCGGCGAGTGGGCGTTTGAGCCCGGCTTCCGTCGGATCACACCAGGTTATGTATTCGAACTTCAGGAGGCTGGTGGTTCACCACGCTCGCCGTATTTCGCTCAGATGCGAAAGATGACTCTGCCGCCTGACGCGCTGCTGGTTAGAAGGATGGAAGCACTCGTCTTCAGTGTGCTCGGCGAGTTGCGTGCCGGTGGTGATTGGCATGAGATAGGCAAGGAGTTTTGGTTCGGCGCTGAGCCCTCGACGCCACTCGGTCGCGAGGACGCAGAGTGGCGATCCGACTCGCGCAGGTAGGCTTCAGTCATTAACTGGCGTGCTAACGGTAGGCGCGCTCACGACTGAAGGAGTCCGATGCTCGTCCTGAATGGAATCGAAGAGATCAAGGCCAAGGTTGGCGAGGATCTCGGTACAAGTGACTGGATCCAGATTGACCAGGATGCGGTCAATGCCTTTGCAGAAGTAACCGGTGACGACCAGTGGATCCATGTCGATCCGGAACGCGCAGCGGAAACTCCGCTCGGCGGCACGATCGTCCACGGTTTCTTCACTCTCTCGTTGATTCCTAGGTTCGCCTATGAGACCTACACCGTTGAGGGTGTTTCCTTCGCAATGAACTATGGATCCGACAAGGTTCGGTTCCTGTCGCCAGTGCCAACCGGTAGCCGACTGCGGATGAACTCGGTGCTTAGCTCCGTGGAGGAGAAGGGTGGCGGAGTACTTATGAAGGTCACCTGCACGATTGAAATCGAAGGCTCGGAAAAGCCTGCCTGCATCGCGGAGATGCTTACAATCGTATTTGGCTAATGGCACTCGGCGAAGACATCAGGCTGAGGGTCGCCGGTCAGTTAATTGAGACCGGCGAGTGGATTGATGTGCTGAATCCATTCGACAACTCTTTGATTGCACGGGTTGCCTCAGCCGACGCCGAGTTGGTGGATCGGGCGATTGCGTCTGCAAAGGCAGCGCTGGAGCGAGATGACTTCAAGCAGTGGCAGCGCGCTGAAGCGCTTGACAGGGCGGCAGTCCTGCTCGCTGATCGTGCCGAGGAGTTCGCCGTCACGCTCGCGAAAGAGGCTGGTAAACCGCTAAAGCAGGCGAGAGTCGAAGCGGAGCGCGCGGCCGGGACGCTTAAGTTCAGCGCCGATGAGGCTCGCCGGCTCGCTGGCGAGATGGTGCCGATGGAGGGTGGTCCGGCTGGTGCAGGGAAGATTGGTTTCGTATTGCGAGTGCCGGTTGGTGTTGTCGGTGCGATCAGTCCGTTTAACTTCCCGCTCAACCTTGTTGCTCACAAGCTTGGCCCGGCGATTGCGGCTGGCTGTCCGGTTGTCCTGAAGCCCGCGTCGGCGACGCCGCTGTCAGGGATCGCGCTAGTTGAACTCCTCGTGGAGGCTGGCGTGCCTGCTGACTGGCTTCATGTCGTTGCCGGCCCAGGCGCGCAGACGGGCAATCCACTCGTGGACAGTCCCGATGTCGCGGCGATCTCCTTTACCGGTTCGGTGCCGGTTGGCTGGGCTATCCGGTCGCGCGCTCCCCGTAAGCGAGTGATGCTCGAGCTTGGCAGCAACGCGCCGCTGATCGTCTGTGCCGATGGTGACTGGCAAACGGCCGCCGACAAGATGGCAATTCATGGCTACTCACACGCCGGTCAGAGCTGCATTTCGACGCAGCGGGTTCTGCTCGACGAGTCAATTGCCGACCAATTCATTGAGCGGGCTATTGCTGAACTAGGTGAGTTGAAGGTTGGCGATCCGCTCGACCCCGACACCGATGTCGGACCGCTGATTGACGTTGGCGAGCGAGATCGCGTTCATGGTTGGATTGAAGCTGCCAAGCAGGGCGGAGCGAAGATCCTGGCTGGAGGTGGTCTAAACGCTGATGGAACACTTCAGCCGACAATCATCGAAGGTGGCTCGAATAGCGATCAGGTCTGGTCTGGCGAGGTATTTGGACCGGTAACAGTGATCCGCCGCTTCTCTGATCTTGGCGAGGCGATCGCGATGGCCAATGACTCCGACTACGGGCTGCAGGCCGGGATCTTCACCTCGGATTTAGCGACAACGCTGAGAGCTGCCCGCGAGCTTGAATACGGGGGCGTAATGGTCAACGAGGTGCCGACCTTCCGCACCGACCAGATGCCATACGGAGGAATCAAGGATTCCGGAAATACCCGTGAGGGCCCTCACTACTCGGTTCGCGAGTTCACCGAGGAACGGCTTATTTCAATTCAGCCCTGACCGATTAAGAGCTGAGCCGGAGTGCCGGCCCAGCTAGTCACGCCGACTCTCAGCCTTTGCTTCAGCCGCCTGAGTTACCGGCGGCGATCACTCTCAGGTTGATTGCCTCGTCGAAGATCGCTTCCTCTACGCCAAGCTCGAGAGCGACCTCTCGCAGATTACGCCCGGAGGCCGCTGCCTCTTTGACGATCTCTGCTGCCTTGTCGTAGCCGATGAACGGGTTGAGAGCCGTTGCCACGGCAAGCGTGCTCTCTGCCGAATCGGTGCAGCCCGCATGGTTTGGCTCGACCCCATCAACGCATTTTTCAGCGAACAGCTTCGAGCCGGATGCCAGCAGATTGATTGATTCGAGCAGGTTCCGAGCGATCAGTGGGATCCGAACATTCAGCTCGAAGTTGCCCTGTGTTCCGGCAACGGTGATCGCTGCGTCATTACCGATCACCTGGGCACCAATCTGCAGGATCACCTCAGGGATTACCGGGTTGACCTTGCCCGGCATGATTGATGAGCCCTTCTGAAGCTCAGGCAGGAAGATCTCGCCAAGTCCGGCACGTGGACCGGAGCCCATCCAAGCAAGATCATTTGCGATCTTTGTCAGTGAGACCGCGACAACCTTCAGGGCGCCGGAAAGCTCAACCAGTGAATCGCGGTTCGCCTGTGCTTCAAAAGCATCTTCCGGCGGGCTGATCTGAAGTCCGCTGTCGGCCGACAGCAGCTCACGGACACGGCTGGCAAACTCAAGGTGGGTGTTGAGCCCGGTGCCAGTTGCTGTTCCACCGAGCGGAATCTGGGCGACCTGGGGAAGCGCGAGGCGAATCCGTCGTGCCGCCAGCCGCATCTGTGCTGCGTAGCCACCAAACTCCTGGCCGAGAGTGACCGGAACGGCGTCCATAAGGTGCGTGCGGCCCGACTTGACAACATCTTTGAAGGCATCGGCTTTCGCTGCAAATGACGCTTCAAGCTGTTCAATCGCTGGCAGCAAACGGTTCGTCGCCTCATCTAATGCCGCGAGGTGGACAGCCGAGGGGAATACATCGTTGCTGCTCTGGCCCATGTTGATGTGATCGTTTGCGTGGGCGCCATCGCCGGCAAGGTTTGCGATCACCTCGTTGGCGTTCATGTTTGATGAGGTGCCTGATCCAGTCTGGAATACATCGATCGGGAACTGGTCGTCATATTCGCCGCGACCAACTGCGTCGCCAGCGGCGGCGATCCGGCCGGCGAGTTCTGAATCGAGCAGCCCGAGACCTTCGTTTGCGCGCGCTGCTGCAGCCTTAATCCGTCCCAACCAGCGAACAAGCGATACCGGGATTGGCTCACCGGAAACGGGGAAGTTGCCAATTGCCTTGTCTGTTTCGCCACCCCAAAGGTGACCGTTCTCGTTTGCTGACATTCCTGATTGCTCCTGACTCTGGGCGGTTGGAGGACTAACTTAAGGTTACGACGAAAACGGCAGCGGTGGTTCTAAACCCCAGCGACGCATTCCGGCTTCGATTGCTTCGATCGACCGTTCGAGGACCGCGACGCGCGCATGGCGCTTCGATTCCCCGGGGATTACATTCCAGGGCGCCTCCGGGCGGTCGGTGCGCTTGAGCATCTCGTCGACAGCCTTGACGTACTTGGCGTGGTTCTCTCGGTTGCGCCAGTCCTCGTCGGTCAGCTTCCACTGGCGAAGGGGATCCTTGCTGCGCCGGTTGAAGCGTTTGAGCTGCTCCTCCTGGCTGATGTGCATCCAAAACTTAATTACAACTGCTCCTTCGTCATAGAGGCTGCGTTCAAACCCGGCTATCTCTGAGTAGGCGCGACCCCACTGATCCTTGGTGGCGAACTTTTCAACACGTTCAACCAGTACTCGCCCGTACCAGGAGCGATCGAAGATCGCCATTCCACCCCAGCCGGGCAGCGAACTGGCGAACCTGACGAGGAAGTGATGGCGCTTCTCATCTGGGGTTGGGGCAGCAAACTGCGAAACGCGAACATGGCGGGGATCGAGCGGTGCGACAAGCCGTTTGATGGCGCCGCCCTTACCTGAGGCATCCCAACCCTCAAAGAGGATGATTACCGGCGGGCCAAGCTTCCCATCGCCGAGCATTCCGCCACATGCCAGTCGCAGCTCAAGCATTCGCTTCTGGAGCAGTTCGAGTTGCCTGGCTTCCTGCTCACGGGAAAGCGAGAGCGTCAGATCAACTTGGTCAAGTAGGCCCATTACCCAATCGTGACATCAACCGCCCAGCCGCGCCCTGTGACGGTGGCAATCTAGACTGCGAAGCGATGTCCGAAAACCCGTACACGCCCCAGCAGGGCAAACTTGATCAACCGCTGCTTGAGAGTCAGCTGCTTGAGCGCTGGCAGAACCTCGGTGTTTTTGAAAAGAGCCTTGAGGCACGAGCGGGCGGTGAGCCGTGGGTTTTCTATGAAGGCCCACCAACCGCGAATGGAATGCCCGGAACCCACCATGTTTTGGCGCGAGTCTTCAAGGATGTCTTCCCTCGTTACCAAACAATGCGTGGTCGACGGGTTGAGCGGAAGGGTGGCTGGGACTGTCACGGCCTTCCAGTTGAGCTGGCAGTTGAGGCTGAACTCGGCTTCACCAGTAAGGATGACATTGAGGAGTTCGGTATTGCTGAGTTCAATGCGCGCTGCCGTGAGTCGGTCTTCAAGCATGTTGGTGAGTGGAACCGTCTGACCGAGCGAATCGGTTTCTGGATTGACCTAGACGACGCCTACCGAACGCTTGATGCCAGTTATGTCGAGTCGCTTTGGTGGGCAATCAAGACAATCTCCGCGAAGGGACTGCTTTACGAGGGGCACAAGGTTGTTCCCTACTGTCCTCGCTGCGGCACGACGCTCTCCTCACATGAACTTGGTCAGCCAGGCGCTTACCGCGATGTTGTCGACACCGCGGCCTTCGTAAGGCTGCCAATCACGGCCGAGCATGGTCCGCTTGAGGTAGGTGATCAGCTTGTGGTTTGGACGACAACACCATGGACGCTCGTCTCGAATGCTGCTGTTGCCGTTGACTCTGACCTGACCTATGTGCGCGCGAGCTTCGGCGGGCAGATCGTCGTTGTCGCTGAGGCACTTGTTGAGAAGTCACTCGGTGAGAGCGCTGAGGTTCTGAGCAAATTCGCAGGCAAGGAGATTGTTGGAGCAGCCTACGAACCGCCTTTCAACTTCATCTCCGCCGCTGATTACGGCCCAGCTGGCCACACGGTCCTCGCAGCCGACTTTGTTACAGCCGAGGAGGGAACAGGCCTTGTCCACACGGCGATAGCCTTCGGTGAGGACGACTTCCGACTTGGCGAGCAGGCCGGCCTTGCCGCAATCAACCCGGTCAAACCGGATGGAAGCTACGACGAGCGAATCGGCAGCTATGCGGGGCGGCAGGTAAAGGATTGCGATGCCGATCTGATCGCCGACCTTGAATCACGTGGTCGGTTATTGCGGGCTGAGGACTATGAGCATTCCTATCCGCACTGTTGGCGCTGCTCAACGCCGCTGCTCTATTACGCAAAGCCTTCGTGGTACATCGCCACATCGAAGATTCGCGACCGGATGCTTGAGGAGAACGCGACGATCGATTGGCACCCCGAGCACGTCAAGGATGGGCGTTTCGGGAAGTGGCTGGAAAACAATGTTGACTGGGCGCTCTCTCGGGAGCGCTACTGGGGAACCCCGCTCCCAGTCTGGCGCTGCGGTCGCGGCCACACGCATGTGATTGGAAGTTTCGACGAACTCGAGGAGTTGTCGGGAATCAGGATCGAAGATCCTCATCGTCCATATGTGGATGAGGTCGCATTCCCCTGTCCTCAATGCACCGATCGCATGGTCCGAGTACCTGAGGTCATTGATGTCTGGTTCGACTCTGGGGCAATGCCATTCGCTCAGCACCATGCGCCGCTTGAAAACCAGGATCGATTTGAGCAGCGATTCCCCGCCGACTTCATCTGTGAAGCGCTCGACCAGACGCGCGGCTGGTTCTACTCACTTCTGGCAGTTTCCACGCTACTGTTCGACAAGGCGTCTTATCGCAGCGTTGTTTGTCTTGGACTGATTCTTGACGGCGATGGCCAGAAGATGAGCAAGTCGAAGGGCAATGTCGTTGAGCCTTGGTCAATTCTTGATTCGCAGGGAGCTGATCCGCTGCGCTGGTACTTCCTGACCAGTAAGCAGCCTTGGGACGGCTACCGCTTCTCAACCGATGCAATCGATGAGTCGACCCGCCGCTTACTACTGCCGCTCTGGAACGTGCTGGGCTTCTTCACGCTTTACGCAAACGCTTCAGGCGTTGGTCCTGTGGCCGGTGATCCGCAGCCAGCAAACGATTTAGATCGCTGGATTCTCTCGCGCCTCGCCGCGACTGTTACGACTGTCAGCGAGCGCCTTGAGGCATTCGATGCAACTGCCGCCGGCCGCGAGATTCAGGAACTGGTCGAAGACCTTTCGAATTGGTATGTGCGCAGGTCACGCAGGAGATTCTGGGATGGAGATGAGGCGGCGCTTGGCGTCCTTCGTCATGTGCTTCTGACTATCTCCAAACTGCTCGCGCCGTTCTGCCCGTTCATCGCCGACCACATTCATGTGACACTTGATCCAGAGGGCGCCGAGTCAGTGCATCTCTGCGACTGGCCTCAGCCAGGCACGCGCGACGAGTCGCTTGAGGCTGCGATGGCTGCAGCACGAGAAGCTGTAACGCTTGGCCTTGCCGCTAGGGGCCAGGCCAAGATCAAGGTGCGCCAGCCGCTCAGGGCGGCGGTAATTGTTGCGACTGAAGAGGAGCGGGCAGCGCTTGAGGGCCTCGCCGAGGTCGTCCGTGAGGAGCTCAACGTCAAGGAGCTTCGCTTCGCTGATGCCGCCGACGAACTCGCACAGCTTGAGGTCAAGCCGAACTATCGAACGATGGGTCCAACCTTTGGCAAGGACATGCCACTGGCGGCAAAGGCCGTCGAAGCGCTTGATGCCGTGCATGTTGGCGACCTACTCAAGTCCAATCAACCCGTCCACATCAATGTCGCCGGCCGCGAGCACCCACTCGGTGCGGATGACTTGATCGTCTCGATGATGCCGCTCGACGGCTACCAGCTCGAGCGGGAGGGCTCACACGCCGTGGCTCTCGAATTGACGCTCGATGAAGAGCTGCTTCTGGAAGGACTTGCGCGCGAGGTTGTTCACGCCGTCCAAGCTGCCCGTAGGGACGCTGGGCTTGATGTTGAGGACAGGATTAGCCTCAGCCTCGACGGTGATCAGCGGCTGCTCGAAGCCGCGTCTCTCCACAGGGATTACATCGCCGCAGAGGTATTAGCGACGGCGTTCGAAGTTGGCACCGCTGCGAGCGGCGAAGAGGTACTCGTAGATGGGCGCAAGCTAGTCGTTGCAGTCGAGCGAAACTAACCGCCCGAGCTCGACTCAGCTAGCTGTCAGCTCAAGCTCGCTCTCAAGCCGTTTCTTTGGCAGAGCACCAACAACCTGCTTGGCAGGCTGTCCAGCCTTGAAGAGAATCAGTGTCGGAATCGACATCACGCCGTACTGAGCCGCCGTCTGCTGGTTGTCATCAATGTTCAGCTTGACGATCTTGAGTGCATCGCCCTGCTCGCTACCAATCTCCTCAAGCACCGGTGCCACCATCTTGCACGGACCGCACCATGGGGCCCAGAAGTCAACGAGTACCGGCGTCGATGCGTCGATTACCTCAGCCTGAAAACTTGCATCTGAAACTTCGGTGATTGCACCCATCGCGGCGACTCCTCTGCTCGTTCAAAAAGATCTGTTCAGTCGAGTATAGGAGTGCTGGCCCTAGTGACGTCCATTTCCTGAAACTGGATCACTTTCGCCGCGTCTTGAAGCCATCCCTGACTTGAACCATGGCGTTCGAATCAGCTGGATTGGCTTGATCGGTGAAGTCTTTTCAATGAAGAAGCGAACGCCGTCGCGCTCTTCGATCGCCTGTACGGCCTTTTCTTGGCGGCGCCATGCGAGCGCCCAGATAACTGGGAAGCCTGCCGCCATCGCTGGAACCTGCGGTGCAAGCAACACAAACCCACCGGCGCCAACTGTTGCGATAAGCAGCGGCCAGAGCCTATTCAGCAGAATGCGTGCTGGGTGGACCTCTGGCAACGAAGCTGCGAGTTTCGCATCGGCCAGCAAGCGTCCAATTGCTGGCGAGGCAGCGCTGCTTCTGCCGAGCATGCTTCCGCTGACGCCGGCGACTAACCACCAGACTGCTGCGATTGGGATGACCAGCCCATCTCCCGACTCAATCGCGCCGGCAAGCGCTAGGGCTGCGAGCAGTGTTGCCGACGCGGCACAGCCAAGAACGGTTGCTTTTAGAAACGCGGTGAATGTCATTTATCGCTTACCGCCAGCAGCCTTCCAAGGAATTCTGCGACCCCGTCGGTTCCGGTGACAACAAGATCGGAGGCCCTTCCAATCTCTGGCGGTGCCTCGCTTGAGAGAACGCCGAGCTTGAGGACTTGTTTCAGCTTGCCGCTCTCAAGTAAAGAGTCGAGAGCGTCGAAGGAGTCAAGGTCGGTTCTGTCGTCACCGGCATAAAGGACCGTTTCAAAGCTGCCGCCTTCGATCAGTTCGGTTACGGCGATGCCTTTGTTAAATGGCACCGGCGGCCGTAGTTCGAGCACCTTCCGCCCCCAGTGAATCGCCAGTCCATCGGCCGAAGCTCGCGCGGCGACAAGCTCAAGGGCCTCCGCCGCCTGATCTTCGTCGGCGACGCCGCGGTAATGGAGCGCGGCAACTGCCCCCTTGTCCTCACGCCTTATGCCGAGCGCGGAGAGGTCGCGGGCGGCTGCCGCAGCAACCGCATTGACGCGTTCCGACCATGGTGCCAAAGCGTTGTCAACCTCAGGTTCGGTCGCACCTGGGAGCAGCCGTTCGCTTCCGTGCCCGCCAATGTATGTGAGTCCGCCTGCGCCAACGATTCTGCGCGCCTCGTCGGCTTGGCGACCGCTGATGCAGGCGACCAGCCCAAAGCGGCGTCCAAGTTCGATCAGGGTTGTACGAACCTCAACCGGAACCGAAGCATCAACCGGATTGTTGACAATTGGGGCCAATGTCCCGTCAACATCAAGCAACAGTGCGGTTTGCTTTGGGTTTGCTGAGAGCATTGACAGGGCTTTGTCGGTCCGCACTTCGCTCACACGCTTAGTATGCCTCCCGTGCCGCGTCGAAGTCCACTACAGCTCGCCATTGTTGGCACGGCAGCGGGAATATTTAGTGGATTACTTGGCGTCGGCGGCGGGATAATCCTTGTACCGCTGTTGATTCTCTGGCTCGGCTGGGAGGAGCACAACGCAACCGCAACATCGCTTGGCGCAGTTGCGATCATTGCGGCCTTTGGTGCGATCTTGAGTGGCATTGCTGGCCACGTCGATGTTGCTCGTGCAGCGCTCGTTGGCATTCCTGCGGTTGGAGGAGTGCTGATTGGTACGCGGGTTGCCGCAAAGCTGAACGGCGATTCGCTGCTGTTCATGTTTGTTGGCGTACAGGTTGTCGCCGCGGGAGTGATGATCTTCGAATGATTATTGAGGCAGTGGCAATTGGTCTGTTTGCGGGCGTAATCGCCGGGATGTTCGGTGTTGGCGGGGGCGTGCTGTTTGTTCCAGCGCTCGTTCTGATCGTCGGACTCGGCCAGCTCACCGCTGAGGGGACCTCACTGCTCGCGATGGTCCCAGTCGGGATTATTGGCGCTTGGTCCCAACACCGTCGGGGCTTCCTGAAGGTCAAGGAGGCCGGATTGATTGGCGGTCTTTCGCTGGTAGGCGTTGTAATTGGCGTACTGCTAGCCAACCATCTGCCGGAGGTAGTTTTACAGCGAGTATTCGGTGTCTTTCTGCTGTTTGTCGCTTCGCAGCTTCTGCTTAGGGCAATTAGAGAACGCCGCGCTCGGCTGGCGGGGCTAGCATCGAATGCAGCAAGTGATGATGACCTCAAAAGGGAGAGTTGATGAGCGATCAGGCGAAGCAAACAGAGACTGGCACCGGCTGGGCAGTGGGCAGCCTTGACGGGATCGGCGAAGGGCCAGGATTCCGAAAGATCCGCAATGAGCTTGATGTAAAGGAGTTTGGAGTCAATGCGATTGTTATGCCTGCGGGATACGGAGCTGGAATGCATTGGCACGATGAGCAGGAGGAGCTCTACTTCGTTCACTCGGGGCAGATTGAAATCACCTTTGGCGACGGGAGTAAGCACTCACTAGGCGCAGGCGGGCTTGCCCGTGTTGATGCTGCAACGCCGCGCGCGGTTTCAAATCCTGGCGAGGTTGAGGCGGTCTATGTGGTCGTTGGTGGCAAGGGTGGTTATGTCGGCCGTGACGGTCGCTCGCCCGAAGGGGTTAATCCCCGAGCGCAGGCTGAGGACACAAATCCCGATCACGACGGCCAACACGGCAAAGGCGGGGCGAATCCGGCCGAGGCTGACGCTCAGCTTTGATTCGACTGTCGCCGGTTCAACCGGCACGGCTGCTGCTGCGATCTGTTTCAGTAGGGGTATGTACTTGAGTGGTATCCGGGCGATAATCGCGGCCTCCGCGTTAGTGGCCGCCTGCTCCTTGACAGCAACTGCTGCCGCTGGTGCCCGCCCGCCGGCGCCTCGTCCAATCTGGCTTGGAGTAGAGGAGCCGCTGGCAGTTGGTGCGTCTCCCGCTGCTGCCGACCTGATCGCAAAGCGAATCAGTTCCGCAGGAGGCCGCTATCAGCGTCTCTCGGTAAGTCTGCTGAACCTTGCACCAACTCGCCCCGCAAAGCCGACAGACATTTGGGACAAGGCCTATCGGCATGGCTTGGGGACGCTTGACCTTGCGGTACGGGCCGCAGTTGATAATCACCTTGAGCCGATCATCATGGTTGAGGGAACGCCGGCTTGGGCTAGAGCGCCTAGCTATGCCGCAGCCGTGTCGCACTGCCCGAAGCGGAAGCGTGTTCATGGCCGCTGGGTGTTACCCGCCTGCTTCGCGCGTGATTATCCAAACTCGTGGGCGCCCAACCCGACTGCGATTCGTGCGATCGCCTCGGTTCTCGCAACTCGATACGACGGCAAGCACACAAACCACTTCAGCTCACGCCTGCTGCCAAAGGTGACCTATTTCCAAGCGTGGAATGAGCCGAATCTCGCCACTCACCTTCTGCCTCAGCGCTCAGGCCGCAGCCTCGTTGCCCCGCGCCTCTATCGCAATGTACTGAGCAGTTTCAGCTCCGGAGCTAAGGCAGGTGGCCGTAGCTATGTAAAGGTCATCGCCGCCGGTTTAGGGCCAATTGGCACCCCGGGCAGCACTACTCCGCAGCAGTTCACCCGAGAGCTTCTCTGCCTCAAGTCGCGGGGTCGTGCATTTGTGCGTGGACCAGGCTGTTCGAAGCCAGCAATTTTCGACATCTGGGCACAGCACCCGTACGACATTGCCGGAACGCCAAGGCGGCCCCGCGACGCAAAGCTAGGCAATGGCCGGATAGCTGACCTTCCGACGATCAAGTCGCTCGTTGGGCGTGCTACGGCGCTTGGAACGGCGCTGCCGCGTCGTAACCATCCACTGTGGGTAACCGAGTTCGATTGGTGGACTAACCCGCCGCATGGACCTCATGGCTATGGGAAGCCGGCCGGTCTGACGGCCCGCTGGACGACCGATTCAATTTGGCGAATGTGGTCGGCTGGCGTTTCAACACTTTCATGGTTCAGGCTCCGCGATGACCCGCGTAACTGGCCGGGTGGGCTCTGGTATGCGGCGTCCAGCCCTGAACCCCGAAACCTCTCGACGAAGCTGCTTAACGCTGATCGTCCGAAGGCCGTTCTCGCGGCATTCCGTTGGCCGTTCCGAGTTGTTTCGGGCAGTAGGGCATACGCATGGGGTGTTGTCCCCTGTAGGCAATCGGGCGTCCCAGTTGAGGTATTCCATCGTGCCGGTAATCGATGGCGTCGACTTGCCCGGGCGACTAGCCATGCCTCTGGTGTGTTCACGGTTGCTGTTCCGATCGGAGGAGCCGGGATTTGGCGCGCAAGCGTTCCCGCGTCCTGCTCCGGCAGCTATCGGATCTCGCCCGAATGGAACAGTCGCTGGCGCTGACTCCGCTGACCCGAGTCGTACAACCGGCTCTTTGACGCGCTTGGCTCGGCTACTGTGACAGGCATGCAACCGGTTAACTGGAGTCGCCGTCCCGACGGGCTTCGTGCCCCAGTGATGGTCTGTGCGTTTGGTGGCTGGAATGACGCTGGCGACTCAGCAAGCGATGCGCTTGCTGCGGTATCGGACGCCTTCTCGGCGACCAGCTTCGCGACAATTGACTTGGAGCCATTCGTTGACCTGCGCGAGACTCGTCCAATCGTGCGACTTGTTGATGGTGAAACCCGCGAGATTGTTTGGCCTGAGAGCAACATTCTGTCGGCTTACGCGCCACGTGCACCTCGCGATCTTGTACTTCTCCAGAGCCCAGAGCCGGCGCTTCACTGGCGCGCATACTGCGCGACCGTAATTGAGCTAGCCGAGGCGCTCAACTGTTCGATGGTTGTAACGCTTGGCGGCTTTCTTGCCGATGTTCCGCACACTAGGCCGGTTCCTGTTGCTGGGTCGGCAACTGATGAGGAGCTCTCCGAGAAACTCGGGCTCGTTCCGTCCAACTATCAAGGGCCAACCGGTATCACTGGCGTCCTTCACGCTGCCTGTGCGGCAGCCGACATGCCATCTGTCAGCCTCTGGGCGGCGGTGCCGCATTACATCGCGACAATGGCCAATCCAAAGGCATCGCTGGCGCTGGTTCGTAAGCTTGAGTCACTTACCGGTGTGATCGTGGACGCCGCGCCGCTGGAGCGCGCGGCCGCCGAGCAGGAGCACCAGGTTGAACTCGCCATTGAGCACGACTCGGACATGCGCACCTTCGTCGAGCAACTCGAAGAGGCAGTCGGTGAGCAGGAGCCTGAGCAGGAGGAGATTCCCAGCGGTGATGCAATCGCCCGCGATGTGCAGCGTTTCCTGCGTCAGCAGGGAACCGACGGCAGTTGAAGATTCAGTCCGCCAAGCCAACCTTGCCGGCAAGGTAGGAATTCGATGCTGACCGAAGCCACAGAATGGATTGATTGGCTCGAAGCCTGTCGCAGGATGCGGGCTGGTGTTGAGCAGATGCTCGTCGATAATCCGACGACGAAATTGAGAGCAATCGAGCTTGGTCGTGGCGAGGGTGGCGATCGAACTTTGGCTGTTGATGCGGCTGCCGAGGACCTGATTTTCGCTGAGCTTGATCAGCTGCATGCCGATGGCATGCTGTTTACGGCGGTCAGCGAGGAGCGTGGTGAGGTCGATTTCGGCGGTGGAGATGTTCGCGTGGTTATTGATCCGATTGATGGGTCGCTCAATGCCAAGCGTTGCGCTGGTGCCGTCGCATTGTCGGTGGCCGTCGCGAATGGGCCAACTGTCGCCGATGTCCAGTTTGGCTTCGTGCATGACTTCGGCATGAATGAGGAGTGGGTGGCATCCGCTGGCGGTGGCGCTTGGCTGAACGGCAGCCTGCTCGACCCTTCGCTTCCTGCGCGCAGGAGCAGCGATGGCAAGCTTGAGATCATCGGGATCGAGTCGACTAATCCAGTTCTCGTCACGCAGGCAAGCAGCAGGCTGGAGGGCAAAGTTCACCGTCTTAGGGCGTTGGGGGCAATTGCCGTAACGCTCTGTCAGGTTGCTGCGGCGCGCTCGGATGCGATGGTGTCGCTTGGCCCTTGCCGTTCCGTCGATGCTGCCGCGGCGCAGCTCGTTGTTCGTGAGGCGGGAGGCTTTGTCAGTTTCCCAGCCTTTGATCAGCCGCTTGCTGCGCCACTTGACCTGCTTCCACATTCGCCTGTCGCTGCCGGTAGGGATCTCGCTGCTCTTGAACTGGTGGCCGCTATTCCACAATTCACACCAGCGCAGTGATTGACTGGCGGCGCGCTGAGCAGCTCGCCGCCCGCGTCGCGGGCAGTCCGGAGTTGTCAGGGCCATCAGTTGAGCAACTCGAAAGGCTCTCTGAGCAAAGCCTTGCTGCGGTTGTGGATTACGCACAGCTAGATCCGCGCGGTCCTGTTCCCCATGCTGAGGCGGTTACTCGGGCGGAATGGATCAGCGCGAATACTGCCTCGCTGCGACCGTTGCTTGATCCGGCTGTTGAGAAGATCGGCGCAAAGTCGGGCCGCTCTGGAAGCGGAATGCGACTTGTCGCGGCGGCGACGCTGACGCTTGAGGCGGGAGCCGTACTTGGCTTGCTGTCGCGGCGCGTAATGGGCCAGTACGACCTCGCACTCGTCGGCGGCGATGACCGACCACCACCGCGGCTGCTGTTTGTCGCACCGAATCTCGCTGCCGCGCAGAGCGCTTTTGGCGGGGCCAGCGATGACGACTTCATTCGCTGGGTCGCGGTACATGAGCTGACTCACGCAGTTCAGTTTGGCGCGGTTGACTGGCTACGCCCCTATCTGGGCGGGATCGCCAGCCAGCTGCTTGCCTCGCTTGAGAGCGGCGGCGGAGTCCGTCGTCGTCCGGTCAAGGATCTCGCGCGCGACTTTGTTGACCGTGCTGGGAGGGGAGTCGCCACCCGCGACCCGATGGCAGTCATGTTGAGCCGCGAGGATCACCAGCTTGTTGGTCAGATGCAGGCGGCGATGACGGTTGTTGAGGGGCACGCTGAGCATGTGATGGATGCTGCTGGCGCCGCCGCAATTCCGTCGCTTCCACAGCTACGGGCGGCAATGATTGAGAGGCGTCAAGCGCCTGGCCCGCTTTGGCGAATTCTCGGCAAGGTGCTTGGCATGGAGATGAAGATGCGCCAGTACGAGATGGGACGCGTTTTCTGCAATCAAGTTGTCCGCGAGGCTGGAGTAGTTGGTCTGAATCGTGTGTGGGAGAGCCCAGAAGCACTTCCATCGCTGGCGGAAATCGCTGAGCCACAGATCTGGCTCGAGCGCATTGGCGCCTGAGTAGCTCTCCATATTTGAGCACTGATCTTGCAGGCGGAAAATCGCGCTTGCACGAACAGGCGTTCGCTGCTACGCTCTAAGCAACTTAGAACTAATCTTCTTCAAAAGACAAAGGAGCCCCTAATGGCCACCACGACAGCAACCAAGAAACCAGCAGCAAAAACACGTAAGGCCGCAGCAAAGCCACGTGCAGCCGCCAAGCCACGCGCAGCAAAGCCCAAAGTGACGCCTGAACCACTTACCGGCCTTGACCGCGCAGTTGACACAGCTGAGCGGCTTGTGAAGGTTCAGATCGGCGCTGTACTTGAAGCGCGCGACACGATTCGTTCAACGGTTGATGGTCTTCAAGCTGACTACGGATCAACCGATGCTGCCGAGAAGCAGATCAAGCGTTTTGAGCGCCGCGGAACCAAGGTGACAAAACTTGCTGAACGCCGCGTCAAGAAGGCACGCACCCGCGTTGAACGCGAGATGCGTACTCGTAGGCGTGCGGCAGAGAAGCGCGTAACAGCGGAGCGCGCACGGCTTGAGCGTGAGGCGCGTCAGGCCACCAGCCGCGTTGATGCTGCCCGCGAGTCAATCCGTCACCTCGATCTCGCAAACGGTGCCGAATTTGTTCAGAGCCAAGTTGAACAGGCTCTACAGACTGGTGTGGAGGTTGGAACGCACGCCGTGCGCCGCGCAAGCGAGCGCCTCGGTAACGCTGCCTGACGCTTTTCCACAGCTCATTGCGGCGCGGAGAGCGCCGCAATCGGGCAAAGAATTCGCCGGCCTCATAACCCGCCGCCGAATGTTGTGTCTCTCCCTCCCTGGTCCGGCGGATCGCTTTCGAGCGGTCCGCCGGTCCTCTTTTCGTACACTGCTAAGCAATGACTGAACCAACTCCAACACTCCCCAATGACGCGCAGATCCAAAAGGCGCTGTCGAATGTGATCGATCCTGAGCTCCGTAAGGACATTGTCGAGCTGGGAATGGTTCGCTCGGCGGTTGTCCACGCGAACGGCGTCGTTGATGTAACCGTTTCGCTTACAACGGCCGGATGCCCGATTCGTGGCCACTTCGAGAAGGCAGTTCGTGAACACGTTGGGGCGCTTGAGGGCGTAACCGGAGTCAATACTGCCTTTGATGTGCTCTCCGACGAGGAGAAGTCAGGTCTGCAAAAGAAGCTTGGCCGCTCCAGTCTCCCTGAGGGCGCACTTGCCCAAGTCGGACGGGTTATCTGCATTGCGTCCGGTAAGGGCGGCGTTGGCAAAAGCACTTTGACCGCAAACCTTGCCGCTGCGCTTAGCGCTGAAGGTCGACGAGTTGGTGTGCTCGACGCTGATGTCTGGGGTTATTCGCAGCCGCGCATGTTTGGCCTTGGCGCTGGCCGGCCGAAGGTCAATGCTGAAAGGAAGATCCTCCCGCACGAGTCGCACGGCGTGAAGGTCATGTCAATTGGGTTCTTTGTTGACGAAGACTCAGCCGTCGTCTGGCGCGGGCCGATGCTCCACAAGGCTTTAACCCAGTTCCTCGAGGATGTCGCTTGGGGTGAACTGGACGACCTGCTTGTCGACCTGCCGCCGGGCACTGGTGATGTGTCAATGACCCTCTCACAGCTGCTGCCAGACTCTCAATTCCTGCTTGTAACGACTCCTCAACAGGTTGCCCAGAAGGTTGCCCGTCGCTCCGCGGACATGGCTGCGAAGTTCAACATTGAGATTGCCGGTGTAGTTGAAAACATGGCGAGCTTCGTCACGCCAGAGGGTGAGCGCTTCCCAATCTTTGGCGAAGGAGGCGGGCGTCTGCTTGCCGATGAACTCGATGTTCCGCTGCTTGGCCAGGTGCCGCTGACAATGCCACTGCGCGAGAACTCCGATGCTGGCATACCACTCGTCTACGCGAACCCTGATGATCCAGCAAGTCAGGCAATCCGCCAAATTGCTCGCGGTCTTATCGCGATCGCACCGATCGCTCCTCTGCCAATGGTCGACGAGCAGCCGCCAGAGCCACCAGCTCCGGCGGGTATGTCGCTGCCAATGGCCTAGCCGAGGTTCGCGAAGTAATCCGCGTTGACCTGCGCGAAGCCCTGCCATTCAGTTGGCAGCTGGTCTTCGGCAAAGCAGGCATCGACCGGGCACGCTTCAACGCAAGCGTCGCAGTCAATGCACTCTTCAGGGTCAATGTAGAGCTGCTTTACGGTGTCGTAATCCGGCTCATCGGGAGTTGGGTGAATGCAGTCAACTGGGCAAACCTCAACGCAGGAGTTGTCCTTCGTGTCGAGGCAGGGCTCTGCAATTACATAGGCCATATTTGAAGTCCTTGTTCTTGTGTCAGGGCGGTTTAAATCACGTTCGCCGGTTTGGTCAAATTTCCTTCGGCTCTGAGCAGAATAACCCGCTCGGCGGCCTGTTTGCTGATCAACCTAACTGCGGGTGCCTGGAAGCCCATGGTCGTGCGGCCTCAAGTTGAGCGCCAAGCTGTAGCAGCAGATCCTCTCTGCCCGGACCTGCCATCAGCTGGATTGCCAACGGCAGGCCATCCTCGCCATGTTCAATCGGCAGGCTGATTGCTGGCTGGCCGGTCACATTTGCAGCTGCGGTGAACGGAGTGAACTTGCCGCTGCGCGCCATGGATCCCGATGGATCAGCGGATCGGGGATCAATCTCGCCAATCTTGACGGGTCGCTCTGCGAGGGCTGGCGTCAGCAGGATGTCGTAGCTGTCAAAGAACGGCATGAAAGCGCGAGAGAACGCGTTCAGCTGGGTCATTGCAGCCAGGTACATCGGCGCGCTCAGCGCTTGGCTCTGCTCCCAAACCATCCAGGAGAGCGGTTCCATGTCCTCAGCAGTTGCCTCGCGACCAGCAATCATTTGGGCGAAGATGATCTGGGTCGCGGCGGGTGGTCCGAATGCGGCGCTGAACAGGTGAATCATCATGTCGCTCTTCCAGTTCGGCTCGGCAATCTCAACGTCGTGTCCCAGCTCGCTGAGCAGCTCTGCTGTCCGTTCCGTGGCGGCGGCTGCCAGTGCATCAACCTCAGCGTCAATCGGCGGTTCAGTCGTCCAGCCGATTCGCAAGGTCTTCGGCTCATGCTCAATCGTCTTGGCGTATGGATGCTCTGGTGAGGCAGCCCATGTCGCGTCACCTGCCTCGTAGCCCTCGAGGATGTCGAGTACCGCTGCTGTCTCTGCGGTGCTGTGAGTCAGAACGCCATCGGTAACAAGGAAGGCATCACCAAGCTCAGGGCCAAGTGAGATCCGGCCCCGCTGTGGCTTGAGACCAACTAGCCCGGTGCAGGCGGCCGGGATGCGGGTTGAGCCACCACCGTCGTTTGCGTGGGCGATTGGCACCATTCCTGAGGCAACCGCTGCAGCTGACCCACCGGAGGATCCACCGGCGGTACGGGTTGTGTCCCATGGGTTGCGCGCAGGTCCGCCGCGTGTTGGATCGGTGACCGGCATAAGTCCATACTCGGGCAGCGCCGTCTTACCGACGATGATGAAGCCAGCCTCGCGAAGTCTCCTTACGACAAAAGCGTCGGATGGAGCGACGAAGTCGCCCATTAGTTCAGCGCCAAACGTCAGTGGCATTCCAGCAACAGCTTTGTTGTCCTTGATAGCGATTGGAACACCGGCAAACGGTCGGTCGTCCTCTGAGTTGATCTGGTCGGCTGCCGCAAGTGCGCCTTCGGCATCAACATGTGTAAATGCTCCGAGTTTTGGATTTAGCGACTCGATTTGAGCCAGTGATGCCTCGACAAGTTCACGTGCCGTGAGCTCGCCCTTCTTGACCTTGTGGGCAAGATCCTCGATCGGCTGGAACATCAACTCCTGCTCGCTACTCACAGTGCTCTCCTCGGTCGGTTGTCCCAAAGCCTACGACTAAGCCGGTTTCGTGTCATCCTGAAGGGGTGAATGAGATTCAGTCAGGCCTAGAGGGAGTCGTCGCGTTCGCGACTGAGATCGCCGAACCTGATCGCGAAGGTGGCGCACTTCGCTACCGCGGCGTTGATATCGAGGATCTTGTTGGAACGGTTCCCTTCGAAAAGGTCTGGGGGCTGCTCGTTGATGGCAGCTTCGAACCTGGTCTTCTGCCAGCAGAGCCGCACCCACTTCTAGTTAGGTCGGGCGACCCTCGTGTTGATGTCCAATCAGCGCTGGCAATGCTTGCTCCCGAATGGGGGCTTGAGCAGGTCCTCGACATCAGTGATGAACAGGCCCGCTCGGATCTAGCACGCGCTTCCGTCATGGCGCTTTCGTTTGTCGCACAGTCGGCTCGTGGCCTCGGTAAGGCATGGGTGCCTCAGTCTGTGATTGACGGTGGTGAGACGATCGCTGATCGATTCCTGCTGCGCTGGCGTGGTGAAGCACACCCTGACCACGCGAAGGCGATCGACGCTTACTGGGTATCTGCTGCCGAGCACGGCATGAATGCTTCGACCTTCACGGCAAGGATCATCACATCGACCGGAGCCGATGTTGCCGCCGCTCTCTCCGGCGCGGTTGGCGCTCTCTCAGGC
>Ga0194057_10000508_pt1 | contig 20102 bp, 17 predicted proteins | sample SepL4415m_MetaG_FD_155474 | JGI IMG/M metagenome (GOLD analysis project Ga0194057, IMG submission 155474) | Anoxic zone freshwater microbial communities from boreal shield lake in IISD Experimental Lakes Area, Ontario, Canada - Sep2016-L442-15m | ecosystem: Environmental > Aquatic > Freshwater... | reverse complement strand
TTGTTGGTAAGCCGGGTCGGCATATTTGCACGCAGGCCCTACGGGGACTACGGCGGGAGCTGGCGATCGATTTGATCGTGGCGAACGCCGAGAACGCCTCGGGCGGTTCCGGGTTGACGCCTCCGCTTTATCACGAGATTCTGGCCGCTGGCATCGATGGCATCACCCTGGGTGATCACGTCTACAAGCGGCGCGAGATTATCCCGATCTTGCAGGACGAACAACGCATCGTGCGTCCAGCCAATTATTCAGCCGAGGCCCCTGGCCCGGATGTGATGATCCTGACGGCGAAGAATCAGGTTCGTGTGGCCGTTTTCACGCTCTTAGGCCGGGTTTTCATGCCGCCGGTCGATTGTCCGTTTCATGCGGCCGATCGCGTGCTGGCCTCGCTTCCCACCGACATTCGCGTGATCCTCTTGGACTTCCATGCCGAGGCCACCAGCGACAAGCAGGTCATGGGCCGGTATCTCGACGGTCGCGTAACCGCAGTGTTGGGCACGCACACCCATGTACCCACGGCCGACGAGCAAATCCTGCCCGGCGGTACGGCCTTTCAGTGCGATGTCGGCATGACCGGTCCGCACGAGAGCATTCTTGGGCGGCGGATCGATCGCGTGCTGGAGACGACGTTGACTCATTGGCCGACGCGTTTTGACGTAGCCGACAACGACGTGCAATTACACGGCAGCCTGGTCGATCTCGATTCGCAGACCGGCCGCGCCGTTGCTATTCGCCGCATTGTTGTACACGAGTCCGAGGCCCGGCGACTGGCGGGGTGTAAATGAAAAAAAGGGGCTCTTCCGGTTCCAGGTGCGGAACGCGGATAATTGTAGGGTGGGGAGAGCGCAGCGAGCCCCACCAATTCTGTTGCAGTCCGCTTTTGGTGGGGCTCGTTTCACTCTCCCCACCCTACTTCTGCACCTAAAGAGCCACCGCTTTTCAACACGGCCCCGCTTAGGCATCCGACGACACCCCTCGCGTTTTGAAAAGCGAGGGCAAGCCCTTGCACTCCAAATGGGCGGAATAATTGTTCATAAATCACTCTTGCATCGGGCGTTGCGAAATGTTATCCTTCCTTCCGGTAAATTAACCTCGCGTGAATGAACTAGGCAAGCCTCGTCCAAGATTGATGCCCGTTGGCCAGCGAATCGCGTTGGTCATGCCGGCCTTGGTGCTACTGGAACGAAGGAATAACGATGGATCGTCGCTCTCTTTTACTTCGATGGCCATGGATCGTGCTGTCGCTGGTATTGCTTTCACTCGTGGCGGTTGGCTGCAAGTCGGCACTGCAAAGCTTCAGCATCCTTTACGAAGGCTATGACATCCCTGCCGATTGGGAAGGGTTGCGAGGCAAGAAGGTGGCCGTTGTCTGCAAACCGCTTACCTCACAGGAGTTCAGCAACTCGGGCGCAGCCCGGGCACTGGCCGAGGGAATCTGCGAACGCCTGAAGGCTCATGTCAAGAACATCCATATCATCGATCCGCAGAAGGTTGCTGCGTTGGTCGATGAAAAAGGAATGGAAGACTACCTCGAAATCGGCAAGGAATTAAAGGCCGAGAAGATTGTCGGCATCGACATTGAGTCGTTCGGTATCCTAGACGGCCAGACGCTCTTCCGCGGTCGTTCCACGGTCTCGATTCAGGTCTATGACGTGGCCGAAAAACACGTCGAGTGGCGTAAGTCGCCTCCTCAGATTGAGTATCCCAGGCTGAGCAGCACTCCCGCCGCCGACTCCACGGAGATGGAATTCCGCAATCGGTTCGTCGGCGCTCTCGCGGAGCAGATTGCCCGCTATTTCTATGCCCATGACCGGCATGATGACTTCGGCGACGACGCCTTGAGCATTCGGTAAAAGCAGGCAGATTGACGACTCCAGACTGGGCAAGTACCATGGAGCAATGGTGCGGAGTCGTTTCCGCAGCCCTCATTTTGAAATCCGCGTTTCCTGCCCCTACTAAAGCGTCATCTCTGCCTGGAAGGTTCTGTAGCCATGTCCCTCGGTCCGCATCGTCCCAATAAGCCGCGTCCGTTGGTTTTTTTGAAATCTCTACTTGGATGGACGGCCCTCGTGTTGGGCTTCTCCTCCGGCCTGAACGCAACACCTGCTTGGGCTCAGAACAAGACCGCGAAGAAGGTCGCGAAGAAGGTTGCCGAGAAGAAGGTCGAGAAGATGACCGACGAAGAAGATACCCTGTCGGCGAAAGAAATCGATCTGACGACGGAAGACGGTCTGGAGTTGAAGGCCACCTACTTTCCGGGCACCAAGGGGCAGGAGAGCATTCCTGTCATCCTTTTGCACGGATTCAAAGACAAAGGTAGCCGGAAGGACTTTACGCAGGAGCAGGGACTCGCCTCATTCTTGCAGGAAAAACTCGGTTGCTCCGTCATCGTGCCCGACCTCCGCGGCCACGGCGACAGCACGAAGATCAAAATCAGCAGCAAGCGAACGGATGATCTCAAAGGTAAAAAACTGTCGCCGGTGCAAATCTCGGCGATGGTGACGCAAGACATGCGGGCCGTGAAGGACTTCCTCTGGGAGAAGAATAATGAGAAGGCCCTGAACATCGACAAGCTAACGGTTATCGGCCTGGAGGAGGGTGGGGCACTGGCACTGAGTTATGCCGCCTATGACGCTGTTGGTTATGAACAGCGGGAGGCCAAGGTTGGACCCCTGAAACTGGGCAGGTTCGTCAAGGCCGCTGTGCTGATCTCTCCGACGACGAACATCGCGGGATTGAAGACGCCGCAGGTGATGAAGATGCCTGCGATTTGCCGCGATTTACCGGTGATGATCGTCGTGGGCAACAAGAGCAAAGAACCCCTTGCAGAGGCGGAACGGCTTCGCAGCCAGTTCGTGAACGCGCGCCCGCCCGCCGACAACGACAAACCCGAGTCGGCAACCGTATGGTTCTTTAGGAAGATCGACACGCCCTTGCAGGGTTCCAAGCTACTAGGCGAACCGTCGTTGAAGGTGCCGGACAAGATCCTGACCTTCATGACAGTCTGGCTTGTCAAGAATGCCGACGCCAAGGACTACGTCTGGAAAAAGCGAAATCTGCCGCACCAAGATAAGTAAGGGTGTGGCCGGTTGTTGTGGCCGGTCTCTGACCGAGCCACGTCACCGACCGAAGGTCTCCCGTTCACTGTGAGACCGACATTTCGGCGGGGTCGGGAGACCCTCGCCGAACCCGGGTGGGCCGAACCCGGATAAGTAAGGATCGGCTCGTCTACCTCTCGTTTTCCAGCTTTCCAGACGGGCTCTGAGCAGAAACCTGATCGGCACGCGGAATTTTCAAATTGACGCCGATGGGCAATATCTCTGGATGCGCGAGCAAGCTACGATTGGCTTCGTAGATTTCTGTCGCACGAGAAGCCGAGCCGAGGTAGCGTTCTGCCAATAAAGCCAGCGAATCGCCGTCGATGATCTTATGGGTCGGCGGCGAGGAGGCCGTTTCCGGCAGCATTTCGCTCAGCGATGTGCCCCAGCGCGTGCTGACAGGCTGGCCGCTGTTGGGATAGCTCTTGGGCAATTCCGGGGGCGGGGCCGGCCGATCGGTCGGCGCGACAATCGTGGGCGACAATCGCTGCGGATTGACCGGCAGTGAACGCGACTGCAAGGTGGAGGGCGATGATTCGGCGACGACAAAAGTCCGCCGGTCCGGCTGCTTGCGCAATACCAGGGGATCGCTTTGCACGGGAATCGGCAAGTCGGTCTCGGCCGAGGGGCGGCGGAAAAGCAACGCAAGCCCCAGCCCGAGGAGCATTACTGCCGCCGTGGTCATGAGTCGCAAACGCTGGTCCATGAATGCCTCCTCGAGGCGGCCTGTTGCCAAAAGTGCACAGCCCCAACCGCCTCTTTGAATTATCGGGGCAGATCGCGATAAGAACAAGTCGGCGGGCGGAAATTCGAGCATTTCCACCATCGCGATGATGCGGTGATGCAGGTTTTAGCGAAGATTCCACTTGATTTTGACCCATTCCTCGGATCGTGTGGAATTGAAAAAAGGCACCGGAATAAATTCCGTTCTTCGAGCGATCGGCCGAGTACTTTGTAGTTCTCCTGCCCAGCCGTCGATACCATTTGCAATAACTTGCGTCCTTCCGTTATAATCGAAGTTGCCCTCCTTACCCTCCCCCACCTCGTTTTGTCAAAGGATATTCCATGAGCCGGCAAGTCACTCGTCGTAAGTTCCTCAAAAGCGCGGCCGCCGTTGCCGGTGTCGCTAGCGTGGCCGCCGGGGCGAACGTCTTCGCCGCGCCGGCCGTACTCTCGGAAAAATCGCCCAACTCCAAGCTTGGTACGGTCGTCATCGGGGTGGCCAACCAAGGTATCTCCAGCATCAATGCGGCTTGCGGGGAACGGCTGGTCGCCATGATCGATGTTGATGAAAAGCACTTGGCCGACACGACCAAGTGGATCGAAGAGAAGCATCCCGAGGTCAACACATCTTCGATCCAACGGTTTCATGACTATCGCAAGATGTTCGACAAGATCCACAAAGACATCGACGCGGTGTTCATTGCCGCTCCGGACCACCACCATGCGGTGGCTTCGCTTATCGCCATGAGGCTCGGCAAACACGTCTATTGCGAAAAGCCGATGGCCCACAGTATCGCCGAAGTCCGGTTGATGATGAAAACGGCCCGCGAGTGCAAAGTCATGACGCAACTGGGCAACCAGGGCCATTCGGCCGAGAGTATCCGCCTGCTCTGCGAATACGTCTGGGCCGGAGCGATCGGCAACGTCACGGAAACGCATAGTTGGGCACGCACCGGCCGCGGCGGCGTCGGCGGACGGCCGACGACACAGCCCGTGCCCGCCAACTTGCATTGGGATGAATGGATCGGGCCGGCGGCCTACCGCGATTATCATGAAAAATTGCATCCCAAGTTGTGGCGAAGCTGGTGGGAGTTTGGCGATGGCTCCTTGGGCGATTGGGGTTGCCATAACCTGGATGGCGTTTTTATGTCCCTGAAGCTGGGCCAGCCCACCAGCGTCGAAGCCCTGGAGCAGGTTGGCGGCAGCGAGGAGCGGTTCCCCTTGCGGAACCTAATCCGCTGGAACTATCCAGCCCGAGGGGACATGCCTGCGGTCAAGGTTCATTGGTACGATGGCTTCCAAGGCGCGACGGCGGCCCTGGCCCAACTCGACGAGAACAATCCAGAAGGCGACCACAATCGGCCGGCAATTGTCGGCGAGTTGGAAAAGAAGTACAGCCGCAAGTTGGGCGACGGCGGCGTGATCCTCGTCGGCGACAAGGGGATTCTCGTGGCCGGCAACTACTGCGGCAGCCCGCGGCTGATGCCCGAGGAGAAGCAAAAGGCTTTTGGCAAACCGCCCCATGTGCTGGAGCGGGTCAAGAAGGGCTTGACGCATCAGACCGACTTCCTCCGTTCCTGCAAGGACGGCAAGCCGGCCAGTTCCAGCTTCGATTATTCCGGCCCCTTGACCGAGATGGTACTCCTGGGCTGCCTGGCCGAGCGTGCCGGCGCGGGCAAACATGTCGAGTGGGATGCCGAGAAAGTCGAAGTCACCAATCTGCCCGAGTTGAACCGCCTCGTGCGGCGAGAATATCGCAAAGGCTGGGAGTTGGAATAGTTTTTTCGGGCTCTCCGCCGGGTTTGCGGATAATTGTGGTGCAGGCGTCCCGCCTGCCAAGATGCTGTGGTTGAACCAGGCAGGCGAGACGCCCGCACCACAAACTTGGCGGAGAGCCTTTTTTCCCTGCTAACAAAATTCTTACACGACGCTAACACTTCCCTAACATAACTTGTGTAGACTCAGGAAATGACTCCGAACGCATTTCTTACACAGTACCCAATGTCAGGATGGTGGAACCGCGACGATGAAACATTTTGTCTTAGTTGTGGAGGATGAGGAGGATATCCGCGAATTAGTCAGTTATCACCTCCTCAAGGAAGGCTATCAGGTGGCCGGTGTTGCCTCGGGCGAAGAGGCTTTAGCCGCCGTCGAGAAGCAGACGCCCGATCTAATTCTCTTGGATGTCATGTTGCCGGGCATGGACGGTCTGACAGTATGCCAGCGGCTGCGGTCGTCGCCCACGACAGCCGATGTCGTGATCGTGATGCTTACGGCCAAGAGCGAAGAGTCCGACATCGTTCGCGGGCTGAACCTCGGGGCGACCGATTACGTCACCAAGCCATTTAGCCCCAGGGTGTTGCTGGCCCGCGTCCGAGCGGCACTTCGCCGCAAGCAGGTGGTAGCAACAGCGGAAGATGAAGAAGAGCTGGAGGAGTGCGACGAGGTCATCGAAATGCACGGTATGGTGATTCACCCAGGCCGGCATGAGGTGCTGATCGAAGGCGAACCCGTCGCGCTCAGTGCCACCGAGTTCAAGGTACTCTATTTTCTGGCCAGCCGTCCCGGATGGGTTTTCAACCGCATGCAAATTCTCGACGGTGTGCATGGTGACAACTATGCGATCACGGATCGGGCTGTCGACGTGCAGATTGTCGGTCTGCGGAAGAAACTTGGCGAGGCCGGCAAGTATATCGAGACTGTCCGCGGCGTCGGCTACCGATTCAAGAATTAGGGCTCTTCCGGTTCCAGGTTCGGAACGCGAGTAATTGTAGGGTAGGGAGAGCGCAGCGGGCCCCACCAATTCTGTTGCGGTCCGCTTTTGGTGGGGCTCGTTTCACTCTCCCCACCCTACTTCTACCGATTCAAAAATTAACATTCCAACCAAATCCTAACACAACGCTCACATTCAGCTAACATGTCTCGGCTAACATGATGTCTGTTGTCGTGGGAAACGTCCCGCGATGGAGTGCCTAATGCTGTCTTTTTCCTTGGAAAACCGAGGGATGCCGGCTGGGCAAAACCCGTCTAACCGTGTTGAAGGAGAAAATGTGATGAGGTATTTCCCGTCTGTCCGGCCCAACTGTTGGGCCGTCGCGTGCTGCGCCACTGCGCTGCTTGGAATCGGTTCGCTGGCCCAGGCCGGCGGCCCGGTGGATTATGAAAAGGCCGGCGATTTGTCCGGCACGCTAACGAGCATCGGTTCCGACACGCTGCTCAACCTGATGAACTACTGGGCCGAAGACTTCAAAAAGATGTATCCCAGCGTGGCTTGCCAGATCGAGGGCAAAGGTTCGGCCACGGCACCCCCCGCGCTGACCGAGGGCAAGGCTCTGCTTGGCCCCATGTCGCGGAAGATGAAGCCGGAAGAGGAAGACGCATTTGAGGCCAAGCACGGCTTCAAGCCAACCCGTTATGATGTGGCACTGGACTGCTTGGCCGTCTACGTTAATAAGGACAACCCGGTGAAAGGCTTCACCCTGTCGCAGTTGGACTGCATCTTCTCGAAATCCCGCAAGAGTGGCTACGAGAACCTCGCTACTTGGGGTCAAGCCGGCCTGACCGACGCGGCCTGGGCCGATCTGCCAATCAGTCTCTATGGCCGAAATTCGGCGAGCGGCACGTATGGGTATTTCAAGGAGCACGCCCTGCTGAAAGGCGACTTCAAAGACACGGTCAAGGAGCAGCCCGGGTCGTCGGCCGTGGTCAGTGGCGTGGCCAAGGACCACCAGGGTATCGGCTATTCGGGAATCGGATACAAAACGTCGGAAGTCCGTGCTGTGTCCCTGGCCAAGAACGAGAACGTAAAGCTCGTCGAGCCTACGTTTGAAAACGCCATCAATGGCACCTATCCCCTGGGCCGCACGCTCTACATTTATGTCGCCAAGAAGCCGGGCGAACCGTTGTCTCCGATGGTCAAGGAGTTCCTCAAGTTTGTCCTCTCAAAGCAGGGTCAGGAGATTGTCGTCAAGGACGGCTACGGACAACTGCCAGACAAGATGATCGAGAAAAACGCTAAACAGCTCGACTAACGTATGCCCAAGACTAGTAGTCAAGCTACTCTGCGAAAAGTCAAACGACACGATCTCCTGGCCCGCTGGGTGGTGACACTCGGCGGTGTCCTGGTGATCGGTTGTGTCATTGGCATTCTTGTGATGATCCTGGGAACGACGTTGCCGTTGTTCCTCCCAGCGCGAGCGCGCCTTCTGGCCGAAGCGACTTTGCCCACGTCGGTGAAGGCCGAGGGCGTGCTAGGCCTGGGGATCGAAGCCACGTCGGATGACCGCTGGCAAATTGTGCATCTCGTGGATGCGTCGGGCAAGTTTCACATCATCGATTTGGCGACCGGCAAAGTGATTCAGGAGCTATCGGCCAATGCGGCCGAAGATCATTCCGCCAGCGACGTTCATGCCAAATCGGATAAAGTAGCCGGTTCTCATACGGTCTTGACGGCCGAATCCAGTGGATCGGCCTCTTTCACGCTGCGCTGGTCGGATGGCGCCATCTCGCTGGTCGATGTTGTCGCCTTGCCTCGCGGAAAGCATGCCGATGGCTGTGTGCCGCGATTTGCCTTGAAGACTCGGGCAGTAATCCCTGCCGACAAGTTGGGCGTGCCGATAACTGTCGTCATGCGGTCGCAAGGTGAGAAATCGAGTGCTTGTGCGGCTTTGTATGAAGGCAACCGCATCGTTGTCATGCGGCAGAACGTAACAAAAAATGAGATTACGGACGAGGAGACTACGAGCACAAACCGCTTGACAATCCAAGGGGACATACCCGGACGAATAACTGCGCTGGCCATGGATCGCGCCGGCAGCACGGTCTATGCCGGCACGGACAAGGGATTGCTGACGTGGTGGCAATTGGGTGAAGACCGCGTGATCAATCACGATGTTGTGCCGCCGTTTCTCGACCAGCGTGCTATTACCTCCATGCAGCTCTTGATTGGCGATGTGACGCTGGTTGTCGGCGATGCCGCCGGCAACGTGACCAATTGGTTTTTCGTCGTGCCAAAATCCGAACGGAAAAAAAAGAACCACGCAAGCCCCCAGACAATCGAAGCGACGACCAGCGCGATGGAAATCGCCCCTGGAAAATTGATCGCGGCGTCAAAGGAAGTCAAAAAGCTAACTCTTATCCGCACGCTCGATTCGCATGTTACAGGCATCCACAACATAGTTCCGTCCCCGCGCAATCACTCGCTACTGGTGCGCGACGAATCGGGCTTTGTCACGATGGACTACACGACCAGCGAGCGCCGCTTGACGACCTTCGAGGGAGTGGATCAGCTTGCGTTTTCCTCACGCGGCGACGTGGTTCTGGCCCTCGCGGGCCGTTCGCTGAAAGCATGGCGCATTGAGGGGAGCTTCTTTGGCCTGAGCAAGACGACCCTGCATCCGGAGGTCAGTTGGTTTGCTTTGTTGGGACGTGTCTGGTACGAAGGTCTTAATGAGCCGGAGTTTTCGTGGCAATCCACCGGCGGCACCGATGACTACGAGCCGAAACTGAGCCTGGTGCCGCTGATCTTTGGTACTTTGAAGGGAACCTTTTACGCGATGCTACTCGCCGGGCCATTGGCCCTGGGCGCAGCAGCCTATGTAAGCCATTTCGCCTCTCCGGGATTGCGGACCTGGATTAAGCCGGTGATTGAGATTATGGCTTGCGTGCCGTCGGTTGTGCTGGGGTTCCTTGTCGGCCTCTGGCTTGCGCCGGTCATCAAAGATGGATTGGTGGCCCTGTTTCTCAGCGCAATCTGTATACCTTTGGTGTTTGTCTTGTTTTTGCTCCTCTGGCAACAGGTGCGAAAGTCGCCCTCAGCCCAGGGCCGGGTCCGTAGCCGGGAGTTCCTCCTAGCCGGCATATTGCTGGCGGTGGGGCTGGCAGTGGCCGCGTGGGCCTCTTCGCCAGTCGAGCAGCGGTTCTTCGGCGGCGATGTAGTCATGTGGTTATCGAGACATTTGGGCATCGTTTATGACCAACGCAATAGCATCCTGATTGCCTTCGGCGTCGGTTTCATGGTCATTCCCATTATCTTCACGCTGTCCGAAGACGCGCTTTCCAGCGTGCCACACAGCATGACGGCTGCCTCCATGGCACTCGGTGCCAGCCGTTGGCAAACCCTTTGGCGCGTTGTCTTGCCGTCGGCTAGCCCGGGCATTTTTGCCGCCCTGATGATCGGCTTCGGACGCGCCGTGGGCGAGACCATGGTTTTCCTGATGGCAACCGGCAATTCGGCACAAATGGACTGGAGCCCCTTCAATGGCATGAGGACACTTTCGGCAAACATTGCCCAGGAAGTCCCCGAAGCAGCCGTCGACGGCACCCTCTATCGCGTTCTGTTCCTGTGTGCGGTTGTTCTTTTTATGATGACCTTTGCGCTCAATACACTTGCCGAAGTCGTCCGCCAGCGATTGCGCAAACGCTTTGGTCAATTTTAGAGGAACACCCGCCAGAATATAGGTACGTCAGGCTTTCCAGCCTGACAGTGAACCAAACAAAGTTAGGCCGGAAAGCCTGACGCACAATAACAATGTCCGATTCATCCAATTCCGCAGCCGATGCAGCTTCTGCCGCTCGAAATCCGCGACAGCTTGCCGAAACTTCGCCTCGGCATGGCCGCAGACCCAAGGGCGATCGGTTCTGGACGCAGGGCGAGCCGATGGTGTGGGTATCCGGCGGTGCCCTGGCCGCGGTCTTACTGGCCGCATTAACGATGTTGTGCGTCGTCCTCTACAACGGCCTCGGCGTATTCTGGCCTAGCCGCGTGGAGCGCGTGCAACTCGCCGAAGGGACGGGTTTCCTGGGCATGCGATTCGACAGCCACACCGACCCACAGCGTGGCGCACAAGTCCGCTTTAAGACGGCCAATCGCGAGCTTGACGCACAGAGGCAAGACTTCCGTTGGGTAATGCAAAGCGACGTGGTCTCGGTCGAGTATCCCGACGACGTCGTGGTTCTGGAACGACAGGCCAATGGAGATTTTTACGGGGTTTTGCTCGGACTGAGAGCACCTGGACTGGAACTTCCTGAAAACGGTGACCCGGCCAAGAGGTTGCAGCGGGCTTTGCGGGCAATTGCCGTTCAGCGGGCCGAAAGGCTCGATCCGCTACTCGATCGGATTTCTGCGGTGACCGACGAACGCAATCGCGTTGAAGTGGCACAACTCAAGATCGCCTACCGCAAGCAGCAGGCCGAAGCCCGCACTCCGCCGGATGCGAATGCAATTGAACTGCTGGATGGGCAACTCAAGGAGTTCGGCGCCGAGGCAGCATCGCTACAGGGCCAAAGCGAGCGACTTGTCTCCGAACGCACGGCAGCCGAAGCCAAACTACGGGAGAATGTCGCGGTTTTTCACGACGGTCAGGGGATCGAGCGAACCATCGCACTTATCGACGTGGTTCGTGCATTCCAACCAAACGCCATGGGGGTCGCCGGTAAGGTGGGCCACTACTTGGCGAAGATATGGGAGTTGCTTTCCACGCCGCCCCGCGAGGCGAATACGGAAGGCGGAGTGCTTCCGGCAATTTTTGGCACGGTGGCATTGATTCTGCTGATGGCCCTGTCCAGTTTCCCCCTGGGTGTGCTGGCGGGCGTCTACCTCGGTGAATATGCCCGAGATGGCGTCTTTGTTCGCTTGGTACGGATCGGCGTAAACAACCTGGCCGGCATTCCCTCGATTGTCTACGGCATTTTCGGCTGCGGATTTTTCATCAACTACCTTGGTTCGCACATCGATCATTCTCTCTATGCCTATCGGCTTTCCAAGGGACCTGTTTTTGGTACGGGCGGCGTACTGTGGGCTGCCTTGACCCTGGGGCTCCTTACCGTGCCCGTGGTCATTGTCGCCACGGAGGAAGCTATCCGCGTGATTCCACGGAGCATCCGGGAAAGTTCCTTTGCCTTGGGCAGCACTAAGTTTCAGACACTCTTCCGCGTGATTCTGCCCTTGGCCTCCCCGGGGATACTGACCGGCTTCATTCTGGCGATGGCTCGGGCGGCAGGCGAGGTGGCTCCGCTGATGCTTACCGGCGTGGTGAACTCGGCCGCCACCTTGCCGTTGGACGGTAAGTTCCCCTTTTTGCACCTAGAACGGCAGTTCATGCATCTCGGTTTTCAGATTTACTCGGTCGGTTTCCAGTCGCCTAACTCCGAGGCCGCCCGCCCCATGGTCTATGTAATTACCTTGCTGTTGATCCTGATCGTACTGGTTCTGAGCAGTGCGGCGATTTATCTGCGGAACCGGATGCGCAAGACTCTTCAGATTAAAACCATATAACGAGACCTATGATGGACAACCCCGCGCCAACCATGCCGAACGCTCGCAAGATCGAAGTTGCGAGTCCCGCTACGGACGCTTCCGCCAAGCCGGATACGCAAGATGCGATCGTTCAGGTTAACGATTTGTGCCTTTTCTATGGCCGCAGTCAGGCTTTGACGAATATCACGATCGACTTCCAGCGTCACCAAGTCACGGCCCTGATTGGTCCTTCGGGCTGTGGCAAGTCAACCTTGTTGCGCTGCCTGAACCGCATGAACGACCTGATCGACGACATCCATACCACGGGGAGAATTTTCGTCGACGGGGATTCGATCCTCGACCGCTCGACGGACGTGATCGAACTGCGTCGCAAGGTGGGCATGGTCTTCCAGAAGCCAACACCTTTTGCCAAAACAATCTATGAAAACGTCGCCTACGGCCTGCGGATTGCCGGAGTCCGCGATCGCCGCACCTTGGACGAAGCCGTGGAAAATAGTCTGCGCCGTGCCGCCCTGTGGGACGAGGCCAAGGACCGGCTTCACCAGTCGGCACTCGGACTTTCCGGCGGCCAGCATCAGCGATTGTGCATCGCTCGGGCCGTGGCCGTGCATCCCGAGATCATTCTCATGGACGAACCTTGCTCTGCGCTGGACCCCCGTTCGACGACGCGCGTCGAGGATCTCATCGGTGAATTGCGAAGCGAATACACAATCATCATCGTCACGCACAATATGCAACAGGCCGCGCGGGTGTCGGACCACACGGCGTTTCTTTACGAAGGCGTGCTCATCGAATTCCGCCCCACCCAAGCCCTGTTCACTTGTCCCGCCAAAAAAGAGACCGAAGACTATCTGACCGGTCGGTTCGGGTAAAGTAGCAGGCACACTCCGTGTGCCGTCCGCCCCCGCTCGGCGATGGCAAAACACAACAGTTATTTATGCGCCGATCCTAAGTGCGCTCTGCCCTCAATCTCCGCCAATGATCAGGCGATTGTCATCTCCTCAACCGCAACTTCTGGAAAGCTGGCCCTTTCCGCCGCATGCTCAACGGTCATGCTCACAAGGTTCCCGTCCTCATCCAGGTCGACATAAATGTTTTCACTGACCTCGCGAGTTTCCGCGATTTGCCGGTCGCTAAACTCCAAGAGAGCTGTATCGCTGTCCTTAAAATACTTGATCTTCATGTTTCAACTCGCACGAAAGTCTTTATCGAAGAACGCATTGTGAACTGTTTCACCATCCGCCAATGTGATCACTCGCAGAAATTTGCCAGTTTCCTCAACCCACGCCCATCGTCGCACCCTGCCGTCCGACTGGATCTCTGACGCGACAGGCGTCCAAAGAGCCCTTTCGATCCATTCGATCCTTATCCAGGCCCTGTCGGGGCGCTGCCGGGTGTGGCGAAAGTACGCTGTCGTTTTCATAGCCCTACATCGCCAAAGGCACCTATCCCTTGATTAACTGATAAAGTTTAATCCTTTTCGATTCTAGTCAGGACGGAACCTGCGGTCAATGGGAAGAGGGAGGCAAACGGGCAGGAGAACTGCAAAGTGTAGGGTGGGACCAGATCGCGCAGCGAGCGCAGGCCCACCCTACGAATCACCCAGTACGGACTTTGCAGTTCTGTGCGCCGCGATTAGTCATTAGGAGCGTTGGAAAGAGAAGAAAAGCGTCGATAAATCGCCGCACTCCATATTTGTTGCTACAATGACTCCCGTTATTGTCCCGTTATTGTCCCGTTGTCGTCCTGTGAATGCCATTCTTGACCAAGCTAAAAGGAGAGTCATCCCATGCCATGCAAAATTTCTGCCTTGCATTTCCAAACCCTCGTTCTGCCCGCCGCGATCTTGCTTTTGGCCTCGAACCTCTTCGCCACGGATCTTCCTGGCTACACAGACACACCTTTCCTGCCAGGCTCGAAGTGGCGCGTTCATGATCGCGACCGCCCGCAGCCGCCGCTGGTCGCCCCTGGCCGCGAACCGGGAGAACCGCCGGCCGATGCAATTGTGTTGTTTGACGGCCACAACCTCGACCAGTGGACCAGCGGAAAAGCCGGCACAAAGCCCGGTTCCTTCGCCGATGGTGCGATCAACATCCTAAAGACAGGTGAACTCCGCACCAAGAGATCGTTCGGCGATTGTCAGTTGCATGTTGAGTGGGCCACACCTGCCAAGGACGACGGAGGGCCGATGAACTGGGGCAACAGCGGTATCCTTTTCTTCGGCAAGTACGAGTTGCAAATCATCGAATCGCATGACAGCCGCATCTATGCCGACGGCATTGCCGGTGCCATCTACGGTCAAACGCCGCCGCTGGTCAACGTGTCGCGAAAACCGGGCGAGTGGCAATCTTACGACATCGTCTTCACGGCCCCGCGTTTCGAGGGGAAGCGGCTCATCCAACCGGCCTACTTCACCGCGTTCTGGAACGGGGTTCTGGTACAATATCACACAGCCTCGCTGGGGCCAATGAAGCATCGTTCTGTAGCCACCTACGATTCGCAGGAGTCCACCGGCCCGCTGGTGCTTCAATACCACAATTCGGCCGTTCGTTTTCGCAATATCTGGATCCGCCCCTTGAAATTAGATCCGCCATCCGCCATTGCAGCCGATCGGCCCATCGTCTGGGTCGACGTCTGTGAAGGCGAGCCGACCGAATATGCCAACATCGTCGAGGATCTAGGCAAGGCCCGCGTGGTCTACCTGGGCGAGCGGCACACTCTCCAGCGACACCACGATACCCAGGCAAAGCTTATCGCCGATTTAGCTCAGGGTGGGACATCGCTGGTCGTGGCCTTGGAGCCGCTCGAAACTTCACAGCAGCCGGACATTGATCGCTTCAACCGTGGTGAGGTCAATTTTGACGGCATGGCAGCGGCCATCGACTGGGCCAAGCGATGGCCAAGCTACGAGCAATATCGCCCCGTGCTGGAAGCGGCACGCAAGGCCAAGGCCCCGGTGATCGGACTAAGTCCAAGTCCAGATGTCATCCGCGCGGTTGCGCGGTCCGGTGGCATCGACCGACTCGACCCGAAACTCCGTAAACAACTCCCCGCGGAGATGGATTTCAAGGATCCCATCTATGAGAAACTCCTCGCAGCGCAGTTGATGGTCCACATGGCTGCGTCACCCCAGCGGCTACGCCCCATGATCGAGGCCCAAATTGCTCGCGATGAAGCCATGTCCGCCGCCCTGGCCGACTATCTTCGCTCGGAAGCAGGCCGCAGTCGCAAGGCAGTCGTCGTCTGCGGCTCAGGGCACATTGCTTATGGCCTTGGTACACCGCAACGGGTCCGCCGCCGCCTGGGCGATCCGAACGACCGCATCGTCGTGTTGGCCGAGTGCGGTGACGTTCGCTTATCCGCGGAGGAAAAGGAAGTCGCCCGGCCCGTGGAAATCACCCATGACCAGTTGCGGCAAATTGGACGGCCCGTGGCCGATTACCTGGAAATCGTTTGCCCCATTCCGGCCGGTCCCTGACCGGACATACCGACTACTGGCACTCTGACCCCAACCCACAAATCCATTTAGGTCACGTCCCCCGATGGCTGCCGAACCACTCGATGTGCCGCCGGGGACAGAACGTCAGCCCATGCTCCATGCAGTAGGGGTCCAGCCACTCGGCTTTGGCAGCTAGTTCCTCCAGCTTGGTGCCCATGGGCATAAGCAATACGCGGCGGCGATCGATCTCGGGAAAATCGGCTAGGTAGGCAGTCACTTCCGCGCAATCGGCCGGGCTGTTGACGACAAACTTGAACTGGCAGTCGTACTCGGCATGGAGTCGCCGCAAGATATCCGGTGCGGCCCGGTTCCGATTGTGTAGCCCGATCCACTCCGGGGCCTCATTCATGTGCGGCGTCGAATTTGACAGCTTGGGACTGACGGCCATCAGATCGCACTGCACCGGTTGATAACACGTGCCCGCAGTCTCGATTGTGATGTGCATTCCCCGCTGCCGCAGTTCCGCACAGAATGGAACCATCTCCGGCAGCATCATCGGCTCGCCGCCGGTGACAACGACGTGGCGGAGAGCGGCCTCCCCTGCCGTTCTCTCCCTTGCCGTTTTTTCCACAATAGCCACCACTTCCTCGACCGAAAAGTAATCCCCTTCCGGCTCCCAGGAAGCATAACGCGTATCGCAGAAGCGACAGCGGATATTGCAGCCGCTGACGCGGACAAAGACGCTTTCGACGCCCGTCAAACGGCCTTCGCCCTGCAGCGATCGGAAAATTTCAGCGATACGCATGAGGGAAGTGGTCAGTGGTCAGTTGTCCGTGGTCAGTTGTCAGTGGTCAGTGGTCAGTGGTCAGTGGTCAGTGGTCAGTTGTCAGTTGTCGGCCATGTCTTGATAGCCCCCACGCCTCGCGCTCCACGCCCCCCGCCTCACGCCTGATACCGCAACGGGTCGCGGAGGCCCGCTTCGGCAAAGCCCTTCCGCCGTAACTGGCACGCATCGCAGCGGCCGCAACTAATGCCATCTTCGTCGGGATCGTAGCATGAGTGTGTCAAAGCGTAGTCGACGCCTAATTCGGTGCCGCGGCGAATAATCTGAGCCTTCGTGAGATGAATCAGCGGCGTCCGAATGGTGAATTTCAGTTGGCCTTCAACGCCGGCCTTGGTCGCCAAATTGGCCAGCCGTTGAAATGCATCAATGTATTCGGGGCGGCAATCGGGATATCCGCTATAATCGACTGCATTGACACCCAAGAAAATATCGGCCGCCCCGACGGTCTCGGCAAAGGCCAGGGCCAGGGAAAGCAGCACCGTGTTCCGCGCCGGGACGTAGGTCACCGGGATGCCCTCCAACATGGCATCGGCCGACCGGTCCTTGGGTACGTCCAGTGCGTCGGTCAGGGCACTGCCGCCCAGTTGCCCCAAATCAACATCCAGGATCACATGCCGGCAGACATCGACCGCCCGGGCCACGTGCCGCGCCGCCTCAATCTCAAAGTGATGCCGCTGTCCATAGTCCACCGAGAGCGCGTAGAGTTCGTAACCCTCATTCCGGGCGATGGCGGCCGTGGTCGCCGAGTCAAGCCCCCCAGATAGAAGGATTACGGCCGGCAGTTCTGGTTTTAGTGGATTGGTACTGATCATGAATTCCTGGTACAATTATTATTCCCTGAAGGAAAGGAACTTTCAAGTGAGCCAAAATTTCCGCGACGTTTTAGAGACATTTGAAAATCAGTACCCCAGTCGCGATTATACGATCGAGATCGTTTGTCCTGAGTTCACCTCAGTTTGTCCCAAGACCGGCCAGCCCGATTTTGGCACCCTGACGTTTCGTTACATACCCGACCGAAAGTGCGTGGAGTTGAAAAGCCTGAAACTTTATCTCCAGCAATTCCGCAATGAGGGGATTTTTTACGAAAATGTAACGAATCGAATTCTCGACGACCTCGTATCGCTTTTGGCTCCTCGGCGGATAGAATTGAAGGCTGCCTTCACGGCCCGCGGCGGCATTACAACGACCATTACGGCCACCTTTACCAAAAACGTGACCTCCAGTTGATCATCCAACCATGGCCACCGATTTTACAACGACCATTACGGCCACCTTTATCAAAAACGCCTAACTGGCGGAGACCAGCCATCATGAACGAAATACCGCGTGTTATCCTCTCGGGCTTTGCCGACGAATCGGCGAATAACAAGACTGCCACCGAGCAGTTCGTCGCTTTTGCCGCGTTGGGCCTACAATATTACAGCATTCGCTTCATCGACGCCGGCCAAGGCGTGAAGAATGTCATGAAGCTGAGTTTGGCGGAGATCCAGAAGATCCGCCAGCTTCAGAATGAGTATGGCCTGAATGTCTCGTCGATCGGCTCGCCCATCGGCAAGATCAAACTGGTCGATGTCGAGGATGGCACGAAGAACACCTACGTTCCTTTCGAGAAATACCTAGCCACCGACGTGCAGAAGGCATGCGAACTGGCTCACGCCTTCGAGACCAAGCTGATCCGCGGTTTCTCATTTTACCATCCCAAGGGAAGCGATCCACGGGAGCATCTTTCGCAGGTTGTCGACCACTTGGGGCATATCGCCGAGGCATTCCACCGTTCCGACCTGACTTTCGGCCTTGAGGTGGAAGCGAACCTCGTGGGCAGCAACGGTTTGATCCTGGCCGAGATTTACCGCCAAGTGAACCATCCAGCCATGATGCTGATCTTCGACGGAGGCAACATTCTTTCTCAGGGATTTTCCACGGCCGAGGTGTTTGGGCAATACCTGGCGATGAAACCGGGCCTCGGCTGGATCCACATCAAGGACTATCGCAATGGTCCATCGGTAACCAAGGGAGGCCCTGTCGATGAAGACCAACTGGCCAATTTCGTTCCCGCCGACCTGGGAGATTCGGGTTACGAGACGATCCTGCGCGACTTCCGCCAGATTCTGCCGTCGCTGGAAAGCAAGTTCGCACGGCGAGGACTCCCCGGCGTGTTCCTCGATCTGGAACCGCATGTCAAAGGCGGCGGGCAGTTTGGCGGCTTCAGCGGGCCGGACGGAATGGGTGTCGCCCTGCGCGGTCTTTGCCGCGTGCTGGACTATGTCGGCATCGACTATCACCTCCGCGACTTCGACGACGTGCGAGCCGCGCGGGGATTTTGAGTTACAAATACAAAAAAACGGCTCTCCGCCAAGTTTGTGGTGCGAGCGTCTCGCCTGCCTGGTTCAACCACAACATCTTGGGCAGGCGACGCCCGCACCACAATTATCCGCAAACCCGGCGGAGAGCCAAGAAACCCACGAATGCGCCACTGAGGAAAATCAGGAGGAATGCCATGTTGCGCACCCCCAGCGACGCAATCGCGAGGCTTTTTCTTGTGGCCCCGCTACTCGATCACGACGATCTATTCTCTTTTTTGACTTCCGCGGCAGGCTCCTCGACCGCCTTGATATGACGGCTCATGTAGGCCAACCGCTCGCTGGTCATGCGTGACGCCAACGACTTGTAGCGTACTCCCCAGAGTACCGCGACGGCCAACGACGCGACCGCACCGTAAATCGTAATATGGGGTGCCCCCGGCAATAAATAAATGACCAGAAGCGACACGCCGGCCACGACCGATACGCTCGTCACCAGCAGCTTCGCACGCGTATTGCCGGAAAGCCGCTTGCTTTCGTGCTTGTGCAAGGCGTTCTTGGCCGAAAGGTTGGCTAATTGACGCATCGCTTGCAAGTCAACCTGCCTTTCCGCAACAACGGCACGAGGAGCCATCTCCACCGGTTCGCACGGATCAGGAGGTTCGGGGTGAGGTTCGGGTACGACAGAGATCGAGGACGACTGGGGCGCAGCGACAGCCGAGACGGCAGCCGGATCAGACGATGGTGCCGAATCGCCTCGCGACCGAGCCAGTAATCGCGACATATATTCGTCGATCGATACTTCTTCCTCTCGGTCCTGTCCCACAGATTCCAGCGGACGCGGGACAGGAGCAGAGATGTCGATCAATGGCTCTTCAGCCGGTCCGCTCTTCGAGGACTCGTCCTCGTGATTGAAATTGTTGTTGGATTGCTCTTCCTCGTCCGCCTGGTCGGTATTAAAGCCGGTCCGCCGCAAGATGGCCAACAGATCAACGGGTGTAGCGGTGGTCGGCGCGGTGATTTTCACGGTCTCGGCTTCGGCGACGGGCTTCCTTTCCGTTTCGCTTAGGACTTCTCGGACAGCTAGATGCTCAGTTTCCGTCGACTGAATGGCCGTGGCGTTACGAAGTTGCGACTCCCACTGCCGACGCTCCTTCTCCAACGCAACGTGTTGCGATTCGAGGTCGACGCACAGGGCGTCCAACCCCGCCACGCGATCATCCAGCGTCTGATGCGCGACGATCTTCTGTGTTTCCCAGGCGGCCTGCTGCTCTTCCAACGCCCGATACTGGGCATCCAAATTGGCTTGCTGGGCCGCAAGTTGCGTGGATTCCGTGGACCGGGCAGCCAATACCTCGCCTTGTTGCGATTCCCATTGGAGGCGTTCGCTGGCCAACACTTCTTGTGCGGACTCAATTTCCACGCGAAGATGCTTTCGTTA
>Ga0194057_10000507_pt1 | contig 20120 bp, 15 predicted proteins | sample SepL4415m_MetaG_FD_155474 | JGI IMG/M metagenome (GOLD analysis project Ga0194057, IMG submission 155474) | Anoxic zone freshwater microbial communities from boreal shield lake in IISD Experimental Lakes Area, Ontario, Canada - Sep2016-L442-15m | ecosystem: Environmental > Aquatic > Freshwater... | reverse complement strand
GATGGTCGAACCGATTGGGAATGGGAGCCTCAGGCAATGAGTTCTAAAACTTGAACGCCAATCACCAATGGTCATGTACCCCGGAAAAACGCGGGAAATTCGCTACGCAAAACGGGATTGCACCCGTCAGTGACCGCGAGTTCTACCTCGACCTCCTCTTCTACCACCTGCATCTTCGTTGCTTTGTCGTTGTGGACTTGAAAAAGGGCGATTTCAAACCTGAGTATGCGGGCAAGATGAATTTCTACTGTTCCGTCGTGGACGAGCAACTCCGCCACCCGCAAGACGCGCCCACGCTGGGACTCATTCTCTGTCAGACCAAGGACCGCATCCTTGCCGAGTATGCCCTGCGCGACATCCACAAGCCCATCGGCATTGCCGACTATGAACTCACCCGCGCCCTGCCCCAGGCACTCGCCTCCAGCCTCCCCAGTATCGAGGCAATCGAAGCCGAACTGTCCCGTGATCTCGAAACCGAGGAGAACCAGGCTGACCCAATCGCGCCGGAAGGAGGCGACGCATGAGCTTCCCGCGATACTCGAAATGCATAGGCATCGGCGCGGAATGGCTTGGGAAGGTATCGGAGCATTCGCACAAATTGAGCCGCAGCCAAATTGGTTCCAGCTTGCCACGAAAAGGTGCGATGCTGTCGCACCTTTTGAGTTGGTCTCAATACCTCCAAATCGCAGAAGAACGCTCCCATACGGATAACCCATGAACGACTACGACGCCCTGTTCCAATCCGTCTGCGGCATTGCCAAACGATTCCAATCGCTGAATAAGCGGGCAGTGCGGGAATACACGCCTGTCGTCGAGGGCATACTGCGTTCCCGTAGCCGCGACATCCGACACATTGAGCATACGCTTGACGGGCTGCTCGACTTTTGCGGCTACGAGCCTGCACTCCTTCTCTATAAGAGGCTCTGCCGCCATTATTGGGAAATTGATCCCGTCGCTACCGCCAGCTACGTCTTCGCTTACCGTGAAATGTGGGACTCGGAAGAGACCGAGGAGAACCAAGCTGACCCAGTCGCACCGGAAGGAGGCGACGCATGAGCTTCCCTCGATACCCGAAATACAAGGACAGTGGCGTGGAATGGCTGGGAGAAGTGCCGGAGCATTGGCGAACATTCCCGCTGAAAGCTGTCTCTACCCATAATGACGACGTACTGGATGAAACCACTGAGCCCGACACGGAAATCGCTTATGTCGATATTTCCAGCGTGGACGGGGTCAACGGCATCAACGCAAAAGAGACCATGCTATTCTCAGCCGCACCATCGAGAGCACGGCGGCGAGTCAAGCATGGCGATGTGATCGTCTCAACCGTCCGCACTTATCTTAAATCCATCGCCAGAATATGTGACCCAGAAGAGAACCTCATTGTCTCCACTGGTTTCGCTGTGATTCGGCCACGAGGCGAACTGACGTCTGACTTTTTAGGGTGCTTGGTATTCGCCAGTTATTTCGTTGAACAGGTCATCGCCCGCTCAACCGGCGTGAGTTACCCGGCAATCAATGCGAGCGAACTGGTCGCGATTCCGGTGCCGATTCCACCCCTCCACGAGCAAACCCTCATTTCCGCCTTTCTCGACCAGGAGACGGCGAAGATTGATGATCTGGTGGGGGAACAGCGGCGGCTGATCGAACTGCTGAAGGAAAAACGCCAGGCCGTCATCTCCCACGCCGTCACCAAGGGACTGAACCCCCACGCCCCCATGAAGCCTTCCGGCATCGAATGGCTCGGGGACGTGCCGGAGCATTGGAAAATTACGCCGCTGAAATGGCTGACCGATCCTGACCGACCAATCATGTACGGTATCGTTTTACCGGGGCCTGATGTAGGTGAAGGTATTCCGATCCTAAAGGGAGGTAATGTCAGGCCGTCTCGAATGAACCTCCAGTCAATGGCACGAACGACCCAGGAAATCGAGACCCCGTATGCGCGGGCAAGGCTCAAAGCGGGAGACCTCGTTTATTCCATTCGGGGATCAATCGGAGACTGCGAGCCAGTGCCAGCAGAACTTGAGGGATCAAATATCACTCAGGATGTGGCCAGAGTGGCAATTGCTAACGGCGTTTGTGCCTCTTGGGCAAGGTGGGCACTCTTGGCATCCGCTATACGAGACGACTTGGCCTGCGGCAGTCTTGGAGCGGCAGTGCGCGGCATCAACATCTTTGACCTGAAGCGAGCCAATATTCCTACACCGCCGCCCGGTGAACAGGCCGCCATTACGGCTTTCGTCAACACTGAGACCGCCAAACTCGACACTCTCACCGCTGAAGCCCAGCGTGCCATCGATCTACTGCAAGAACGCCGGACGGCGTTGATTTCCGCCGCCGTCACCGGTAAAATCGACATTCGCGAATTTGCTCAATAGGAGATCAAAATATGCCTGACTATCTGAACGATCAACAATTTGATTCCGAACTGGTTATCGGATTGGTCAGCGCGGTGGGTTCGGAGACTAAATTGGTCATCGACCTCCTCAAGGAAAACATGAGTTGCGCAGGCTACGACGTGCTCATCGTGAAGGTCTCTCTCGACGTCATCCCTCTCCTTGTCGATGTGGTGCCGCACGAAAACGATAAGTACCAACGTATAAGCAAGTTAATGGACGCTGGCAATCTAGCTCGCGAGAAGACATCAGACGATGCTATCTTGGCGTTAGGGGCAGCCTCACGCATTTTTGCTGAACGCAAGAGTAAAGAGAACGAGCTACCTACGGCGTTGCGCAAGACCGCGATCATTATCGATTCTTTGAAACGGCCGGAAGAAGTGGAAAGGCTGCGGATCATTTACCCTTCCGGCTTCCTCCTGATGGGAGTTCACGAGGAGGAAAGTCGGCGGCTAGAACACTTGACGGTAAACCAAGGGATATCGAAGGAGAACGCGCAGGATCTGATTCAACGCGACAGCGAGGAAAGCAAGATCGAGCACGGACAACGAGTTAATAAAACATTTCACCTTGCGGATTTCTTCGTGTGGATTTCTGACAGCCACGATCGCTTGCGATACGATGTCAAACGCATCGTGGAACTTTGGTTCGGAAATCCGTTCATTACCCCCACCTTTGACGAACATGCGATGTTCTTGGCCTACTCATCTGGGCTGCGGTCGGCCGATCTGTCGCGCCAAGTTGGCGCTGTCGTCGCACGCGATTCGCAGATTCTCGCAACCGGGGCGAACGATTGCCCGCAAGCGGGCGGAGGACTCTATTGGCCGACGCGACAAGAGAATGGTTGCATTGGCGATGCGCCGCTAGGCAGAGACTATATGCGACCCGACGGGGATTCAAACCGGGTAGAGCAGAATCGGATAATTGAAAAGATCGTAGGGGATGGAAAGAACGACGCTTACGGGCTGGACGAGGAAAAATTGCGTAAGCTCCTGCAAAGGAGCCGCATTCGCGATCTGACGGAATATGGCCGGGTTGTACATGCGGAAATGGAGGCTCTTTTGAGTTGCGCAAGGAATGGGCTTTCAACCGTGGGCGCAACGCTTTACAGTACCACTTTTCCATGCCACAATTGCGCAAAGCACATAATTGCGGCTGGAATTGTGAGGGTAGTTTACGTCGAACCGTATCCGAAGAGCAAAACATTAGAATTCCATGATGACTCAATTGCGACAAGGAAGTCTAGTGAACACAGAAAGCCTGGGGCGGCTGTGGTATTTGAGTCGTTTGTGGGAGTTGGCCCGAGGCGATTTTTCGACCTCTTTTCGATGCGACTGGGCTCGACCTACGCACTGGTCCGAAAAGATAATGAATCAGGGAAACGGTTAAGCTGGAGTATCGAAAGTGCGCAGCTTCGGATTCAAATGAAACCCGTCTCATACTTAGAGCTTGAAGCACAGGCGTGTGCCTTGTTCGGTGAGAGATCTGGTTAGAAAAGATCAAGCCAGAAAAGATCAAGCAGATAAACCCATGAAGGGAAACGAAGGGATAAAACCATGAAGGAAAACGAAATCCGCCAACAAATCCAAATCGCCGTCAATCTCGTTAAGACTTGGCCGGCCTGGAAACAGAACATCTTAATCCAAAGCGAGCAGCCCACAGTAAGAGTGCCGCGAACCCCAGTGAACAATCAGGCGACCACAAGCGAGAAGCACGAGATCAGCAAGTGATCTTCCGCATGGTCTTGAATTTTCGTTGTGAATGACCATGCACCAAGAAATTTGCTTAGAAACCGAGATTTGCCAGCACCTCGCCGACCACGACTGGCTCTATGCTGAGGGGGACGCGACAGGCTATGATCGGGCACGGGCACTCTTCCCAGCCGACGTGCTGGCCTGGGTGCAGGCCACGCAGCCGAAAGCCTGGGAAACTCTCACCAAGAACCACGGTATCCAAGCCGGTGAAACGCTGCTGGCCCGCCTGCGGGATCAGCTCGACCAGCGAGGTACGCTGGACGTGCTTCGGCACGGCATCGAGATGCTGGGGTTGAAGCAGCCGCTCAAGCTGGCACAATTCAAACCGTCGCTGGCCATCAATGCTGACATCCTGGTCCGCTACGCCGCCAACCGGCTGCGGGTGGTGCGGCAGGTGCGGTATTCCCTGCACAATGAGAACTGCATCGACCTCGTACTCTTCCTCAACGGCATCCCGGTGGCCACGGTGGAGCTGAAGACGGACTTCACCCAGTGCATCGGCGACGCAATCGACCAGTATCGCTTTGACCGTCTGCCAAGCTCCAAGGGGCAGGCCCCCGAGCCGCTGCTTTCCTTTCCCCGTGGGGCACTCGTGCATTTTGCCGTGAGCAACAATGAAGTCTACATGGTGACCAAGCTGGACGGCCCCGCCACGGACTTCCTGCCTTTCAACCAGGGCGACAACGGCGCGGCAGGCAATCCGGTGAACCCGAAGGGCGGCCACCGCACGGCCTATCTCTGGGAGCAGGTGTGGGAACGCGAAAGCTGGCTGGAAATCCTGGGCCGCTATATTATCGCCCAACGGGACAAGAAGAAGCAGATCGCCAAAATCATCTTCCCTCGCTATCATCAACTCGACGTAACCCGCAAGCTACTGATAGCCGTACTGGAAGAAGGGCCGGGCGGCAAGTATCTCGTCCAGCACTCGGCAGGCTCGGGCAAGACGAACTCCATCGCCTGGACCGCACACTTTCTGGCCGACCTGCACGACGCACAGGGCAAGAAAATCTTCGATACCGTGTTGGTCGTCTCGGACCGCACGGTAATTGACTCTCAGCTCCAGGAGGCGATCTTCGACTTTGAGCGGACGAGCGGCGTGGTGGCAACGATCAAGGGGAACGACGGCAGCAAGAGCAAGGAGCTGGCGGCTGCGCTCAACGGTTCCAAAAAGATCGTGGTCTGCACGATCCAGACGTTTCCCTATGCCCTGGAAGCCGTGCGGAAGCTAGCTGCCACTCAGGGAAAGAGGTTCGCGGTAATCGCCGACGAGGCGCACAGCTCGCAGACCGGCGAAGCGGCGGCGAAACTGAAGGCGGTGCTGAGTCCCGAAGAGCTAGCGGAACTGGCAGACGGCGGCGAAATCAGTACCGAAGACATTCTTGCGGCGCAGATGACAACACGGGCCGACGATGGCGGCACCACGTTCGTTGCGTTCACGGCGACGCCGAAGAACAAGACGATCGAGATTTTCGGCACCCGCCCCGATCCCTCGCGAAAACCGGCGAAGGACAATGTGCCTTATCCGTTCCACGTCTATTCCATGCAGCAGGCCATCGAGGAGAAGTTCATCCTCGACGTATTGCAGAACTACACGTCCTACAAGCTCGCCTTCAAGTTGGCGCACGACGGGAAGGACTACGACGAGAAAACGGTGGAGCGGAGCGCGGCGATGAAGGGGATCATGGGCTGGGTACGGCTACACCCTTACAATATCGCGCAGAAGGTCCAGATCGTGGTGGAACATTTCCGCACGTACGTCGTCCCGCTGCTCGACGGCAAGGCCAAGGCGATGGTGGTGGTGGCCAGCCGCGTGGAGGCGGTTCGCTGGCAACTGGCGATTGACAAATACATCAAGGACCGTGGCTACTCGATGCGGACGCTGGTGGCCTTTTCCGGTGAAGTGACCGACAAGGAATCTGGCCCCGATGGTTTCACGGAGAACAGCCAGACCTTGAATCCCAACCTGAAAGGCCGCGACATCCGCGAGGCATTCAAAGGCGACGAGTATCAGATCCTGCTCGTGGCCAATAAATTCCAGACCGGCTTCGACCAGCCGCTGCTCTGTGGGATGTACGTGGACAAGCGGCTGGCGGGCATCCAGGCTGTGCAGACGCTCTCCCGCCTGAACCGAGCCTATCCCGGCAAGGATACGACCTATGTGCTGGATTTCGTCAACGACACCGAGGAAGTCCTCGCCGCCTTCAAGACCTACCACACCACGGCGGAACTTTCGGCGACCACCGACCCGAACCTCGTCTATGATCTTCGCGCCAATCTGGACGCCGCCGGGCACTACGATAATTTTGAGGTGGATCGGGTGGTGGAAGCAGAATTGAAGGGCATGATGCAGAAGGGCGCGAAGCAGAGCGAATTGGTCGCTGCGCTGGAGCCGGTGGTGGATCGCCTCATCAAACGCTACAAGGCCGCACAGGCAGCATTGAAGGCCGCCAAGGAGAAGAAGGACGACAAAGCCACCAAGGCCGCACAGAACGAGCTGGACGCCTTGGTTTTATTCAAGCATAACATGGGTGCGTACATCCGCCTCTACACCTTCCTCTCCCAGATATTCGACTACGGCAATACGGATGTCGAGAAGCGGGCCATTTTTTACAAACGGTTGATACCGCTGCTGGAGTTTGGCCGCGAGCGCGAGGGGATCGACCTCTCGAAGGTGGTGCTGACGCATCACAACCTGAAAAATCGTGGCAAGCAGGCCATGCCGCTAAGCGAGGGGGGAACGCCCAAACTAGCTCCGATCACCGAAGCGGGCAGCGGGAGCGTGCAGGAAAAGGAGAAAGCGTTGCTCGATGCGATCATTCAGAAGGTCAACGACCTATTCAAAGGCGAGCTTACCGATCAAGACAAGCTGGTTTACGTGAACAACGTCATTAAGGGGAAGCTGCTGGAGTCGGAAACACTGCGCCAGCAGGCGGCAAACAACACCAAGGAGCAGTTCGCCAATTCGCCCGACCTGAAAACCGAGCTTCTGAATGCCATCATGGGCGCACTCGACGCGCACACCACCATGAGCACGCAGGCCCTGAATTCAGAGATCGTGCAGCGTGGCCTGAAAGATATTCTGCTCAACAATGCGGGGCTTTACGAAACACTGCGGGCTAAAGTCGCCGGCTGAGCAGCCGATATGATGATTGACGTACCAACTCATGGCTGTCCATTGGGCATTGTCGATGGGCAGCCTCGGCCGGTTCATTCGCCTTCCGCCCGGAACGAATAGACTTTGATGGAAACCGACAAGAGATGGACGATCCAGGGCCGACTGTCCCGAGAGAATCCAGAAGCCCGAAATTTGAAGGGGTAATCACCCCGCAAAAGTCAATTTTTTTATCCGTTCGTTTGGAGCAAGATCGTGACCGTGGTCGTTGTCGCCGAGAAGCCGTCGGTTGCGCGTGATATTGCGCAGGTGGTCGGCGCGCGGACAGGGGCACAGGGCTGGCTGCAAGGTAATGGATACGTGATCACGTGGGCGATCGGACACCTCGTGGGATTGGCACAGCCACACGAGATAGATCCCGCATGGAAGGCGTGGCGTGCGGAGTCACTGCCAATGCTGCCCGAAAAGTGGCCGCTTGCCGTGCTCGATTCCACAAAGGCTCAGTTTCGCACCGTCAAGAAGCTCATTTCGGCCCGCGAGGTCGAATATGTGGTTTGTGCCACGGACGCAGGGCGCGAGGGCGAGCTGATTTTCCGCTTCATTTATGAGGCAGCGGGGTGCCGCAAACCGGTGCGACGGTTGTGGATTTCGTCGCTTACCCCCGGCGCGATCAAGGCCGGGCTTCAGGTGATGAAGGACGGTCGCGTGTATGACTCATTGGCAGCGGCGGCCCGCGGCCGGGCTCAAGCGGATTGGCTGGTCGGAATGAATCTATCGCGAGCGTACACGATCTCGCATGGCGATACCCTCTCCGTAGGCCGGGTGCAGACGCCGACGTTGGCGATGCTCGTCGAACGCGAAAAGGAGATCCGTGCATTCGTCCCCGAGACGTACTTTGAAGTCCTCGGTACCTTTGGTATCACGCCCTATACGGGCACATGGTTCAAGCCCGGTGCAGCTCCGTCCAGCGAGTCCAAACGGCTCCCGCCCGACGAACAGAACGCGCGGGCCATCGTTGACCGTGTGAAGCTCGCCGGCCGAGGGATCATCGAGTCCATGACGCAGGATAATCGGCGAATGCCGCCCCCACTGCTCTACGATCTCACCGAGTTGCAGCGGCACGCCAACCGTCTTTGGGGGTTCAGTGCGAAGCGGACGCTCGAAGTCGCGCAGGCATTGTATGAATCAAAGAAACTCATCAGCTATCCTCGCACCGACAGCAGGCACTTATCGGCGGACGTCGCCGCCACGCTGTTGCAGGTGGTGCAGGCAATCCGAAGTTCCTACGAGGAGCAGATTGCCGACGGCACGGGCACACGCATGCTGGGGCGGCGGTATGTAGACGATGCAAGTGTTACGGATCACCATGCGATCATCCCGACGACGACGGACCCGACTCGGGTTTCGCTCAATAGCGATGAACGGCGAATCTACGATCTTATTTGCCGGCGGCTGTTGATGGCGTGGCACGAGGAGCACATCTGGGCGGTGACCACGGTCATTACGGCGGTGACGTCACGCCAAACCACCCGTGCCGCCAAACCCTCCACGGTCTCTGGCACCGATACCATCATCGACCGCTTTCACACGATTGGCACCGCCGTAGTCCAGCCCGGATGGAAAGTGCTGGACATTGCCACACGCCAAAAGGATGGCGACGCCGACGAGCAAACCCTTCCAGCGGGCCTCGCCAAAAACGCATCCCAACCCGTGCGCGACGTGATCCTGGAGGAAAAACAGACCCGCCCCCCTAAACGGTTCAACGACGCGACTTTGCTGACCGCGATGGAGACGGCAGGCAAGTCGCTCGACGACAAGGAACTTTCGCGGGCCATGAAGGATTGCGGGCTTGGCACGCCCGCGACACGCGCGGCGATTATTGAGACCCTGATCACGCGTGAATACATCGTTCGAGACGGCAAGGCACTGCAATCCACCGACAAGGGCATCCGGCTGATCGACGCAGTCCATCCCGACGTTAAGAGCCCGGCGATGACCGGCCAATGGGAGGCTCGTCTGCGCGCGATCCACAGGGGTGAGGCTCAGTTAGGGCCGTTCATGACGGGGATCGAGACGTATGTCCGCGAAGTCGTGAATCTCGTACTTTGCGGGCCACTCGCTACGCCACCAGGAACGCGGACCTTCGAGCACACGCCCGAAACGACAGCCGAACAGCCGGCAATCTCAATTCAACCCCGTCCGCCGCTTTCGCGAGACATCAAAGAGCTGCTTACGGGCACCTTTGGCCATGCCGATTTCCGCCCGCATCAGGAGGCGGTCTGCAAAGCAGTTCGCGACGGCGAGGATGTTCTGCTGGTGATGCCGACCGGGGCGGGCAAGTCACTCTGCTACCAAATCCCGGGCCTGGCGCGCGGCGGGACGACGCTCGTGGTCAGCCCGTTGATCGCCTTGATGGAGGATCAGGTCACGAAGCTGAAGTTGCTGGGCCTACGGGCGGAACGGATCCACTCCGGTCGATCTCGTACTGAATCGCGTGCCGTATGCACGGAATATCTGGCTGGTGGGCTCGACTTTCTTTTTATAGCACCCGAGCGACTGGGTGTGCCGGGCTTCCCCGAGTTCCTCGCTCGCGCCAAGCCCACGCTGATCGCCATCGACGAGGCGCACTGCATTTCGCAATGGGGCCACGACTTTCGCCCCGACTACCGCATGCTGGGCCAGAGACTCCCCTCGCTCCGTCCTGCCCCGGTCATCGCGCTGACCGCAACCGCAACGCCCCTCGTCCAGCGCGACGTCATCGCGCAGCTTGGCCTAAAATCCGACAACCGCTTCATCCACGGCTTCCGCCGCAGCAACCTCGCCATCGAAGTCGTCGAGGTCCCTCGCCCCGACCGCATGGACATGATCCAGGCATTACTCCAGGATCCCGTGCGCCGACCGGCAATCGTCTACGCGCCGTCACGCAAGGACGCCGTCACGCTCGCCGAGCAACTCGGTACGGTCATACCCGCAGCCGCCTACCACGCCGGCATGTCTGCAACCGACCGCGAGAGCGTACAGAATCGCTTCCTCCGTGGCAGCATTGACGTCATGGTCGCGACCGTCGCCTTCGGCATGGGTATCGACAAGGCCGACGTGCGGACCGTCGCGCACCTCGCACTGCCCCAGACCCTCGAAGGCTACTACCAGGAGATCGGTCGCGCCGGCCGCGATGGCAAGCCCTCTCGCGCCGTCCTGCTCCATTCATACGTCGACCGCATAACCAATGAATTCTTTCATAAGAAGAACTACCCGCCCGTTGCCGATCTGAACGAAATCTTCACTCAGCTCACCTCCGAGCCGCAGCCGAAGCACTCTCTGCTGGCCCGCACGAAGATGGATGAAGAATTGTTTGACAGCGCACTGGAAAAATTGTGGGTCCACGGAGGCGCGCTCGTCGACCCCGACGAATCCGTTCGCCGAGGCGACGATGCGTGGGCACCGTCATACGAAGCACAGGTCGCACACCGGCTCGAACAGTCCGAGCAGATGGGACGCTTCGCTCAATCGCACGGTTGCCGCATGGTGTATATCATTCGGCACTTCGGCGATGAAGACGATCACGGCAGCCCCTGTGGAATGTGCGACACATGCGCCTCCTCGGACTGCGCAGTGCAGGCATTCCACACGCCCACCAACGCCGAGGTTGCCATTATGCGGGCGACGCTCGATGCTCTCGCACAGATGAACAACCAGTCCGTCGGTACGCTCCATCGCAACCAAGGTGCTGGGATGGAACGCCACGAGTATGAGTCGCTCGTTTCCTCCCTCGTCCGCGCTGGGATGGTCACCATCCGCGCCGATGTCTTCGAGAAAGACGGCAAATCAATCCCGTTCCATCGGCTCACACGGACGCGGTTGGGCGAGAACGCAGATACATGCACGCTCACCGCGCTCCAGATCCCGGTGATACTGAAGTCCCGCGAAAAGAAGCCTCGCTCACGGGCGAAGCCAAAAACACGCTCGAAGAAATACGTCGCACCGGCTGCGCCGCGATCATCGAAGCTCGACGCAGCACTGCGAGCCTGGCGCACGGACGAGGCAACAAGAAATCGCGTCCCCGCATTCCGCATCATGACCAACAAGGTGCTGGCGGCCATCGCTGCGTCGCGTCCTGAAGACGAGGCGGCACTACTTGCGGTTCACGGCGTCGGACCGTCGTTGGTTGCGAAGCACGGGCTGAAACTCCTTAAGCTCGTGCGCGACGCATGATCGCCATGGAACCCGCGGCTGCCACCGCGTAAACGGTGGCGAAACTGTGGCCGACGAATTGGACGTGGACGAGTGACGGCGTGGACAAATATATTGAAACCAAGGTCTTGCGGCTGGCGTCCCTGCGACGAGATCAGGCCCGATGAGGCCGAATAGGGCTTGCATTTCCCGCCAAAATCGCTCTAATCACGCAATCCTCTGCGGATAAATACCTTATTTTACCTATCGCCCCACACGGAGAAGATGAACGATGGCCAAAGAAGTCACCCCAAAGAAACCCCTGACCAAGACCGAACTGCTCGCCAACATTGCCGCCGTCACCGAACTGCCCAAGACGCAGGTGGCCGCAGTGCTGAATGCCCTGACTGCCGAAATCCAGACGAGCCTCGGCAAAAAAGGTGCTGGGGCGATCACGATCCCCGGCCTCTTGAAGATCGAGAAGAAGCAGGTTCCAGCCCGTAAGGCCGAGAAGGGCGTTCCGAATCCGTTCAAGCCCGGCGAACTGATGGATCGTCCGGCCAAGCCCGCCTGTAGCAAGGTGAAGGTGCGGGCGTTGAAGATGTTGAAAGATATGGCGAAGTAGCGGCGATTCTGGCGGGCCGCAGCCGTAGTGTAAGGTCGGGAAAATCGTCCAAGTGTCCAACCCCAGCCCAATTTTGGACGGGTTGGAAGCAGTTTCCCGACCTTCTTACATCGGTTGCAAACTATATTTCCGACATCACTTCTCGGCCTTCACCTTGCCCTCAAGTTCCTTTATCTCTTCCTTGACCTTCTGCTTCGCTTCCCTGACATCTGATTTCATCTTGCCTTTGTCGACCGACAGGTTGACGTTGACCTTGTCGCCCTCAGCGTCGCGGTTGTGGCTCGTCAGGCTGAACCATCCTCGGTAAAAACCGAATCCAGCCAAGCTGATCAAAAGCACGACCACCACTTTAATCAATGAACGCATGATAGGTTTCCTTTGTTTGCCGTAGTCGTTGGGTTGCCATGATATTATATTCGTTGCAGCACCCACCCGTAACCGGGTGCCCCGCTACGCTTTCTTAGATCGCGTCTGACGGCCGAAGCTGGCAGGGTGCCCATTCCGCCGCACAATCAGAAATCGGGCACAGTTCCACCCTTTCCCGAAAACAACGCCAATTTAACCGGCAGAAGAGCGCGCCAGCCGAATTTTTTCGGGGGGTATTTGCAATCTGGCATCTTTCTTGTGTAAATTGCAAGGTGTCTCTGCTTTCGGGCTGAGGCGAATGAATTCATGTAAAAACCCGTGGAGACGATGAATCCGGCCGCTTGACGGCCATGATTGATACATTTTGACGACGCGCGAGCGTCCAAAACTGCTTTACCCAAAACGACCAACCTGAGCCTCGGCTCTTGAAGTATAGAAGCAGCCTCTGGACCGCGCCCCGTGAGAACGGGGCGTCGGCCATGCTATTCTATACTGCCCCTTGGTAGGGGTTGGGTGAGCGGCATCGGTTCGACGCCTTTTTTTTAATGGAAAGGCGAGCAATGTTCTCGCAACAAATCAAAATTCACTACCGGTTGCCAAACGGTAAACCCAAGAGGGTTTGTGCGTTGCCATCTTCAGCATGTTCCGACCGCCCCGTTTCTCGGGCCGATCTTTCTATTTCCTGCGGCGGGGTTTTCCCTGTCGTCGTTTCGATTCCAGGGCGACTTGTTCGCTCGCAATTTGAAAAGGTAGCGTGCTATGAAAAATGTGAATCTGATTGCGTCCTTGTCCGTAGCGATGCTTGGTCTAGTGTCCGTGCTAATCACCGTTGCCGGATGTTCACCAACCGCCACGCAGACGCCTGTGCAGGTCGCTCCTGAGCCGGTCGCTGAGGCACCGCCGCCGCCAATGGCTACCCTGTTGATTGTGCAAAGCAATTTGGTTGCCGATGCGCGAATCCGCGAACAAGATGTGGGGCAGGTAGCGGAGTCTTTGGAGAAGCCGAATAAGAGGAATGTTCCGCTGGAAAAGGTATTCAAGTCCAAGCAGCAGGCCGTTGGCCGGATTCTCAAAAAATCGAAGTCTGCCGGTTCGTGGTTGACCGAGGAGGATTTTTACGAAGTGGGCAAAGGACCGCAACTCAAACTCAAAGAGGGGCATCGCGCGGTCACAGTGCGGATCGACGATCCGGCCATTTCCGGCAGCATCATCCGTACTGGCTGCCTGGTTGACGTGATATTGACGGCCGAAAATCCCGATGACTCCACCAAGCTGACGCGGCGATTGGTGTCCGGAGTTGAAGTGCTTAGCCCGCCGGTAAGCGATGGTGGGATGCCGAACTCGGTGACCTCGGCTTCGGATACTTCTTCAACGGTCACGCAACCACGTCCGCCAAAACACCCTATTACTCAAAAAACACGAGAGTTATTCACTAACCCCACTACAACAGGAGATCCATTATGTATGTTATCCCGATTCTCTGGTGGCTGGCTTGTATTCCGTTGGGCCGTGCTGTTGCTCCGAAATCGCAAGCTTACCTTGGCGGATTGCTCGGGTTCATGTTCGGGCCTTTGGGCGTCCTGATTGCGACGCAGCTTCGCGACGACTTATCGAGACCTTGTTCAATGCATGATTTGCCGCCGCCACCAAAACACCCGAAAGGAAAGCATGGTCCGCATCAATCCCATCTCTCGCTTCGACGTGCCCGACACGACCTGGTCCTGGACGATCGCTTGCCAAAAGGAGAGCGAGCTAGCCAGTCGCCGCATCACGGGCAATTATGGAAGGCGGCCTCAGTACCGTCTCAGGGCCGGGCATGTCTTAAACCATGATAGCTGGGCCGGAGCAGGCCGAAGAGTTTTCGCGACTCAGGCCGCGGCCACGCCACCGTAGACTCGCTGGTAAACGCCCTTCAGGAATGCGAGACCATTGGTGGCAAGCTGCTCCGGCGTTTCGGCCAGTTTGCGCCAGATGCAGCACAGCTTGGCGATGGCGGGCATGTCGGGATCGAAACTCTCGATGGTGATACAGCCGTCGTAGCCGACGTCGCGCAGCGCGGTGAAGAACTCTTCCCAGTGCATCAGTCCGGAGCCGGGAATGCCACGCTGGTTTTCGCAGGCGTGGACGTAGCCCAGGTACGGCCCTGCTTCGAGCACGGCGGCGCGGATGTTCTCTTCCTCGCGGATCATGTGGAACGTGTCCAGGTGCACCTTCACGTTGGGTACGCCCACTTCCTGAATGAACCGCACGGCGTCGCGAGTCACGTTGATGAAGTGCGACTCGAAGCGGTTGACGGGCTCGATGCCGAGAATCAGGTTGGAGGTGGAACGAGCATATTCGGCGATGCGGCGATAGTTCTCCACTCCCCAGTTCCACTCATCTTCGGTGCGAGGCCGTCCGGTGAGATAGCCCCAGCCGCAGTAGATCATGCCGCCGAAAACTTCCGAGCCCGCCTCATTGGCGAGATCAATCAGTTTCTTGGAGAACTCCACTCCCCGCTCGCGCACTGCCTCGTCGGGAGAAATGATGTTGTATTCGGCGGGCATGCCGTAGCCCAGGTTGACTGTCAGGCCGAGGTCCGAGGCGGCGCGCTTCACCTTCGCTGCGGGGAAGCCGTCCGGAATGAACGGGATGATCTCGATGGCGTCGAAGCCCATCTGCTTGCACTTGTCCAGCAGCGGTAGGTCCGAATCATAAAAGGTCTCTGTGAAGAGCAGTGTGTGGATTCCGAATTTCATGTGCGTGACTCCAAGCCTGGAAAATGAGGTTGCTATTGAACTTTATCGCAGCCCGGCCCAGGATTCCAACGTCTCTGAATCTGAGATCCAGGAGGCCCTGGGCACCTTGGACGGCTGGAGCGCCGTGGAAGGCAAGCTGCCCCCCCAGTTTGAATTTTTCGCGGCAAACCCTGGAAAACGTGAGGCGAACCGTTTAGGCATGTGCAATTTCCGTGGGCTAGCAAGTCTTTGGCAGCCGAACTGTCCGGATGAACGGTCTACGGCTAGCCTTCGGCCCTATCAGTTGTGCAAGCAATCCTTCGAGCACGGCCTACATCCCCCATCTTAACGCCATGCCATCGCTGGGTCAACGGCTAAGCGGCGGGGAGACCGCCTTGCCAACCACTCCCATTCGCCCCCCTCACCAATGGAAAGAGAATCCAGTTTCGCGTCAGGATCGCTCGCCGGACACCGAACCCAACGGGGGTGTTAAACGATTCGGCCGCGGCCCCCAGAGAGGCAGAGAGTTTGTGTTAAGCACTGCCTAACAGCTTCCCACCCATCTCCCCCACCAATGAAAGAGAAGCGAACTGCAAAAAGTTCTGGGGAGGATTAATTTTTCTACCGAAGGCATTTCTCCTGGCAGGTCCGCCTCAACACCAGAACCGTCGCGTCATCGGGTAATTCGCCGCATGTGAAATCGCTTGCCGCCCGAACGACACTCCGGCAGACATCGGCAACTGGACTTGACCACGAAGATCGCAGAATCCTCTCGAGCCGTTCCTCACCGAACAGTTCGCCACTCTCCGGCCCGGCCTCGGTAACACCATCGGTGAAGAGGACCAGCAGGTCATCGGGATCGAGGTGGCATTGCATGTCGAGGAAAGTTGCGTCGCGAAACGGGGCAACCAGCGGGCCGGTCGGATCAAGAACATCCATCCGACCAGTCTTTCGTACCAGATAGGGTGGGTTATGGCCGGCGTTCACATAGACCAAATCGCCGGTCAATAGGTCGTAGTAGCCGAAGACAACGCTCACGAACATGCAGCGGTCGTTCTCAGCGGCCAAGCTCCGGTTGAGTTCGGTAATGACTTGCGCGGGGGGCTTGTCGGGTGCCGTGAACGCGCGGAGCTTCGTCCTTGTCACGGCCATATACATCGCGGCGGGAATGCCCTTGCCCGACACGTCGGCGATGACCAACGCTAGCCGGTGGTCGTCGATGAAGAAGAAGTCATAGAAGTCGCCGGCGACCATCCTGGCCGGTGCATTGACGGCGTGCAAGGCAAATCCCCGCTCCTGATCGGGCGATAACATGCCAGGCAGCAACGATGCCTGGATCTCCCTTGCAGCCTTCAGTTCCGCCTCGACCTCCTGTCGTGCCGTTTCTTCTCGAATACGGCCCTCGATGTTGATTTTCAGTTCCGCAACCATGGTGTTGAATGTTTGAGCAAGTTGGGCGACCTCGTCACTGCCCGGCACCACCGAGACGCGAATATCGAGATCCCCGCGTCCTAGTCGCTCCGTCGCTGCGGCAAGCCTAGTGAGGGGTTGGGTGACGCGAGCGGACATGAACCAGACGATCTCCAGGATGACGACCAGCCCTGCTGCCAGGATGATGAGAGAACGGACCAGCCTGGCATGGATGGGTGCCATGACCTCACTCTCGGGAATGATCGCAGCTAGCGACCATCCCGCCGATTCGACCGGCGCATAAACAATCCAACTCGGCTTCCCTGTTTGGTAGTCGCGTATTTTTTGCACACCCGCTTTGCCTGCAACCATCTGCTCGCCTACCTCCGCCAGTTCGCTCAGGCCGTGCCGGTTTGCGAGGCTAAAGATGGATTCTCGCATGACCAGCGAGGAATCTGGGTGGGAGATGATCGTGCCTTTTCGGCTGATCAGAGCACAATACCCGCTGCCGATCTTGATGCGTGCAATCTCCATGAGCATATCTTCGGACAAGACATCGACAGTCAGCACGCCGCAAAACTTCCCGTTTCGGAAAATGGGGGACGTGTAGGTACACATTAGGCGTTGCCCAACACCTGTGTCGAAATAAGGTTCCGTCCAGAAGGGGCGACCACCCGTCTTTGCCGGATGATACCAGTCCAAGTTCGTGTAGTCAGGAAACTCCTCGGCGATGTCCACGAATCGCAATCCGGCGTGAGGATCACGGCAATAGTATGGCGCAAATAAATCCACGTTTTGGGAGAATGCGTTCCGCTCGAATGCCACGCACATCCCATAGACCTTCGGATTGCCTCGCAGGTTGTCCTGAAGCAACTTGTGGATCTGATCGACCGAGAAAACGGGCGACGACGTAATCACAAGTGCCAAAGTGCGGGCCAGTTCCTCGGCCGTGAAGAGATCTCCGTCCAATTCGGCTGCTTGTCGAGCGGCCAACTCCGTCAAATGTGACTCCATGCGGGCCAGTGCCTCGCGTTTGCCCAAATGGTATTCACAGCAAGCCATGCCCATATAGACCGCCAGTAGAGGTACGCCAATGGCCAGAACCAGCTTCATTCTGATCGAAAATTTCACAAGAGCCTCCTGGAGTACCCTGGTCGCGTTTCAAGATAAACATACTGCGCCGTTATGGTTATCGACGGTGGCCCGGTGGTAAGAGGCGTGGGCAGCCGTTTTGTTCTGTTCCGCTCCACACAACACCCCCCCTCCGGTTGTTAAGAGTGGGATTTTAACGGTCGTTCAAGAAAAAATAATTGTCTCCGACCGTTTGCCTCAAGATCAAGAGTAACCTATCCTTGGCCAAACGGCTCCATTTTTGCCAAGCATGCAGGGACGGCAATCGCCGACTTGTGTTTTCCGGGAGATAAAACGTGCCTAGAGCGAATGTCGGTTCGGTGCCCAATGTGGACCAATACTTTGAGCGGGCGAGTGCTGCGGCAGCGGTCTTCAGTCAGTTCACGCAGGAACAGACGGATCGGGTCGTGAAGGCGGTGTTCGAGGCCGCCTTCGCGCAGCGAGTCAAGCTGGCGAAGCTTGCCCAGGAGGAAACCGGCCTAGGGAAGTGGCAGGACAAAGTCATCAAAAATGTGGTGGCTAGCCAATTCGTTTACGAGGACATTAAAGATCTGAAGACGGTCGGCATTATCAGTGAAGATCCGGTCAAAGGGATTGTGGAAATTGCCCAGCCCGTGGGGCCAATTCTGGCGATCATTCCCGTGACCAATCCCACTTCCACGGCAATCTTCAAGATTCTCATTGCCCTGAAAACCCGCAATCCAATTATCCTCAGCCCATCGCGCAAGGCTAAGCGGTGCAGCGACGAGGCGGCACAAATCTGCTACCGTGCCGCGTTGGAAGCCGATGCGCCCGAGCATTGCATCCAATGGCTGAGCGATTGCTCGCGCGAGCTGACGCAAGCCATGATGAGCCATGATTCCCTGGCTATGATTCTGGCCACCGGCGGGGCCGGGTTGGTCAAGAGTGCCTATAGTTCGGGCACGCCGACCATCGGCGTCGGCGCAGGAAATGTGCCCGTCTGCATCGAGAAGTCGGCGGACATTCCGTTCGCGGTCGAGCAGATCATGATCTCGAAGCTATTCGACTACGGAACGATTTGTGCCAGCGAGCAAGCAGTGGTTGTCGAGAAGGCCGTCGCCGAAGAGGTGGCGGCGGAGTTCCGCAAGAGGAATGCTTACTTCTTGTCCGATACAGAAGTGGTTCAATTGCAGCGAGTTGCGTTCGATGCCACCCAGGGTGTAATGAATCCGGCGGTCGTTGGGCAGCCAGCCGCGAAAATCGCGAAGATGGCCGGGCTTGACCTGCCAGCCGACGTTCAACTCCTGCTTACGCCGCAGAAAATGGTCGGAAACGTGTGGCCCTTGTCCTCCGAGATATTGGCACCGATTCTGGCATGGTACGTCGTCGACGATTTCCAGAGTGCCGTCAACCTTTGCATCGACCTGAACTTCCACGGTGGAATTGGTCACACCGTCAGTATATTTTCAAACGACGACGTGCGAATCAAGACGTTCGCCACCCTGATGAACGCCGGCAGGATTGTGGTGAACACCCCATCGTCCCAGGGTGCTGTCGGTGGAATATACAACATGCTCCATCCGTCGCTGACCCTCGGCTGTGGCACGGGTGGCAAGAACATCACCACCGACAACGTCACCGCTTCTCATCTGCTGAACATTCAACGGATCGCCTGGCGGCGAGATAATCAGCGGCTGAAACAGTTTGACATCAACCTATACTACGACGAATCCCTGGATGCCACGGCCATCACAAGGGCCTTCAACAAAAACTTCTGAACAAGGCAAAAATCATGCTCGACGTGTGTAAATCTCAAGATAAGCAGGTCATCCGATTTGAAGGTCGCATGGACACCGACAAGTGCGCAAAGATCGAGACGGAGGTGCGCACTGCGGTGTCCGGATCAAGCATACCCATCATCTTTGACCTTGATGGGGTAGACTTTATATCGTCGGCCTTTCTGCGATTCTGCATCTACGGACAGCAACAGGCCGGTGATCACGGGTTTCAGATCGTCAACGTGGGTCCCTGCATCAAGCGAGTTTTCAAAATCGCGGGTTTGGATGCTATGCTCAAGGCCGAGTAAATTCCTCGGAGTCATGCCTGCACGAGAGATTATCTAGTGCCATGATCGCTTCGCCAAGTCCATGAAGGAGGCAAATGGGATAAGTCCCATTATTCTTTGACCTGTCGACACTTCCGGCAGCTTCAAAAAAACGAACTAAACGGTCTTGATTCACCAGCCGCAGGGCAAGACCAGGGCCAGGAAGGCAGCTGGCAGCAACCACCACAAGTTGCAAAAGAACCAGCCGCGTTGGGCGGTGGCAACCTGCCCCGGCCGGATCGGCTGATTCGTCGGATCGTCGGGCAGCCCGAACTTCGCGTATTCGTTTTCCATAATGGGATTCAAAATACCCGATTGTGGCTTTCGCCGCCATCAGGCTCACGCCTCGCCCCCGCCAACCACTTCCCACC
>Ga0194057_10000506_pt1 | contig 20153 bp, 15 predicted proteins | sample SepL4415m_MetaG_FD_155474 | JGI IMG/M metagenome (GOLD analysis project Ga0194057, IMG submission 155474) | Anoxic zone freshwater microbial communities from boreal shield lake in IISD Experimental Lakes Area, Ontario, Canada - Sep2016-L442-15m | ecosystem: Environmental > Aquatic > Freshwater... | reverse complement strand
GTTACGTCACGGGGCTGGTCGGCAAGTGGCACCTCGGCTCGTTGCCGCAGTTCCATCCGCAGAAGCGCGGTTTCGACGAGTTCTTCGGGTTCCTTGGTGGTGCCCATGACTATTTCCGCTCTGCCGGCATTTTACGCGGCACTGAACCCGTGAAGAACCTCGATTAGCAACATTTGGAGCAAAGTCGGCCGAGAAGTGCGCAACGGTTGCGCACCCTGCTTGGTCGTCTCTGCCAACCGGGAACCGACCCCCGCAACCCGCTACGCTTTCTTGCTTCGCACCTAGCGGCCTCAGTGGACAGGGTGGCTCATTTGGCCAGTCTGGACGGTGAACGCTTTGGTGGCGATTCTGGGGGCTGTGGCTGCCATGCTATGACGTGTGGCCGAAAGAAATGGCCGCGAAGGTAAGCACGAATGCCTTCGGGACTGCGGCGTCCCGCACTTCGCGGCCAGGGGTCAGTTTTGGTTTCAGCCCTGGGTAGGCATGGTATCCCCGCGGACTCGCAGTAGCCGCCCAGGCACCGCGATCGGCGCGAGTGCGAGAGACTTCCGCGGCCGTAGGGCTGGAAGGCTCCTGCGCGGCGTCGCCGCCGCTGTCGGGTCACCCCCCAACTCAAGCAAACGATGCCGCGCCAAAGGCGACCTTTTCAGGCCGCTTGCGGCCGTGCGCCATGCGGGCGGAAGGGGCGTCAGCGTCGGACAACGACCGAGCGGAGCGGAGCCCGAAAGCACGCGGTCGCCAAGGGCGAGGCGTCGAAATGTTTTGCCCCGGATGCGGTGATTCATGTTTCGTCGAACAGCGACGGGCCGCCCTTGCTTTGTTTCTTTCGTTGCGGTTTGTGAATCGCTATGGGCTTCAAAATTGCGACGACCGCACTCTCACCGTTCGATCCCACTTGATCGTCAGCCGTCCATAGCGGCACAGCCCAAACACGGTATCTTCCCGCTGCCTGACCAAGATCGAGAAAGCATTCGCCTTCGGAGGGATTGCCTGTCGAAGCGGCTTCGTAAATCGGCCCGTCACTCTCGACTGACTTGTCTTTCGGAAGAAAATGCCCGTCGGCCTTGAACGCCTCGCTCATAACCGTGTACTCAATTCTCAGGCGTAGAGCCTCCCTCACCTGCTCTTCTGGCGTAATGCCGAAGAGACTCACTTGACCCTTTTGGCCAATGGTCGCCTTCTGCTTCGGCTTGAGCTTCCAGCTAAAGAACACTACCGCAAGTGAGTCAGAGCTTGCTTCTGCAAACCTGTGTATTGTCGCTTCGCGTGATGCGTGATAGGTCGTCGCCAGGGTGACCAGCCCGCTTGCATCGGTAACGGTCGCGGCATCCGTGGAGAACCACGGTTGCGGAAAGAGAAGCTCGGCGGCAGCGATGTCGCAGAGCATTTCCAAATATTCGTCCGGGTCGGTTCGATCCCGGTAGCGGGCATCCGGGCGGCACCACCGTTTGGTCGTATAGTCGGGGAAAAACGTGTGGCTGATTTCGTGGGCGACGCTGAAGCGTTGCCGCGTTTCCGGGCGATCAGAATTCACCCGCATGGTCACGCCGCCGGTTCCGTCGGGGACGATCTCTGCGTCGGCACTATGCAACGGCATTTCTTCGCTGCGGCCGATTCCGCGAAGACTGGCAAGCACGTCCACATTGATCGGCATCGTTGGTTCGCCAAACGACGCCACAAGTAATTGGATGAGTTCGCGGGCTTTTAGGCGGATCGCCGCTGGCGCGTCGATCGCCCCGGTTGAGCGAACCAATTCCTTGATAAGCGCGTCTGTTGAGCGGACGGGATACGTCACGATTTCTTTCTGCGCGTCGAGTTGACCAACAGAAGGTAAAGCTGGTGCCACTCGTCGGCTGTTTGTGGCTGCCCCCCGCGAAACTTCATGACGGCAAGGTCACGAAGATCTTCCGGTGTAAGTGGTGTAGACTGAGCAGCCATTCGACGCTGGAAGTCCTTAAGGGATGGCGAAAGCTCGACCGCCGTTTCCTGGATTTTGACCGTTTCCAGGGAAAGAAGGTCCGCCAGGGTAGTCGAAAGGGCCGTCGCGATTCGCATTAAAACGTCGGCTGAGGGTTTTTTTGTGCCGGCTGCGTCTCGCTCCAGTTCCCAGAGATACGTCTTGGAAATTCCTGCTTTATCAGCAAGATCATCAAGCGATAACCCTTTTGCCTCACGTAACTTACGTATTTTTTCCGCCAGTGACATGGATGACTTGACCGGTTGTTTTGCCATGAAGTTCGCTTCTATCAAATATAACACCGCAATACGTTTTGACAATACAATCCGTTCGCTATGGTTGACACGCCCCGGCGAACGGTTATATTCGTTATAACGAACGGCAATTTCCGGGTTGGATGGGAAACTGGTTGGACCACTATAAATAGGAGTGCGGAATGCGAAAGTCAATTTTGGGCGGGGGACGCGACGGGGATGATGGGCGAGTTACCCGATTCCCCGGTGAAAGCGATGGAGCGGGGTCGGGTGGCGTGGATGCCGCCGGTGTCCTCGACAGTCGGACGCTGCCGGATCGGGAGTTCATGGCCCAATGGGACGCCGTGATTGTCGAGACATCGCAGAAGGATCGTCTTCTTTCTCAGGCAATTCTGAACTTCACTTTACGGGAGAAGGTAAACCGGTCAAACCTACCCCTGCATGGTTTGATCGTCCGTAGCGGTTCACGGCGTTCTTAGTATTGTCGCACCTACCGGAACGCAAAGGTGGTATGCCAATATAACGTCTTCGATTTTGATCTACGGAAACCGCCCTGTCAAGTGCCGCGCCGGACATTTCTCCCCAGACGGTTTTCCAGAGCGTTTTGATCTTGCTTGCGGATACGTCTCTGGGTATTTTCCGTTCCCATGATACTCAGGAAAATGGCGACTTTCACCGAACGCGAGCGGCTGGCCTAGCGCGTGGCCAATCTGGAGGAAGAACTGTTCGGAGTGACGGATCGCAACTCGCAGTTGGAGGAAGAAAACGCCAGCCTGCGTGAAGACAATGCTCGGTTGCAACAACAGTTAGCTGCGTCTCGCAAGAACTCCTCGACTTCCTCCAAGCCGCCGTCGAGCGATATGGTTAAACCGCCCAAGCCGCCCACCAAGGGTGGCAAAAAGCGGAAGCGTGGTGGGCAACCGGGGCATGAACAGCATACAAGGATGCCCTTTCTGCCCGAGGACGTTAATCTTACCGAGCCGCACATGCTGGATTGCTGTCCCGAGTGCGGCGGTTCGCTTCGGCTTTCCAAGCGTCCGCCCGACGTTCTGCAACAGGTGGAAATCATCGCAAACCCGACCTTCGTCACCGAGCATCAAGGCTTGGCTTACTGGTGTCCGCACTGCCAGAAGCTTCATTACGCTCCGTTGCCGGAAGCCGTGGTCAAGGCGGGGCTGTTCGGTCCGCGGCTGACGGCCCTGGTGGCCTACATGAAGAGCGTCTGTCACGCCTCGTTTTCTACAATCCGCAAGTTCCTTCGCGATGTTGTGCGAGTGAACATCTCCCGCAGCTACCTGGCTAAGTTAATCGCCAAGGTAAGCGATTCATTGGCCCCGGCGTATGCCGAGTTGTTCCAGAGGTTGCCGAGCGAAGCTGTGCTGAATATCGACGAGACGGGACATAAGGAGTACCGCGAGAGGCTCTGGACATGGTGTTTTCGTGCCCAACTTTACACGCTGTTTCGCATCGACAAATCGCGAGGCTCGAAGGTTCTGATCGAGGTACTGGGCACGGAGTTCAACGGCGTGATTGGATGCGACTACTTCAGTGCCTACCGCAAGTACATGCGAGATTTCAACGTACTGTTGCAGTTCTGCATGGCCCACCTGATCCGCGACGTAAAGTTCCTATTGACCCTGCCAGGACGAGAAGATCAAGTTTACGGCCAGCGGCTGCTGAACACGCTTCGCGAACTGTTTGCCGTGATCCATCGCCGCGAGAAGATGACGGCGGCGCGTTTCCAGAAGGCGTTGGAAGCGGCTCGCGAGCAGGTGTTCAATGCCGCCACGACCTGCGTACCGGACACGAAACACGCCCGGAACCTGGCGAAACGGTTTCGCGAGAACGGGGAAGCGTACTTCCGCTTCATTACCACTCCGGGCATCGAGCCGACAAACAATCTGGCGGAACAGGCCATTCGTTTCGTGGTGATCGACCGGCTCATTACCCAAGGAACGCTGAGCGAAACCGGCCGCCGCTGGTGTGAGCGGATATGGACGGTCATCGCCACCTGCGCCCAGCAAAGCCGTTCGGCCTTTCAGTTTGTATTGGACTCGGTTCAAGCCTATCTCTCCGGCACTTCGCCGCCCTCGCTCCTGCCGTCAGGCCCCTGACGGCATTCTTTCGGACCTAGTTTTCATTATCCTCCGCGCCTCTGTGGTGCTTCTCTATATCCCCGTGAACGCTTACAAAAGGAATTACTGCATCCGAATGTGGCGGCGCGCCTTGGCTGAGCTTTTTCCGCGGAGTAACGACTGGAACGACTGGCGGCTGCGGTTTCGCCGGGACAAAGGCGGGTGGGAGCGTAGCATTCCATCTATCCCATGCCTTGTTCAGTGTGTCTACCCTCTCCGGCTGCTCCCCGGCGACATTATTCGTCTCCGCGAGATCCTTGCCCAGCTCGTACAATTCCGGCTTTCCTGGTTTGTTATTAAAGCGCACCGCCTTCCATTGATCGCGAACAATGGCGCATTGGCCGTTGAGTTTCCAGAACAGGTCGCCATGCGGCGTGCCCTGTTTCTTGCCGCAAAGGTACGGCAGCACATTCAGTCCGTCGATCTCTTTCGGCGGCTCCGCGCCGGCCATGGCCGCAAATGTCGGCATGAAATCAAGCGTGCTCACGGGTTCGGCGTAGTCCTTGCCCGCAGGCAGCGTGCCCGGCCAGCGCCAGATGAACGGCACGCGCTGTCCGCCTTCGTAGATGCCCCATTTACCGCCGCGCAACGGCCCGTTATTTCCGCCCAGGCCGATCCAGCCGCCATTGTCGGAGATATAGATGACCAGCGTCTTCTCATCCAATCCCTTTTCCTTCAGCTTGCCCATGATGCGGCCGATCTCCTCGTCCAGTTCCGTGACCAGAGCGCAGAAGTTGCGACGCTTACTATCGTTGACCAACGAGTTCGGAAAATTGGGATCAGTGACTTTTGAGAATCTGGCGGCCACGATGTCCTTCCTGGCACCTTCCAACGGAGTGTGGGCGGCATTGAAGGCGACTTCCAGGAAAAAAGGCCTGTCAGCGTGCCGGTCGATAAAGGCACAGGCTTCCTCGGCAAAGGCCACCGTGCTGCGCCGCGTCTCCTTGACCGGCTCTTCACCCCGGATCAGGCTGGCGGGCTTATAGCTCGTCTCATAGCTGTAGAAGCCGAAAAACTCCTGGAAACCGCGTCGGAGCGGTGTGTACTCTTTGTTGACACCCACGCCGAGATGCCACTTGCCCACCAGGCCCGTGACATAACCCGCCCCGCCCAGCACATCCGCCACTGTTTTGAGGTTCAGATCAAGGCCCTTGTCTTTCGACTCGGCCGGGCGGTTGTTTTCCAGGCCCGTCCGCTGCTGATACCGGCCGGTGAAAATAGCGGCTCGAGAGGGACTGCAAAGGGCTGCGGTCACATATCCGCTGGTGAATCGCATCCCTTCCTTCGCCAACCGATCGATATTGGGTGTTTGTATCTGCGTTGAACCGTAGCAGCCAATGTCTCCCCAGCCAATATCGTCACCCACGATGAGCAGAATGTTCGGCTTTACCGGCGGTGGAGCAGCGGCATGCAGCGAACCTGCAAATAGGGCGAGAGGAATTATCAACCAACGTGCTAAAATGGATTTCATTTTCATGCTCCCTGTTTGTTATCTACTCCACCAGCAGCGCCAGGTCGATATATTGACCGCCTGAAGTCTGGTGCGTATGCACGGCGATGGTGTTTGCGCCTTTTTTCAGTGTCTTTTTCAGTTGTTCCGTCACCAGATGCAACTGGTATTGCGTGACATAGCCGCCCACGCCGAGGATCTTCTGCCCGTTGACATAGACATCGGTGTCTTCGTCATAGAAGATCACGAGGGCCGCATGCTTCACCTCGCCCCCGTCGAAGTTGAATATCTTGCGGAGGTAAATGTCGCCGGAGGTCCATGCGGTCTTGACGACATGGCTCGGCTCGTGGCCGAAGGGCGCCAGGCCGGTCTTCCACGATTTGTCGTCGAACCCTTCGTTCGTCCAGCCGTCCGCAGGCTTGTTCTCGCTGTACTTGTAGGGTGTGCTCAACTCGCCGTCCTGCACCGCGCCCACCAACACCTTCCAGTTGGGCTGGGGGGCCTTGGACACCGGCTGGCCGCTGCGTTCATAAGCCGCCTGCCGCGAAGTGATTTCATGGAACTTCTTCACGTCGAACTTCGGCTTGCGATCATAGTAGTGCAGCCCGTTCTTCTCCTGTTCGACGTCGGTCAACTGCGTATAGCAGAAGCCGAACAGGTGCGGATTATCAAGCATGGCGTCGATCGTACCCTGGTAGCGAGCGTAGAACTCGTTGAAATCCTTTGGTCCCGAGCCATAGCTCCAACCGCCCCCGACGGCCCAGCCGATGCCGCCGATCTCGCTGACCATGAAGGGCACTCCGCGGTCGGATCGCGGCGACGGCTTGCCGACGTAACGCGCAGGCACGCCCAAATCCTCCGCACTCACGGACAGATTGCCCATCCACCGCTGGCGGAGGGTCGCCGGGTTGCCTTCATAGTCATGGGCGTCGAGGACTTCGGGGTGCGGCAGGGTGTGCGTCCAACCGCTGGTCTGTAGTGCCGGCCGCGTCGGATCGACCGCCTTGGTGATGTTCCAGATCATCTGCTGAAGCTCGCTCGCCTTCTTGTCCTCTTCGTTGAATGGACACCAGCCGATGATCGCCGGATGGTTCCTGTCCCGTAAGAGGATCTCGGTCCATTCGTTGACATAGGCCGAGTACCCCTGCGGCTCGAAATTGAATCCCCAATCGGGGAACTCACCCCATACGATGTAGCCGAGCTTGTCGGCCCAGTAGAGGAACCTTGGCTCGAAAACCTTCTGATGCAGCCGCGCGCCGTTGTAGCCGCAGGCCATCGACAGTTCGATGTCTTTCTTCAGGGCCTCGTCGGAAGGGGCCGTCCAGATGCCGTCGGGATAGAAGCCCTGGTCGAGGATCAGCCGCTGGAAGACCGGCTTGCCGTTGATAAGAATCTTCCGCCCGTCGATCGCGACCTTGCGCAGGCCGAAATAGCTCTTCAGTTCGTCGAGTTTCTCTTTGCCGCTATGGAGCGTGAATTTCAGGTCATACAGGAAGGGGGTGCCAGGCTCCCAGAGTTTCTTCTCCTTGAGGTTCAGGACGAGCCTGCTCTGCCAAGGTCCGGCGGCGGTGTCCGATCCCACGAGCTTTCCGTCGGCAAATGCCTCGGCCGTGAGCGTCAAGTCCTTGTCCGAGCCATTGATCTTCGCCTCGATCAGCACGCGCGAGTTGTCCGGATCGGGAACCACCGAAATACTCTCCACGAACGACGAGCCGACCGCTTCGAGCCACACGCTCTGCCAGATCCCGGTTGTCCGCGTGTAGATACAGCCTCCGCTCTGGTCGGGCGACTGCTTGCCCCTGGGCTGGAGGCCGCTTCTGATGTCGTCGGAGACCTTGACGACGACTTCATTCGTCCCGTCCTTGAGGAATTTCGTGATCTCGAAGGCGAAGGCGGTGTTCTCGCCAATGTGCGTCCCGGCGAACTGGCCGTTGATGAAGACCCAGGCCTGGTAATCGACCCCACCGAAATGGATTCTCACTCGCTTGCCTTTCATGGCCGCGGGCACCTCGAACGTGCGGCGATACCAGACGTTCTTCAATAGCTCGTTATTGCCCAGTCCCAGGCCGGAGAGTTTGCTCTCGGGGCAGAAGGGGACAATGATCTTGCTGTGAAGATCCTTGCCGTAGGTCAGGCCGCGGGATTCGCCATCGGCCGCCTTGTCGATCTCGAACTGCCATGGGCCGTTGAGCGACATCCAGTTCTCGCGACAAAGATCCGGACGCGGATGCTCCGGACGCGGAACGTCGGCCAATGTGTTGGCAGCGATAATAGTCAGAACGGTCAGAATGGCAAACTGAACGAACAAGTTGTGGTTTCGATTCATGATTGTCCTAGTTTCTCGTTAAGGGTGTGGTTCCGCAGTTTCGATCGGCACCTCGCAGAACGTGAGCGCGGCAATGCCGTTCTTTCCGTAAAGCAGGTTCTTGGGATCCCATTTTCTGTCTACCAGGTAGGTAATCGTCTTGGCAGCGTTGGTCGCCGCCAGTTTGAGAGTGATCACGTTCCCGGACGCCGTCCCCGCAACGATTCCTCCCTTTGCCCCGTCGAGGTCGAATTGGCTTAGCAACGCATTGTTCCAGGTCATGGGCTGGTCGAACTCCAGGGCGATCTCATCTTTCCAGTCACTCGTAGAGTATGCCTTTTGCAAGTCTGGGGCGGCGATCGGTTTGTCGAGGATCTTCCCGTAGTTGTCACGCTCTAAGAGCGGCGCCATGGAGAGGCCCATTTTCTCGTAATCATCCGTCTTGAAATGACAATATGCACCGCTGGGGATGTCCAGGGTGGGCATGACGCTCAAGTTGGAATAAAGGCGCGACAGGCGGCGTTGCACATCACGCAGCATGTCGCTGTTTCTGGTTCCACCCTGGGAGCAGGCGTTGGGCCAGATTTGGAAAACGTAGTAATGCCGGATGTTGGGGTAGTCCTGTTTCCATGACGCGGTCAAATCGACCCAATACTGCTGATACGTCTCGCAGCCATAACAGTTATCAGGCCCGTCAAGCCCTTGATCGGCTTCACCCTGGTGCCATAGCACACCGCGGATGCCATGCGTCAGTTTGGCCGCCGTCACGCGTCGCAGCAGGTTGCGGTAGATACGGTGGGCGTCGTTAGTGGTGCCGTAATGGTCGGCCGGATCAGGCATGTGCTGGTCGATCCGCGTGCCGCCGACCGCCCCGTTGAGGATGCAGATCGGGATCTTCTCGTCTGCCACGAGTTTCTTGGCCAGAGCCATACCCCAAACACTGATGAAGTGAATGCGGTCCGGAGACGTGGGCGTCAACCTTTCCACCACCGCATTACCCCAGCCACCGGTAGTCGGGTCACCGCCTGCTTCGCCGTTACCGCCAAAGCTACGGATCCATGGGCTGTTCGTGTGGGTAAGGTCCTGGCGTTTGACGGTATTCTCATAGTTATAGCCCACGGCATTGGACTGGCCGTCGATGATGTAAGCGTCGCCGCAAACGAGGTTGCGGACAGTACGCCGGACTTTCTCTTGATTGCCGTTCTTTGTGCCAAATTCCACTTTGTACCTGATCAAGCCCGCTTTGAGCTTCACCGAGAAAGCATACTCGCCATGAGCCGGCTTCTGGGTTTCGGTTTTGATCAACCTGTCATTGGCATAGAGCTTCAAGAAGACCGCCTCGAGGTTGCCTTCGATGTTGCCGCAGTAATAGAGCGTACCTTCATTCTTGTCGTCGCGGGCATAGAACTGGTTGTCGACGGGCTGCTCTTCCTCGTCCGGCTTCCGTTGCACCCACTCATCTTTCGCCGGCTCCTTCACGGCGATCTGAATCGCTTGCGTGGTTGGCTTGCCGCCGTTGCTCACCGTCGCAGTGACGGTCATTGTTCCGCTGTTCTGCGCGCGTTTGAGCAGCAGTTTGCCGGGCGCGTTCTCCTTGATGACCGCCAAACCGGACACCGTATAGCCATACTTCAATGTGCCGGCGCCCTTGGCCCGCATGGCGCTCAAATTGGCAAACTGCGGGACGATTTCGATCGTCTCCCGGCCATCCCAAGTTGCCGGCGCTTGCAGGGTGAAAACGGGGTCCGGGATGTCTTCCTGAATGGTTACCGGAATGTCCAGGGTTTTCACTCCATCCGCAAAAACCGCCTTGCACTGGAGTGTGAATGACTGGTCCCCCGTCACTCGGCCGGCATCGAGCGTGAAATGGAATCGGTCAACATCTGCAATCCTCTCCGATCGGCCATTCTTGATGATCCAGTAGACTTTCCGCGCCCCGCCCGCCCTGGCCGCAACCGTAGTGCTCTTGCCTTCCAAGAGGGCGATACGTTTCTGGAAGACGGAGAAATCGTTGCCCGACTGCACCAGCGGTCCGACGGCGGTTTGCAGGGGCTTCTGATTTTCATACTGCAGTTTCACCCAGTTGGCGGAGCGCGCGACCTTGGAAATGCGTGCCTCGTCGATATCGCCCTTGAACCCGTAATAACCACCCCAGCCGCCGAGATACATCTTCACCGGGCTCTTCAGCGCCATGAGAGAATCTTTGGACGTAACAACACCGTCGAGACGTCCATTCACGAACAGCCTCGATTCACCCTTTTCAAACGTGTGGACGACGTGAACCCATTCCGATTTGGCGAACGAACTGCTGCCGCGTACGCCGGCAGGTCCATAGCAGTCGGCGACGACTTGCGACGGCCGACCTGACATGATCTGGATCATAGTCCGGGGCTCCCCGCCACCCCAGCAAAATATCCTATCGCCCAGCTTGTCGTCCCTGAACCAGAGTTCGGTCGAGTGAGGGCTTTCGCCGGTGGGAAAGACTGTAATGTTTTCACCACAGTTTATCCCCTTGCCTGGCTCAAAGTGCCGACCCCTGCCGATCATCCCAGAAGAAGGGGTGGTGCCTAGATCTTTGGCCTCGAGTGTGCCGACCTCGTCCTTGACCGGATCGTCCATGTGAAAGACGCTGAGATATCCGTTGGATTCATTGAACACCGCGGATCCCCTCGACTCGCTCCGGGCGTCGGCCTTGCCCCAGGACATCTTGAGTTCCTGGTGCGCGTTCCCCTGGAGCCTGGGAATCCGAACCCAGATGCTGGCCGTTCCGTTGACCGCGTCCCACTCGTCCACTTCGTACGCCAACGGCATGCCAGTGCTGCTGGCGAAGCGGATATCATCGCCCTGGGCCTTTGCCTGGCTGAAATCGAACCAGTCCTTGTTTAGTCGCACCAACAATGGAAAGCCTTCTTCCGACGCCGTAGCTGGCAGATTCGCGCCTCCGGGCGTGGTGAGAATGTAGAACGAACCGGAATGCTGCCAGTCCGGAAATTGGGCGAATGCCTTAACTGCAAAGGCAACCAGTAAAGCGATGGCAAGCAAACGGTTATTTTTCATTTCTGAAATCCAAACTCTCAGTGTGGTGACGATACTTAGGGGAATAAATGGTGGACACAGGCAGGTCTTTCTCGCCTTCAATGTTTCGGGCATTGCTAGTCCATTCGGATCACGTCCTTTGCCCGCGATTCCGGCGTGACCTGCAGACGCAGCAATTTGCCCGCCTTGTAAGCACCTTCCACCGTCGTGTTGTACGGCGCATGCAGCTTGAACGAGACGTCCCATGTCTTGGGCCAGGCCGGCAGGACGTAAAGCTTTTTGCCATCGGACTGGAGCAACATGTTTTGCATTGTGGTCAGGATGTTGACACCGTGGTCCTGGTCGGGAATCCAGTCGAAGCCCGACCACATTGCCGGGAAGCGATAAGCTCGATTGATCCTGGCTCGCAGCGCCACCTGTCGGCCGGCCTCGTCACCAAGACCCAGGCAGGCGGCCTGGATGCTGTCCTGGCACCAGCCGAAGTTGATGCGGGAGTGCCGCTGATTATAGGCGGCGCAGGCCATGTCGAGATCAGGCTTTCCCACACCGAACAGCCGGTAGGGAAACACGGCATAGAGTTCTGGATTCTCGGAAGCCTTGACCGCCCCTTGGGCTGAGGCGCGCAGAAGTTTCACCCCATCCACCTCGGCGACGGATAGCGGAGGGAGTGCCTGAAGGATCCTCGCCCAACGCGTCCGCTGGGCCTCCGTAGTGAGGGTATTCGGTAGCGCTAACAGGCGCGGCAGAATGAATCGCAGGCCGGCGATATCCGGCATGGGATTTACCATCCTCCCGGCCTCCAGTGCCTGCGCGGGATCCACGATGATTTTCCCGTCGGCGTCGCGTTTCTGCCAGTACTGGTCGAAGAATGCAACAATCGGATCGGCCAGCGGCAAGAGCGTGTTGCGGGCGAAATCATTGTCTTGCGTGAAGTCATAGCGGTCGAGCATGAAGGCCGTCAGTTCCATGCCGCCGCTAAAATAGTAACGGATGCAGACGTTGCCCGGCTCGGGCCCGGCGTTGCCCCAGCCATAATCCCTGTTGTTCGGCATTCCCCAGAAATTCATTGTCTCCTGAAACGACGCGGAGTTTTCAAACTTGTAGTAGGCCTGCATGCGTGCTTTACTCAAGGGCAGCGCTTTGAGGTACATGCGGAACCAAGGCTCCATCATCTCGAAATCGCCGGTAGCCAGCATCGGCCAGTAAGACAGCCGCGTGTTCTGGAACCAGTAGCTGCCACTCCAACACCGCCAATCGGGATCGCCGTCCATCGTCTCGGGTGATGCGCCTGGAGTCTTTTCCACCGTGAAGATCGAACCGTTGAACTTGATTGGCGAGCCCCCGCGGCCGGAACAGGCATTCATGAAGCGTTGCAACACGTAGCCATTCGTTACTTCCGAGGGCGGTGCCGTTTCGGCGTTGCGTTTGGCGACGACTTTTCCATCGACATAGATGATCCACCCGCCCGACGTGGGCCGGTCGACCGTCACCGCGACATGCTGCCACTTGCCTGCCTTCAGACAATCGCTGGCCGACAAGCTCTCCGGACCAAGAATCAAGCGGAGCGAGGATCCGTTAGTATCCAAGAGGAATCCGTCTGCGTGCCCCGGCGTGCACTTGTCGAAAATCCGCCCGCCTTCCTGCGGCGCTGGCTTGACCCATGCTTCCATGGTAAGCCCCTTCGGCCATGTCCGATTGGCCGGCGCGATCTTTTGAGGAATCGTGGCGGGCTGCGTCGGCGGCTTGCGCTCAAGCAGTTCCGCCGGGCTGAGAACACGGTCATGTATTGCCGCCCCCGCGATCTCGCCGCGGAAACGGGTCTCACCTTTGGAATCGGCGCCCAGGGTTACCGGATGCGCGTTCGCCGGGATCGCCGCGCCTGCATCCTCTTCGGCAAACACCCAGCTTCGGTTCCAGAACGCCTGCCACCACGTCGCCGTCGTGCGCCGCGCCTGGTCGAAACCACTGTGCAACGCAGTCTGCTCGACGCGGTCCAGGGCCTTCAGCCAGGCGTCGGCCGTCTCCGCACGCTGGGCCAAAACGCACACCGTCAGTTGGTGCCGCTTGACCAATTGGGAAGATTTCAGGGCCTTGGGTCCGTCCAAAACCATGTCCTTACCGCGCAAGCTGGCACCGAAGGTATGATGCAACAGCGGGTCCGCAAATCGGCCTTTCAATGCCTCCAGATGCTGGACCTCCAGGCACACCGGGTAGAGGGATCGGGTATTGCGGTGATACCAGACCACCTGCGGCGCAGCGGAGGTCGCAACCATGTCTGGCAACACCGTCAGTTTGTACGACTGTGCCAGCGGGTTCTTGCCGTTGCCGTAACCGTAGTCCGCCGTCGGATCCAACGGCCGCTCGCGCACTCGCCACAATTCCAGTTCAGCGCGGCAACTGACCGGCACTGCCGATTCTGCCTCCACGCGAACCAATGGCTGGTCGGCATCCACCCATAATCGGATCGTGGATGGTTGATTCTGGATTTTCGATTCGATGACGATGACGCCATCGCGGAGTTTCAGTTCCTGGCGGAACTTATCCTTCACCGCCAGCGGCGGATCGAACTTCATCCGCACTCGGCCGATCTTGCACAGGCCCGCGTTCTCATCCCAGGCGTCGGTCTTGCTGACGTAAAACACAAGGTCACCGCTGGCTTCCACCCACGCATTGATGCCGACATCGCCGTTGCCCAGCGGCATCGAGCCGTGCGAATTCTCGCTGGGCGAATTCCAGATGACATTGTAATTGTCCAGCGGATCAAAGCGCGGATCCATTTTCGCTGAAGCCTGGGCTATCCCGCCCGCATCCAACGTAGGGCACGACAGAATGAACGCGGCCAGCACCACGCAACAGTTGATGGAATGCTTCCGAACTCTCACGAAAACCTCTCTTAGAGCAAGGGGCTGTCGGCCCATCTTCTTTTACGAAAAGAGGACCGAAGCGAACGGGCCGGAATGTCGGTGTGATTCTTGTATGCAAGGCGGATTTGTCCGCCGTTGCGGCGTACTTCATCTTGAGTCTATCATCCCATTGTCGGAATAGCAATTTGGGCATCAGAGTCCGTGCATCATCATCTGCCTCAGCCTTCAGTTGTCTGATAACGGCCGCCGTGCTATGCTGTTGTTGCTTGGCCCGTGCGAGACTGGATTTCGGCAGAGTGTTTTTAACCGTTGTGGTTCGGCGCGAACCGTGTCGGGTTTGGAAAGTCTTTTGGAGAAGGAGTTGGTGTGAGAAACTTCGTGATTGGTTGCGTAGTGCTTCTCGCAATGGCGGGGTCTGCTTTGAGCCAGACAAAAGACCCGCCAAAAGGGCTTGCGGTGGACTTGGGCGGCAACGTGAAGTTCAGACTTCCTTGCCTCTGGGGATTTTATTCTGCGCCCAATTCGTAAACTAGGCGGAGGTTGGTGCCTGGGAAGTCGGTGGCAGTGGCAGTGAGTTCGGCGCACAGATAGCGAATAACTTCGTCCTGGGCGTGGTTGGCCAAGTGGTGCAGACGGACGGTCAAGGTTCCCGAAGATTCGTCCGGGTGTAAGTCCGCTGCGGTTTGAAACAAGGATGCCACCAATTGTCGGCCGTCCTCGGTCCGCGACATTTGCTCCCGCGCGATCTGTACCAGTGATGGTCTACAACCCGCTGGACCGCGAAGTCCGCAAAACCCTAACCGTGCCGCTCTACTACACCGGGCTGAAGGGCACGGCAGCGGTACGCCAGCGCGATGGTTCGGCCGCAACGATGGCCCTGGACGCACAAAGTCGAATTTCGCTTCCCATCGCCATTGCCGTCCGTGGCGTGACGTGGTTCGTTTTTGAATAGTGCAAAGCAGACTGTTTCCTGTATGCTGGATACGTCCGGCCCAGTCTCGACAACATTGTCACCTCGCCGATGTGTGGCACCAAGGTTTTACGGAGGGTCGATCTCGGGCACCAGACGGCATTCAGGGCCTCCTGCGTCGATTCTGGCGGGCTTTCCGGCCTTCGAGGCTGTCCTGCTCTATGGCCCTCATAGGGGCTTTGGGATTACCAATCGGGCTATCTCACCGGCACGATCGTTCACGCGGCCGGCTACTGCTCGTACGTACCTTACGTCCGCAGCGAGAGGATCTGTTCCACTTCTTTGCGGCCGATGGCCTGGTGCTCGCCCAAGAGCATCTTGCGTTCGGTCAGTCTCGCAGCCACCAGCGGCGCAGATTCCGCTGGAATCCGATAGTCGGCCAGCCGCGTACCCACGCCCAACGAGCGGAAGAACTCCTCCGTCTTGGCGATGGCTTGGTCGATGCACGACTCATCCTCGCCCCTCAATCCCCAGACCCGCTCCGCGTATTGAAGCAACTTCTTCCGCTTCTGGCCGCGTTGGTGCTGCATGACGCCGGGCATGACGATGGCCAGCGACTGGCCGTGGTCGACGCCGTATAGGGCCGTCAACTCGTGGCCGATCATGTGAGAGGCCCAATCCTGGGGCTGGCCGCAGGCGATCCAGCCGTTCAGGCCGTTCGTTGCGCACCACATGATGTTCGCCCTGGCGTTATAGTTCCTCGGATCGGCCTCCACCTTCGGGGCTTCCTGGATGAGCGTCAAGAGGATGCCTTCGGAGAATCGGTCCTGGAGCGGAGCATCGACGTCGTAGGTCAGGTATTGCTCCAACACTTGCACGAAGGCGTCCACGGTGCCATTGGCAAACTGCCGCGCGGGCAAGGTGAAGGTCGTCTCCGGGTCGAGGATCGAGAATCGGGGGAAGGTGTGGTCCGAGAGGAAGAAGAGCTTCTCGGTCGTCGAGTGGCGAGAGATCACGGAGCCACCGTTCATTTCCGAGCCGGTGCCAGGCAGGGTGAGCACCGTGCCCAGCGGGAGAGCGTCACGAATGAGCGAGGCGTTAAGCAAGAGATCCCAGGGGTCGGGTTCGGTATACTTGGCAGCCGCTGCGATGAACTTGGTGCCGTCGATGACCGAGCCACCGCCGGCTGCCAGCAGGAAATCGACTCCTTCCGCTTTGACCTGGGCGACGGCCTTCAGGCAGGTGTCATAATCGGGGTTGGGCTCGATGCCGCCGAACTCGACGACGTGACGGCCATCGAGAGCGTGGATGATTTGATCATAGACTCCGTTCCTTTTGATCGAACCGCCTCCATAGGTCAGCATGACCTTGGCACTTTCGGGGATGAGGTTTTTGATCTTGGGGATGGTATCCTTGCCGAAGATGATCTTGGTCGGGTTGTAGAAATTGAAATTGAGCATGAGGTGTTCCTCGGTCTTTCATCGGGTTCCTGAAGGGAAATCTTCTTACATCATGGCAGCTTCTATCGCAGCGTCAAGCGGTCTGTCGAGTGTCGAGGAGAGCGGGGTTCTTCTGGTAACTCAAGCAAAGAAATAAAAACATTCCATCCGAGAGGGGAGGCAGCACGATAGTGCTGTCGAGCATCTCGTATCTATGTACTTAGTAGATAGACCAGCTCAGAACGCTCGTTTTCGCGAAATGCGAGTTCCTGGCCGTATCGAGGTCGATTCCAAATGCCAGAAGGCATCCCAGCGTCTATTCTGGGGGCTCGATGACTGGCCCGTGTTGCAGTGGTTGCCACTGCTTCAGCGCGTTTTGAAGGCGGGCAAATCCGTGCTGGTGGATGTCCCGATGGAGGAACTTGACGGATTTATGAAACAAATGCCGCGTGAAGGCATCTTCCTCTGCCTAGGTGTGCAGGAAGGCCAAGAGCTGGAAACTCTGAAGCGCATCGAGCGATGGGGATAATGACCACTTTCCCCACATCCGGTCTTCATTTTCTCGGAGTTCTCCGGCAGCCTCAAGTTGGCGGCCACAGTCCTTGGCGAAAGGGCTTGTCGACCAGGTTTAGAGGCGCGCAGATGGAGACCAGCAAGGAAGGGGGAGAACCAAATGAGCGATGATACCGGCATTGCCATAGAGGATCTGGCAGCCGTGGAAGCCCCGCCCCGGCCAAATAACGGCGGAAGCAGCAACCTGCCGACGCCAATCCCCTACAGATGATCGCCATCGTCGAGGAGCGTGAGCGTATCCTTGCCTAGTGCGCAACAGTTGCGCACTGGGACGCCAGGCTACGGCCGCTGATATGACCGCCGGCACAGGGGCAATGCCGACGGCGGCATACATGCCCACCAAGGCCCCTAGCAAGCCCCAGGATCGCTTGTGTGGATTTGCTGACTTTCTGGTCGATCGGGGTGCTGCAACGCGCAGGGGGGCTTGCTGCGATTCTTGGCGAGGTCGACATGATCACCGGTGTCGGTGTGGCGGGTCACAAAGGTCGTTGGGGCTTCGCATGGCCGACGTCCTACTCCGTGCCCCGATGGCTTGCTCACGGCTTCTGCGCCTTCCGCCACTGTTTCCAGTCCTCTTGGGTCGCCGCAGCCATCGCCTCGGCGGCCTTCCCTAGCCATTGGGAATGTCGCTTCTGTAAATCGGCCAGAATTGTGGCCTTTGCCTGACCGTCGCCTACGTGGACGTTGGCCGTCTCCTGACCCATTGCGTGCAAGAGCTTCAGATCGTCGCGATCTTTCGGCAGGGCCGCCAGTTCGACGCGGCTGCAATCGGGGGCCAGTCGGCGAACGATCCATGAACCGCAGATTTGGACCCACGGGTCAAGCACCCGCACCGACGTGCCGAGAATCTTCTGGTACAGAATCTCACCCCCTGGCTCTGCTTCCTTCTCCCATAGGCAAGCCGAGACGGCTAGGGCCTTCGCTTCTCGGGCAATTTTCCCGCCTCGCCAATCGCCCAGCGCGACGAACCGTTGGCGACCCAGGCTCCCCAGACCCGCAATCCGATGGACGACCTTGTAGGGCAGGCCCTTTTCGGGCAGCCATTGTTCCAAAGTGGCGATTACTTCCGGTGCAACGGTCTCCGCAAGAACAGGCAGATTGTCCAGTTTTTCCCAGAAGGCCACCGGATCGCGAAGGTTGCCCGTCGCCGCTTCCCGCAACCAGCGGTGCTCTTCGGCCAGCACGAAGGGACGACCACCCTGCGTCATCGTCGCTTGGTATCCGTCCAAGATCGCTGCGCAGGCATCGTTCGAGTCGAGGGTAAGATGGTTCTCGCGGGCCGCCAGCAAGGCACTGGTGGCCAACCGTACCAAGTCGTTGGTGTACGGCATTGGGTAGGCTTCGTCGAAGTCGTTGATGCCCCAGATGAGTCGGCCCTCGGTATCCCGCCAGGTGCCGAAGTTCTCGACATGAAGATCACCGACGCCGAGGATCACCGGAGCGGTGGCCAAGTCGGGGCAGACTTCAGGCCAGCACTGGACCCAGCGGTAGAACGTCGCCCGCAGGAACATAAACGGGCTTTCCGCCATCCGCTGGTGTTTCAGTTCCAGATCGGCGGGGATCAAGAGCAGGCGGCTTGACAGCCACGCTTCGTATCGCTCGGTAGCTTGCTGGATGTTCATGGTTGATCTGTCCTTCCAGGTTCTTGGCTCTCGTTTGCCAAGGCGAGCACGGCATCCATCGCCTCGGTCACATGCTTTCCAACACGGTGTCCTCATCCTCGTAGGCTGGTGCGCAGCAGCAGAGGAATTTCAGAATGACCGAGTCGGTATTGCGAATCTGGTGCCGGGCACCAGGCGGAATCGCAATCGCATCCCCAGGGCCGACTAGGCGGATCTCGTTGCCAACCTGCATCGCCCCATGACCTTCCACAACGTAGTAAATCTCCTCCGTTCGGGGATGATAGTGGGGCGTCGTGGCTCCGTTGATCGGAAGCCTTGCTTCGGCCAGCGATTGGTGACGAATACAAGAGTTGCGGTGGGCCAGCAGTTCACGAATCTCCGAGCCGTCTTTGGTGGTAAAAGCCAATACGCGATTGATATTGGTAACGTCCATGGATGCCTCATTTTGGTTCGTATTCTAATTCCAATGGAGCCGCCAGATGCGTGGCGAAACTCCCCTCCTCATATCAATCCTGACCGTCGCAATTCCTGTAGCGGCTCAAATGCCTTCATCAATACTTCTGCCGAGTACCAGAAAGCAGCGACCGTTACCAGCAGCACGGCAAATGTCAATCCAATCTTCCAGATGCGCGTGAAACGACGACTCCGCCACAACATTGGCAGTGCAAGCGGACCGAGCAAGAAAAATAACCCCAGCAGGACAACCACGGGACTCTCCGTCCAGCTCAGTGGTTTCGTTGGGTTCTCCAAAGAGACCGGCGGAGGTAATCTGCTGATCTTTACCATAGCAGTGCCAACCTCGGTCATTCCCCCGCAGTAACGACAGAAGTTGTCGCCAATGTCCAGCAGCTCAAAGCACTGCCGGCACACGGTTTGAGTCACCGTTTCCGGTGTTTTAAGCTCAGGCATTTCGGAATCGAAAGAATCCTCCACAAAGTCGCTCATGTCGAACCTTTACCATCGCTTTGTGTAGGCGGAAGGGTATATTGCTGCCAATCGTCATGCGGGCCTGGGATGCGGACCATGGAGGTGACAGGTTGGTGGTATAGCGACAGGTCTTTCATCGGTTGCTCTCTCCGTAACGCGGGGTTGGTCGTGGCCTCTCAATCTGGTCTGCTTCGGCTACGCCTCAATCTTCGTCCCCAGCACCTCCAGGAACTTCCGAATCCACTCGGGATGCCCAGGCCAAGCGGCTGCGGTCACCAGATTGCCGTCCACTACGGCATTGGAAAACGTCTCGTTGACATCCTTCCATACGGCCCCAGACCGGACGAGATCGGGCTTGATGGCGGGGTAGGCTGTGCAGCGACGGCCTGTCACCACGCCTGCGGCCAGGAGAATCTGCTGCCCATGGCAGATCGAAGCCAGGGGTTTATTGGTCTGGGCGAAGTGCCGGACGATCTGGAGTACCCTTTCGTTCAGACGGAGGTATTCTGGGGCACGCCCACCGGGGATAACGAGGGCGTCGTACTGGGCCGGGTCCACGGCGTCGAAATCGGCATTGAGGGTGAAGTTGTGCCCTCGCTTCTCACTGTAGGTCTGGTCACCCTCGAAATCATGGATGGCAGTCCTCACCACATCGCCCTGTTTCTTGCCTGGGCACACGGT
>Ga0194057_10000501_pt1 | contig 20225 bp, 14 predicted proteins | sample SepL4415m_MetaG_FD_155474 | JGI IMG/M metagenome (GOLD analysis project Ga0194057, IMG submission 155474) | Anoxic zone freshwater microbial communities from boreal shield lake in IISD Experimental Lakes Area, Ontario, Canada - Sep2016-L442-15m | ecosystem: Environmental > Aquatic > Freshwater... | reverse complement strand
AACCGATTGGGAATGGGAGCCTCAGGCAATGAGTTCTAAAACTTGAACGCCAATCACCAATGGTCATGTACCCCGGAAAAACGCGGGAAATTCGCTACGCAAAACGGGATTGCACCCCCTTTCTGTCAGTTTGTCGGTCATCGTTTGCTTCACATATCCTTGACGAATCCTGACAATTATACGTGCCTCCGAAGCGAAAGATACCAGGTCAAAGCTGATCCGAGTGGCCGAATGACGCGGGGCTGGCTTGATGGCTACCTTCATAATGGGCCGTTTCTGGTGTTTGGGGTCTGAATCAATCTACACCCAAAGCCGAAATAATCAAAAACAGCCTCTTGTTTTCCATTTTCCTGCGCGTACTATTACTCCGTCAAGGGACAAGTACTTGTTTTGAGGCATCGTACGGATGTTTGGTTTGTGAATCCAACTTCTGTTGTTTTGCGAATGGAATCACGTACATTCAAAACGCAAAGCATTTTACCCCCAATGTCTTACTAAGGAGTCTGAGAGATGAAGAAGGTTACTCTAATGTTGTCGCTCGCCGTCGTGGTGAGCCTGATATCGCTTGCGACGGTCTTTGCAGCAGATGCATGCAAGGACAAGCCAAAGGACATCGTGGATACGGCCGTTTCGGCCGGAAGCTTCAAGACGCTCGCAGCAGCATTGACGGCTGCCGACTTGGTGAAAACGCTGAAGGGCGATGGGCCTTTCACCGTCTTCGCCCCGACGGACGAGGCATTTGCCAAGTTGCCGGAAGGGACCGTGGCTGACCTGCTAAAGCCGGAGAACAAGTCCAAGCTGGTTGGGATCCTCACCTACCATGTTGTGCCGGGAAAAGTCATGGCCGCTGATGTCGTGAAACTCACGAAGGCCAAGACGGTTCAGGGATCCGAGGTGACGATCAAGGTCGATGGCGACAAGGTTATGGTGGACAATGCCATTGTAACTAAGACAGACATCAAGTGTGGAAACGGGGTGATCCACGTCATCGACGCCGTGATCCTGCCAAAGTAATCCACATGTACTTGACTGGGGGAGCCCAATTGGGTTGCCCCAGTCTTTTTGGGATCTACCGCCTTCTCCTGTGAGGTACTTGTGGGTATTCTGAGAGAATGTTCCGCGATCTCAGCAAGGCGAGGTAAGAATCATGAATATCGCACGAGACTCCAGCGAAGCGGACTTCAGCAGCCTGCGGTCCACAATGCCCCATCCCTTGGGTAGCCACGCCAGGGTGTTGTTATCTGGTCGGACGTTGGCTAGGGTAACAACTGCGGTAGGATCCATGACAAGAACAACTTTCTTCCATCTTGTAGTACCGAGCTGCGCGGTGCTGTGGATCGCCGCGTCCGTGTTCGCCCAGGATCGCCCCACCCCCACGGAAGACCACAACTCTCAAAACACAAAAACCATGAAAGAAAATTCTCGCACCGCGAGCGATTGCCCGGTGATGGGCGGAACGCTTGGAACCCACCGACCCACGGCGGCAGGTGCCATGACGACGAAGGACTGGTGGCCCAATCAGTTGAATTTGCAGATCCTTCGCCAGAATTCGGCCAAGAGCAATCCGATGGGCGAGGATTTTAATTACGCGGAGGAGTTCAAAAAACTCGACCTGGATGCCTTGAAGAAGGACATCGATACGTTGATGACGACGTCACAGGACTGGTGGCCAGCCGACTACGGAACCTATGCGCCATTTTTTATTCGCATGGCCTGGCACAGTGCGGGCACCTATCGAGTCGCCGATGGCCGCGGTGGCGCATCGTACGGCACCCAGCGCTTTGCGCCCCTGAACAGTTGGCCCGACAACGCTAACCTCGACAAAGCGCGTCGTCTGCTCTGGCCAATCAAGCAGAAGTACGGCCGAAAAATCTCCTGGGCCGACCTGATGGTCTTTACCGGTAACTGCGCCCTTGAGTCGATGGGGCTGAAAACCTTTGGATTCGCCGGCGGTCGCGAAGACGTTTGGGAACCGCAGGAGGATATTTACTGGGGGCCGGAGACCAAGTGGCTTGGCGACAAACGTTATACTGGCGACAGGAAACTCGAAAATCCCCTCGGTGCCGTTCAAATGGGCTTGATCTACGTGAACCCCGAAGGACCCGAAGGTAAACCCGATCCACTCGCCGCCGCTAGAGACATTCGGGAAACGTTTGGCCGCATGGCGATGAATGACGAGGAGACCGTTGCCCTCATCGCCGGCGGACACACATTCGGAAAAGCTCATGGCGCAGCCAGTGCGGAAAAGTACGTCGGCCGCGAGCCCGAGGGTGCCAGCCTCGTCGAACAAGGTCTCGGCTGGAAGAATAGTTTTGGAAAAGGCAATGCTGGCGACACAATCACCAGCGGCCTGGAAGGGGCCTGGAGTTCCACCCCGACCCATTGGTCCAACGGGTATTTCGATAACCTATTTGGATACGAATGGAAACTGACGAAGAGTCCGGCTGGTGCCTCGCAGTGGACTCCCACCGATGCGTCTGCCAAGGGGACCGTGCCGGATGCTCACGATCCGTTGAAGTCTCACGCCCCGATGATGTTCACGACAGACATCGCTCTGAAAATGGATCCGATTTATGGGCCGATTTCAAAACGATTCCACAAGAACCCGGACGAGTTCGCGGCCGCTTTCGCCAAGGCATGGTACAAGCTGACCCACCGCGACATGGGACCCGTCTCGCGGTGCCTCGGCCCGATGGTTCCCAAGCCGCAATTGTGGCAAGACCCCGTCCCTGCTGTCGATCATGCGTTGATCGGAGATTCGGACATCACGACTCTCAAAGGCAAAATCCTCGCATCTGGGCTTTCCAGTTCTCAATTGGTTTCGACCGCTTGGGCTTCCGCGTCAACATTCCGCAGGACCGACAAACGTGGCGGTGCCAACGGAGCACGCATTCGCCTCGCCCCACAAAAAAACTGGAAAGTCAACAATCCTGTCGAACTGGCGAAGGTCTTGCAGACTCTTGAGAAAATCCAACAGGGATTCAACAGCTCGCAGTCCGGCGGCAAGAAGGTTTCGCTGGCGGACCTGATCGTTTTGGGTGGTTGTGCCGTCGTTGAGGAAGCGGCGAAGAAGGCAGGGAATGACGTAAAGGTTGCCTTCGAGCCCGGGCGCACCGACGCTTCGGAGGAAACGACAGACGTGCAGTCGTTCGCCCTGCTCGAACCGAAATCAGACGGGTTCCGCAACTTCTTCGGCCACGAGTTCGACAGACCAGCCCAAGAGTTGTTGATCGACCGAGCACAACTTCTCACGCTCACTGCTCCGGAGATGACCGTTCTCATCGGCGGCATGCGGGTCCTGGATGCCAACTCGGGGAACTCCCAGCTTGGCGTCTTCACCAAACGACCTGGGACGTTGACCAATGACTTCTTCGTGAACCTGCTGGACATGGGTACGCAGTGGCAGCAGTCGCCCGAATGCGAGCACTGTTTCAAAGGACGGGACAGCAAGACGGGCAAGGTCAAATGGGCTGCCAGTTCCGTCGATCTCGTGTTTGGTTCAAACTCGCAACTTCGAGCCATCGCGGAAGTGTACGCCACGGACGACTCACAGGAGAAATTCGTGCATGACTTCGTGGCTGCCTGGAACAAGGTAATGAATCTTGATCGCTTTGACCTTGCCCTAGATCTGCGAAATGGATCTAAGCCGTTGGCACTCCGTCAACGCTAAGAATTCGGATACCAAACCGAGTGGTATGAATCTCTCCTATTGGGTATGTTCCCATACCGTCAATTCCGCGACGGTATGTTGGAATTTCCGTCGAGTTTCGCGAATGACGAATTCCATGTTCTTGGGTGCGTCCAGCATGACGAAATGTGGACCCAGCAGATCGCGGAGGGCATCCAAGGTCTGATAGGGCTCACCGCCTTTACGGAGACCGCCCAGCCAGTTCTCTTTCTTCGTGAATTCCTCCAGCCAAGTGTAAGGCGAGGCAATGACTAAAATACCCCCGAGTTTCAGCCGCTCGTGAATGGTTTCCAGAAATCTCTTGGGGTCGGAGAGTCGATCGATCAGATTGGCGGCCAGGACCAGATCGTAACCTGTGAATTGCGGTTTGAGGTTCGTCGCGTCGCCCTGGAAGAACTCCACGCGGTCCGCCACGCGGTCCGCCACGCGGTCCAGTCCGATTTCGGACAAGCGGGCTTCGTGGTAAGAAACGACATCGCCTTCTTCGGTAAGTTCAAAATGAACATTCCCCTTCTCTTTAAGTTGCAACGCCACGCGGATGAATCGGGCCGAAAAATCGATACCCGTTACGAGATCGAACTCCTTGGCCAACTCGAACGATGCCCTCCCCGCGGCGCAACCTAGGTCCAGGGCTTTGCGTCGAGGGTGCCCTTGCGTGTATTGAAAACAAGCTTCCACGCATTGTGCTGGGTAATTGGGAACATCGAAATAGGTCTTGCCGTAATGGGCTTCACAGTACTGCGAAACGGCCGAATCTGTCTCGTACATCGCGTCAGGCATCGCGAGTGGTTGCTCAGACTGCACATAACGGAAGCCCGCATGTTGAAAAAAATGGCGTCGAAACGCATAACGGCAGTCGCGGGTTGCCTCGTTGCCGGTCGATATCCACGATCCGCCTTTGATCAGGTTGTGCTGCGTATCAAAAGTCGGGGTCGAAAAATCATCGTAGTACGGATGGACCTGGAATCCGTCAAAGCCTGTTATTGGCGTTTCCGTCCACTGCCAAACATTACCGATGATGTCGAAGAATTTCCCGAATGGGAATCGGTTCACCGGACAAGACGAAGCCCAATGTTCCAGGTTGATATTCCCAGGGGCCTTTTGCCAATAGGGCTGGTCCAGAATGTCCTGTAGATCCCGCAGTCGATACCACTCAGCCTCGGTCGGCAGGCGTAGGGGCTTTCCGGTCTTGCGTGCCAGCCAGTTGCAGAATGCCTTGGCCTCAAGGTAATTCACCTCGACCGGCCAATCCCACGGCATGTCGATAATCTCGGCCATGGTCCGAAACTGGTAGCCGCCAGGCGACTTGTTCCAGAATAGGGGGTGCGTGGCTTTACTGTAGCTGACCCATTTCCAGCCCTCGTGCGTCCAGTAATCCTCTTGTTCGTAGCCTCGGTCCTCGACGAAGCCGAGGTATTCCTGATTTGATACGAGGCAACGGCTGGCCGAGAAGTCCCACACTTCGTTTTCCTGGCGGCCGAATTCGTTGTCCCATCCATAGAGTGGGTGGTCTTTGGGCTTGCCCAGAACGACGCGCCCACCCGCGACCGGGATCAGTTCGTTCTGCGGCGCCTCGCCCGTTTCGGGACAGATGCTCCACTGCGGCAGTTGCCGGACCATCTCGATCGGAAGCCGGCGAATGATGACCGAGGAGGTTTCCAGGTGAATCCTTTGGTGTTCAATACCCATCAGGATTACCCAGAACGGATGGTCCCAATGGATGGGCATCGTCAGTGGCATGGTCCTGATGGTCTCATCCACAACACCACGCACGGTGGTGCGATATGCCTTCACCTCGTCAAGCGTCGGCCAATCGTAATGCGCAGCGTTCAGGTCATCCCAGGACATCTCATCAACACCGACTGCAAACATGGATTCAAAGCGGGGGTTGATCCTTTGGTTCGTAATCTTGGCCACGATGAGTTTGTTGATGTAGAAAGTTGCCGTATGCCCGAGATAGAATATCAGAGGGTGCCGCAGCGGTTCAGGCCGCAGGTAGAATGCCTTCTCCGTGGCCAGAGTCTCGTAAAGCTGCTCGTCCAGGCTATAAGTGGCGTGGAAATACTGCCTGATTTCCTCTCGCTTTGCGCTGGCGTCACCCTGATTGAGGATCGTGGTTTTCGTGTTTCTTAGGTTCATGGGTTGGGTTCTCATAACCGTGAATTATCTCTAAGGATATCCGATTCATTCCCTGCCCAGGCAGACGACACAGAGGTCGTCGCGCTGCTCGGCACCACCGATGAACTGCCGCACATCGGCCACGAGTCGCTCGCCAATTTCTACTGAGCTGCCATGGACGGCCGCGACCTGGGAGCGTATCCGCTCATGGCCGTAGACCTGACCCGACGGGGACGTCGCTTGCCCCATGCCGTCGGTGTAGAGGATCAGGGTTCCGTCGCAGGGAAGCACACAGGGAATTTCCGTGTAGTCAGCATCATCGGCGACTCCCAGGGGCAGTCCAGCTTGGTCGCCGCCGAGTTGGCGGACCTTGCCGTCCTGGCTGTGGAGCAGCGGTTGCTGGTGGCCGGCGTTTACCAAGGTTGCCTCGCCGGTCGCGGGGACAAGTTCCACAACCACCATTTTGATAAAGTGATCTTGCGGCAGGTAGCGGAACAGGGCATGGTTCAAGTTCCGCATCATGTCGCTGGGTGTCGAAGAAATCAGCAGGCTAGAGCGAATCTCCAGGGCAAGCCTCGCGATCAGCATGGCTGCCGTCGCCCCGTGGCCGGTGATATCGGCCATGAAGACCATGAGCCGACCGTCGTACATGAGCACATAATCGTAGAAGTCGCCGCCCGTGTGGGCGGCGGGACAGTAGTATTGATAGAACCGATAGCCGGGCAGTTCCGGGGCATGCGACGGCAGGATTCCTTGTTGCAGGCGATCGGCAAATTCGCGTTCGTTCTCGATACCCTGCTGCCGCAACGGCACCTTGAGTTCGGCATGGAGGCTGGTCGAGGACTGCTTCTCGTTTTCCTCTCTCTCCAGAAGAGGACTAGGGTGAGGGCACACCTCGCACTGCGAGACGACGGCGAGCTTCTCGTCACCCGTTTCGTCGTGAACCGAAATCTTCGGTGGAGCCGGCCTTGCAGCGGGCGGTGCCTGAAGCGAAACATCGTGGTGAAACTCAAAGGTGATATCGCTGATGCGGATTCGGTCGCCGTTAGCGATCTTCTGTCGGTTGTGAATCGGCTGGTCGTTCAGGAAGGTGCCGTTGGTGCTGTGTAAATCCTCCAGGAAGAAATCGTCCTGAATATGGAGAATCTGCGCATGACGACGGCTGATACCAAAATCTTCGATGGAAATGTCGCAGTCGGAGTTCCGGCCCAAAACCAGTTCCGGTTTGTTCATTTCCTGGATCGTTCCGGTTCCGGCGTCGTTGACTACCTGTAGGTAAGCGGTAACTTCCATTCCTATTTACCCATTTGACTTCCAAATCAATCCCCGGACAATTCAGGGGGTCTTTGCGTCGGAAAAAACGATCTCGGAACTGATGAGGAGATCGCGGTCGTCCTTGGCGTTGACGTTATATGCCGTTGCGCCTTCGGGAAGAGGCTTCCGGCTGATCACTTCACCATCGCGCACCTCGCACGGTATGTTGCACCAGTATTTTCCCTTCCACCGGCTGCTGCCATCCGCCGTGTAATAGAGCGAAGCACCGACGAGCTTGCCCGTGGTCTTGGTATGCACCATGCGGGTCTTGGGATCCATCTCCGGCCGCGAAAGACCTGGCAGGGGGCGAGTTCCTTTGACTACGCTATCGGCGAAGACATAAAGCTCGGGCTTTTTCCACCCGGCCCCATGTCCATGCAACATGTGACCACGGTAGCACCGGGCGCTTGGTCCGCTGGCAAGACAGGCCGACCGCTCAAAGATATTGATCGGAAAAACAGGGTCATCGAAGCCGGTCATCCAGAGCATCGGCATTTTTGCGTAAGGCAAGTGAATCGATGGGTCCCACTTCGTCAGATAATTTTGTAAATCATCGCCGGTCATCCCGCCGCCGTAGTCCTGAACAAAGCCGCAGCCATAGACAGGCACAACAAAAGCGAATCGCGAATCGATTCCCGCCACCGAACTGACGATCGTTCCACCCCAGGAAATGCCCGTCAGGCCGATCTTGTTGGGGTTGATCTCGGGAAACGAGCGCAGCAATGAATTGGCGCGAATTACGTCAGCCACCGCCTGATAGAACCATTGTTCTTTATCAGGGAATTTGATGTCGCCGAACCAGCTCGTTCGCGCAGGTCCGGCGTTTTCATGGGCCTTCCCGTCTGGCAAATGGCCTTCCTGGTCCATGGAGATAGCCGCGTAGCCATGCTCATTCCATGTTTTTACCCAGTCGGGATACGCCGTGCCGCCGCCACCGTGGGAGCAGACCGCCGCTGGCCAACCACCAGCCGGCGGAGTCCCTTTCGGGGCTGAGTAGTAGGCAAACACCCAGGTCGGCTTCCCCTTGTAGTCCGCGCCCTCGAAGAAGAACGCACGCATCCCAGGCTCGGGGGAATTCGTGGTTTCATGGATTTTTGGGGCATTGAACAGCGAGGGCAGATCCCAAACCATCACCCGATTCTGTGTTTTGATATCCGCCGACCACGCCGGGATCCCTGCCGAGATCACCAGAACGGCCAACAAAAAATAACCCACTCGCTTCATGTTCAGCCTCTTTCAGCTACGAACCAACCTTTTCCTATTGAACGCCTGCCTGGACACGCTCCGGGCAGTAAACATCCCCTATTTTAACTAGGACGTGTGTGAGTCGCAAGATACCTCGCCGATTTTCGCAGACCCGTGCTATTCCCACCGTCCCCGGCAAACTATAATGGCGTGAAAGTCGTGTTTGCGTTCGGCCTTTCCGTCATCAATTACCAAAGGGATTATCCTCCATGTGTATTTCCTCTCTCGAACAGGCAATCCAAAATAAAACGGCCAAAGTCGGCGTCATCGGATTGGGTTACGTCGGCCTGCCGCTGATCCGGGCTTTTATCGCGGCCGGATTCCGCACGATGGGATTTGATGTCGATCAGGGCAAGGTCAATCAGCTTCTGGCCGGTCGCAGCTACATCAAGCATATACCCGCCGAATGGATCGGCCGGTGTGTGGCCGACGGCAGTTTTGTGCCCACGGCTGACATGCGGCGGTTGGGCGAGGCGGATGCCTTGCTGATCTGCGTGCCCACGCCGCTGAACGAAACCCGCGATCCAGACCTGACCTATATTGAGCAGACGGTTGACCAGATCGCCGCCACCCTGCGGCCCGGACAACTCGTGGTTCTGGAGAGTACGACTTATCCCGGTACTACGCGGGAAGTCGTACTGCCGATCCTGCAAAAGCGTGGCCTGCAAGCGGGCCGAGATTTCTTCCTAGCCTTCAGTCCCGAGCGGGAGGATCCAGGCAATCCCAACTTCACCGCCGAGCGGATTCCCAAAGTCGTTGGCGGAATCGATGCTGCCAGCGGTCGGTTGGCTGAACTGCTCTATGGCCAAGCCATGGCGCAGGTTGTGCCGGTATCGAGTTGCGAAATTGCGGAGGCGAGCAAGATACTAGAAAACACCTACCGCTCGGTCAACATCGCCTTGGTCAACGAGTTGAAGATGCTCTTCATGCGGATCGGCATCGACGTTTGGGAGGTGATCGACGCTGCCCGGACCAAGCCGTTCGGATTCCAGGCATTTTATCCTGGCCCCGGTTTGGGGGGGCACTGCATCCCCATTGATCCGTTCTATCTCACCTGGCTAGCCCGGCGGAATGGCATGACGACCCGCTTCATTGAACTAGCCGGCGAGATCAATACCAGCATGCCGGAGTATGTGATTCACCGGCTCGTCGAGGCATTGAACAATTCCAGCAAGCCGTTACGTGGCAGCAAGATCGGCCTGCTGGGCGTGGCCTATAAGAAAGATGTCGACGATCCGCGGGAAAGCCCGTCGTTCAAGCTCATGGAAATGTTGCTGGCCGGCGGTGCCGTGCTCACCTACAACGACCCGCATGTGCCAAGCCTTCCGAAGATGCGGCACTACAATGTGCCCGACATGATAAGTTGCCCGATCACGCCCGATTACCTGGCCGCCCAGGATGCCGTGCTGATTGCCACCGATCACTCGGCCTACGACTATGACTTCATCGTCGAGCATGCCCGCCTGGTCATCGATACGCGGAATGCAACGAAAAAGGTAGTGAACCACCGGGAAAAGATCGTCAAGGCGTAATCTATGAGCAAAATTCTTCTTACCGGCACTGCCGGGTTTATTGGGTTTCACACAACCCGGCGTCTGTTGGCCCGAGGCGACACGGTTGTCGGCCTGGATAACGTCAACGACTATTACTCGGTTCAGTTGAAGCTGGATCGCCTCAAGCAGTTGGAGGTTGAACCGGGGTTTCGTTTCGTGAAGCTCGATCTGGCCGACCGCGAGCCACTCGCCCAACTGTTTGAAAGCGAGCGATTCGACGCGGTCGTCAATCTGGCTGCCCAGGCTGGAGTCCGTTATTCGCTGGAAAACCCAGGCGTTTACATCAACAGCAATCTGCTCGGTTTTACGAACATTCTGGAGGGCTGCCGGCACTCGGGCGTCAAGCATCTGGTCTATGCCTCGTCAAGCTCGGTCTATGGGGCCAATACCCAGATGCCGTTCTCGGTCCATCAGAACGTCGATCATCCCGTGAGCCTGTATGCGGCCACGAAAAAAGCCAATGAGTTGATGGCCCATACCTACAGCCATCTCTTCCGTCTGCCGACCACTGGGCTCCGGTTCTTTACGGTCTACGGTCCGTGGGGCCGGCCTGACATGGCTTTATTCCTCTTTACCCGGGCCATTCTCGCCGGTCGGCCGATCGACGTTTTCAATCATGGCCAGATGCGGCGGGACTTCACCTACATCGACGACATCGTCGAGGGCGTACTCCGCGTATTGGACCGTATCCCGCAGCCTGATCCGCAATGGAGCAGTGCCCGGCCCGATCCCGGCACGAGCAACGCACCTTATCGGGTCTACAACATCGGCAACAATCAGCCGGTCGAGCTGATGGAGATGATCTCCTTGGTCGAGCAGTGTCTCGGTCGTACGGCCGCGAAGAATTTCCTGCCCATGCAGCCCGGCGATGTGCCCGAGACGTATGCCGACGTGGACGACCTCGTGCGCGATACCGGTTTTCGCCCATGCACGCCGCTGAAAGAGGGGATTGCCAGATTCATCGACTGGTATCGAGCGTATTATAAGTAGCACGGAATTCCCATGGCGAAAACTTGTGAAAATTCTCCCCGGGGAAGCCGCCTAGTAGTCGGAATGGTCTGCGGGCTGCTATGTCTTGCGGTGGCTCTCGTTTTCTGCCAGACGGGAGGCCACGATTTCGTCAATTTCGACGACGATCACTACGTCTACGAGAACGAGTATATTCATCACGGATTCACGTGGCATGGCCTGTTCTACTATGCCATCCACTGGCATGCGTATACCTACCACCCGCTTTCGACCTATTCGCACATGCTCGATTGCCAATTATTCGGGCTACAGGCGGCCGGCGGCCACCATGGAATGAATGTTTTCCTCCATGCGATCACTGCAGTGCTGCTGTTCCTGCTCGTGCGGCAGATGACCGGCCGCCTCTGGCCCAGTGCCCTGGTGGCTGCCCTGTTTGCCATCCATCCACTGCGGGTCGAATCGGTGGCCTGGATCTCGGAACGAAAGGATGTTCTCAGCGGACTCTTTTTCGTTCTGACGCTCGGGGCCTATGTGCGTTACGTTCGTGCCGGTAGCACAGGCATCCTGCCTGCGTCCTCGGGCCGATATGCAATCGTCTGCTTGCTTTATTTATTGGGGTTATTGGCAAAACCGATGCTGGTGACCTTGCCGCTAGTTTTGCTCTTGTTGGATTACTGGCCGCTGCGACGCTGGCAAGCACCCCAGGTACTCATCGAGAAGATTCCCCTGCTGCTACTTTCGGCGGCCGCTTCCGCGCTGACCGTCCATACCCAGGTCAATGCCATCCGGTCGCTGGAATCGGTTTCGTGGTTGTCTCGTATTTCCAATGCCCTGGTGGCCTACGTAAGTTACCTGGGCTGTTTTTTTTGGCCCAGCGGGCTGGCGGTCCTTTATCCGCATCCCAGCGAAGGCATTTCGGCCGACACGGCCTGCGCGGCGGCCGCGATCCTGGCTGCGGTATCGGCTGGTGTGTTTCTCGGGAGGCGACAGGTGCCCTACTTACTCGTCGGTTGGCTATGGTATCTGGGAATGCTTGTCCCGGTGATTGGCCTACTTCAGGTCGGCGGACAGAAAATGGCCGATCGTTACACCTATCTACCGCAGATTGGCCTGGTATTCGGGTTGGTTTGGGCCGTGATCGATCTGATCGATTTCCTCGCTGCACGCGCTGAGGCCACAGTTCGGAGGGTTAGCGGATGCAAGCAAGGTGCCTATGTTATAAAGCATTTCCTCTTGGCGTTTTCAGCCGCTGGAATGGTCGCCGCATTGGCGGTTGCCGCCTGGCAACAGACAGGTTATTGGCACGACAGCGAAACCCTCTGGGGTCGCGATCTGATGTACCCAAACCTCGTGGCTCATTACAATCTCGGGCTGACGCTAGCTTTTGCCAATCGACATGAGGAGGCGATCCAACAGTTTGAAAAGGCCTATGCAATCAGTGCGGATGACGAGGATACTCTCTATTCCTACGCTCAATCGCTGGGAGCGTTGGGACGAATTGAGGATGCCGTCACAAAATACCGCGCTGTACTGGCTGTGAACGAGAAATCGACGAGCGCAAACAACGGTCTTGCTTGGATGCTGCTAAGTCAGGGCAAAGATCGCGAGGCACTGGCGTGTTGGCGGTATGCAATGGAAGCCGAACCCAGAAATATCGTGATGCGTGGTCAGATCGCTGGGCTGCTGGCCACTTCGCCGGATGCCTCGGTTCGCGATGGCAAAGAAGCGGTCCTGGTTGCGCTGAAACTGGTCGAACTTACCGGAGGAAAGGATCCCTTGGCTTTCGATACCTTAGCCGCCGCCTATGCCGAGATAGGCAATTTTGCGGCGGCCGTCCAGAATGCCCAAACCGCGCTCGAAATGGCCACCGCCAACGGCGCGGAAAAGCGGGTCGAGGAAATTCAGGAACGTCACAAGCTATATCAGATGGGCAAGCCGTATCGCCGCACGCCAAAAAGTACGAAAAACTCAAGTCCTTGAGCGACCCCATCCCGCTTGCGGTTTGTCGATTTAGTCGAAAATGGGGTATCCCCTTGGCTGGCGTGACCACAATATATAGTATGCACGGCAATGGAAGATTACCCCCGTACACTTTCCGACACAAGGGATAGTGCTCACGCCAGTCAAGGGGATACCCCAGTAGTCGAAAAACCTCGTTGTGGCCGGTCTCCGACCGAGCCACGCCGCCGACCGAAGGTCTCCAATTTACCGGGAGACCTTCGGTCGGGCGTTTCGGCAGGGTCAGGAGACCCGCGCCGAACCCAGGCTGCTAGCACTGCCAGCATGTTGCCGTCTTGCCAACAATGCCCTTTTGGCTCAAGCGGAACCCTACGACTTTGCCGATCTTACTAATCGTATGGATTGTTCCGGACTTGCTTTGACAAGGAGGGTTTGCAATGCGCGTGTTTGTTGTTTTCTTGTTCGTGACGGGGGGAATGGTCATCGCGACCCAGTCTTCGGCACAGGATCTTATGCCGATTCCTCAACATACGGAAGCAGACGTCTTCAAGGGGGCACCGTTTAGGCACCGCATCTGCGGGAGCGGAACTCTCCATCGCGGAGGCTTTTCCGGCCAAGGAGGTGTCGGCTGCGGATGTGGCGAAGACGGAAACTGTTCCTGTCAAGGAAGTTACAAATATCCAGTTCCGTCGCAATCGACCTATTTCTGGCCAGGCATTTATAGCCAGCAGACCCTAACCCAATATGCTAGCCCCTGGCGCTATCCGGATCTCAATCCAATTCCCGAAAGTTGGAAACTCGATCCCACTGAGGACAAAAGCCCCTTCTCGGGACATAAATACTAGTCGCCATAGTGGTGGACTGCACGACACAACCGCTACAGGCGTTAAAGTTTAGCTAATGATGCCATTCCCCCACGTCGATACTAATTTCTGGTTTGAGTAAGCAGCCAGATCGGTTGCGCTTGTTCGCGAAATTGGACGGAAATCATAAACCATCGTCGGTTATACCCACACGGTTGGGGCGAATTATGACAAAAATAACCTCGATTCTTCTGATCCTGGCTCTTTATGCCGGTTCATCAAGGGTCATCGCCGAGGGACCAACATCCGCCCAGGATAAGGGCGGAAGAGTCGCCGTGACCTCCGAGGCCGGCACGGATCAAAATGGTCGGTCATTCGCTCTGTCGGCAAGCCAGTTAGCCCTGTGGCAGGAGGCGGATCTCCGGTCAGCGCAACCCATTCGGCCAAGTGTTCCCGCTGTGCTGCTCAAGCCGCCCGTTCCCAGCATACCCATCGTGCCGGTTCCGGCCGGTATTGCATCGCCTATTCCTACGGTTCCCGTTGGCCAAGCCGCACCGTCGGCTGTAGGTGAGGACCGTCGGTCATTCGCTCTATCAGCAAGCCAGTTAGCCCTGTGGCAGGAGGAGAATCTCCGGTCAGCGCAACCCATTCGGCCAAGTGTTCCCGCTGTGCTGTTGCTCAAGCCGCCCGTGAAGATACCACCCGTTCTCAGCAGACCCATCGTGCCGGTTCCGGCTGGTATTGCGTCGCCCATTTCTACGGTTCCCGTTGGCCCAACCGCACCGTCGGCCGCAGTTCCTGTACGAAAGAATCCGAATCCGTCAGTGGCCGTGGGCAAGGACCGTGGGACATCGGTTCTCCCGGCAAAGCTGGCCTCATGGCAGGAGAACTCAGGGGGGGTGCAGCCAACTCAGCCTATCGGCCCCATCCTGCTGCCGCCAAAGCCGACCGTGGAAACACTACCGGTTCCCAACGAACCGATCATGCCGATTCCGGCGGGTCCTGCGTCGCCCATTTCTACCGTTCCCGCTGGCCCGGCCGCACCGTCGGCCGCAGTTCCAGCACGGGGTCTGAATTCGGCCGCGGACGAAAAGGTTGCTCCCTTGAAAGACAACGGTTCGGCGATACCCTTCAATATCATGGACCCGAAGCGCGAAACAGAATTAACCGTCGTCAAAGGACGAAGCCAGCTCCTGCGTTCGACGCTTGAATTCACACGGACCGCCGTGGTGGACCCCAATGTCTGCGACCTCTTCCAATATTCGACCACCGAGATCGGCTTCATCGGAAAAGCCCTTGGAACGACCCAGGTGACGGTCTGGTTCCGCGAAAGCAACGATCCAAACGTCGACTCGCAACCGCGCAGTTTCGTGGTACACGTCGTGCCCGATACCGCCGACAAGGAGCCGCGTCTGAAGCAATTGGAAGCGGAGCTTGCCAAGCTCTTCCCCAACAGCAAAGTCCGGTTGCGGACTTTCGGCCAGCGGATCATTGTTCTCGGCCAAGCTCGCGATGTCGCCGAAGCGGCGGAAATCCTTAATTTCATCCGCGGTGAGCAGATCGACGCCGCGGGCAAATGGGTCTCCGGGCCTGGCCAGGCCGAACGGAATGACCCCGGCACGAACGAAGGCGCGGGTGGCGGCGGTTCCCAGGGGCGAGGCTACAACAATTCCCGAGGACGATGGAACAACAATAATCAATACGACTGGTCGGACCGCGTCATGAACATGCTCAAGGTTCCCGGCGTACACCAGGTCATGTTGCGGGTGAAGATTGCCGAGTTGAACCGTACGGCGGGGCGCAGCTTTAGCGCCAATTTCTCAACGTCGATTCAATTCCGCAACGGCTCGCTCTTGCTGCAATCCTTGCTCAGTGCATCAAGCGGCAATTCGATCATCGGGAAATTTGATAACGACAAGCTGAACTTCGGAATTCACTATCTGGAAGAGCATGGAGTCATCCGATTGTTGAGCGAACCAACCTTGGTGGCTCTCAGCGGCCAGTCGGCCAATTTCGTTGCCGGCGGTGAGTTTGCCGTGCCTACGGTCGTGGGGGTTGGCGGGGCCTCGGCCGTTACGACCGACTTCCGCGCCTATGGCGCCATCGTCAGCTTTACACCCTATGTACTCGATAAAGACCTCATTCGCCTCGATGTTTCGCCCGAGTTCAGCCAGATCGGCGGCCAATCGGTCGGCGGTACACCCGGGCTGACCACCCGGGCCGTACACACCACGGTCGAACTGCGAGCCGGCCAGACGCTCGCCATCGCCGGCTTATTGGATGAGTCCATGAAGAGCGATACGGCATCGGATTGGCCTTGGATCGGCAAACTCCTCGGCCCGCGCAATGTGAGCCGCGCCGAGACGGAACTGATCGTGCTTGTCACGCCGGAACTCGTGCAGCCCATGGAGCCTGAAGAAGTGCCTCCCATGCCAGGCTTTGACGTCACGGAACCCGACAACGTCCGCTTCTTCCTCGGGGGCGAGATCGAGGGAAATCCGACCAAGGACTATCGCAGCACCGTCTGGCCCCGTTTGCAACAACGGTATCGCGCCGGGGGATCGCCCATGATCTCCGGGCCGTTTGGGCACAGTACTCCATGGGCGGGTGATCCTTCCAACAGCCAGAATTGATAGCCATGAAAACAAAAGGCATCACTGAATTCGTCTTCGGATCGCTGATCGTGTGTCTGTGTGTATCGGGTTGCGCACAACCCAGCCCTCCCCACGATCGTCCCTTCCCGCTGGGCCAGGTGACCGACTCCCACTGGGATACCCAGATGACCAATGCCCAGGCCTCGTCGTTTGTTCTCTATGACCACGAGTTCATCGGCGAATCGACCAAACTGAATGTTCTCGGCCAGAAGCACCTGGTGCAGGTGGCCCTGCGCCTGCGGCACGTGCCGTTTCCCGTCGTCATTGAAGAGACTCCCAGTCGCAAGAATCCCACCCTGGACGCCGCGCGGCGGCAGGCCATCCTCGATCGCTTTGCCGAGTTGGGGTTGCGAGACCTCGAGGCTCGCGTGGTCATTGCCCCGGCCATCGCCGAAGGATTATTGGGACCCGAGGCGGAGCGAGTCTACCTAGAGAGCGGTCGCTCGATTGGAGACTACGGCGATTCGGGCCGTGGCGGCTTTGGCGGAGCGAACGGCCTGCGACGATAGGGAAAAAACCAAGGAGCGTCCCCTCATGAAAATCAGCCTACTGCCCCTCGCCTTGCTGGCGGTTACCGGATGTACTACGCTCAATTCCTCGTGGTTCTCATCGCCGATACCGGAGGGCATATTGAAACCTGCCGGTTCGGAGTCCACCCAGAACCGGGCCGCGTCGCCGTCGGCCACGCACGATGCCCCGAAGACTCCACCCTCGGCCGGACAGGCCAAGCTCGACAACCGTGCGATGGCCGATTACCTGCGAGACCTGGCCAAGGGGGCAGAACTCGAACAGTCGCGACGCTACCCCGATGCCGAAAAACATTACCAGCAGCTCATCAAACAGTGCCCCACGCGCTACGAAGCCTATCACCACCTGGGGCAGATTTGCGATCGACAGAAACACTACTCCGAAGCCCAGGATAATTATCAGCAGGCGATCCTCTTGGCGGGGGAGCGCGAGCCGGCCCTTTTCAACGATCTGGGCTACAGCTTCTTCCTGCAAGGCAAATTGGACAAGGCCGAAAGTGCCATTCGCAAGGCCGTCGCTCTGCGGCCAACCGAGCCAATGTACCACAATAATCTAGGGCTGGTTTACGGACACCAGAACCGTTCCGAAGAGGCATGGAACGAGTTCCGCAAGGCGGGCGGAGACGCCGACGCCTGCTTCAACCTCGCCTTCGTCAAGTCTTCCCTCAATGACTTCGAGGGTGCCAAGGCCTGTTTCCGTCGGGCACTGGCCATCGATCCGACACACGATGGGGCACGCCGGGCGTTGCGTGCCTTTGAACTGGCCGAAACCGATCCCGACAGTTTGGCCCAACTGGAAACCTCCAGCGGCGATGGTATCCGATGGGTGCCTTACGTGGAGAACGGCCAGGGTCAAGAACCATCCGCAGCCGCAACGACAACTCCCGCCCCTTCTCCAAACCGCTCAATGTCAAGCCGAAATGCGCGGCTCAGCGCGACGGCTAAGTAGTCTCTGTTGTGCGGAAAAGAGTCTTTGAAATCCGCAGGATGAATGTACCCCGAAGGGGTTCCAGCTATTAGCCCCGGGTCGCGCAGCGAAACCCGGGGTACGATACGGATCCAGAAAAACCGACGACCCCGAAGGGGTCGCAGCCTGTTCTGGCCGGTCTCCGACCGAGCCACACCGCCGACCGGAGGTCTCCAATTTACCGGGAGACCTTCGGTCCGACGATTCGGCGGGGTCAGGAGACCCTCGCCGAACTCAAATTCCGTTCTACGAACATGCATTGCTAGCATGTTTTCGCCCCATAATTTTTTGTCAATTTCGGAATTTTTGCAGTGACCTCCCCCACTGAGGGAAGCTGACCCCATTGTTGGCTGTAAAAAACACCCAAAAACCGGCGAGCTTCCACAGAGCTTCCACAGAGCTTCCACAGAGCTTCCACAGATCGTCCACAGATCGTCCGTAGACAGGCTTGTAGAGATGTGCAATAATCTCAGCATGGAAAGAATTTAATTGCGAAGGCAGGGTGGGTTGCGGACCCGTTGCCGCGTACGTAATGTTGAGTGTTTTTTAAGTTTTACAGTATTCGCGCAAGATGTGATGGTTTTGATGGCTGGTGTTTGTCTCGGAGGTAAACTCGGCAGAAGACAGAATTAGGCAGAAGACTGATTGGCAAAGACAGAACTACGGATCGGTTGGCAAATTTAACGCAGCAGTGACGGACGTCGGTGCGAAGTTTGCCGGTCATTTATCCCTTGAGGAGAGTCGATAATGTCGAAGGATTGGGCGAGTAAGATGACGACAAATGGATTTGTGCGCGTTGCGGTGCTTGGCGGCCTCATGGCTTGGGGGGCGGTAGCGGTGGCGGCGTCTTCTGTGCCTGGAGCATTGCCGTACCCGTCAGGAGGCACAGCAACAACAGCATGGGGGCAGGCCGGGGTTCCTTGGGCTTCGAGTGGGGCTACAATTTGGAGCAATACGACGGCAGCAATCGGAGTTGATCCGTCGCTCCCGCAGAATTGGGGAGGGGCGGTCACGATGTCAATGACCAGCGGCCAGAGCTTCAGCTTCTCGGGGACTCCAACGGTGACGCCTACTTGGTCTGTGTCATCGGGCACTCTTCTTAGTCCAGAGGGCACCTCTAGGCGGGATTATGCGATAAACGCTACCAGTGGGAGCCTCGGCACGTACTACCCGAACGGCAATGACCGAAATAATCCAGGTTATAGCATTCAGCCGTCCGGGCCTCAGCCGGCGACCGGGACTCAGCCGGCGACCGGGCTTTATAATCAAAATCTCAACAGCTTTTATGTTGCAAGCAAGGTTCTCGGTAATTACGGTGCTTTGGCTACGAGTGCGACGACTGATCCGTACGACCACAACGGTAATCTTAACATCTACCTCCCGTCCTCAGGCTCAGGTACCCTCTATAGCCCCGGCACCGACGCAGCGATTATTGCCGGTACCTTTTTTCCTGCCTCCGGTTCCACCGGGATCACGCTCCAATGGCGTACACGTAGCCCGAACGAAATGAAGAGAGGTTCCGGTACTTCTGATCAGATCACTGGTGGTGCCGCCTATTTGGCAAGTGATGTGCTGAAAATGTCGGGTCAAGCGACTGGTATCGATTATGTCTTGCAGATGAGCTACTCCAACGAAATCGAGACCCCGGGAGATCAGATTGCGGATATTGCAAAAAATGAACTCTACCTGGGAGTGCTTACTAACCTTAACGGAAACACATTATGGACCAATGCGGTCGCCCGCAATGTAGCACATTCTGTCTCTACCTCCACTTATGATAGCTACACCGGGGATACATTTTGGCACTATACGACTCAACCTGCCGTGGGAGAATATGCGGGTCCTTATATAGGTCCGGCGGGGACCGGCCACCGCGACCCTCTTAAGCCTTTCAAGGGATCCTTCCAGTCTTTTCTTAATTCGAGTTATGATGGCAACCCACAACATTACTACTACGAGAAAAGCCTTGATGAATTGCGTGGCAGTTGGGGTGTCGACACCACCACCAATACGGCCTGGGCCGTCTTGAATTACGGTAGCGGCATTTTTGCCGTGGTTCCCGAACCGGGTACCCTCGGCTTGCTCGCCGGCGGCATGGTCTGCTTGGCAGTCGGGGCTTTTTGGAAGCGAAAGGCTGCAAAGAACGCAAAAGTCACCGTTCCCGAAAATTCCAGGAAGCCCATGAGGATGGCGGCATAAGAGATGTAGCCGATTTGAATACTCGCCTGTTCTGAAATCGCCCGTGGGCGGCAGTCTTTCTGCCGCCCACTTTTTTTGTAACAGGAATCTTTATCTTCCCCCATTCCGCAGTTCCTTACCTTCTTCCCCGTGCTTCTGTCCCTCCTTTTTCTGTCGAAAGATTGGCGATTTGAAGGCAGAATACCCGGGAGGGCGTTGCAATCGGCAAAGCCGGCATGGTTTTAGAAAA
>Ga0194057_10000496_pt1 | contig 20322 bp, 32 predicted proteins | sample SepL4415m_MetaG_FD_155474 | JGI IMG/M metagenome (GOLD analysis project Ga0194057, IMG submission 155474) | Anoxic zone freshwater microbial communities from boreal shield lake in IISD Experimental Lakes Area, Ontario, Canada - Sep2016-L442-15m | ecosystem: Environmental > Aquatic > Freshwater... | reverse complement strand
GCTCAACGCAACTGGAGGGGACCATGGCCAGGAAGTGCCCGTTCTGCGCGCGCATCGGTGAGGACGCCGCGCGGTCCCGCCGTGGCGGCGGCGGCGGCGGCGGCGGCGGCGATCTTCTTCATCATGGAGGGTGGACCAACGAACACGGGCAGGTCACGATAACGTGGCGGTACACGGACTCGACGAGGAGGAGCACATGACTGCCGTGAAGCGTGCCTGGACAAGGCCGGCGACGGTCGCCGCGATCGCCGTGATCGGGGCGCTGCTGGCGCTGTCGGTGTCGATGGCGGGCTGCGGGTCGTCTGGCGACTCCGCGACGCCCGTCCCGGACCAGACGAAGCTGCTCGCCGAGGGCCGGGCCATCGCCGCGCTCGAAGCGGCAGTCAAGAAGGACGCCGCCGCCTACGAGAAGACGGTCGCCGCCATCAAGAAGAAGGCGGCCAGGAACAAGCTCGCCGTGGCCGCCTGGGACAAGGAGTGGAAGAAGCTCCAGGCCGACTACCAGGACGAGAAGGCGGCGGTGCAGAGCTACAACGCGTCGCAGCCCTCGACGTCGAGCGAGACCACGACTCGGACCGTGAAGATCTGGGATCCTTTCAGCCAGTCCTACATCTCCCACACGGAGACGTACACCATCCCCGGCCACTCCGCGCAGTTGAAGTCGCTGCCGGCATACCCCAGCAAGCCGGCCAAGCTGAAGGTGCTGCTGAAGAAGGAGCGCCGCCGCCTGGCCGAGCTCGCGGGCGCGCTCGACAAGCTCGCGGCGCAGACCGCGCAGACCCAGGCGGGACCGCCGCTGGCGGCCGCCGCCGTCGCCCTGAAGGACGCGGTGACGCTCCTGCGGCAGAGGGTCGAGGATGCGCGGAGCGCCCTGCAGGACGCCGTCAAGTCAAAGGGCTCCAAAGGCGAGGTCATCGACCAGAAGCAGATCGCGGACATCACCGTGGACGGCGTCGCCGAAGCCGTGCAGGCCGTGCGCGCCGCGCTTCTCGAGGTCATGCAGAGCGAGGGCCTGGAGCCGAGCGCGTTGTGACCGCGCCGTCCTCGCGCCCTGCCGGCTCGAGCGCTTAGGGCCTATCCCGCCAGGTCTGCACGCACGGATGCGCCCGTGGACACGTCGCGGATGCGGCCCCTCCCCGGATCCCCACGTAGCTGGGCTACGAGGGAACCGTCTCGTGACCGCCCCGCTCGGTCCACGAACGCCCCGCACGCACATCCCTGGCGGGATAGGCCCTTAGACCAGCTCGATGTAGGCCTGCTCGCTGCCGTCGCCGGGGCGCGGCCCGAGCTTGACGATGCGCGTGTAGCCGCCCTTGCGGTCGGCGTATCGCGGCGCCACGTCGTTGAACAGCTTGTACACGATCTTCTTGTTGCGCAGCAGGGAGATGGCCTGCCGGCGGGCGTGCAGATCGCCGCGTTTGCCGAGCGTGATGGCTTCTTCGACCAGCGGGCGCATCTCTTTGGCGCGCGCCACGCCGGTCTTGATCTTCTCGTGCTCGAGCAGCTGGCAGGCGAGACCCGTGAGCAGCGCCTTACGCTGGTCGGGCGCCATATTGAACTTGCGGCCTGACTTTTGATGGCGCATGTTACTCGTCACCCCGCAGAGAGAGCCCGCGCTCCAAGAGCTTCTCCTGGACCTCGTCGATGCTCTTCTTGCCGAAATTCGGCACGTTGAGCAACTCGGCCTCGGTCTTGGAGACGAGGTCGCCGACGGTCTGGATGCCCTCGCGCTTGAGGCAGTTGTACGAACGTACGCCGAGCTCGAGATCTTCGATGAGCACGTCGTCCATGCCGCCGCCCACCGGCGCCGCCGAGAGACCCTCGATGGGGTACTCCTCGGTGGCGCGCGTGCGGTCGGGGTCGGTGAAGATCGACATCCGGTCGACGAGGATCTCGGCGGCCTGGCGCAGCGCCTCTTCGGGGAGGAGCGCGCCGTTGGTGGTGATGTCGAGGATGAGCTTGTCGTAGTCGGTGCGCTGGCCCACGCGCGCGCTCTCGACGTGATACGAGACGCGCTTGATGGGGCTGAAGATGGAGTCGATGGGGACCACGCCGATGACCATCTCGGGGGTCTTGTTGCCCTCGGCGGGGACGTAGCCGGTGCCGCGGCGGATGGTGAGCATCATCTCGATGGCCCCGCCGTCGGACAGCGTGGCGATGTGGTGGTCGGGATTGAGGATCTCGAGCTCGGCCGGAATATCGATGTCGGCGGCCACGACCTTGCCGGGCTTGTCTTTGTAGAGCCGCACCTGGAGCTCGTCAAGCTCGCCGTGCAGGCGGCAGACGAGCTCCTTGAGGTTGAGGATGACGTCGGTGACGTCTTCTTTGACGCCCTTGATGGTGGTGAACTCGTGGGCGACACCTTCGATCTTCACCGAGCTCACGGCAGCACCCTCGAGAGACGAGAGCAGCACACGGCGCAGAGCGTTGCCGAATGTATGCCCGAACCCGCGGTCGAGGGGTTCTACCTCGAAGCGCGCCCGGTTGCCGGCGAGCTGCTCGCGCGTGATGTTGGGCATCTGAAACTGAAGCAACTGGCCTCCTGTAGGGTCTTCGCCGCGGGTCAGCTGCAGCGGTTACTTAGAGTAGAGCTCGACGATGAGCTGCTCCTGCACGGGCGTGTCGATCTCGTCGCGCGTCGGGGCGCGCAAAATCTTGCCCGTGAGGTTGTCGTGGTCGACCAGCAACCATGGAGCCACCGACGAGGTGAGGTCGGTGGCGGCGCGCACGGTGTCGACGGCCTTGCTGTTGGCGCGCACCGACACGATGTCGTCGGGGCGCACCTGATACGACGGGATGTCGACCTTCTTGCCGTTGACCATGAAGTGCGCGTGACGCACAAGCTGGCGCGCCTGGCGACGCGAAGCGCCGAAGCCGAGGCGGTACACGACGTTGTCGAGCCTCATCTCGAGGAGGACGAGAAGGTTCTCGCCGGTGATGCCCTGTTTGCGGCTCGCCACCTCGTAGTAGCGATGGAACTGCTTCTCGAGCACCTGGTAGTAGCGGCGCGCCTTCTGCTTCTCGCGAAGCTGAAGAAGGTACTCGCTCTGCTTGATGCGGCCGCGGCCGTGCTCCCCCGGAGGGTACGCGCGACGCTCGACCGCGCACTTGTCGGTGAGGCACCGCTCGCCCTTGAGGAAGAGCTTCTCAGCCTCGCGGCGACACTGCTTGCACTGTGCTGATGTATCTCTCGCCACGTAGACCTTCCTAGACCCGGCGACGCTTGCGCGGACGGCACCCGTTGTGCGGCATCGGCGTTACGTCTTTGACACTGATGATCTCCAGACCGGCGGCCTGCAGCGAGCGGACCGCGGTCTCGCGGCCCGAGCCCGGCCCGCGCACGAAGACCTCGACCTTCTGAAGGCCGTGCTCCATGCCTTTCTTGGCACAGGACTCGGCCGTGACCTGGGCGGCGAAGGGCGTACTCTTGCGCGAGCCCTTGAAACCGACCGACCCGGCGCTCTCCCAGGCGATGACGTTGCCTTCTTTGTCGGTGAGCGTCACCTGCGTGTTGTTGAACGACGTCTTGATGTGCGCCTGGCCGATGGCGATGTTCTTGCGGACCCTGCGGCGCTGACGCCCTTTGGCTCTCTGAGGCTTAGCCACTCTGCTCTACTCCTCCGGCTGCTCTCGCGGTCACTTCTTGCGCTTACCGCTGATCGTCCTCTTGGGACCCTTGCGCCCGCGGGCGTTGGTACGGGTGCGCTGCCCGTTCACCGGCATGCCACGACGGTGGCGGATGCCCTTGTAGCAGCCGATGTCCATGAGTCGCTTGATGTTCTGCGAGCGCTCGCGCCGCAGATCGCCCTCGACCGTGACTTCACGGTCGATGGCCTCGCGCAGGCGCACGATCTCTTCTTCGGTCAGGTCGCGGACCTTGGTGTCGGGGTTGATGCCCACGATGCCCAGGACCTTGTTGGACGTGGAACGACCGATGCCGTAGATGTACGTGAGCCCGATCTCGACCCGCTTCTGGGGCGGGATGTTGACGCCTGCGATACGTGCCATGCGGACTTACCCCTGCCTCTGACGATGCCGCGGGTTGGCGCAGATCACCTGGACCGTGCCGTGACGGCGGATGACCTTGCACTTCTCGCACATCGGCTTGACTGATGCTCTTACCTTCATCGGTGATCCTCGCTCGGGGCGCGCGGCGGGCCTGCGGCCCCCGCGCACCGCCTCCGGGCGACCTGGAGCGGCCGCTACTTGAACCGGTACGTGATGCGGCCTCTGCTGAGGTCGTAGGGCGAGAGCTCCACCTTGACCCTGTCGCCGGGCAGGATGCGGATGTAGTTCATGCGCATCTTGCCGGAGATATGGGCGAGCACTTCGTGGTTGTTGTCGAGGTGCACCCGGAACATGGTGTTGGGCAACGCCTCGACAACTTCGCCTTCGATCTCGATGGCTTCTTCTTTGTTCGCCATACTCCCTACTCGTCGACAGACAGCGGCCTGACATACTACCACAGACGGCCGGCCTCACAAAACAAGCCGTGCGCGGCGGCGCGGCGGCCGTCGGGCCGCGCCTTCCGCGCCGCGCTACCCCTGCGCGCCGCGCCTCTCCGAGCGCCGGCGCGTGAGCACCCGCGGCGCCTTTTTGCCCACGGCCACCGTGTGTTCGAAGTGCGCCGACAGCGAACCATCGACGGTGGAGATGCTCCAGCCGTCATCGGCGACAAACACTTCGTGACCGCCGGCGTTGACCATCGGCTCGATGGCGAACACCATGCCTTCTTCGAGGCGCGGCCCGCGGCCCGCATCCCCGTAGTTGGGGATCTGCGGATCCTCGTGCATCTCCCTGCCGACGCCATGCCCGACGAGTGACCGCACCACGCTGAACCCGGCGGCCTCGACGACTTCCTGCACGGCGTGCGACACGTCGCCCAGGCGCCGACCCTCACGACACTCCGCCAGGGCGGCCTCGAGCGACTCCGCCGTCACATCGAGGAGGCGCTGAGCCTCGGCCTCGACAGCGCCCATGGGCAGCGTGATGGCCGAGTCGGCCACGTAGCCGCCCAGCGTCACGCCGACGTCGATGCTCAGCACGTCGCCCTCGGCGACCCGAAACGCTCCCGGGATGCCGTGCACCACCATGTCGTTCGGCGACGCGCAGATCGACGCCGGGAACCCGCGGTAGCCGAGAAACGTCGGCACGCCTCCGCGCCCCCTGATCAGATCCTCCGCCAGGCGATCAAGCGCGGCGGTCGTCACGCCTGGGCGCGCCTCCGCGGCCAGCATGTCGAGGCAGTCCGCGAGGATGCTGCCCGCGGCGTCGATCTTCGCGACCTCGGCTGCCGACTTACGGACGATCACGCCGTGTCAGTCGCCCTCGAGGAGCTGCCCGACATGCACGAACACCTCGTCCGGCATCTTGCCGCCGCCGTACACGGTCCTCAGCACGCCGTGGCCCTCGTAGTAGCCGACCAGCGGCTCGGTCTGCGCGCGGTACACCTCAAGGCGATTGCGCACCGTCGCCTCGTTGTCGTCGCCGCGCTGATAGAGCGCGGCGCCGCAGACATCACAGAGGTCCGCCTTCCGCGGCGGGTCGAACACGATGTGGTAGCCCTTGCCGCACCCCTGACACATACGCCTCCCGGCGAGGCGCTCCACGAGCTCGTCCTCGGGCACGTCGAGGAGGACGACGTGGGTCACGGCGCGGCCGCCGTCGGCCAGCATCGCGTCCAGGCGCTCCGCCTGCTCGATGGTGCGTGGGAAGCCGTCGAGCAGAAAGCCCTTCTGGGCGTCGGCCTGCGCGAGGCGCTCGCCAACGACGCCTATCACGATCTCGTCGGGGACCAGGGCGCCGGCCTCCATGACCTTCTGCGCCGCGAGACCCATCTCGGTGCCCGCGGCGACCGCCGCGCGCAGCATCTCGCCGGTGGAGATGTGCGGCAGCCCGTAGCCGGCGGCGATGCGCTCGGCCTGGGTGCCCTTGCCGGCGCCGGGGGCGCCGAGGAGGATCACGTTGCGCTGAGTCTCGGTCATCGTCTCATCCTTACTTGAGGAAGCCCTCGTAGTGGCGCATCAGCAGTTGAGCCTCCATCTGCCGCATGGTGTCGAGCGCGACGCCGACCACGATCAGCAACGAGACGCCGCCGAAGTAGAAGGGCACGTTGAGCGTGCGCGACATGAGCCACGGCAGCACGGCCAGGGCGGCCAGGAACAGGGCGCCCGGGAGCGTGAGCCTCGTGAGGATGCGGTCGAGATACTCGGCCGTGGGCCGCCCCGGCCGCACGCCCGGCACAAAGCCGCCGTACTTCTTGAGGTTGTCGGCCTGGTCGATGGGGTTGAACGTCACGGCCGTATAGAAGTACGTGAAGATGACGATCAGCACGGCCTCCAGGATGATGAAGAGGAAGGTGTTCGGCCCCAATACACGGTTGAACCAGCCGGCGATGCCCCCGCTCCCCAGGAACTGCGTGAAGGTGGGGAGGATCATCATCACCGACGAGGCGAAGATGACCGGGATGACGCCCGCCATGTTGACCTTGAGCGGGATGAACGTGCTGGTGCCGCCCATCATGCGGCGCCCGACCACGCGTTTCGCGTACTGCACGGGCACGCGACGCTCACCGGTGGTGATCCAGATGACCCCCACGACGACGGCCAGAGCGATGATCACGAACAGAATGATGGTGATCAGGTTCATGGTGACCAGCTTGACGGCGCCGGACGGGATCCGCGAGACGATGCTGATGAAGATGATGATCGACATGCCGTTGCCGATGCCGCGCGCCGTGATGAGCTCGCCGAGCCACATCACGAACACCGCGCCGGCGACGAGGGCGGAGACGATGAGGGCGCCGCGCCAGATGTCGAGGTTGGGCAGGGCGTTCTGGCTGCGGAACAGCGCCAGGTAGCCCACCGCCTGCACGAACGACAGGCCCACGGTGAGCCAGCGCGTGTACTTGGTGATCTGTTTCTGGCCCTGCTCGCCTTCTTTGGCGAGCTCCTCGAGCTTGGGGATGACCACCGTGAGCAACTGCATGATGATCGACGCCGTGATGTACGGCATGATGCCGAGGGCGAACAGGGCGACGCGCGCCAGCGCTCCGCCCGAGAAGAGGTCGAGGAAGCCGAGGACGCCCGCCCCGCCCTCGTCGAAGAACTTCTGCAGGGCGTCGAGGTCGATGCCCGGCGTGGGCACGTGCGCGCCGAAGCGATAGATCGCGATCATCGCCGCGGTGAAAAGGAGCTTCGTGCGCAGGTCCGGGAGCTTCCAGGCGTTGACGAGTGACTGCCAGAGCTTGTTGTTCACAGCCGCGATCCCCCCGCGCCGGTCAGAGGAGCTCGGCTTTGCCGCCGGCCGCCTCGATCTTGTCCACGGCGCTGCGCGAGTACATCGCCATGCGCACGTTGAGGGCCTTGTCGAGGTCGCCGCCGCCGAGGATCTTGATGGGCGTGCGCGTGTTCTTCACGATGCCCTTGGCCACCAGAGCCTCGGGCGTAACCTCGTCGCCGGCCGCGAACGCCTGCGCCAGGCGGCCGACGTTGACCGGCACGGCGTAGGTGCGAAACGGGCCGATCGGCATGCTCTTCTTCATGTGCGCGCCGCGCAGCTTGCCGAGCCGCATGTAGAGCGGCGTCTGCCCGCCCTCGTAGCCCGGGCGCACACCGCCGCCGGAGCGCGAGTTGTAACCCTTGTGCCCCTTGCCGGAGGTCTTGCCCTGGCCGCTGCCCTTGCCGCGGCCGAGACGCTTGGTGTTCTTCGTGGAGCCCGGGTTGGGGCGCAGATCGTGGAGTCCTAGTTCAGCCATGTCACGACTTCTTCGTTGCCGGGCGTACCTCGACGAGATACGCGACCTTGTTCACCATGCCGCGGATGACGGGGTTGTCCTCGTGCACCACGGTGTGACGGATACGCTTGAGCCCGAGCGCGCGCAGCGTGCCTCGGTGGCTGGGCAGCCGGCCGATCGCGCTCTTGATCTGCGTGATCTCCAGATACGTCGTCATGCTTCCTTGGCCTCCACTGGCGCGCCCACGGCGACGGCCTCGTCGACGGCCGCCTCGCGCTGGTCGAGGCCGAGGAGCTTGCTCACCGAGATGCCGCGCAGACGCGCCTGACCCTCGGGCGTCTTGAGAGACTGCAGGCCCGCCACGGTGGCGCGCACCAGGTTGATGGGGTTGGTGGTCCCCAGCGATTTGGTGAGGATGTCGCGCACGCCGGCCAGCTCGAGCACGGCACGGACGCCCCCGGCGGCGATGACGCCGGTACCGGGGGAGGCCGGCTTGAGCAGCACGCGCGCGGCGCCGAAGCGGCCGATGACCTGATGGGTCGTGGTGGCGCCGTTGTAGCGCGGCACCGTGAACAGGTTCTTCTTCGCGTCCTCGATGGCCTTCTGGATCGCCAGCGGCACCTCGCGCGCCTTGCCGTAGCCGGCGCCCACGTGGCCGTTTTCGTCACCGACGACGACCAGGGCCGTGAAGGAGAACCGCCGGCCGCCCTTGACGACCTTGGCGACGCGGTTGATATCGACAACGCGCTCTTTGAGCTCGTTGCCTTCGCTGAATGATCCTCTAGCCACGGGGTCCTTTACTCCTTGTCAGTGTCAGAAAACCAGGCCGCCCTCGCGGGCGCCCTCGGCGAGAGCTTTCACTCGGCCGTGATACAGATAGCCGGACCGGTCGAAGACGACCCGTTCGATGCCTTTGTCCTTGGCCCGCTGGGCGAGCAGCTCGCCGACCTTCCGGGCGACCTCGGACTTCTTGAGACCGGCGCCCTCGATCTCGACGGACCGGGCGGCCACCAGAGTGGCCGCCGCCGCGTCGTCGACAAGCTGGGCGTAGATCGCCTTGTTGGAGCGAAACACCGAGACGCGCGGGCGCGCGGGGGCGCCTTCGAGGCGCCCCCGGATGCGGCGCTTGCGCCTGGCGCGGGCTTCTCTGATGCTGAGTGAGCTCATCTTCTTGACGTTCCTCTTCTCTCAGGCAGCCTAGGCGCGCTTGCCGACCTTGCGCTGCACGTACTCGCCGGCGTAGCGGATGCCCTTGCCTTTGTACGGCTCGGGCGGCCGGATGGAGCGGACCTTGGCGGCCACCTCGCCCACGACCTGCTTGTCGATGCCTCTGACCACGACCACGGTAGCCTGCGGCGTCTCGAACGCCACGTGCTCCGGCGGCTCGAGGAGCACCGGGTGGCTGTACCCGACCAGCAGCTCAAGGGCGTCGCCCTTGAGGCTGGCGCGGTAGCCGACGCCGACGATCTCGAGGCGCTTCTCGAAGCCGTCGGTGACGCCGATCACCATGTTGGCGATGAGCGTCCGCGTAAGACCGTGCAGCGAACGATGCTGGCCGCTGTCGGTGGGCCGCTTGACCTCGATGACGCCGTCGCCGACCTCGACGAGCATCTCGCGGGGCACCCGCTGGGTGAGCTCACCCTTGGGCCCCTTCACTGTCACGACGGCGTTGTCGTAGACGAACTCGACGCCGGCGGGCAGCGGGATGGGAGCTTTACCGATCCTCGACATGTGCCGTCCTCACCAGATGAAGCAGATCACTTCGCCACCCAGGCCGAGCTTGCGCGCTTCGGCGCTGGTCACAAGCCCGCGTGACGTTGAGATGATCGCTGTGCCGAGCCCTCCGAGCACCTTGGGCAACGACTCCTTCCTGGCGTACACACGACGCCCGGGCTTGGAGACGCGCTTGATGCCGGAGATGACCCGTTCTCTATTCTTGGCGTATTTGAGCTCGACGTGGAGAACCTCGCCGTGCTCGCCCTGCTTGACCTCGTAGCCGACGACGTAGCCCTGATCGGTCATGAGGCGCGCGATCTCGACCTTCATCCGCGACGAAGGGATCTCGACAATGGTGTGCCGAGCCGTGCTGCCGTTGCGGATGCGGGTGAGCATATCGGCGATGGGGTCTGTCATTGACATGGTCCTCGCCTCCTCACCAGCTCGACTTGGTCAGACCGGGGATGACGCCCTGGTGCGCGACCTCGCGCAGGCAGATGCGGCAGATCCCGAACTTGCGGTAGTACGCACGCGGGCGGCCGCATCTGGCGCAACGGTTGTACTCGCGCGTCTTGTAGCGTTGCTTGCGCCCGGCTTTCACCACGAGGGATGTCTTAGCCATGCTTCAAATGCTCCTGGTTCGACCGGAACGGCATGCCCAGCTTGGCCAGCAGAGCACGCCCCTCCTCGTCCGTCTTGGCGGTCGTCGTGATGACCACGTTGAGACCGCGGAACTGCTCGACCGAGTCGTAGTCGATCTCGGGGAAGATCGTCTGCTCGCGCACGCCCATGGCGAAGTTGCCGCGCCCGTCGAACTGCTTCGGCGAGATGCCGCGAAAGTCGCGGATACGCGGCAGGGCGATGGAGACGAGTCGGTCGATCATCTCGTACATGCGCTCGCCGCGCAGCGTGACCCGGCAGCCGATGGACATGCCCTCGCGCAGCTTGAAACTGGCGATGGACTTGCGTGCCTTGGTGATCGCCGGGCGCTGGCCGCTGATGAGCGCCAGATCCTCGACGGCGGCGTCGAGCAGCTTGGCGTTGGTCTTGGCCTCGCCGACGCCCATGTTGAGGGTCACCTTGGTGACGCGCGGCACTTCCATCACGTTGCGGTAGCCGAGCTCCTCTTTGAGCTGCGGGACGATCTCTTTGAAGTACTTTTCCTTGAGTCTGGCCATCGTCACTTACGCCTTGTCGATGTCTTTGCCGCAGTTCTCGCGGCGGCACTTACGCACCTTGCCCCCGTCGTCGAGCAGCCGGTAGCCCACACGGGTCGGCTGACCGCAGGCCGGGCAGACGAGCATCACGTTCGACGCGTCGATGGGCGCCTCGCGCTCGATCACGCCACCCTGCGGGTTCTTCTTCGGGTTCGGCTTGGTGTGCTTCTTCATGATGTTGAGGCGCTCGAGCACGACACGGCGATGCTCGGTGTCGATGCGCAACACCTTGGCGCTCTTGCCGGCTTCCTTGCCGCTGACGACCTTGACCTGGTCGCCCTTCCTGATCTTCATCTTGATCTTGCTCATCACAACACCTCGGGGGCGAGCGAGACGATCTTCATGAAGTTCTTCTCGCGCAGCTCGCGGGCCACGGGGCCGAAGATGCGGGTCCCGCGCGGGTTGTTCTGGTTGTCGATCAGCACGGCGGCGTTTTCGTCGAAGGCGATGTACGTGCCGTCTTTGCGACCGAGCTCCTTCCTGGTGCGCACCACCACGGCGCGAACCACCTCGCCCTTCTTGACGCCGCCGCCTGGCGTGGCGACCTTGACGGTGCCGACGATGATGTCGCCGACCGTCGCATAGCGCCGCCGGGAGCCTCCGCGGATCCGGATGCAGAGAATCTCGCGGGCGCCCGTGTTGTCGGCGACTCGTAGTCTGGACTCAACCTGGATCATGTGCTTCCTCTGCCGGCTCTCTTACTTGGCCTTCTTGAGGATCTCAAGAAGGCGCCACCGCTTGCTCGCGCTCAACGGGCGCGTCTCGACGACGCGCACGAGATCGCCGATGCCGGCCACGTTCTGTTCGTCGTGCGCGTGCAGCTTGCTCGAACGGCGCACCACCTTGCCGTACCGCTCGTGCTTCTGGACCACGTCGATACGCACGACGATCGTCTTGTCCATGGCGTCGCTGACCACGATGCCGCGGCGCTCTTTGCGCCCCGGCACCTTCTCGGGGGCCAGACGCTCGGCCTTGGCCTTGATCTTGGCTGCCGAGACTCTCCTGGCCGGCTTGACGGCCACGATCTCGGCGACCTTCCTGGCGGCGGGCTTCTTGACCGCCGCCTTCTTGGCCGCCGCCTTCTTCGCGGCCGGCTTACGCGCCGCCGACTGCTTGGCTGCGGGCTTGCCGCTGTCTGTCTTCTTCGTCGTCGCCATCAGGCTTCACCACCGGCTGCCTTGCGAACCCGCTCGCGTTCCGACTGCATGGTGAGCAGACGGGCGATCTCGCGGCGCGTCGCGTTCAATTTGTGCGGGTTGTCGAGCTGCCCCGTAGCGTGCTGGAAACGCAGGTTGAAGAGCTCCTTGCGCGTGTCCTTGAGACGCACGATCAGCTCGTCGTCGGAGAGCTCGCGGAGCTTGCTAGCCTTCAAAGAGACTCCCCTCCCTGGTCACGAACTTGCACTTGATGGGCAGCTTGTGGGCGGCCAGACGCATGGCCTCGCGAGCCACAGGCTCGCTCACGCCGGCGAGCTCGAACATGACCTTGCCGGGCTTGACCACGGCCACCCATGACTCGGGCGAACCCTTGCCGCCGCCCATGCGGGTCTCCGCGGCCTTTCTCGTGACCGGCTTGTGCGGAAACACGTTGATCCACACCTTGCCGCCACGCTTCATGTGGCGGGTCATCGCGATACGGGCCGCCTCGATCTGGCGATTGTTGACCCAGCCGCACTCCAGCGCCTTCAGGCCGAACTGGCCGAAATCGACGCTGGTGCCGCCTTTCGCGGCGCCGGCCATGCGGCCGCGCTGTTGCTTTCTGTGCTTTACTCTCTTCGGCAGGAGCATCGTCTACGTCCTCTCTACCGTCAGCTGCTCTGCTCGGTGGTCGGCGCGGCCGGCTTGGGCTCGGCCGGAGCCTTGGCCTTGTCGGCGGGCGCCGGCGGCGCCTTGCGATCGGGCGCCTTGCGGCCCATCGGCACGCTGGGCCCGCTGGGCGCCGGGCGACCTTGCTGACGGCCGCCGGGACCGCCGGGACCGCCCGCACGACCGCCGGGACCACCCGAACGACCGCCGGGACCACCCGCACGACCACCGGGACCACCGGAACGACCGCCGGGACCGCCGGGACCGCCCGAACGACCACCAGGACCGCCGGGGCCGCCGGAACGACCGCCGGGACCACCGGGACCGCCGGGCCGGCCACCGCCGTCGCGGCGCGGACCGCGACCACGGTCGTCGCGGCGCTGTTCGTCGCGCTCCTGGCGCGCCTTGGCCTCGTCCATCGGGTAGCCCTCGGGCAGGATCTCGCCCTTGTTGATCCAGACTTTCACGCCGATGCGGCCAAAGGTGGTGCGCGCCTCGCGAAAACCGTAGTCGATGTCGGCGCGCAAGGTGTGCAGCGGCACGCGGCCCTCGCTGTAGTGCTCGTTGCGCGCCATCTCGGCGCCGCCCAGACGGCCGCCGCAGCGCACGCGCATGCCGGCGGCGCCCGAGCGCATGGCGCTCGTCAGGGCGCGCTTCATGGCGCGACGGAAGCTGACGCGGTTCTCGAGCTGCTCGGCGATGGACTGGGCGACCAGCACGGCGTCGAGCTCGGGGCGCTTGACCTCGACGATGTTGACCTGCACGTTCTTGCTGGTCAGCGCGTGGATCTCCTTGCGCAGCGCATCGACCTCCGAGCCGCTCTTGCCGATCACGATGCCCGGCCGCGCGGTGTGGATGTCGATGGTCACGTTGTTCTGATCCTTGCGGATGATGATCCGCGACAGTCCGGCGTGGGCGAGCTTACGCAGGATGTGAGCGCGGATACGCTCGTCCTCAAGCAGGAACTTGCTGAACTCTTTCTCCGTATACCAGTGAGACTTCCAGTCGTGGATGACGCCGACGCGGAAGCCGCCCGGATGTACCTTCTGGCCCACTAGGAACGGACCTCCCTCTGCTCCACGGCGATGGTGATGTGGCTGCTGCGCTTATGGATGCGGTTCACGCGGCCCATGGCCCGGAACTTCCACCGTTTGAGGGTCGGACCCTCATCGACACGAGCCTCTTTGACGTACAGATCGTCGGCCGAGAGCGCGTTGTTGTTCTCGGCGTTGGCGACGGCGGAGTTCAAGACCCTGGCCACCACCCGCGCGGCGTTGCGATTGGCGAAGAACAGCGTGCTGCGCGCCTCGGCCACGGACTTGCCGCGGATGAGGTCGACGACCTCGCGCGCCTTGCGTGGCGCGACACGGATGTACTTCGCTTGTGCCCTTACTGCCATGACCCCGTTACCTTCTCGCCGAGCGGTCGCCCTTGATGTGACCGCGGAACGTGCGGGTGAGCGCGAACTCGCCCAGCTTGTGACCGACCATCGACTCGCTGATGAAGATGGGCACGTGCTTGCGCCCGTCGTGCACGGCGATGGTGTGACCGACCATGTCGGGGAACACCGTCGAGGCCCGCGACCACGTCTTGATCATCTTCTTCTGGCCGGCGGCGTTCATGTCGACGATGCGCTTGAGAAGACGCTCGTCCACGAACGGACCTTTCTTTGCTGACCTGCTCAAAAGGTGCCTCCTGCCCTACCCACGCTTGCCGCGTTTGCGGCCGCGGATGATGAACTTGTCTGACTGCTTGTGCTTGGCGCGCGTGCGGTAGCCCAGCGTGGGCACGCCCCACGGCGTGACCGGGTGACGGCCGGCGGTGGTCTTGCCCTCGCCGCCGCCGTGCGGGTGGTCGACCGGGTTCATGGCCGTACCGCGCACCGTCGGGCGCACGCCGCGCCAGCGGGTGCGGCCGGCCTTGCCGCCGGAGATGTTGGAGTGATCGGAGTTACCGATCTCGCCGACTGTGGCGCGACAGGCGAGGCGGATGCGGCGCAGCTCGCCGGAGGGCAGACGCACGACGCCGTAGCCCTTTTCCTTGGCCTGCAGCTGAGCGCTCGTGCCGGCGCTGCGTACCAGCTGCCCGCCGCGACCCGGCTGCAGCTCGATGTTGTGGATCGTGGTGCCCGACGGGATGTTCTCGAGCGGCAGCGCGTTGCCGGCCTTGATGTCGGCGGCGGCGCCGGACTCGACGGTGTCGCCCACCTTGAGGCCCTGCGGCGCGAGGATGTAACGCTTCTCGCCGTCGGCGTAGTGCAGAAGTGCGATACGCGCCGAGCGGTTAGGGTCGTACTCGATGTGCGCGACCCTGGCCGGCACGCCGTCCTTGTCGCGGCGGAAATCGATGACGCGGTAGCGCCGCTTGTGACCGCCGCCCTTGTGGCGCGTCGTGATGCGCCCGTAGCTGTTGCGGCCGCCGTTCTTCTTCAGCGGCGCCAGCAGCGCACGCTCCGGCTCGCTGCGCGTGATGTCCTCGAACGTGTCGACCGTCATGAAACGGCGGCCGGGCGAGGTCGGCTTGAATCTCTTGATGCCCATTACCTGCCCTCGAAGAATTCGATCTTGTCGCCGGGCGCAAGCTGCACGACTGCCTTCTTCCAGGCCGAGGTCCGCCCGCGCGAGACGCCGCGGCGCTTGGGCTTGGGGCGCATGTTGGCCGTCGAGACGGCGACCACCGTGACGTTGAAGAGCTGGGCGACCGCCTGGGCGATCATGGTCTTGTGCGCATCCAGGTGCACCTGGAAGGTGTACCGGTTGTGGTCGATCTGCGCGTAGCTCTTCTCGGAGATGATCGGCTTGATGATGATCTTTTCTGCTTCAACCATGACTACGCCTCATTCAGGGCCGCGAACGCCTTCTCGGTAAGGACCAGCGAGCGCGCGCGGAGCACCCGCTCGGTGGAGAGCGCGCCGACCTCGGACGCTTCCGCGTACCGCAGATTGCGCACTGACCTGGTGACGGTCGGCTCGTCGTGGGTGACGACGAGCACCGGCGCCGCGATGTCGAGATTCACGAGAAACTCGTCCATGGTGGCGGTGCTCGGCGCCTCGAACCTGAGGCCGGCGGCCACGAACACGTTGCCGTTCTCGGCGCGGTTGCTCAGCGCCATGGCCAGAGCCTGGCGCACGACCTTGCGATTGATCTTGAAGGCGAAGCTGCGCGGCCGGGGGCCGAAGGTGACGCCGCCGCCGGTGCGCAGCGGCGACTTGACGCTGCCGGCGCGGGCGCGGCCGGTGCCCTTTTGGCGATACAGCTTGGCGGTGGAGCCGGAAACCTCGCCGCGGGTCTTGGACGACGCTGTGCCGCGACGCCGCGCGGCCTGCTCGGCGCGCACGACAAGATGCAGCGTGTTGACGTCGGCCGGGACCGCGAACAGGCGCTTGCTGAGGTCGCGCGTCTCGATCTCGTTGCCGCCGGCGTCGACGACCGTGGCCATGCCGAGCTTGCCGTGACGCGGCTCAGGCGGCGCCTGCTTCTCGGGCTTGATCCTGGGAGGGCGCTCGACGCGCGCCTTCTCGACGGGCTGCGCGGCGACGGCCTTCCTGGCGACTGCCTTCCTGGGCGCCGGCTTCCTGGCGGCGGCCTTACTGGCGGCCGGCTTCCTGGCGGCGGCCTTCTTGGGCGCCGCTTTCGCGGCCGGCTTCTTGGCGGCCGGCTTGGCGGCGGCCTTCTTGATCTCGTCGGCGCTCACGACTACCTACCCTTGATGACGACGACGGAGTTCCTGGCGCCGGGCACGGAGCCCTTGATGAGCAGCAGGTTGTTCTCGACGTCGCGACGCACGATCTTGAGACCCTGCTGGGTGACGCGCTGCGCCCCCATGTGCCCACTCATGCGCATGCCCTTGAACACTCGCGCGGGGTACGCGCTGGCGCCGATGGAACCCGGCTGCCGGACGTTGTGCGAACCGTGGGTCTCGGGGCCGCGACTGAAGTTGTGCCGCTTGATGGTGCCCTGGAACCCCTTGCCCTTGCTGACGCCGGTCGCGGTGACGGACTGGCCGTCGGCGAAGGCCTCGACGGTGACGGTATCGCCGATCTTGAGATCGCCGGGACCATCGAACTCGACCAGATGGCGCATGCCGTGCTTGAGGCCGGCCTTCTTGAGGTGGCCCAGCTCGGGCTTGCTGATGTGCTTGTCCTTGCACTCCTCGAAGGCAAGCTGCACGGCCTCGTAGCCGTCGATGTCGAGGGTACGGACCTGCGTGACCGGGCAGGGGCCGGCCTGGACGACGGTGACGGCCACGACATTGCCGTCGTCGTCGAAGAGCTGGGTCATGCCCACTTTTTTGCCGATGATGCCAGTCATTCTCTCTACAGCTTGATCTCGATGTGGACACCGGCCGGAAGATCGAGCCTCATCAACTGGTCGACGGTCTTGGCCGTCGGCTGATGGATGTCGATGAGCCGCTTGTGCGTGCGGATCTCGAAGTGCTCGCGGGAGTCCTTGTCCTTGAACGGGCTCTTGATGACGCAGTAGACGTTTTTCTCTGTGGGGAGCGGCACGGGGCCAGAGATGGTCGCGCCGCTGCGCTGCGCTGTCTCGACGATGGACTGCGCGCTGCGCTCGATCAACTCGTGATCGTAGGACTTCAACCTTATGCGGATCTTCTGCTGAGCCACTCTCTCGCCTTCTCTGTCCTGTTCACGTGGCCGGGTGTGTCCGTCGCGCGAGCGCGACAAACACACCCGGCCCGATCTGTGCTGCGACCTATTCGATGATCTTGGTGATCGCCCCGGCGCCCACAGTGCGGCCGCCCTCGCGAATCGCGAAGCGCAGACCCTCGTCCATGGCGATCGGGGTGATGAGCTTGACTTCCATGACGGTGTTGTCGCCGGGCATGACCATCTCGACGCCCTCTTCGAGGGTGATGACGCCGGTGACGTCGGTGGTGCGGAAGTAGAACTGCGGGCGGTAGCCGTTGAAGAACGGTGTATGGCGGCCGCCTTCGTCCTTGGAGAGGACGTAGATCTGCGTCAGGAAGTGCGTGTGACCGGTGATGCTGCCAGGCTTGCAGCAGACCATGCCGCGCTGGATCTCCTCGCGCTTGGTGCCGCGCAGAAGGAGCCCGACGTTATCGCCGGCACGCCCCTCATCGAGCAGCTTGCGAAACATCTCGACGCCGGTGACGGTGGTCTTCAGCGGCTTGTCGCGCATGCCGACGATCTCGACCTCCTCACCGACCTTGACGATGCCACGCTCCACACGGCCGGTGGCGACAGTGCCGCGCCCGGTGATGGTGAAGACGTCCTCGACGGGCATGAGGAACGGCTTGTCGATGTCGCGCACGGGCTCGGGCAGATACTCATCGAGGGCGTTTGTGAGCTCGATGATGCTCTTGCACCACTCGCAGTCGTCCTTGCCGCAGCCGCACTCGAGAGCCTTGAGCGCGGAGCCCTTGATGACGGGGAGGTCGTCGCCGGGGAACTCGTACTCGCTGAGCAGCTCGCGCACCTCCATCTCGACGAGCTCGATGAGCTCGGGATCGTCGACAAGGTCGACCTTGTTCATGTAGACGATGATGTGCGGCACGTTGACCTGGTGCGCGAGGAGGATGTGCTCGCGGGTCTGCGGCATGGGGCCGTCGTCGGCGCCGACCACGAGGATGGCGGCGTCCATCTGGGCGGCGCCCGTGATCATGTTCTTGATGTAGTCGGCGTGGCCCGGGCAGTCGACGTGCGCGTAGTGGCGCTTCTCGGTCTCGTACTCGACGTGCGCCGTGGCGATGGTGATGCCGCGCTCGCGCTCTTCGGGCGCCTTGTCGATCATGTCGAAGGCGGTGAACTGGGTGGTACCGACACCGCGGGCGTGCAGCACGAGCGTGATCGCAGCGGTGAGGGTCGTCTTGCCATGGTCGACGTGACCGATGGTGCCGACGTTCATATGTGGCTTGCTGCGGTCAAACTTCTGCTTGGCCATGTCTGCTACTCCTTTTCCCGAAACCCGAAGGTTGAGGTCACACAAAAAGCGGTACGGCTGCTTGCCGTACCAAGGGTGGGCAGTATACACGAAGCCGACCGGCGGGGGCAAACGAGCCGCTGCTCACGACGATCACCCACCGCGCACCTTGGCGACGATCTCGCTGGCGATGGAGGCGGGCGCCTCGGCGTAGTGCTTGAACTGCATGGTGTAGGTGGCCCTGCCCTGGGTCGTGGAGCGCACGTCGGTGGCGTACCCGAACATCGTCGACAGCGGCACCGTGGCGGTGATCACCTGGGCGTTGCCGCGCGGCTCCATGCCGTCGATGTGGCCGCGCCGCGAACTGATGTCGCCCATGACGTCGCCCATGAACTCGGCCGGCGTGACGACCTCGACGGCCATCATCGGCTCGAGGAGCACGGGCTTGGCCTTCTGGGCGGCGTTCTTGAAGGCCAGCGAGCCGGCGATCTTGAAGGCCATGTCTGAGGAGTCGACCTCGTGGTAGCTCCCGTCGATGAGCGCCACCTTGATGTCGACCACCGGATAGCCCGCCAGCACGCCGCTGCTCATGGCCTCCTGGATGCCGGCGTCGACCGAGGGGATGTATTCGCGCGGCACAGTGCCGCCCTGGATACGGCTCTCAAACTCGTAGCCGCCACCCGGTTCGTTGGGCTGCATCTCGATGACCACGTGACCGTACTGGCCGCGCCCGCCGCTCTGGCGGACAAAGCGGCCCTCGACCTTCTCGACCTTGTTGCGGATCGTCTCACGGTAGGCCACCTGAGGCTTGCCCACATTGGCGTCGACGTGGAACTCCCGCACCAGCCGGTCGACGATGATCTCGAGGTGGAGCTCGCCCATGCCCGCGATGATCGTCTGCCCCGTCTCCTCGTCGGTGTGCACGCGAAAGGTGGGATCCTCTTCGGAGAGGCGCTGCAGGGAGTTGCCGAGCTTCTCCTCGTCGGCCTTGGTCTTGGGCTCGATGGCCACGAAGATCACCGGCTCGGGGAAGTCCATGGACTCGAGGATGATCGGCTTGCCGATCTCGCAGAGCGTCTCGCCGGTGGTCGTGTATTTGAGCCCCACGGCGGCCGCCAGCTCGCCGGCGTAGATCTCGTCGCGGTCCTCGCGGTGGTTGGCGTGCATCTGCAGGATGCGGCTGATGCGCTCGCGCTTGTCTTTGGTGGAGTTGAGCACGTACGAGCCGGCCTTCAGCGTGCCTGAGTAGACGCGAAAGTAGGTGAGCTTGCCGACATGCGGGTCGACGGCGACCTTGAAGGCCAGCGCCGAGAAGGGCGCGTCGTCGTCCGCCGGACGCGCCGCCGCATCGCCGTTGGGCTTGAGGCCCACGACCGGAGGCACATCGAGCGGCGATGGCAAAAAGTCGATGACGGCGTCCATGAGCGGCTGCACGCCCTTGTTCTTGAAGGCCGAGCCGCACAGCACCGGTGTGATGCTGATGTCGAGGGTCGCCTGGCGGATCACCTCGCGCAGGTGCGCGGGGGTGATCTCGCGACCCTCGAGATATGTCTCGAGCAGGTGGTCGTCGTGATCGGCGATGGACTCGACGAGCTTGAGGCGGTACTCGTCGGCCTGCGGCCGCAGCTCCTCGGGGATGGCGACGATCTCGAAGTCGGCGCCCAGCTCGTCCTGATAGACGAGGGCCTTCATCTCGATGAGATCGATGATGCCGCGGAACTCGGCCTCGCGGCCGATGGGGATCTGCAGCGCCACGGGGTTGGCCCCCAGGCGGTCGACCATCATCTCGAGGCCGCGAAAGAAGTCGGCGCCGATGCGGTCCATCTTATTGACGAAGGCGATGCGTGGGATGCCGTACTTGTCGGCCTGGCGCCACACCGTCTCCGACTGGGGCTCCACGCCGCCGACGGAGCAGAAGAGCGCGATGGCGCCATCGAGCACACGCAGGC
>Ga0194057_10000493_pt1 | contig 20367 bp, 22 predicted proteins | sample SepL4415m_MetaG_FD_155474 | JGI IMG/M metagenome (GOLD analysis project Ga0194057, IMG submission 155474) | Anoxic zone freshwater microbial communities from boreal shield lake in IISD Experimental Lakes Area, Ontario, Canada - Sep2016-L442-15m | ecosystem: Environmental > Aquatic > Freshwater... | reverse complement strand
ACCGCGAACGGGTGTTCATTGCCGCCAACTCCGACGCGAAGGCCTGACAGCACTCGCTCTCGAAAGCGAAGCGGCTGTACCGTGCAGGGCATGACCGAACAGGCAGCGCGTCCTCGCAAACAAGAGCAGGAGCCCGCTTCCGACGAAATTGTTGAGCTGGCCCCCGGCGTCTTGCGCAGCCAACTCCCCATCTCATTGCCTGGCCTCGGACACGTCAATTGCTATCTGCTCGAAGACGAGCGCGGCGTGGCTGTCGTAGATCCAGGCATGCCGAACAAAGACTCATACGTTGCGCTTGAGGCACGACTCAAAGCAGCGGGCTTCCCGCTGCGGGCCGTGCACACCGTTGTTGTCACCCATAGCCATCCCGATCACTTTGGTGGCGCCGGCTGGCTACGCGATCAATCCGGCGCCGACATCGTGACACATCGCAAGTTCCGCTTGATGTGGGACCCCACCGAGCCACCCGATGTCGATGTTGAAGACATGGCCGTCGACGAATCCGAGTTGCCGCCCGACGAACCCTTCGAGCACGTGCGCCGCTTCCCTTGGGAAACCACGCCATGGGGTGGTCCCGGTGCAGAGATCCCGCTCAAACGCCGCCTGTGGTTTCGCGCCGCGCGCGCCTTTCCACGCATGCGCAAAATGCCGATACCAACCGTGCGCCTCGACGAAGCCAACACCATTCGTCTCGCCCGCCGCGACTGGATCGCCGTGCACACGCCTGGCCATACCGACGATCACCTCTGTCTGTTCGACCCCATCGAGGGTTGCATGTTGTGCGGCGACCATGTGCTGCCAACCATCACGCCGCACATTGGCGGTATGGGCACCACCCGAGATCCGCTTGGCGCCTTCTTCCACTCGCTCGACAAGGTGGCCGCCTACGGTCCCCAGGTGAAGATCGCGTTGCCAGCCCACGGCAACCCATTTGCCGATCTCGCCGGCCGCGCCCAAGAGATCAAGCATCACCACGAAGGCCGCCTCGAGAAGTTGCGTACCACCTCGATCGAACTCGACCGACCAGCCAGCGTGATGGAGATGTCTACCCACCTGTTCTCGCCGCGGGCACAAGGCGCTATGGCCGATAGCGAAACCTTTGCTCACCTCGAGCACCTTCGTCTCGGCGGGCAGATGAAACGCCTCGAGACCAACGGCGTGTTCGAGTACGTAGTTACCGAATAGCGCGGGCAACGGCGGCCACGCTGCCGTCGGCGGTGGTGACCCACACATCGAAACCGGCGTCGGTGTCGGCCACCGAAACGTGAACCTCGGAACCAACATCGATGGCATCGTGATGGTCGAGCGTCACTGTAAACGGCGCTCTGAAGCCACGACGACGCGCCAACTGCTCTTCGAGCATCGACCAATACACAGCGTTGTTTACATGCCCGAGCACATCGAAATCAGTGAACCGCAGCGGCCACGCGCTGGTGTCAGTAACGATGTCACCCGGCCGCGTTGGCAGATGTAGCCGGGCACTGATGGTTCGGCCACCAGCGGCCTCGCCATACAGCGATGCGAAGTCGGCGGGAACCGCGATGGGCTTCATTGTTTGCATATCGACATGCACCCACAGCGTGGTGGCCTCAATGCACGCGTGCACCGCTGGTTCGTTGGTGACTGGGTCGTGACCGGTAACCGAGTACCGACGCTCGGCCCAGCGCGAACCCAGACCGCTACACCACGTGCGCAAGGTGAGCATGTCGAGATACTCGGGGAACTGCTGCACCCGCATCACGGTTCGCCGCGCTACCCAAGCGGTTGGGTTGGGAAGACCCGCATCACGCGAATCGTCGTTGGCCACATCTTGTAAGTAGCGAGCGCAAGCGTCGAGACGCAGGCGACCAGCGGGCGAGGCGTCGCCGAGGCGAACGCGTCTGGTCGCCGCAAACACGCGGCCCGCAGCCGGAAGTGGAACCATCTCGTCGTCGTCACCGCGATTCATTGACCCTGACCCTAGTGACGCGGTGTGCGTTAAATCAGTTGCGTTTCTTTCGTAGGTGTGGTTTCCTTGCACCGGTTCGACACTGTCGAACTACAAACGATCTCTTCCCGCCCATTCCAACCCGATCAGGATTCTTGAGATGAACCGCTCAATGCACGCAGTACAAGCAGTTGGCTCCGCCGCTGTTGTGTCGCGCGCCAGCGATTATCTCGATCTCGCACTCGGACACGGATGGCAGCCGAAGTCGCATTCCTGCAATACCAACGGTTTTGCAATGAAGGCATCGACTAAGCGTTCCCCCCGACGGCTCGGGAAGCGATCGACGTAACACAACGTCGAGCACATCGCTCCGAGGCCGCCGGGATCATCCCGGCGGCCTTTTTTATTTCCCCTCCACACCCTCAACACCCTCCGACCACCTCGACCCAGCAAACCGAAACCCCAAACCAACCAGAGACCCGAAAGGACTCGAGATGTATGCGATCAGCTTCAACGAACTTGCCCACAATGGCGATGCCGAGAACGAACTGACTGTTGACGTTGCCAACAACGGCGCTGCGCGCCTCGACTGGTCCAAGGCTCGCTGCCGCGACGGCAACGGAACGCTGACTCACTTGTTCTTCTCGGATCAGGTGCTCGAGATTGCCCGGGCCAAAGCCATGTGCGGCAAGTGTCCGCTCTCGGCTGCATGCCTTGAGAGTGCGCTCGATCGCGCCGAGCCGTGGGGAGTTTGGGGTGGCGAGCTCATCGATATGGGACGCATCGTGGCGCACAAGCGCCCACGGGGGCGTCCCCCAAAGCATCCACGTCCGCTCGTTGTCATCAACGAAGACGCAGTCTCAGTGCCGGTGCGGGTGGCCTAAGTGGATCCCGCACCGGCGCTGCCCCCAATCTGAGTTGATGGCGCGGCGCGAGTCGCGCCATCAACTGATGGGCGCTGATCGGTAGCCTGACGAAATGGCTGTCAATCGCGGTGTGCTCATCGGCTCGCTTGGCGTGGCAGTTGTCGTGAGTCTCGTTGGCGGTTATGCGCTCAGTCGTCAGAGCCACTCAGCCCCCGCCGCCAACGACAACATCACCATCACCTCGAACAGCACCTTTGTCGAGCCAGGCCTCGCAGTGAACAAGCCGGTTCAAGGCAAAAGATTGCCAACCGTGAATCTGCTCGACGGCACGGGTACCAAGGTGTCTACCGCAAGCCTTCTCGGTAAGCCACTCGTGCTCAATGTGTGGGCCACCACATGCGAGGCATGTAAGAAAGAGATGCCTGCACTCGCCCAGTTGCACGACGACTTTGGCGACCGAGTTCGTTTCGTCGGCGTGAATCAGTTCGCCAACGACAGCACTGCGTTGGCCTTCGCCCGCGACAAGGGCGTCACCTACGAACTGCTCTCTGATCAAAATGGCGAACTCGTCAGCGCCCTTGGTGTGGCCGGGCTTCCCTACACGCTGTTCGTTGCGGCCGATGGAACCATCATCTCCCAAAAGGGCATCGCCTTAAACGAAGAGGCCATCCGCTCAGCCATCAACGAACTGCTCCGCGCGCCATGATCGCGCTGCAGGGCAACTTTGCCTACAGCTTTCTCCTCGGCATCTTTGCGGCGGTGAACCCGTGCGGCTTCGTGATGCTGCCCACCTACCTCATGTACTTCTTAGGGCTCGAGGGTTCGCAGCCGGGCACTCAACGCGCCGGCGTGCAACGCGCCCTCTTGGTGAGCTCCGCTACGTCGGCCGGTTTCATCTCGGTGTTCGTTGTGGTTGGTGCCGTGAGCCGAGCATTCACATCGGTCATCCAAGACAACGCCAAGTACGCAGCGTTTGCTATCGGCATTGCTCTTGTGATTCTCGGCTGCTTCATGTTGGCCGGATGGAAACCGCCGTTCGCAACATCTCAATTCGGTGCGGGCAAGCAGCGCAACCAAACCTTCTGGTCGATGTTCGGTTTCGGCGTTGCGTACGCGGTGGCCTCAATCGGCTGCACCATCGGCTTTTTGATCTCGGCCATTCTTGGCACGTTCTCATCGAAGGGCTACCTCAGCGGCGTGGTCAGTCTCGCGTTGTACGGCGTTGGCATGGCGTTGTTAGTTACGGCCCTCACGGTCACGTTGGCGTTTGCGAGCTCAAGCTTGCTGCGCGTGCTGCGCAACGCATTGAAATACGTCGATCGGGTCGCAGCGGTATTCATCATGGCTACGGGCATGTACCTCACCTGGTATTGGTACAGCGCTATCAGCGATCGCGGCTCCGACGGTCTCACGGGTCGGGTCGAGGGCTGGCAGGGCGCCGTTGTGAACTTCTTGCAACGTCAGGGCGTGTGGAAGCTCGCGATCGTTCTCGGAGTGTTGGTCGCTGGCGCTGTGGCCTACGTGGTCCTCACCAAGCGCGACGAACAGCGAGCTCAGTAATGGCTCGCCGAGAAGTTCTCTAAGCGGCCGGCGATGTTAGAACAGCTGCTGGCCCACCCCGGAGTACGCGAGGTCTGCGAACTCCGATCACGATTCGGATTCATGGCGTTTCACGGCGGCTCGCTCGAAGAGATGACCGATGTCATCGCTGCCGATGCCGCACAGCGCAGCGGCGCCAGCTACTACGGCGTACTACAGCCCGACGACCTGCAATGGCACATCCCTTCGCACAAAGTGAGCCCCGCTGCATCGCCAGCGCTCGCGGGTTTTATCGAGCATGTCGATGTCGTGGTCACCGTGCACGGCTACGGCCGTCAAGGCTTGTTCACGTCGCTGCTACTCGGCGGCCGCAACCGCGACCTCGCTCAACATGTGGGCTCGCACCTACAAGTACACCTCCCCGCGTACGACATTCGCACTCAGCTCGACACCATCCCCATCGACCTACGCGGGCAGCATCAAGACAATCCGGTCAACCTGCCACCGAATCAAGGCGTGCAGATCGAGTTGCCGCCGCGGGTACGCGGCTCAAGCCCATTGTGGTGGGATTGGGAGGGTCCGGGGCATACGCCTCATACCGAAGCACTGATCGCTGCGTTGGCGGCTGCGGCAACCTCGTGGGGCACCAGCGCTCAAGAAGCTACGGAGCCAGGCGCTCGATAATCCAAGCGCCGTTTGGCTCATCGGCCAAGCGATATCGAAAGCGATCGTGCAAGCGGCTGGGCCGACCCTGCCACACCTCGGCCTCGGTGATCGCGATTCGCCATCCGCCCCAATGAGCCGGACGCGGGATGGTGCTGCCCTCTGGATAGCGAGCTTCAACCTCGGCTACTCGCTGCTCGAGATCGGCGCGATCACGCAGCACCTCTGACTGCGGCGATGACCATGCGCCCACCTGAGACGCACGCGGCCGCGATGAGAAGTACTCATCAGATTCAGCGGCCGACATGCGCTGAGCCGTGCCGCGAATCTTCATCTGACGATGCAATTGCAACCATGTGAACAACCCCGACACATGAGGCACCGCCGAAAGCTGTGCTCCCTTTGCCGACTCGTAGTTGGTGTAGAACTCGAAGCCCGCCTCGGTGACACCGCGGGCCAACACGTAACGGTTATCGGGAGCGCCATCGAGGCCGACCGTGCTGATCACCATCGCGTTTGGTTCGACACAGCCAGCCTCTTCGGCTTGGTCGTACCAACGATGCCACTGGGCAAACGGGTCGGGCGCGAGATCGGCGAGGTCGAGACCAGCCGTCTCGTATTGCACTCTGCGATCGCGCACCGACTTGTTCATGCCGTGGTGATCACTTTGCCGGGATAACCGTGGCGCCACGCATGTATGGCCTCAGCGCCTCGGGCACGACGACGCTGCCGTCGGCTTGCCGATTGTTCTCGATGATCGCCGCCCACACACGCGGAACTGCCAAGGCCGACCCGTTGAGAGTATGGGCGATCTCAGTTCCCTTTTGGCCTGTGCGGCGGAAGCGAATGTCGGCACGGCGAGCTTGGTAATCGCTGAACCAGCTGACCGAGCTGACCTCGAGCCAACGATCACAACCCGGCGCGTACACCTCGATATCGAACGAGCGGTGATGGCTCTGCCCAAGATCGCCAGTGCAAATCTCGATGATTCGGTACGGCAAACCCAACGCAGCAATGGTGCCCTCGCACCGAGCGACGAGTTCGTCGAGCATTGCGGCGGCTTGATCGGGATGAGCGATCGAGAGAATCTCGACCTTGTCGAACTCGTGCGTGCGCAACATGCCGCGGGTATCGCGGCCAGCCGAGCCAGCCTCGCGACGGAAACACGACGTGTGCGCCATCACCCTCGCGGGCAATGCAGTCTCATCAACAATCTCGCCGGCATAGAGCGATGTCAGTGGCACCTCGGCGGTTGGGATTGCCCACAAACCGTCGCGCTCGATGGCAAAGGCATCGTCGGCAAATTTCGGTAGGTGACCCGTAGCCGTAAGCGTTGCGGTGGACACCAGCGTTGGTGGGCGGATCTCTTCGAACGCATCGGCGTTGCGATCGAGCGCCAGTTGGCACAACGCTCGCGCCATCGTGGCGCCCAAACCGCGTTGCAGCGTGAACATCGCACCGCTGATCTTGGTGCCGCGCTCGTTGTCGAGAATGCCTAACGCCGTTGCTGTTTCCCAGTGCGGCACACGCTGATGCTCGGGGAACGAAGCAGGCATATTGACGGGGCCTTTGACGACCGGATTGTCTTCTTCGCCAGCACCATCGGGGGCGGCGGGATGCGGCAGGTTGGTGATGCGCAACAGCACATCGTGCAACGCTGACGACAACTCGTCGCTCTCGCTAGCAAGGCCGCGCTCGCTCTCGCCAAGTTCACGACTGGTGGCCATGGCGGCTTCGGCTGCCTGCGCATCGCCAGCCTTACGCGCAAGCCCAACGGCTTTGCTGAGTTCGTTGACTTGGCGCCGATGTTCGTCGCGCTCGGCCGTGATATCGCGTAGACGCGCATCGAGATGTGCGGCCTTGTCGAGCTGCACAAGAAGTTCGGGCTGCCCCCGACGAGCAAGCGCGAGGCGCACGCCATCGGGATCGGTACGGAGGAGGCGAACATCGATCACGTGCGCAGGCTAGCGGCGCAGCACGGCCCTCGTCAGATGAGTTACTTCGGTCAGATGAGCGTGAACGCGTTGCCGCCATTAGGGTCGCGTCGTGCCAGCAGTTGAAGTTGACGATCTTGTGGTGCGATACGGCGAACTTGTCGCTGTAGACCACGTGAGTTTCTGTGCCGAAGCCGGTGCCATCACTGCGGTGCTTGGGCCGAACGGCGCAGGCAAAACCAGCACCATCGAAGTGTGCGAGGGCTACCGCCGCGCCACGTCGGGTAGCACCACGGTGCTCGGCATGAACCCGCAAACCGAGCAGACCAAGCTCAGCCGGCGCATGGGCGTGATGCTGCAAGAGGGCGGCGTGTCACTCGGCGCCCGTGTTGGCGACATCACTCGGCTGTACTGCGATCTCTATGGAAAGGGTGTGAACCCGTCGGCGTTGCTCGAATCTGTGGGCCTCGGAGAGCGCACCCGCTCGAGCTATCGACGGCTATCGGGCGGAGAAAAGCAGCGCCTGTCGTTAGCTCTGGCGTTGGCTGCTCGACCCGACGTTGCTTTTCTCGACGAACCCACATCGGGTGTCGACATCACCGGTCGTCAGCTCATTCGAGGCATCGTGCGCGAGCTCGCAGATCAAGGGTGCGCTGTGGTGTTGGCCACTCACGAACTCGACGAAGCCGAACGCGTTGCCGATCACGTTGTCATCTTCGATCGCGGCCGCATCATCGCCGACGGCACGCTCGACGAGCTGCGCCGCGGCCACGACGAAATCCGTTTCCGAAGCTCAGCCACGCTAGCGATCGCCGAGTTGTCGGCTGCGTTGGGCCTCACGGGGCGAGCACTGGGCGACGGCGAGTTCGTGATCGACGGCGATGCCCAACACGTTGGCGCACTCACCACATGGCTCGCCCAACAGAACGAACCGCTGGCCGATCTGCGCGCTGGCCGCCAACGACTTGAAGATGTGTTTCTGCGTCTCACCGGCGGCGCCTCATGAGCATGCTCAGAGCGCAACTCCGTGCCGAACTGCAAGCCACCATGCGCAACGGCGAACAACTATTACTCACCTTGGGCATCCCAGTGATGCTGCTGGTGTTCTTCAGCTTGGTCGACATCTTGCCAACCGGCACCAAAGACCCCATCGACTTTCTGGCACCCGGCGTGCTTGCGTTGGCGGTGATGTCAGCCGCCATGGTGAGCCTGGGCATCGGCACCGGGTTCGAGCGTTCGTACAAAGTGCTCAAACGCTTGGGCACTACGCCGCTTGGCAGAGGCCGTCTCATCGTTGCCAAGATTCTCTCGGTGGTCATGGTCGAACTCGTACAGTTCGCGGTGCTCATCCCCATCGCCTATGCACTCGGCTGGAGGCCCGCATCGCCGCAGTGGCTCGGCGCTCTCGCTGGTGTCGTCGTGGGCACGATGGCATTCGCAGGCATCGGCCTCTGTCTCGCCGGTCGGCTTCGCGGCGAGATCAACTTGGCGGCGCAGAACGGGCTCTATCTGGTGCTGTTGTTGCTGGGCGGAATGGTGATCCCATTCTCGAAGCTTCCTGGCGCGCTGTCGTCGGTGGCCAAGGCGTTGCCCTCGGGAGCGCTGTCTCAGGTGCTGCGAGTCTCGCTCACGCATTCGGGCGGCGCATCAACCTCGGCGTGGCTCATCTTGGTCGGCTGGGCCGTGGTGGCGCCCGCGGCGGCCACACGCTTGTTTCGCTGGGAGTGAGCTAGTTCGACCGCTCGGGTTCGGGCGCCGGCGGCACCTTGTCGAACACACTGGTCACGTGTTCGTACGTAAGCATGTCGGCATCGCCAGCCGCTGCGTTGGCAGCGGCTCCGCGCTTGCGGATGTAGCTCGAGTCGAGGTTGGCGCCGTCTTTATACGGACCGAAATACATATAGATGATGATGCCCCACAGGTAGAACGAGCCACCGACTTTCATGATCGCACCAGCGATCTGCTGATCGTTGGCCACCGTAAGACCCCACACGCGAACAGGCACGTTGTAGTGCTTATAGACCGGTCCCTCGGCAAAGGTGAGCCAGCCGGCAGGAACCGTGGGCACGATGCTCTGCAAGAACAAGTACCCCATTCGTGCGGGATAGCTGATGTGCAGTTCTTTAAACGGACCGAGCACCGGCATCCACATCAGCAGTGCCGACATCACGAGCAAGAAGTGAATCGAATAGTGCAGCACGCCGATTTGAGTAGACGTGTTCACGACTCCGGGAATGTGGGTGACCATCACCGTGAGATTGAACAGCACGCCCGCAACCGCTGGCTTCGACATGAACTTCACGAAGGTGTAGCCGCGGCCTTGACCCACGATGAGGCGCAATAACCACTCGGGCATCGAAAGCAACGCCAAGGGCGGCAACAGATAGGCCAAGACCATGTGCTGAAACATGTGCACCGAATAGAGGTACTTCTCGCCGATGTCGTGGACGGGCCAATCGCTGGCACCCCACAACATGATCATGGTAAACACGAAGAGCCACTTCTGGCGGTTGGTGACAACCACGCCACCTGGCCCAACCGCACGGGGTCCGATGACGCGAACCGAGTACACCCACGCACCAATGAGGAACGCGACCAGACCCCAGACTTCGAGGTGAAGTTGAAAGGCCCAAGGATCGGCTGTGATATCGAACGCGGCCAGCATGATGGCCCCCTTCCGGCTTAGTTGCCGGCGAAGAACTGGAACGTGCAGAGCGCAGCGAGATATACGCCTACTGCAAGAAACAGGCCCGAGTAGAACAACAAAGAAAAGATCTTGTTGTCGAAACGCAGGTGCATGAAGAAGCTCACAACGGTGACGAACTTGATCACCATCAAGATCAACAGCACCGGCATGAAGAGTGCACCAATGTGCATATACGTGAGTGCTACCTCGAAGGCCGTGAGCAACGCGAGAACCAGCGCCACCTTCACATAGCCCATATCGGTCAAGCCGTGACCGTGTGCGCCATCGTCGTGAGCGTGATCCGCGTGGGCATCGGCAACTTCAGTTGAGTGTTGAGTGCTCATGCTCAGGACCTCACGAAGGAATCAGGTAGACGAGGGTGAAAATGATGATCCACACGATGTCGACGAAGTGCCAGTAGAGACCGATCATCTCAACCACTTCGGCTTTGTCGCCCGGGATACGGCTGCGGCTCACCATGCCCACAAGCGCCATCAACATGATGATGCCGACGGTCACGTGAACACCATGGAAGCCCGTGAGGGTGAAGAAGCTCGAGCCAAACAAGTTGGTGGTGAAGCCAAGACCCTCGTGAACAAACTCGGTGAACTCGAATACTTGAGCGCCAACGAACGTTGCGCCTAGCAACGCAGTGACCGTAAGCCAGTTCATCGTGTTGCGGTCATCGCGACGCTGAGCTGCCGACACGGCGAGCACCATCGTGAGCGAACTCATCAGCAGCACGAATGAGCTAATCGAAGTGAGCGGGATGTTGTAAAGCTGCGACGGCGTGGGTGAACCCTCGTGACGACCGCGGTACAGCATGTAGGTAGAGATGAGCCCACCGAACAGCAAGCATTCGCTGCCGAGGAACATCCACATGGCCAGCTTGTTGTTCGACAAGCCGGTGCTCGTTGTGTGGCCGTGGGCGTGGTCGTCGTGACCGTCCGCTGGTGGCGTGTGAACTGCTACGTCAGCCAAGGGTCGCCAACTCCTTCGTGGGGCCACCGTCGACTGGTGGTTCGTAATCGGATTCGTCGGCAACCGATGGCTCCATCGACCAGCCGAACATTGCGAGCAAGATCACGACGCCACCGAACACGGCGAGCAGTCGGGCGAAGATGATGCCGTAGGCAACGATGGGCAAGCCAACGGCCAAGATGATGGGCCAGTACGACGGCGACGGCAAGTGAATGTGCTTGTCGGCCCGAGTGGCCTCGTCGGCCATGATTTCTTCGTACGTTGACACCTGGTGGATCTCACCGGTTGCTTCGTTCTCTTCGTACTTGCGATGGAAGAACTCGTCGAGTTCGTGCACCGTTGGGATGGCATCGAAGTTGTGCTCCGCTGGCGGGTTCGAGGTCATCCACTCAAGGCTGCGAGCATCCCATGGGTCGGCCGGCGCAATCGGTGCGGTGCGGTAGGTGTAGATCACGTTGATCAAGAACATCAACACGCCTATGGCGAGCACGAACGAGCCAACGCTGGCAACACGGTTCCAGAATGCGAGGTTGAAGAAACCCTGGCCGGCGCGGAACTCTGTCCAGACCTGCATACGGCGCGGCTGACCCTGCAAACCAAGAATGTGCATCGGGCCGAACGTGAGGTTCATGCCCAACACCATCAGCCAGAAGTTCCACTTGCCCAGACGCTCGTTGAGCATCTTCGCGAAGATCTTTGGCCACCAGTAATAGAAGCCTGCGAAGAGACCGAACACCGCGCCACCGAAAAGCACATAGTGGAAGTGAGCGACGATGTAGTACGTGTCGGTCTGCTGAGTGTCGGATGGCGCCACAGCATGGGTCACGCCCGAGAGGCCACCAATGGTGAACTCAATGATGAGGCCCACGGCAAACAACATTGCCGTGGTGAAGCGCAACTTGCCGCCCCACAGGGTCATGGTCCAGTTCACGATCTTCACGCCCGTTGGGAGAGCAATGGCCATCGTTGCAACCGAGAACACGGCGACGCTGACAGGGCCAAGACCGCTCGCAAACATGTGGTGCGCCCACACGCCCCAACCGAGGAAGCCGATGGCTGCACCCGAGAACACTACGAACTTGTAACCGAACAGTGGCTTCTTCGAGAACACCGGCAGCACTTCGCTGACGATGCCGAACGACGGCAGCACCAAGATGTACACCTCAGGGTGACCAAAGATCCAGAACAAGTGCTGCCACAGCAACGGATCGGCGCCCTTTTCAACGCTGAAGAACGCAGCACCAAAGTTGCGCTGAAAGCTGAGCAAGAACAACGCCACGGTGATGACCGGAATTGCGAAGAGCAGGAGGAACTGCACGACCAACACCATCCAGGTGAAGATCGGCATCTTCATCAAGTCCATGCCCGGTGCCCGCATGTTGAGCACGGTGACAATCAAGTTGATGGCACCGGTGAGCGACGCAATACCGGTGATCTGCAAGCCCAGTGCCCAGAAATCGACGCCGTGGCTTGGCGAGAATGCCAAGGCCGTGTTGGGTGCGTAGGCGAACCAACCTGAGTCAGCAGCGCCACCCAAGAACCACGACGTGTTCAGAAAGACGCCACCAAACAAGAAGCACCAAAAGCCAAAAGCGTTGAGGCGAGGGAACGCCACGTCTCGTGCACCAATCTGCAGAGGCACGAGATAGTTGGCGAACGCTGCCGCCATTGGCATCACGAACAAGAACACCATCGTGGTGGCATGCATCGTGAACATCTGGTTGTATGCGCCAGCGCTGAGCACCTTGTTGTTCGGTGCCGCAAGTTGCAGGCGGATGAGCAAGGCCTCGACGCCACCAATGACAAAGAAGGTCATTGCCACGACGCCGTACATGATGCCGAGCTTTTTGTGGTCGACGGTGAAGACCCATGAGCGCCAACCGGTGCTCTCGACGGGTCGCTTAAACACACCAAAAGATGTGCTCGGCGTTACATACGCAGAACTACTGCCAGCAAGTGCTGGAACTGAGTTTCGTTCGGAAATAGCCATCTACGTTGCTCCGTTACTTCCGCTCGGTGAGGTACGCGACGAGTTTGTCAATTTGGTCCTCGGTGAGTCCTAGGTTCGGCATGCCGCGGTACTTGCCACCGGTGGCGGCGAGTTTGGTCGGATCGGCATACATCGGCTTTTTTGCCGGGGGATTGCGTAGCCATTCGCGTAGTTGCACCGTGTCGAGACACTGCGGTGTGACGCCTTCGAGATAGGCGGCTGTGAACTGAGCGGATGGCGTGTTCCAGAGCTTGGTCTTGCAGGCGGCGGTCTGGAGATCGAATGCTGCACCTGCAAAGGTGGTGCGTGTCATCAAGTTGGTGAGGTTCGGCACGACACCCGCATAGACGTACTTGTCGGGACGGGCGATCACCACTTTGCCGTCGGAGCCAACGATTCCGTTTACCTGGTGACAGCGGGTGCAGTTGGTGATGAAGAGGGCCTCGCCCTCGCTGGCCTTGGTTCCCGTAGCCGGAGCGGTATACGGCTCAAGTTGGTTGGCCACCCAGGTCTTGAAGCCGGCGGCATCGAGTGACACTGCCTCCATCCGCATGTACGCGTGCGAGAGGCCACAAAACTCGGTGCACTGACCGGAGTAGATACCGGGCTGATCGGCTTGCATGCGCAATGTCTGCACACGACCTGGCACGGCATCGCGCTTTCCGTTGAGCTTGGGGATCCAGTAGCTGTGAATGACGTCGCGGCTCGAGATGCGCAACAGCACATGCTGGCCGGCAGGAATTACCAACTGGCCACTGGTAACGATTGGCTTCTCAATACCACCGCAGCCGGCTTGGGCTGGATAGTCGTATTCCCACCACCACTGCTGACCGGTTACGTTCACGACACACTCGGTGTCGCTGGTCTTGGCAAGCTGGAACAACGTGGACACGGTTGGGATACCGATGCCGATGAGGATGAGCGCTGGCAAAATCGTGAGTGCAATTTCAAGCGCTGGCTTGCCGTGGCTTTGCTTAGGGATGGCCTGCCCGCGATCGCGGAACTTGAACACCGAGTAGCCGACCGCAGTGGCGACGATGACGAGAACTATGCCGGCTATACCGAACGGCCAGACCTGCAGGTTTGCGATCTTTCGAGCGTTCTCGCCAGCGGGCTGCCACGTGTCTTGCGGAGCATCTTTGGCGCAGCTGCTCAGCACGGTGAATGCTGCAAGGGCAGCAACCGGCATCGCCCACCGACGACCCCGAGTCGAATTGGATGTCATCAAGTCTCCCGACTGATTCTGCACGTTTTGAACGGTAGTCATGTTGCTCTGAAGCGGCTTTGTCGTAACGGGGTGGCTCATGGCACAACAATCGCGACGACGGCGCCTTCAACACCGGGCACGTTAAACGTGAACGGTGTTTCGGATGCGTTGGATGGCAGGACTGGACGCACCACCAAGAACTGGGCCCCGCCTTTGCCGACAGCCTGGGTGCAGGTCTTGAACGAGGTCTCGACCGAGGTGCCGTTGACATCGACTTTTTCGGTGCCAAAGTCGGCAACAAGGCGATGCGGTTCGGTATCGAGGTTCTCAAAGCGAATGTATGAGTACTTAGAGCGAGCCAAAGTAACCGTGTCTTGAGCCCCGATGACGCCGATGACCTTGGCGTGCAGCTTGCCACCGCTGAGCACAATCGTGGCCGACAGGTTTGACTTAGCGGCAACCGCGCGGGATGCCTTGGTGTCGGCCTCGCCCGCTGTCTCGGTGCCGCAGGTGTTCTCTTCGAACGACGGCACCTCGTGCTTGACGATATGACGGCCCCCGGCAACGGCACTGGTAACACCGGCACCGATGATGCCCACGGCGCCAATGGTGCACAGGGCTGCGACGAGCGAACGACCGACGTTGCGCTTTGCGGCAAGCAGCGAGCCGAACAGCAACACGATGGAAGCAATCGCACCAAAGGCAATGGCCCCGGCCACTGCGGGGAGGCGAAGCATGATGCGCGAGAACGAAAAGATGATCACGCCGAGACCGATAGCGCCCAGAACGGGCAACTCAAGTGGGTGCATGATGCGGCGGCGAACCATTGTGTTGTAGGCGGCATCGCCCGACGCCCGCTCGCTCCATGACTGCACCATCCACTCGACCGTGGAAACGATGAGCACGATCACTGCCATCCATGTAATGGCCCTGCCGACAACAAGACCCACCGGAAGCAGTGCAGCGCCGAGGCCAGCGACCAGTGGCCACATGCTGCCGGGAGGCGTGGTGTTGGTAGCCGCAGCAGTTGCCACAGCGGCTGAGTTGTCGGCCGCTACGTTGCTGTCACGCACCCAAAGGTTGATGCCCACGAGGAACACCAACGCAAGCGTTGCCGACACGAGACCAATAATGCCGACCGTGCTGTTGTCTTGCGTGGTGCCATAGATGATGGCACTAGCAAGCGCTACAACACTGGCGCCGATGAAAAGTTTGGATCCTGTGGTGAACATCTGTATTTACCTGCTCACTTTGTGACGTAGACCACGAACCACAGCATGCTGAACGCAACTGCGATGAAGTACCAGTAGATGGCGTGGGCGGTAACGATCTCACGCTCGTTCGAGCGCCCACCGAGATAACGAAATGCTGTGACGAACGAGAAGACCATGCCCACGATGATGAGCGCCAGCATCGTGCCGGTCACTGCGTAGAACATGACTCCATAGCCGCTGCCGGTTTTGTCGACAATGGGAAGTGCCATCTGCACATACACCGCTACTTGAGCGTTGATGATTGCCAAGCCGAGCAACGCGGTGAGCCCGAGGGCGACACCAACGTGCTGCTTATCGTCGCGACGGGCGGCGTAGACAGCCCACTGACCGAACACGCAGATACCCACAAACCCAAGCAGCATGATGTTGCTCGCCACCTCGGGAATGGTGATCTTCTCTGGTACCCAATGACCGGTTGCCGCAATGGCGTCGTTGCGGAAGCGCAGCCACATGGCCAACATGCCGCCAACGAGCATTGCGCCTGCGGCTGCGGCCAGCGATGCGCCAACAAAGAGTTGACGACGCGCGGCGGGCGCAGGGGCTGGTGGAAGAGCGAGCATCAGGAGTTCCTCCCGGTGTCTTTGAGGTCGAGTAGTGGCTCGGCAGATGCAACTGAGTGCACCTCGGCGAAGTTGTTGGCAGGCGCCGGCGACGACGTGGCCCACTCAAGCGTTTGCGCATCCCATGGGTCGTCGCCAGCTGCGGGGCCGCTGCGGAAACCCTTGAGCGCTACTGCGCCGAAGCTGAGCACCGTGAGCAACATGGCAACGTGACCAACGGTGACCAACAGGTTCCAGATGTTCTGCGGACCCGAGTAGTCGAAGGTGACCGAGCCAGCAGGCTGATCGGCGAATCCGGCCACGTAATAGGGCAACGATGAGAGCACCACGGCGAGCGTTCCGAGCAGGGCCAGCGGGATGAGTGCCTTCTCGCTGAGACGGCGACCCCACAGCTTGGGACCCCAGTAGGCAACCGCACCCATGGCAGCGATCACTGCGCCATACAACACATATGTGGTGACGCCTTCCTCGAAGACGGTGCCAGTGAGGCCGAGGTCGGTGACGCCATTGACGAGCGCACCGAGCATGCCGACGAGCACCATCGAGACGCCAAAGAATCCAAACAGGAACGCAGCCGTGATCTTCGGGCGGGTGCCTGTAAAGGCCAGCGGCGCAAGCAGCAACACCACCAACAAGCCGGCGAGCGGAAGACCCATAAACACGAGGTAGTTGACCAAGTCGGCGATCTTGGTGCTGAGGTGATCAAGGTTGAAGCCCGAACCCGACCAAGGCAGCGACTGATTGACCTGAGTGATGCCGCCAAGTGCCGCAACCCCAACGAGCGCAAGACCGGCGAGCACAACGTTGCGCATGGGCATACGACGGCGAGCCGTGACTGGAATCATTTCGGCGGCAAAGCCGATGGCTGGCAAGGCGAACAAGAACGTGGTGGGCTGCGTGAGCGTGAAGCCAAGGTAGTTGAGCACCCCGGTGTTGCCGCCGAACGGGACCTTGTTATAGCGATAGCTCACATAGAGGTAGATAACCGTGCCGGCGGCCACTGGCAACACCAGCAACAGGCCAAGTGCGCTCACGAGCGCCGACCAGGAGAACAGCGGCACACGACGCATGTTCATTCCGGGGGCCCGGGTGGTGAGCACCGTGGTGGCGATGGAGCCAGCAACGGCGGTGAGGCCGAACAGCACCACGGCGTACGCAGCGATGAACAGCGCCACGAATGTCGGGGCGCCGCCGCCAGGGCCACCGTTTGCGGCGATGGAGATGACGATCAGCACCATGCCGAAGAACCACGCCCAAAAGCCAGCGGCAGCGAGACGAGGGAAGGCCAGCGAACGAGCGCCGAGCTGCAGCGGGACAACGGCAACGGCGAGGCCCAGCATGATGGGCAGCACAGCGAAGAACGCCAGCCCCACCCGGTTGATGGCGAAGAGCTGCGTGATGCTGTTCGCATTGAGCGTTGTTGTGGCGGCATCGATGCGCTCGAAGCCAAGCAGGGCTCCGACTGCAGCGATTCCGAGTAACGCCACGAGTCCAGAGACGATCAGCATTCGCCCAAGGCGTTTGTGATCGCTGGTGGTCACCCAAGCGGCAACGGCAGATGGCGCGTGTGTAGCGCCGGCGCCCGCGAAGGCCGTGTGCGAGGCAGTGTCAATTGTGGTCATGGGCAACAGCTCATTTCGAAACAGCACATGGCGGTGCGCGTGCATCCGCCGGAGCGGCTCAAATTCGGGTCCGTTCTTTCTTCGACATTACCCACAGCGGCTACTGCGAGCCGAAATCTCCGCGCACTTCGGTGAAAAAATCTTGGCACGTGGAAAAGCACAAACAGGTCGGTGGAAAGACGTCAGAAACCGTGGCGGACAAGGACATCGAGGGTGAGAACCCCGAACAACAAGGTGACGTAGCTAATGCTGTAGCCAAAAAGACGCATTGCCTTTTGCGGCTCGGGGTGACGCGACAGCGCGATTGTGCCGCCGATAAAGAGCGCACCGAGCAGTGCCGCTGAGACGCCGTAGATCCATCCGAGGTGCCCCACGGGAATGAGCACCATCGTGAAACCGACCATCACGATTGTGTACGCGAGCATCTGTCGCAGGACCTGTTTGAGCGGGGCGACCGCCGGCAACATCGGCACACTGGCCGCCCGGTAGTCGTCGACATGGCGAATGGCCAGCGCCCAAAAGTGAGGCGGCGTCCACAAGAACATAATGACGAACAGCACAACGGGAGCCCAGCCCACGCTGTTGGTGACCGCCGACCAACCAACCAACACCGGCACAGCGCCAGCGGCGCCACCGATGACAATGTTCTGCTTGCTCGTTCGCTTGAGCCAAATGGTGTAGATGAAGACGTAGAACAGCGTGGCCGACAGGGTGAGGCAAGCCGACAAGAAGTTGGCGCCGCTCCACAACACTGCAAACGCAATCACCTGCAAGGCCGATGCGAACACCAATGCATTGCGTGGCTTGATGAGCCCAGTGACCAATGGTCGGCCCTGCGTACGCACCATCAGCTTGTCGATATCGCGATCGACGTACATGTTGTAAGCGTTTGCCCCACCTGCGGCCAGTGCGCCACCCAACAAGGTGATGAGCACCAGCGTTGTGGCGGGCCAGCCGCCTTTGGCCAGCACCATCGTGGGAACGGTGGTAATCAGCAGCAGTTCGATGATGCGCGGCTTGGTGAGCGCTACGTATCCCCCAAGCACAGTTGTCGGGGTGCGCCGACCGCCATGAGCAACACCACCCGGCGCAAGCCGAGAAGGAACAAGGGGGCGAGAGCCGACGGACATCGGCGCTTATCGTAGGGGTGATAGTTGCGGGTTCCTAGCTCGGAGCCATGCGAATGCCCGTTTCATGGTGAAGGGCGCGAGAATGGCGGCCGAGTATGCACACCATGGCCACCGCACCGACCCCCATCGTGGTCGACCAACCCGAACAGGACGAGTCGGTACTGCCCGATACTCCGTGGATTGTGTTGGTGTGGAACGACCCCATCAACTTGATGAGCTATGTCACCTTTGTGTTTCAGAAGTTGTTTGGCTACAGCCTCGAGAAGGCCACTGAGCTCATGCTCGATGTGCACCAAAAGGGCCGCGCCGTCGTCTCGAACGGCACCCGCGAGAAAGCCGAGCTCGACGTCTTCCGGCTGCACGAACACGGTTTGTGGGCCACGATGCAGCGAGACGGCAGCTAGCTCGTGGCCCGTAAACCCAAACCACCTGTAGAGCGCATCAAGTCTGGCTTCCGGCTCAATCTGCAAGAAGAAGAGCGCGAACTCGTGCTGCGCCTGATGGGCGAGCTGCGCGCGCTGCTGCTCGGGCCCAACGAGGACGATCGCCTCCGTCGGCTCTTTCCTACGGCCTACCACCAACCCGGTGACCAAGCCATGGATGACGAATACCAACGGCTCATGCGCGAAGACCTTGTGGCTTCACGCCTCACCGGTCTCAACCTTGTCGACGAATGCCTCAGCGGAGCCAGCGGCGACAGCGCTCCACTCAGCGAAGCCCAACTGTTCGCGTTCGTGCAAGCCCTGAACGGCCTACGGCTGGTGTTGGGCACGATGCTCGATGTCGGCGAAGACGACGACCTACAAGACATCGGCGACGATCATCCGCTGGCTGGCGAACACCACCTCTACGGATTTCTCAGCTGGTTGCTCGACTGGTGCATTCGCGCCTTGCAGTCGTAGCTTCCGGGCACTGCCCCACCGAGGGTTACTCTGGCCAGATGGCATCTGCTCCCGAGTTCGCAAACCTCATCGTCAGCACCACCGCCGCCGCCGACGACTTCAGCGGTGACAGCCGGGTGGCATATCTCACGTTGAACCGACCCGAGCGCCTCAACGCCTTGTCGCACGCGATGCTCCAAGACATCGTCGGTGCCTGCAGATGGCTCGATGATCAGGCATCGATCAAGATCGTTGTGGTTCGCGGTGCGGGCCGCGCATTTTCGGCGGGCTTCGATCTCAACGACTTCCAACATCCTGATCCAGCACTCACCCCACGAGATGCCGCCGACCTCGGCCGGCTCGCTACCGAAGCACTCGCCAACGTGCGCCAACTCACGATCGCTTCAGTGCACGGGCACTGCGTTGGCGGCGGCGTTGTGCTGACCTCGGCCTGCGATATTCGTATTGCGGCAACCGACGCTCGCTTTGTGATTCCCGAAGTCGATCTCGGAATCCCCTTGGCATGGAGCGGTATCCCCCGGTTGGTGCGCGAGCTTGGACCTGCCATCACCAAAGAGCTCGTGCTCACCTGCCGCCCATTCGACGCTCACGAAGCACGCACCTTGCGATTCGTGAACCATGTAGTGAGCCCGGCCGATCTGGCCGCCGAGACCGACAAGCTCGCCCGCGAATTGGCGGGCAAGGCAACCTTTGCGCTGCGTTCGACGAAGCAACAGGTCAACGCTGCGCTCGACGAAATGGTGAGCACGGGCCGTAATGCAAACGATGCCGACTCGCTGGTCTACGCAATGACCGACCCCGAAGGTCGAGAGGCGAGCCGTCGTTATCTGTCAGGGCTGCGCAAGAAGTAAGCGTCAGTCGGGCTCGCGTGCCACGACAAACTTGAAGGCGATCGCCGCGCTGCTCAGCGCAGCGGCCGCCGCCAAACCCGGACCCGGCTTGGGTCCCCAAAGATTGCTGCGGCCCTTGCGCCACCAAACCATGGCACCAACGACCCAGGCCGAACTGCTGATCATGGCGGCGGTGAAGGCCCGCTGCTTCAGCGCTGGGGTCACCGCTACGGCGCCGGCAAGAGCAAGGTCGATC
>Ga0194057_10000492_pt1 | contig 20374 bp, 23 predicted proteins | sample SepL4415m_MetaG_FD_155474 | JGI IMG/M metagenome (GOLD analysis project Ga0194057, IMG submission 155474) | Anoxic zone freshwater microbial communities from boreal shield lake in IISD Experimental Lakes Area, Ontario, Canada - Sep2016-L442-15m | ecosystem: Environmental > Aquatic > Freshwater... | reverse complement strand
GGTTGGAATACCAGATGAAGATCTGGACATGACAAAGATATACCGAAATAGAAGCGATAGTGTGCCAGTTTCAACGGCGGGATCTTTGTGTGTCAAACTATTAATATCTTTGCTTGTTTTGGCATTTGGATCTCCCTTTGTTATTTGCGATTTGTATTACGCATACACTGACGACACGTGTCTGCATAATTCTACTAAAAAGCTTAATCTTGACATGTACCAGTTCTTGATGATAAGTGGATATTGTGGGGTTTCCTTTCTAGGTTTTATTGTTCTCGCAATTTTCATTTCTAAAAAGCAAGATCTTAACTCTAAGAAAACCAATGACAATGATTGTATAATTTTGCTTGCGCACATTCTCAAGATATTAACGATGCTATTCTCTACGGCGTGGATAATTGTTGGTAGTATTATATTTTGGCATGAGATTGACAATTCTACTTGTTCAAAGCCAGTATACAATTACTTGACTGCATCGCTTGTTTTAAAAATTGCAGCTGTGTTCTTTACGTGGAGAGACATGAGTAATAAAAAGTAGATTGTTGACACTGATAATATTTTATCAAATGGTTTAAACAAAAAAATATATATAGTATAATAGTCTATATGTTGCTTTTTAAGTTTTTTCTTTCGTCTTTGGTTCTTTTGAGTCACACATCTGCATCATTTAAGAATGTTGGTGTTAATACTAATTTGCGCAGATTTATTCATATGAGAAAGGATAGAACGCTCTTGTATGATATGCCATACAAACCTAGAGGAAAGAACCAAGAAGAGTATGTTAAATTGTTAAATGATAATAATGTTAAGGTGTTGTTTGTGACTGGGCCAGCTGGAACTGGAAAGACTATGTTTGCCTGTAGTAAGGCCATAAGTGACTTAAAAAGTGGAGCTATAGATAAAATAGTTATCACTAGACCCGTTGTTCCAGTGGAGGAAGATATTGGTTTTCTTCCTGGAACGCTTGTCAAGAAGATGGATCCTTGGACAAGACCAATGTTTGATATTTTTTTAGAATCATTTCCTCAAAAAGACATTGATATGCTTGTCAAAAATAATATTATTGAGATCTCTCCTCTTGCTTATATGAGAGGTCGCACGTTTAAAAATGCATTTATTATCGCGGATGAGATGCAAAATAGTTCACCAAATCAAATGTTAATGTTGACTACTAGAATTGGTGATAAAAGTAAGATGGTAATTACTGGCGACATGAAGCAATCAGATAAGGGTACAAATAGCGGTCTAAGTGATTTTATCAAGAAGTATAAGGCATATGAGAGTTTTTATTTTAAGAAGAATGCAGATCTATTATTATCAAACTCAACGCATTATTATCAATTTGTTAAAGAGACTGGTATAAAAATTGTTGAGATGGAAAACAAGGACATTGAGAGGAGTCCAGTAGTGACAAAAATACTTGATATATATGACATTGATAATTTACGGTATAATATGACAGTAAGGTATTCCAATGTTAAAAATTTGATAAAGTCTGGCGCACCTGATGTTTCTGTAAATACAACGGTTATTAAAGATATTATCTCTGCAAATGTTGCCAATCAAATTGCAGATAATATTGATAATAGTACTGAGACAAAGAGTGGAAAGGAAATAAAAACGGTTGCAAATAATGATGCGGCATTAATACCATTGCATCATCAATCAAGCAGCTTCGGCGTTTGGAAATAATAATTTATCAACAGTTGTTCTAACGCAGAAAAACCGATGAACTATTATACCAAGCAGAAAGATCCCAATGGTAGTTATTAACAGCGAATAGTTAAAAATGTATGAGATAATAATGCAGAGTAAAAAAACTACTAATGTATCTCCTACGGATATGCCTCCAATGCGGAATGAATGAAATCCAGTTCCAGGTTTGCCCAGAGCGTCCTTGTATTTGCAAAAGTCCATTGTAGTGTATAATAATATTTAATTTAAAATTGAACTTAAATATTATCATATATGTACAATTACAATTATCAGCATGGACAGTCACGAGCTATTTCCAAATGAGTCTATTTGCGATGGACTTGGAATCTTCCAGATGAAGGAGCTATTCAATATTATCTGTCTTAAGTTTCGCAAAGAAATAAACGACATTTGCTATCAGGATTGTTTGGAAAGTGGCGTTGCATTTGACGAAAGATTTGCCTTTATTATCAATGATATTTCTGTTTGCAATAAGGTGTTTGATAATTTGCACAGGGACATGAAACAATATTTGATCTTGTATGTCCGCGCGGAAAAATATCTCAAGGATTTTAGTGATATTAGATTATCTGGGGCTGATGCTGTGGGGCTTTATGAGTGGAAGTCTTTTCAGGAATACGTTGACACAGAACTGGGTATTTCTCTTGAAAAACTGGCCCCTTACGATTATACAAATTTTATCAAGAACATGCGAGAATCTGCAAGTTTTGCCAATGGAATGCGGATTAAATACACCAAATGGGTGACCGAGCGAATGATTAAAAACTCTATTATTTCAACATCTAATGGGCTATAAGAGACAAATTTGCAATGAATAATGTGGTTATTGTGGTTTTTTATTATCATGGTTCCAACAGGTTATGATAATAAATGTGCAAGCTTGCACGAGTATTTGGCTCCACCTTTTTTAAAGGTGGAACATCATTATGTGTCTCATCAGTGATAATATTAGGAGGTTTAATGTCGTTGTTGTCGTGTAAGTTAGTTGTTGCACCTTTAAAAAAGGTGGAGCCAAACATGGAGCCAAACATGGAGCCAAACCAACCTTTAGAAAAGGTTGGGCCAAAGTAGTCTAAGGGTAGCGTATATGGGAGCCAATAGGAGAGCCAATAGGGGAGCCAATGGGGGAGCGTATAGGGGAGCCAATGGGGGTTGTTTTGGCTCCACCTTTCCCAAAGGTGGATAAGGGAGCCAATAGGGTTGTTTTTGGCTCCACCTTTCCCAAAGGTGGATATGGGGGGTACATTTCAATTTTTTTAGGGTTAGGGGTCCCATAGGGGTTGGTTTGGGCCAAACCTGAGTGCATTTCAATTTTTTTAGGGTTAGAGGTCCCATAGGGTTGATTTAGCTGCACCTTTCCCAAAGGTGGATAGGTAAAGCATTTCAATTTTTATAGTTATGAGTAAGGTTGTTTTCCTAGGGGATAGATTTCAATTTTTTTAGGTAGTTGTTCTATCCCCTAGGGGGGTATAAGCATTTCAATTTTTTTCCACCTTTAGGAAAGGTGGAGCCAAATGGGGTAGATTTCAATTTTTTTTAGGGTGCCTATGGGGTGCCTATGGGGTGCCTATAGGGGTGCCTATAGGGGTGCCTATAAGGGGATCATATGGCCCCCCATAGGGGGTGGGTTTGACTCCACCTTTTCTAAAGGTGGAAGGGGTAGGGTTTGGCTCCACCTTTTCTAAAGGTGGATTTCCCAAAGGTGGAATTTTTTAGTCTCCACGGAAAAGCATACATTGAAAAAAAAATTGAAATACTTTTGTGGGTATTGGTGAAGAGTACAACTGTTAACGCAAACGAGTATCAATTCATCATCTACTATACACCAAGCAACAATGTCGTCCACTGTCGTGTCAACCTTTGATTCGTCCATGTACGTTACGGAGCTTCTGGCCCGTTCCCTTGAGAACAGCGCCCTGGACGTGACTCACCGCGCGGTGATCGCCCTCGCTGAAAAGTACGGTTTCTCTGTCGAGGAGGCGATCGCCGACCTGGGCCTTACCAAGCTATCTCTCACCAAGAAACAGATGGCAAAGAAGGGTTCCAAGGGCGAGAAGGCTCCCAAGGCCAAGGTCGCAAAGGCCGAGAAGCTGGGCTTTGTTCTTCCCTTCTGCGGTGCGATCAGCGAGGCTCACTGCCCAGGTCTGCAGTTCAACGGCGGTCTGTTCACCCAATGCAAGCACGAGCGCGGCAGCTGCGAGAGCGGTTTCTGCAAGAAGTGCAGCGAACAGGCGGACAAGAATGCTAGCGGCGCGCCCGACTGCGGTACCGTTGGCCAGCGTCTAGCTGCCGAGCTGATGGCTTTCCGTGATCCCAAGGGCCGCGCTCCTATCTCGTACGCCAAGTACATGGAGAAGAAGAGCATCACCGAGGAACAGGTCACTGAGGCAGCGGCTGCCCTAGGCTGGGAGGTCCCCTCGGAGCACTTCACTGTGCCCGAGAAGAAGACCAAGGCTGCCAAGGCCCCCAAGTCCGAGGGTGAGGCCCCCAAGAAGCGCGGACGCCCGAAGAAGGACGCCAAGGTTGTAGAGGCTAGTAGTGTAGATGATCTGTTTGCGACGCTGGCGGCTGAGGCTGCCAGCCCCAAGTCCACTGCGGTGGCAAGTGAAAGTGTTAGCGAGAATGTTAGTGAATCCAGCGACGATGAGAGCTCTGGTTCTAGCGAGAAGAAGGCCACCAAGGCCAAGAAGCCCAAGATGAGCGATGCCGAGAAGGCGGCCGCCAAGGAAGCCAAGGAAGCTGCCAAGGCTGCCAAGGAAGCCAAGGAGGCCGAGGAGAAGGCCGCTGCCAAGGCTCTCAAGGAGGCCGAGAAGACCGCCGCTAAGGAGGCCAAGGCTGCCAAAGAGGCTGAGGAGAAGGCTGCCAAGGCCGCCGAGAAGCTCGCTGCCAAGGAGGCCAAGGAAGCCAAGGAGGCTGAGGAAAAGGCTGCCAAGGCCGCTGCCAAGGCTCTCAAGGAGGCTTCCAAGCCCGCCAAGGTTGAGAAGTCCAAGGTTGCTTCCACGGCTGGTGCTGCTCCCGCTGCTGCCGAGCCCGCCAAGAAGAAGGTCTCGGTGATTGCATTCAGCTTTGAGAGCAAGAACTACCTGCGTTCCACCGAGGGTGTCGTCTACGATGCCGAGACCAAGGAGGACGTTGGCATGTGGAACGAGGCTACCAAGGAGGTGGACTTCTTCGCGGAGGACGGTGAGCTCAGCGAGGAGGAGGAGGATGAGGAGGACGATGAGTAGACGTATGGGCCTCAAAAACCACAAAAATGAAAAACCCCAAATATAAAAATCTTGTATGCATGTCTTAGTGTAGAATAGTTAGTAGCTTAGTTTGATCTTAACTTGTCTTGTAACCTAAATAAAGAAAGAGGGGGTAATCCCCTTTTTTCACTGCACGTTAAATCCACCTTTAAAAAGGTGGAGCGAATAGGGTTTGTTTGGCTTCACCTTTTTTAAAGGTGGATAAATGTGAATTGAGATACTTTTTCTTCCTTCGTTCTATTCCCAAGATAGAGGAAAGGATGGATCTAGAGGTTGCCTTAGGGTGGTGTGCAAAGTGTGGGCCAATCCTTTGCAAAATAGGGGTGTCAAATCATGGGCGATTTCCTCGTTTTGTCGGTGATTTCTGGGGTGCCTATTTTGGCACCATTTAGCGTGTTGAATCATCAGTCCAACCTTTGGACCCTCCACTCCCTGCTAATAGATCCGTTGAGCCAATAGATCCGTTGGGAGGGGTATAGGGTTACACGGTTATAGGGTTAGGATTGCAGGGTGCATGGTTGTAGGGTGCATTTGGCTCTACCTTTAAAAAAGGTAGATTGGAATACTTTTTCTTCCCTTGTTCTTGTCCCAAGATAAGAAAAAGGTTAGATTACAGGGTGCACAAACTAGCTAAACTGTTTATAAACTGGGTCATTCCTGGAGTTACGATTTGGAACAGCATTTGGCTCCATCTTTCCCAAAGGTGGAAAGATGCCTCTTGCTTCTCACGCAGCCATACTCCTGCATTCTCTTCTTGATTTTGTTGACGTGTCTTTGATCCCCATAGACGGAGACGTAGTTGACCCCATAGAGCCAGCCGATGAGACGACCTAACCCGAAGACCACGTCACTCCATTCATCCAGGAACTCGTCCCATGTCTTGACTTCAAGCAGCTCAACGACCTCATCCCAGATGTCTTTCAGTCTGGTCCCCAACTCCTGCTTCTCATTAGTGACGCACTTGCAAAGTTCAAAGTCCATTTCAAGACTAGTATCCGTTACTTATATGCTGGTGGTTGGTGTGCGGGAAAGCATTTCAATTTTCTTTGAGGTGGGTCTTGGTGCGAGGTAGCTACCAAGTTGAAGTTGAAGTTGAAGTTGAAGTTGAAGTTGAAGTTGAAGTTGAAGTTGAAGTTCGGGGGGTAAAACATAGGGGTTCAAATTGTCACTCATTTCTGCGTTTTGTCACTCATTTCTTGGATCCCCTATTTGCGGCATATTAGGGTATCCAACGGAACTATTGTAGGGTTGGACTGATAGATCCGTTGAGGGGGCGTTAGGGGCAGATATAGCCGTTAATATAGCCGTTAATAGGGTGTTCGTTTTGTCACTCATTTCTGCGTTTTGTCACTCATTTCTTGGGGGGCTATATTGGAGATGGAATACTATTTCTTCCCTTGGCTTAAATTGGAGAAGAGAGAAAGGGGAAGAGAGAAGGCGTGCAAACGGGAGATTGCCTGGTATAGCGTTCTACTTCGTAGAGTACAGCGCCAAATAACGCCTCGCAAAAAGCGTGCACAAAAGCGCGCACAAAAAGCGTGCACAAAAGCGTGCACAAAAAGCGTGCGCAAAAGGTCGCGCAAAAGCAATAAGAAAAAATAACCATGTACAAAGGATCACTCACTACAACACCCCAACCACCGTTAGAGCAAACCGCATCTGCAGAACAATAAGCACTGTAATCCCACAAACAAACGTAGTCATAACGAACGGCCAATATCCACCAAACATCACCTGCAGCGTGCGCCCGCAAACCCCAACAACGTTCAAAGCATTCAGCTCGCTATTAATCCCTTTGAAAGTATACAACTTAGGATCCACGAAATCATACGCGTGAGGATTCATGACTTCATCGTTAGAGAATTGGCGATCAATCTGCCAATCGTCATCAACTTGAATAGCATACCCAACATCCATTTCACAGCCTTTTCCCATCGTTAATCGTGTCGTTTCGTTTACTTTTGTGCTTATCAAATACAAAGGTAAACCAGTTTCAATTTTAAAACAAAAAAGTAAAAAAGGGTTTATTTAAGTTACGGTTAAAATTACAATTCTATCTATCTACTTTTTCTTGATTTTTGGCTCAATCCTCCTCCTCATCCTCATCCTCATCCTCAGAGCCAGAGGTAGAATGAACAGACCCGACCAATGCTCCCACCTCCAAATCCAAGACCTCCAGTCCCTGATCAACTCGCCACTGCTTCTCAATCGCATCCAAACGGTTCTTAATAGCCGCGCCCTGGCAGTTGCGAATGTCCGCCTGAGTCAAGCTCCTGAAAGCATCAGGCATGTAATCGCGGATATAGAACAGCTTTCCAACGTACCACGAAATCGCCTCTGGAATGGCTCCAGTCGTAACCCATGCGCAAGCCGAAAGGCCGAGTGCACCACTGAGCTTACCGTAGCGCTTCTGGGGCTTCAATGCAGTGGTGTCAAACGTCGCATGCAAGCGCACAAAGTACGCCTTGAAGAACGAAATCACATCGGCCTTCTGTTCGGCACTAAACACGCGTCCCAAGTACTTGTGGTTCTGCTCGTAAGACGTGTTGATGCATGCGCGCCCGCCTTGATCGCCGTGGCGAGTAGCCACCGCCAAAATAACGCCCGTAATGTCACCAAGAAGCTTCCTGGTCTTTCCAGTCCCAACAGTTCCAACGAACTTGGAAAAGTCATCGCGCAACTCGGGGTGGCCCTTGACCTCAACCACGAATTTCATCACAGGAGAGATGGTCATGCGGGAGTGAAACTTGTCGTTGTCACTCAATGGCTTTCCACTGTTCAAACGGTCAAAGATGTCGGCCATTTCATCTGTTGAACCAGCAGTGCTCTTGAAGATCTCAACCGTCGCTTGGTAGGTCTCAAACGCAGTCTGCAGCTTCTTTGGCAGCTCGCTAAACTTGCGCCCATCACCAATCGTTCCAGGTTCGCAAGCAAACCCATCAAGCAAATACTCTTGGAGAGCGGTCATGCGAGTCTGGCCGTCCTGAACATAGTAGAACTCCTCGTCGCCAGAAGGGTTGTGGCGAGTCATGATGAAGGCGTGGATCGGGTAGTCCTTCAAGACAGACTCAACGAGGCGTTGCTTCTTGTACAGTGCCCAAGAAGGAAATCGCTGTTCATCAGATATGCGATAGGTACTGCTAGAGTCAACGGGCACATCTCCAGTTCCGCGGGGAGTAAAGGCCTCGGGCGAGATCAACTCAATGAGGGTCATCTGGTTCACTTGTCTACGGCGCGACATCTTCTAATAACAAATCAAATCAAATCAAAAGCTTAGAACTTCGTGTATCTCAATAGAGAGTGCTGCCTACAGGCTATGAAAAAAGTATTTCAATTTTTTTTGTATAGCCATATCATCATTGATAACTAACGTTTTTAACTTTGCATCAACGGAAAAAAAGGATTTCTCCTTTTTTGTTTTTTGTTTTTTATAATTTTGTATGTGTAACGGTTAGAGTTTTTTTAAAAATTGAAATACTTTTCATTGGACGGGGATAGCAACCGCCATAGGAATCACAACAGCTTTCGCAACTGGTAACTTACCCATAACCTCCTCCTGCAGCTCGCGCTTCAAGTCCTGCACCAAAGACACATACCCGTCCAAGGCGATCGTCTCTCTCCAAACGTCTTTCTTAAAACCATCTTCTTCTTTTTCGGGAGGAACCTTCATGCTGCCAAACCCATCCATGATGAAGCGAAAGACGTAGACCTGTTTCTTTTGACCAATGCGATAGCAGCGAGCGATTGCCTGGTCCTCAATGGCGGGGTTCCAGTGCGGGCTAACAAAGTAGATTTCGCTGTAATTAGCCTGCAAATTGAGGCCCTCGCACCCCGTTTGGATCTGCATGATCAGCGCATCACAAGGTTCCTCCAAAGCCTTCATGCGAGACACCCCAGTGTTGCGTCCATCAAACGTAACCACCTTCGTAACACCCCCAGCCCGAAGCCGTCTAGCGATCTCATCAATCTCCTCGCGAAAATGGCAGAATACAAGCTTTCCATTACCGTTGTCCTTTCTCTCCAGAAGAACGCGCGTGACCTCGTCCAGCTTGGAACTATAGTCGCCAGCGTTAGCGTACTGATCAAGCGCCTCAATGTACCCTTGGTTAATGAGCGTGTCAATTGGTCCCTTCATCAAGCGCGGTAAAATGCAGCTTTGGCGAGCACGGAGAATAAGCTGTAAAACGCCGATCTTCTTGAGCTCCACAGCCAAGGCGCTATCTTCTTCCTTCAATGGAACTACACCACTGAATTTAAGGGCAGAGTGAATCTCTTGCGAGAGCTTGCATTCGTTCCCCGTCTGCCACTTCACGCAGACCTCGTCCACGATCGGCTCGGGTAGCCCAATGCCAGCTTGCTTCTTTGTTCTCTTCAACACAAAGTGTTTCACGATTAGCTGAAGGTTCTCGTCCTCTGTGTAAAACGATGGAGGTAAACCAGCTGCGTTGCACAAACTGTAAAAGTCTTGTTTCCTGTTTTGCACAGGCGTGCCAGAAACGAGCCAACGGATGGGAGCCTTAATGGCTTTGCAGCCGATAAATCGCGTGGTATTGCGGTTGCGCAAATGGTGGGCCTCGTCAAAGATGACGCGAGACCACGAGATCAAGTGCAATGGCGAAAGCTTCGGCGCCTTCTTAGAAATAGCAACGGAGTGGTACGTGGCCAGAACGATGGGCGCTTTCAACAGCTCTTCATCTTTGCAGTCCTTCTTAGACTTGCCGTGATAGATCAGCGGTTGGTGTCCAGTGGTCCTGAAGATCTCGCCCGCCCACTGCCTGAGCAAAACGGGAGGCACAACGATGAGAGTCTTTGGCTGAAAATTGATGGCCATAACAGCGATCATCATGATGGTTTTGCCGAGACCCATCTCATCAGCAATGAAACCGCCACGAGCCTTCAGGCCAAGCGCGCCCTCTGTCTCGTTCTTGACGCACCAATCAACGCCTTCGTACTGATGCTTCTTGTAGTCAATCTTGGACCTGTCCAAGAACCCCACAAACTTGTCGTAGAGTGGGCCACTTGGTTTGTCTAACGAAGGCGCATCTAACAAAGGCTTGTCCAAGATAAGCTTCTCTATAACGACTGGGCTATCTACATGGTACTTACGAGTAGTAAAAAGCGGAGTGGCAAACCTAACCGTCTTCTTCACGAGGGTCATATTTGAGATTTGAAATTTTGAATTTTGAAATTGATGAAACGGACTTTTGCAACTTGAAGTAGGAAAAAAACGGTTTCAATTTTTTTTGAAATGCTAAAAATTTTGGACACTAAAAAAAGCATTTGAAAAAAAAATGCGTGCAAAATTTAGTTAACAAAATCCAATATGACTTTCAAAAAAAATTGAAATACTTTTTGTATACCAGTAGCAATGTATCATCCGTTAGGACCCCAACGTAATCAACGTTCGCATCAACTTTTGAATATCTATATACCAGCCAGTCATGTCGCACCGCAACAACCAGTACAGTGTGAGAAAGGCAGATCGTTCGCGTCAAGATTCCAGATCTAACGCAAGGAAGCCCTATTGCAAGGTGTGCCACGATGCGGGCAAGACCGAGGCCGAGTACACGTCTCACTACGTGCGCGAGACCCCCGAACCCAATTCGCGAGTCGTTTGCCCCACACTTCTCTGCGCGGAGTGCAAGTACTGCTACGAGATAGGCCACACCCCCAGCTGCTGCCCAGCTCTCAAGGAGAAGCTCAGGCTGGAAGAAAAGAGCGCCAAGGACAGTGCGCGCCTCGCCAAGTTCTGTGAGAACTTTGAGAAGAAGAAGCAGACTCAGCCTCAGCAACAGCCCTCCTCATCCAAGTCTGCCCGCTTTGGCGGTTTCTCGGCTCTAGCTGACAGCAGCAGTGACGATGACGAGGAGCTTCTCAAGGCCAAGTCCTCCAAGGCCAAAAAGGCCACTCCCAAGGAGGAGTTCCCCAGCCTCGTCCAATCCAAGCTTGTGAAAGAGCTCGCCTCCAAGGCCGCGGAACAGCCCACACAATCGTGGGCCGCACGTGTCGTCTTGGAGCCTGCACCCAAGCCCCAGCCCCGCGCGATGCCAGGCATGGTGATCCTTGGCGACTTCTTCACGGGCGAGCCTCTGCAAGTGAGAGAGTCGGGCTTCACAAAAGCCTTGGGCCTGAATATGGGCGCAAACATCTACAAATCCAGCGCCGTTCAGGTGACCCAGCTTCCTCGGGTTTCGCGCAGATCCTGGGCCGACTGGAGTGACGATGAGGACGAGGAGGAGGACCAGCAGCAAGAGGTGGCCGACGGATGGTAAGCGCAGCGACCGAAAAGCGTAGCGAGAGAAGCGTTAAAAAAGCCTTAGAACCACAAAAATTAGTTTTAGATTTTGCCTTGTCTTAACCTGTCTTGTAACCCATATAATTAAAGAGTTAAAAGGTACCAACCTTTTTTCCATTCAACCTTTCGTAAACTTGTGAAAAAGTGGAGCAAAATGGATTAGGATTTTGGCTCAACCTTTCCCAAAGGTTGAATTTTTAGTCACCGTCCGTCCACATACATTTCAAAAAAAATTGAAATACTTTTTGGGGTATGACTGACACTTACCGCACACGTTGCATCAAATTTGGTTTAACCTTTCAACTGTTTATATATAATGACGACCAGACTCTCTTGCCCTGGCTGCTTCCCTACGTTCCAGCCCAACCAAGTGGCCCACATGTGCTTTGGTGGCTGCATGTACGACGAGATCTCTCTTTTAGAAAGCGACGGCGAAAGCGAAGGCACATGGGAAACCTCTAGCGAGGACGAGGGCGAAGAGGGCTGCTTCCTAGGCCTGGCGCCGCTCAACCTGGACGAAGCTTTTGCAAGCATTTTGCAAGAGCTTGCCAGTGCAAGCGAAGCTGAAGAGCCCGTTGCAAGCGAACCCGAAGTATTCTGCACCCCCTGCGGAAACGAGTGCGCAATCTGCATGGATGACATAGGCGCCAGCAACTGCACCGTCACCGAGTGCGGCCACCGCTTCCATTCCAGCTGCATCTTCAGGAACATGATGGAGCGCATTGAGTGCCCCATGTGCCGCAAGGATCTCGTTGACATGCCTGAGGAGGAGGAGGATGATGAGGAAGAGTTTGACGGAGAGGATGAAAGCGATAGCGATGGCGAGAGTGAAAACGAGGATAGAGAGCGCGACCTCACGTGCAAGCAGATGGCCGATAAACTGCAGACAATGGGCTACACGATGGCGGACCTCTTGTTCTACGCCACGACGTACCGCCACAGCAGCGAAGCTGGGCGCTTGAATGATGATCTGGACGATCGCCTTGGCGGCCTGATTGATCGCATGCTTGACGGCGAACTCGCAGTTGATCATCGCGACGGGCGCACCTACGCTCAGGTGCTAGCCTCTCAAGTGCAAGCTCCTCCCGTGCAAGCTCCTCAACCGCAACAAGCTCCCCAGCCGCAAGCTCCTCTGCATGCTTATGCAGAGCCCAAGTCCCCGAGACGCCGCAGACCTGAGTTCTTTGAACCCGCTCCTAGCCTAGAGGCAATCTAAACCACCAAACCCCATAAAAAATTAGATAGATAACCTTTGTTTTGAATTATGTTTTGCCATGTAACCCCTAATAATTAAAGATGGAAAGGCTTAAAGCCTTTTTTCTTCCACCTTTAGAAAAGGTGGAGCCAAATATCCACTTTAAAAAAGTGGAGCAAAAATCCCACCCTTTAATACCGCGTATTTGGCTCCACCTTTTTTAAAGGTGGAAAAAAGGTGGAAGAGACCCAGTCTATAAAGATAACAAACAACCATAACTCTCTAACAACACGCGAACCAAACAAACAGTGATTTGCATGAGCCCTTTTTTTCAATAGTTCCAAAATACCACCGCCGCCACAAAACATCATTATTCTCTTCTTACTAGCTATTAAAAAAAATAGGATCAACCCCGCGAAAAGAATAAATTGCCAAAAGTACTTAAAGACGCCCCATTACGAATTACTAAAAAAATTGATATGCTTTTTTTGAAAGTATTTGACTGTACAAAGTGTTTCACCAACAAGAGCCATGAGCGAGTTTAATACACCCCCTGAATCGGAGGAGTTGGAGTTGGAAGTGGGGGAAGAATGGTGGACTCAAGAGGAATGGAGTGGGAACATTGTTTACCACGAGTGTTTTCCAGAGGAGTGGCTAGACACTCACGCCCCAGGAACTGGTCCCAAAGAGTGTGCAAACTGCCGCTGGTATGGAAGCCTTGACGGAATGTTCATCGGCTACTGCATGAATTGCGCTCAATACGTCTACGAAGGCGAGCGCGGCCGAGGACTCTACGGCGATGGTCTAGAAAAGATCGACCCAGAATTTCTAGGCCACAGTATTTATAGGACCTACCTTGCGGGCTACACCGTGAGCGCGGACGGAAAGAGTCTTGTCAAGACCAACGATCTGCCAGCCATAGTTCTGGCCAATTTGGAGGCGCGATATTTGGAATTGGTAAAGGAAGAGTAAACAACACCCACATCAAAAAACAATAAAAAATTATCACGCAATAAAAAATAAAAAACAAAAACAAAACACCCAATAAAAATTTTTTTATCTTGCGATAATTTTTTTATCATATACAAAAACATCTTTACGCCTTTGCACTTAAAAAGTGTGAAGGTGTAAACAAACATTTGCACGTCTTTTCTCTATTCAAATAAGCGTGTCTCTCTTTTTAAATTCTTCTGCGATTGGTTTTCCTGCGATTAGTTTTCCTGCGATTAGTTTTCCTGCGATTAGTTTTCCTGCGATTGGTTTTTCTACGATTGGTTTTGCCGCGTTTGGATTTCCTGGTATTACGTTTACCACCCTCATGCTCCTCCTCCACAATGGCCACCTGCTTACCTACCATATCAGGATTATAATAAATGCCATTAGCTACTAGTTGGTCTATTTGATCTGGATTGAAATTCATTCCCCTAAATTCCTGTATAGTACGCAACCGATGTCCATCTTCATTATAAATCATTGTTTCAGGCGGTAAGCTGGAACGCATATCATTTGCATAAACAGTATTGAATGCAAGGGGCAGACTATTTATTTTTAAAAGGGGCATATTATAATATATTCACAGATTATTTTTCTTTTACCGCATGCAAAAAAAGATCTTTAAAATCCAAACAAAACAAACTAATCTAAACTACTTTTCTACTACCGATCCTGGTGCTCAGGACGCCAAGCATAAATCTTTTGAACTCCATTTACAACAAAGGTCTCGCCGAGCGCTGGCTCTTGCACCTTCAAGAGCTTCCCCACGGCCCACGAGGGAATAGTTTCCAAGTTCCAATGCTCCACGGCGTCCTGCCAATAACGCCCAATCCGCTCGTCATCGTCATAGTAGTTAAGGAAGAGAACCTCCTTTCTCCACCCGCTCCTGGTAGACATGAACTTGTGTGGTCCAGGCCCCACCACCTTGTCTGCGTTCGCCATAGATGCCTCGGCCAGCTTCTTCAGCTTCTCTTTTTTCTGTACATTCTGTTCCAAATGATACTTGCGAATGTCAATCTTCGCTCTGTTAATGGCACCCCAAAGGGTGCTAGGTAATGCCGACATTGATGTCACGTTTCTAGGTCAAGGTACTTATCCTCAACACCCAAAAAAGCAATTCAATTTTTTTTCTTATTCGCAAATGCAAACAAGAAAAAAAATACTGTGGTAGGATTCAGTGGAAATCCTAGTATTCTTTTTTTGCACCCGATGAGGGACTCGAACCCTCAACCTCAAGATACCTGCCGCCCATAGGGCTTAGAAGTCTTACGCGCTATCCAATTGCGCCAATCGGGCATTTTTCTGTTTTGGGAGACCAGACACTCAGGGTGCGTTGTAAGGGAATCGAACCCCTAGCTCAACCTTGGAAGGGTTGCATGTTACCAGTACACCAACAACGCTTTAGTTTGTTTTTTCCACCTTTCCCACAAGTTTACGAAAAGGTGGATTTTTGTTTTTTGTTTTGTATTTTTTATGTTTGTTTTGTTTTTTATGTTTTGTTTTTGGTTCCACCCTTAAGCCCGAAGGTGGAATTTTGGCTCAACCTTTTCTAAAGGTTGACTAGGCATCATCGCCCTGCGCATAGTGAGCCGCAATCGCCTCCTCCAGCAGCCTGTCCTCCTCCCTGGCCTCGCGAATAGCGTCCAGCTCGCCCCGCAGACGCTCAACCTCCAGCTCCAGGTAATTCGCGTAGTCTGCGCTCACAAAAGCCTGATCATTGGGTTGAGGTGTGGGCTCAGTAATTGGCGCATAGTCCTGGTAACCCACCTCGGGAAACTGGAAGTGCACCGAACGTTGAGCAGGCGCAGCAGAAGGCGCAAGCGAAGCAGAAAGCATCTGCGGCAGAGGAGGAAAGTCGTTCCCTCCAAACAAGGAGTAGCCCTGGCCCTGGCTCTGGCTTTGACCCTGAAACTCAATGCGAGGCTTAGAAGCCGAGGCGCGCGCCTGCTGAGGCTTGTTCTCCAGGACGATCCAGTACCAGGGGTCGTCGTAGACAATGCGCGGAGGGTTCTGCACATCGCCGTTCTGGAGCTTGTCCAAGAAGCGCCTGACCATGGTGGAGTCAGTCATAGTAGCAAAATGCACGTAGACGGAGTTGTACTCGTCGCCCTTCTCGCCACGGCGGCGAACAAAGTCAACATGGTCCACGCGACCAAAACCCAGGCTCTCAAACACGCCGATGATGCGCTCCTCGCCAATGTTCTTGAACACCTTTGGGATATAGAAGCTGGGGAAAGAACTCAAAGAAGAAGACATGGTTAATAACCGATTTGCAAAGCAAGTTGTATCTGTACTTTCATCGCAGAAATCGGTTTCAATTTTTTTTTAAAATACTTATTCGGCTACCTACTAAAAATCCGTCCACGTAAAGATTTTAGTATCCCCATCCATTAACTATTTTTGAAAAAATTGAAATGCTTTTCAAAGATCTTGACACTGGTACTCACACGCACCGTTACGGTTGATCTAATCGCATTTAACTTTTGAATATATTTTGAGACTATGGATTCTGCCACAGTTGATCTTAGCACTTTGCCCATTAACGTGCCTAGCATGTGCATCCCGCGAGTATTCAAGAACATCACCGAGGCACGCGTCCGTCGGGTTCTTGAGCAGCTCAATCTGGGAGACATTGAGCGCGTGGACATGGTGCCCAAGCGCAACGATGGTGGAGACGAGTTCCAGCGCGTCTTCATCCACTTCAAGCGCTGGTACAAGAACGCGGACGCAGACAAGGCCAGGGAGCGCCTTCTAACAGGTAAGGAAATCAAGATCGTTTATGATGACCCGTGGTTCTGGAAGATCTCGGCGAATCGCAGCGTTTCTGGAGAGCAAAGACGTGGGCCAGAGCAGCGCCGCGGACCCGCGCTAGAGTTTGACAGCCCAAGAGGCGATCACAAGCAGAGGCCTCCTCGCGACCAAAACCAGAGGCCTCCTCGCGACCAGCCTCCTCGCGACTACCTCCCCAGGGAGCGCGACCCTAGGAGAGAGCAGCAGCGCATGCAGCGCCAGCAGAGAGTGCAAAGCGACATGCGACCGCAAAGCGATATGCGACAGAAAAGCGATACGCGAGCATCTGTTCAAATGCAAGCACCAAGCTTTGTGCCGCGATCCCCTGACAGTTCGCCTCCCAGGGCCAGAGAGCCATCGCCCTGCCTTGACGTGGATTCTCCTTCAAGCACTCACGCTCTCCAAGCGATTGACTATGGGGACATCACGGCTCTTCCAGTGAAGAAGCGCCGTGTGATCAAGAAACCTCCTGCATCACCACAAGAGGCCCAAGCCCAAGAACAAACAGGAGTATAAACCAAAACCAAAAAAATGACTGTATAAAACGTACACACAAAAAATCAAAAAATCAAACGCGTGTATAATTTGTTTGTTTTAATGTAAATGAAAAAGTGGTATAAAAAAACCCTTTTTTCATTCATCGTATTATTTTTTTACTTTTGGAAACGCTTAATGCACTCCCAGATCTTTCCAGACTCATCAAATGTGAATGCACCACGGCGTTGCGCCAAGTTCAAGAAAGAAACCATAAGCGTGAGAGCCATGTTTTGATCCGTAACCTCAACATCAACAAGACGAGTCTTGGAATCCTCTGCACCCTCAGCGGCAGCAGCAACCTTCACATTTTCACCAGCAGTTTGGTCAACAACCTTGTCAAAAACAGTTTGCTCAGTAGTTTGCTCAACGACTTCCATATTATAAATATTATACAATGATAATTTTTTAAGTAATTTTAAAAGTAATTGATTTTACTTTCAAATCATTTTGAATTAGAAAAAAAATTGAAATCAATTTCAAAAACTAATAGAGTTCACACACACCGTTCGCACGTCTCAAGTAAACATGAGCGCATTTGATATTGAATCCCAGACTACCTCGGCAAAGTCCCCCGCTTTGCCAATTGAAAACCTTTCTATAGAGTTCCACGACCCGTCGGTCGCTCTCCCACCAAATCTCTACGATGCCGCTGAAGGTCAGTTTGGCATCGTGAAGATGACGGTTCGCGGTGACATTGCCATCCCCGCAGGCGTCTACCTCGTGAACATGGAAAAAGACGGTTCTGGTTCCATGACCACTACCACCAACGATGGTCGCAGCAGAGACGATCACGTGAAGGCCACTATCTGCAACGCTATTCGCGCTTTAACCAAGATCGCCGCGGAGAATCCACAGGCTAAGCTCTTTGTCAAGCTGGCCGATTTTGACACGAGGGTCTATCCAGTCCTTGCCCTGACTCAGCTCACTGATGAAAATATGGAGCAACTGGTCTCAATCGTGACCAATCGCCAGCTTCCCAACAACAGCACAAACATTGAGCTGGCCCTCCGCAATTCGGTCAAGTCTTGCGACGAGTTCCTTGCCGAAAATCCCGATGCGCATGTTATCTCTGTTGTCACCACTGACGGCGAGGCAAATGCGGGCGAGTGCAACAAGTTTAAGCTGCAGGACATTGTCAAGGACCGCCCCTACCCTACCATCTGCATTGGTTATGGAGCTGGTCACAATGCAGACTTGCTGATCACCGTCGGGTCTTCGTACTTCTACGTTGCGGACTTTGAGCGCGCGGGCGAGCCTATTGGTGAGATCCTACAAAACTTCCTATATATCGCTTTGGAAAAGAGCGAGCTGCAGATCTTGAACGGCGAGATTTTGCGCGAGGACAACACTTGGGGCGACAAGCTCTGCATTGGAAACATCATTGGTGGTTCAGCTAAGACGTACAGTGTGCGCTCCAAGGACCCCGAGACCATTCACGCCTTGTGTTATGGCAAGAACACGCAGACCTCGCAAGCCACCGCTCTTGCCGAGAGTGCCGCATTCACATGCTACAAGGACTTGACGCGCGACATCTTCCGTCACAAGACAGTTGAGCTATTGGCCCAGGCTCGCGACAATTTGGCTCTGGATCTTGTGCCACCTACTCACCCTCAGTACAGTGACAATTATGCCGCAGACATGGAGCGCTACGAAGGCGAAGTCGTGGCCTACACTGAGCTCGTCAACACGCACGCTGAACAAAAGAAAACTCTGCGCGACAAGCTAAAGGAGTTCTTCCGCTCTATGAAGGAGTACGCCAAGGACAAGAACATGGAGAACGAGGCGCTGATGAAGCAGCTGCTGGACGACGTCTACACCGTCTGGCTCTCGCTGGGCAAGCGTTTCACGCAAAACGAGGCGCGCGCGTTTACGCAGGCCAAATACACCTGCAACTTGCGCCAGATGTCCAACAATACCTCGGCAAGAAGCGCTAGCCAAACCCCCGCACATGGCATGAGGCGCCAAAATGCGGGCCTTCAACGCCAGAATGCAGTCAGTCCAGACTACATGAACGACGATGATTCGCAAGGAGGAGCAGGCGTTGGTCCTCTTAGACCACCCATGCTGATGCGCACTCCCACCTGCATGAGCCATCCTGGAATGGAAGAGCTTGAAGAGGGGGAGATTGCTGAGGACGAGGAGGACGACCTGGTGCACGAGCTCACGGATGGTGCCATCTCCGCGTATGCTACTCAACCCACGCTTGCGCTAATGCGCGAGGTCAGCAGTGCGCGTTCTGTATAATATCCACCTTTCGTAAACTTGTGGAAAAGGTGGAACCAAATAAAAACGCATAGAAAACAAGTAAAGATAAACAAACAAACAAAAAAATAAACAAATAAAACAAACAAACAAAAAAATAAACAAATAAAACAAACAAACAAAAAAATAAACAAATAAAACAAACAAACAAAATAAAAAATATATAAAAATTTTTTATTTTACACCTCTTAAACTCCTGTAGCCAAACCATAGTAAAATCCCTTGTCTCTTGGATCACTTGTATCGTACATTTTCTCCACAAATTGTCTCGCTTCTTCCTCGCTTGGTTCCTTCAACCCCCAAAGTTGTTCCCAAATAGGCGATATTTTTTTCCCGCTAAAATTATTATCACCTCCCTTATAATTCCCCTTGTTCTTCCCCTGAATGTTCAATGTAAATGGACAGTTATATTCTGGTGGGTTTTCTAAAGGTCCACATGGATTGCATGGACCCTTTACAAACTCAAATCCAGGCATCTCCTTTGGTATATCTTCGTCTAACACATCCTCCGTCTTGGTATTCTTGTATCCATTAAAATAATTGTATCCATAGAAGGATTTCTTCTGCATCTTTGATCTCCCATTTTTATCTTGAACGCACCTAATAATATTTTTTGGTTGATGTTCATCTTCGGGCATGCCATCATTTACAGCATCCTCCACCTCAGGATCATATGCAGCCAAGCCACCATTAATAATAAAATCGCCCTCTTTCGTGTTCCACGATAATAATTGTTGTGCCGCCTTCTCATTGTAAAGCTGCATGGCTTCATTCAGTTGAATTACTGGATTGATTCTAATCATTTGCAATCTCTCAACCTGTTCAACATACATCTTTTTTGTAACGTCCGTCCAAGGCCAATAACCAGTTTTCACATATGCTTCTGCTTCATCCTGACTCGCCTGCTCTTGTAAGATCTGCAAATTAAATTTGGTATCAGGGTGAACCTTTGCATTGTATGTTTTAAAATCGTCAAGAGTTTTTTTAGACCAGGATCCAGTACCTGCGCCCACGATTCCTTTAAATCCTTCTTTTCCTTCTTTTTCTTCTTTCCCTTTTATTATTTCCCCCGCGACAAAATAAAGAATAGTAACAAACAAAGAAACAATACAACCATAATAGAAATCTCTAACAAAGGCTAAACCTATGATTGAGAATAAAATAACCTTCCCTAAAATAGTGTCAAACGTCCAACTATAAGCCCCTGGCTCGTAATACATTGCAACAAAAGCAAACACAATAGCGATAAATAAGCTAGAAATCAAACACAATTTTACCTGGAAGAACTCGCGAATTTCTTTAAATATTTTTAACAGAACTCCCATGCCTTCTATTGTC
>Ga0194057_10000491_pt1 | contig 20382 bp, 15 predicted proteins | sample SepL4415m_MetaG_FD_155474 | JGI IMG/M metagenome (GOLD analysis project Ga0194057, IMG submission 155474) | Anoxic zone freshwater microbial communities from boreal shield lake in IISD Experimental Lakes Area, Ontario, Canada - Sep2016-L442-15m | ecosystem: Environmental > Aquatic > Freshwater... | reverse complement strand
TGTCTTCTGCCGTGAATTGAATCGAGAGCATCCCTTGTCTCCCTGCAACCAAAACGTCCTTGGTGGTCCGAGGGGAGTATGCGAAAAATCTTCAGATGGGACAATCCCAATCACGGGCAGTATAGCTGTGAACACGTCAAGGTTATTAAACGCAACGGCGAGCACCTTTTGGGACTGATCAACGACATCCTCGATCTGTCGAAAGTAGAAGCCGGGAAGATGCAGATCGAGCCGACCCGCTGTTCGCCCTGCGACCTGCTGGCCGATGTTGTCTCGCTGATGCGCGTCCGCGCCGACGCCAAACAGTTGAAATTGGAGATCGAAATCGCCTCTCCCGTGCCCGAGACCATACTTACCGACCCGTTGCGACTCCGTCAGGTGTTGGTCAACCTGGTGGGCAACGCCATCAAGTTCACCGATCAAGGCGAGGTCCGTATCGCGGTTCAACTGACAACTTGTGGTGCGGCCGTCCCGGCTGCATCTGTAGGGTGGGGAGAGCGCAGCGAGCCCCACCAAAAGCAGGGCGAAACCGAGTTGGTGGCGCTCGTTTCACTCTCCCCACCCTACGATTCTTCGCTCCCACCCGGAACCGGAGCCCAAGCTGTTTCTGGACCACGTCTTCGCTTTGACGTGACCGATACGGGCATTGGCATGAACGAAGAACAACTCCGAGGGCTTTTTCAAGCCTTCAGTCAGGTGGATAACTCATCCACGCGGAAGTTCGGCGGCACGGGGCTGGGGCTTTGCATCAGTAAGCGGCTGGCGGAGGCCATGGGCGGCAAGATCGAGGTACATTCCACCCCAGGCAAGGGGAGCACGTTCCGTGTGACCATCGATCCGGGGCCGCTGGATGGGATTCGCATGATCCAGAACGCCCAAGAGGCTATGCTCAATCGACCGCCGACCCCCACCGCGGCACCCCTCGACGAGATCAAGCTCTCTGGCCGGATTCTCCTGGCTGAAGACGGACCGGACAACCAACGGCTGATCGCCTTCGTGCTGAGGAAGGCCGGTGCCGAGGTGACGTTGGCCGAGAACGGGCAGATTGCCCACGACGAAGCAAAGGCCGCACTCGCGCAGGGTGCGCCGTTCGATGTGATTCTGATGGACATGCAGATGCCCGTCCTGGACGGCTACGAGGCCACGCGATGCCTGCGTGCCGAGGGCTACAGCGGCCCGATCGTAGCCCTGACGGCGCACGCCATGGCCGAGGACCGCAAGAAGTGCCTCGATGCCGGTTGCGACGACTTTGGCACCAAACCGATCGACCGACAGAGGCTGCTGACCACGGTTGCCCACTGGATGAAACTTGGTCAAACGAACGAGTTACCCGCTCTCGCACCCGCACCCGCAATCAGCGAGAGCAACGCGGGAATAGCCATACCTTCCCCCTTTATCTATTCGCAGATGGCTGCCGATCCCGACTTCGGTAAACTGGGCGATTTATTCGTCCAAGATCTGCCTAATCGGATCAACGCCCTGGAAACTCATGCGCGGAGTCGCGACTGGCAACAATTGACTCGGACAGCCCATCAGATCAAGGGAGCAGCCGGGAGCTACGGATTCGGCGAGATCACACCCTACGCTGCTCGCCTGGAAGCCGCCGCGAAGGATGGGGGCCAGGAGGAAGAGATTCTTTCGGCACTCGACGAACTACTGAGTCTCTGCCGCCAAGTGCGATCTGGATTGCCACAGCGCGACGAGGCCGTTTTGAATGCGGCCAGCAACCGGCTTGCCAGTGATTCTGTGAACGCGACTGAGACAAACGATCAATCGATGTTTGCGGGTCTTGAATAACCTTCCGTTCCAGGCAACCAACCCAACAGATTCCCTAAGAATCAGCGGTTTGTGTTCGGAAGCATCCTCCCCCACTTCACCCGCTGTGTTCCCCAATCCAACTCGGCCACAACCGGCCGCAAGGTCTGTTCGGTGATAATAGCTCGGGCACCGGCAACTACTCCGCAGACGCGAGAACTTTGCAGATGAAATCGTTTACCTGCACGGCATGGGAAAGATTGATCAGATGGCCGCCATCAGGTACGAGACAGTCGGGCGTTACCATCGAGGCCCGGATCATCCGGTCCCGCTGGCCGTGGATATGAAAGACGGGTGTGTCGGCCAGCAGCGTTGGCTGCCAGCGGAGGATAGCCCCAATCGCCCATCTCACAAACTCGGGGTCGATTCCCTGGAACATCGTTGCACACATACACCTAACTTGGGGATCAAGCTGACGGAATGTCTGTACGGCGAAGGGAGCCAGCGGCTTGGTAAGCCTGATCCCCCAGCAGGGAATCCGGCACAGAATTGCTCGCAGCGAAAGCACTCCACGATTGAGCGAATTGATCGAACGGCAACTTCCGATCAGGATTATGGCTTTCGGTTGTAGGTGTCGGGCCATTTCGCAGGCCAGCATTCCGCCGAACGAAGACCCGCCGAGGATTAGAGGCTTCTGGCGTGGGACAGTTTCGGCCAAACGTGCAGCATAGGTTGGCAATGTGTCTGTGCGTAGTGGCGGAATCCACGGTGGCACCACCAAACCCGGAAAAGCCAGATTCTGCGGCTCCCATTGGTGGTAATCCGCACCCAGCCCTGGGAGCAATACGAGTTGGAAACGGTTAGTCGTAGTATGCTGGCACATGCAGTTATTGTCGATGACGCTACTCCCCCATGACTACCTTTCAAGCGTATGACGGACTACTTGGCCGTCCTGACGCTGAACGAGCGAGTAGGAGACGTTGGCTTGGCGGTACGGATCGACAGTTCGGCCCTCGTTGGCGCGAGGGCTGTCGAGGCCGAACTCGAAGCCGAAGGCGGCCTGGATGCCGTTGACACGTAGAAGAGGTTCCATCATGGTTTTAGTTCCGCTGCAAAGATGCCTAAATCGAGATTCTCCACGAGTAAGACGGTTTTCGCCATGAATCTATCCGCCTTTCTGCGGCCATCGGTTGTGGTGGACCCGCTCCGGCCGATACCGATCTTCGGCGGGAACCTGCTCGGCCGCGTAGCCGAACACCACCAGACTGTGGGCGATGACATTGTTCGGCAGGTCGATGAGCCGCTTCAACCCTTCCATCCGCTTGTCTCGTGGATAGACGCCGCACCACACTGCCCCCAGGCTCAGGGCATGTGCCGCCAAGAGCATGTTCTCGACGGCCGCGGCACAGTCGACCACCCAGTAGCCAGGAGACTTCTCCAAGCTCAGGTCGCCGCAGACCAGAATCGCCAACGGGGCATGTTCGGCCATCGCGGCGTTGGGCATGAACTCCGGGATTTTCGCCAAGATCGCCCGGTCGTCGATCACGACGAAATGCCACGGCTGCTGATTGCGAGCACTGGGGGCCTGCATTGCGGCAGCCAGGAGGTTCTGGATCAGTTCTTCGGGTACGGGGCGGTGGAAGTAGGTGCGGATGCTGCGGCGGGTGCGAATTGCTTCCAGGGTGTCCATATCCATATCCTTCAGAGTTTGCAAAGGTTCTTTGGAGCTTGTCAGCTATAACTCAATCTTCGTCCTCAGCACCTCCAGGAACTTCCGAATCCACTCGGGATGCCCAGGCCAAGCGGCTGCGGTTACGAGGTTGCCGTATCATGGATGGCAGTCCTCACTACCTCGCCCTGCTTTTTGCCTGGGCACACGGTATCGACCTGGTGGCCGACCATCAAGAGCATCTAGTACGGCACCATCACCTCGTAGTCCTCGACGTAGTCGCCCACGAGCATCAGGATCTTCTTTGCGGCCATTTTTGTCCTCCAAAAGGTATTTCAGTGTAAACGGTTCTAACAATCGGGTAGACGTAAGATGTGCGGGACGTTTTCTAGCGTTATTTCAAGTGAGATCGAACTACGGAAACCAAGATATTATATCCATCACGTGTCTCCCCGGGTTATACGGGGCCGCAAACAGCTCGTCCGGGTTGCGCATCAATCACCTCCAAAGAGAAAGACGGATCACTTCCGGCTATGCCTAGCTGGCATAGATGGGGGGGCTTCTTCCATGTTACCATTGCGGTGGGTTTCCATGTAGCGATCCCGCAATCCGATAAGGGCACGACAATCTTTCTCCGCAGTTTGGTGGGGTGGCTTGCCGTCGAACCCAATAAATGTAACAATACCTATTCCTGACTCCCACATGACCCAATCGTCAGTACAAGGTGATTTTATCCGAAGTCCAATGGGTGCCAAGGGTTGCAACGCGAACGCAACGTGATTGAAATGCAAGCCGGAGTGGCGGAATGGCAGACGCGCTGGACTCAAAAGGCGGATGAAGCACTCGCAGAAATTTCGACGCATCTTGTTCTTCAGTAAGTACTTGCGTCTTTTTTTGTCGAAGTGAAAAATAAGTTCTTCTGCAATTCTTCTGCAATCACTTCAGTGAAGTTGGACTGACGTTGATGCTCACGATTTTCGTCTCTCAATCTCTTCGGTTCCATATTCGCGAGCGGGGTTTGTCAGCCGATCGCATAGCCGCCCGACCACAGAGTGTCGCTGATCGCCATCAGATGCGACAAGTACCCGTTTACCAGCGAGCCTCTCAGAATCGACGCTAAAGCGTCTCCCACCTTCGCCCCAAAGGCAGAAGCCCCTCCGCAGAGGTAACGCCCAGGGCCGTTCCTCAATCCCTTCGGCCACGGCGTCTACCCCACCGCCAAATATGCGGGTCAGGCTATGCCGCCCATCGCAGCAACCCAGAGGCCTTTTCACTTGCAGGAAATTGAAACCCCACGGTAGGCTCCGCTGACAAGGCATTTTGATAGGCCATTTCCGCCCACAGTGCCAAACTCTTTGGAACTACGCCGCCGCGTTCCACGACGAAGTATTTCGTCAGCCCCCTGTACAGTGTTCCTGGCAGGGCAGGCCCGAGTTCCTCCGATTCACAGTCCTCGGGCAAGGCCAAGCCGACGATCAGTCGCTTGCTGCTTTTCACCCAGACCGCAGCAAAGATACGGGTTTTGGGTTCACTGTTGGTCGTGAATTTGAGCGAGAATCATACTATGAATCGCGGCAGCAGCAAAGACGCAATCTGGGCAGGCAGTGCTATTCGCAGGACAGAATCGGCCTTCAGTCGTGAATGGTTGTCCCGCCGTTTGAAAACATTTTCAATCAGCCCCTGACGCCATGTCCGCCCACGCAGCCCGCCACGCCCCCCAGAATCGCCACCGGAGCGTTCGTCGGCCGTACTGGTCAAATGAGCCACCCTGCCCACTGAGGCCGTCAGACGCGAGCCAAGAAGCTCAAGTAGGCTATTGCCGCTTTACTCACACAAAGAGCCAGAGCCGCCCCTCGTTATTTTGCCGGTCGGCAAAATATAGCCGAGCCAGACAAAGCCTGTTCTCGGACATCGTGTCCGACTTTCTCGATCCACCAAAACCACTTGGGAGGTCATGCGTGTCTGTGTCGTTTACTCGCCGCCCTTGGTCAGCCCCCGCAACGTGGCCCACACACCTTTCATCTCTTCTTCGGTCGGATCGGGCGGCACGGCGATGTAGTAGTCTTCGTCGATCCCCAGTAGTTCCTTCACAGCTCGGCCGGCCCTTGGGTCGGCATCCATGAGACTTTCGCTATCCTTCCAGTCCTCGTCCCAAAGCACTTCGCCCGCCAGTGAGCCGATCAGCACTTCCCACTCATCGAGATCCTCGGACTGGGCATCGAGAAGTTCCTCGATCCCGCGTTCCTGACAGGCAGCCAGCACCAGTTCCCGCCAGCTTGGCGACTCGCGCCACTCGGGCGGTTGGTCAATCTCCATTTCTACCAAGAGTCGGATGGCCTCGTACACGGCACCCACTGTGGCCTCTTCAACGGCCGTCAGCCTGGGCATGGGCTGATCCTCGCAGAGCAAGGCACTGCCAACCTCGGCCAGGACAGCCAGCTTCTGGTTCGGTTGGAGCTTATCGAAGGGCGGGGCACCGAACTGCCAGAGTCCTTCAGCATCATCGCGGACCATGTCCACGATGATGCCCAAGGCATCTCGGAAAAGCCGGCCCTCGGCACCCTGGAGAATCCGTTTGCCGACAGGTGTCCACCACATAATCTACTTTTCCTGTCGTGCTTCAGCTTGGTTTGGGTTTCTCGTCGCGTTTCAGACTGCTGCCCCTCCGCAGTGCCTTGTCGCCAATCTTCTCTTTGTGCTGATCGGCCACCGCGTCCAAGCGGCTATGCTTTTCTCGGTCCTCGCCGCCAAAGAGCATGCCATGGACCTCTCCAGTGTCGTTCAGACCCCTGGTGCCCATGCCCAGTAACCGCACCGCCAGCTCTCTCGCGTCTAAAACAAATACCAGAAAATGTATACTCGCTCAGTTCGATGCCCACGTTTTTGCCGTCACCGGGAACATCGAGATGCGGAATTTGGTACAACCATAGGGAACGAGGCGAATAGACTGCGATCCTTTCCCAGTCACCGGGGCGTCTGGCAGGGCTTGGGCGTCGGTCGGATTCCAATCGATCACTTGGGCTGGAACGCTCAACTTAACGGGGGCGTCCAGAGGCCAGCTCCATGCTGGCGGCATCGGGCTGCGCTCGACAGTGATGTCGGCACCGTTTCGTTGTGAGATCGTATCGAGAGCATATTGCCACTGCACTCCCGGCACCGGTGTATTGGCGTCCTGATCTGCAATCGGCAGCGCGAACAGCAGTGGGCCAAGGCTGACGCTTGCGTATGGCAACCGCCGTTTTGTGAACACAGTGGCAGGCTCGAACGCGAAATACTTCCTGATCGCTGACGGGAACTCCGTTTCATAATCCCGCACCACCTGGATCGGCATGGGGAACCGTAGTTCGATCTGGTCTCCAGCGGACCACTCCCGCGAGATCCGCAAGAACCCATTCGACTCCGGGATGACATCCAAGGGAGTGTGATTGACCGTAACGCTTGCTTTGAAACACCAGGCGGGGATACGGAAGTACAAAGGGAAGGACGCCTTGCGCTGGGGCTCGACGCTCACTCGAATGGTCTCCTCGAAGGGATACGCTGTCGCGCATACCAGCTTTACTGGCACACCCGGACCGGCGATCGCTGAAACGGCACATGGACCGTAGAGCGTGGCGGCCAGACCTTGGTCGGTGGTGGCCATCCACATGTGAATGATGTAATTGGGAACAATCCGGTTGACAGCACCGACGCAGCACAACACTTTGGGGCAGCCGAGGCGATGGAATCGGCTTCCTCCCGGACCGGGAGAATGGGGTTGTTCGCAAGGCAAGCTGTCCGAGCGGAGGCGGTTGGGTGACTGGTAGTAGCACATGGTCTTGAAGTCCCGCGCGATGGGGGCAGCTCCCGCGTTGAAAAACGCCCGCTCCACGGCATCCCCATACCCGCGTTGCCCTAGGATGCGATACATCCAGAGCATAGACCAGATGCCGGCCGCCACGTCGCAAGTCTCCGTTTTTCGGAACGCGCCGATGCCCGACATGTACTCCTCACCGGAGGCCAGGCCGTATGGAAGCATGTGCTCCCGGTCGATCCATGCGAAAGCGTTGAGCGTTGCCTGGAGATAACGAGGCTCGTTGGTCCAGGAGTACAGAATTGCGGGGAGCCGGATGTCCTCATACGTAATCACGGCGTGGCCGGGAACGAATTGCCCGTCCGACCACTGGAGCATCGTTTTCTGGGGCGTGGACGATCGCATTGCCGCCAGCACCCGGTCCAGCACGCGGCGGTCGCCGCTGTAGGAATAGGTCTCCAACGCCGCGTCGATGTTACACAGCCCGCTGACGTCGGTGAAGTCCAGATGCCCCATTGCCACGGGATAGTCGGCATACGTCTTGACCAGGACATCGAGGATGCGTTTGTCGCCAGTTGCCTGATACCAGGCCACCAGCGCACGCCCCATGTGGGAATGTGCCCAACTATTGAACCCGCTGGGCTTGCCTGATTTCCAATAGATGAACGAGGTTCCGCCCCGATTCACGCCGTCGATGACCAAGTTAAGACGAGCCGTGGCCTTGTGGATGAGGGCATCGTCGTGGAGTACGTAACCGAGTCGGACCAGACCGTCAAGCCAGTAGCTGCACTGCTCGATAGGCCATCCGGCTCCATCAGGCTCAGCGCCGGGGGCCTTGATCGGGACGCTCTTCCAGCCTTCGCCGAAGGTTGGGTGCCACTCGTCCAGATGCCCGGTGATCCCGTCCTTCGCTGCCATCGCCCAGTCGCGCAGCCAGCCACCCGGTTCCACCGCGCCCGGGGCCAAGGGAATCAGCGCAGGCTTGACCATGGGTTCAGCAACGCGAATGACGCTGCTTGAAGTGGCCTCCGTTTGCCCGCCTGCGGCCCAAAGCAGGCCGGCATACGCCATAAAGATCATGAGAACGGACAAGATCATGGTGCGTTTCATATCAAAGTTTCCTTTCTGATTTCGTCCAAGATAGCGGCCACCTGTGTCTTGGGCAGTTCCGTGGCGGCGGCAATGTTGGCGAGTAGTTCGGTCTTCGTCAGGGGTTTCTTTGGGGGTGACTTTAGCCATGGTGTTTTTCTCTGTGTAAAGCGATAGGTAAAAAAAGTGTTTATTCGCGGGGGATTGCGTGATTAGAGCTACTTGGGCGAAAAAGGCAAGCCCTTTGCCGTTGGCTCTCCGCCCGGTCCTGGTCTCGGCCGTTGTGGTCACAAGCGATACCCCAACTGCACGTCTTCTTCCAGCACCGCCGCCGTGCGGAGGAGCATCGCTAGCTGCCGACGCATTTTTCGCACCCGTCGCTGCCACTTCTCCGACACGAGGCCACCACCGAGTAGCCTTATTTGAGGAAGTTGTTCCGTCCAAAGCTTGTAACAGAACCCGCAGTAGCATAGACTAGGATCGAGTTTCCCATATCCACAAGGTGACGACAACCATGGTTCCTCGAAACATTCTGGCGGCAATCCTCGGCGTCCTCTCCTGTGGTGCCAGCCTCTTCAGTGCCACGATTCCGGTCACAGACAGTAAAGTGCTCTCCGGGCTTTCCCCGTACAACTGGGTCTGCCGGGACGATTCCCTCAGCTCGACGGTGAATGGAGCCTCCTTCAAGCTCCGGTTCAAGGGCACACGACAAGTCGCCTTGCAGGTGGCTACCGACCACATGGCCAGCCATGTCGCCAAGCGCTTTCCGATTATCGCCTGGTCGGTCAACGGCGGAACACTACAAACGCACCAGTTGGCCCCTAAAGAAGCATCCATCCTGCTGACCTCGGACATTGCGGACCCCCTGATCGACTTGTACGTCAGAGGAATGTCGCCATTCGAGGACCGCTATAAGGGCAACGTGCCAGCCAACGCCATCAAGATCACCGGCTTCACGGTAGACGAGGGGGGCTCCGTCGCCACGGCCGCCACGGCTGCCATGCCGAGCAAGGTCTGGGTGAACATCGGCGATTCGATCATGTCGGGCGACGGAGCGGCCTATGCCGCGGGGCAAGGACGCCCGCCGGACGACTCATGGGCAGCGTCGGAAGATGGCCGGGCAAGCTACGGCTACCTGCTGGCCAAGCACTACGGTTATCGGGAAGCGAGGATCGCCTATGGCGGCTATAACTGGGCTGGCGGAATGGCCGGTGTGCCTGCTTTGATCGGTTTGATCGACAACACGACTTCGACGGTGAGTCGCCTGAAGGGCGATGCCTTGAGTCCTGTGCCTGACGTCGTGCTGATCAATCTCGGCGAGAACGGTGCCCCTCCCGGTGCCGCGGTGACCCAAGCTCTCAGTAAATTGCGTAGCCGCGTCAACAAGGCCACGAAGATCATCGTCATGGTTCCCGTTTCCGGGCGGGGACGGGCTGAAATAACCCGGGCGTTCAACAGCTATAAGAAGACCGCCCAGGACGAAAACGCCTATCTCGTCGATCTCGGCAAGATCGCCTTTGCGACCTGTGATGGCCAGCATCCGACGGCGGCCGGTCATCAAGCGATCTATAAGGCTGCATTGCCGACGGTAGATGCGATCGTCGGCAAGGTCGAAGAGTCGAAATAGACGCGGCATCAGCAGATCACGTAACCGGCCGCTGCAACTTCCATTCGATTGCCCTCGACACACGACCTGCCATAATGTTGTAGGCAGCGAAGTGCGGGGTTCCCGCAGCTCTGAAGACTACAATGCTTACCTTAGCGGCCTCTTCATTGGGCCGTGCCCCATTCGACCCCATTACCCTCTATCTCGAAAATGAACAAATACAACCCACTCAAGGCACCCGATCCGGCCGAATGGCTTGCGATGGATGAAGGCGAGCGCATAGCGATCGTCCAGGAGTACCATCGTCGGGCGAAAGTTCGCTTGCCAAACCAGATTGCCCACGTGGCCATTCACGCGGTCGTCGAGACGCAGATCGCAGGCCACGAGGTCCCCGCACGGGAGGCATTGGAACGGCTCATGATCGAGGGGCTCGATCGCCACGATGCCGTGCATGCCATCGGAAGCGTGCTGGCCGGACACATACACAAGCTCACGACCCACTCGGAATCTTCCAGCGCCCCCAACGCCGACTACTGCCGAGACCTGAAGACGCTTACGGCGGCCAAATGGAGGCAGGAGTACTCCTGAGCGAAAGCAAGGCGAGCAACTTATAATGCGAGCCGTTCCTAAACTCTGGCGTCGAATCTGACATCCATATTGTGGCCGGCGTAGAAATAGCGCAGAAGAGCGGTTATGATAAGATCGGTACACTCACTTTCTGCGAAGGAAGGCTCGATGGAATCGCTGAAACCGATTGCGGAAGAACTGTTGAAGTGGTTCAACCTCCACAACGTCGTTGTGGTGATCGTCGCACTGGTGGTGGTGTGGGTTCTTCGGGCAGTCCTTTCAAAAAAGAAAAAATCGCCTCATGGCGAACGATCGACCGAACTGGAGATCGACTACCGCAGTCTGGGAGACGAAGGGCCGCCTCCTGGACCGTTTAAGCTGGAGTTTATGAGTATTCCGGTTCGACTTGCTGCCGTGGTGGTCGCGCCCTCGGGGCGTGGTAGCGATTTGCCACCCGACGACGTTGTGCCGATGATGTTATCAAAAATCATCCCAGGACTTGACCATGTGGTGAAACTCCACAAGCCACTGATTCGCCCTTGGCCCCGGCAGTTGAGCGAAAGCGGGTTCGCGCAGACATTTTTTGCAAAGGTGAATCTGCCCGGCGACTTTGGGGAGGAAACACCCTGGTGTTCGGTCGCCGGCAAGTTCAAGCATCGGGGCGTATCAATAATGGTGGGGCTGGTGTTGTGCGCGGCGGACGCCAACGATTATGGTCAGAAACGGATCGAAAAGCCCGAGCAATGGCGAGAGTGCCTGCGAGTAAGCGGTCAGAATTAGCATAAACGCTACTGCGGGCCTTGGCAACCAGACCGCCCTCTCGTTTGGCGGACATCGTGTCCGACTTTCTCGATCCGACTGTAAAACCACCTGGGAGGTCATGCGTGGCCGTGGAATTGGATAAGTAGAACGAACACAGCAACCTGCCTGGTCAGTCGCTATGAGCCCCTTCCCGACCACCAGATGGACATCAGGCCGCCCAGTCCGCAGAGCAGCAAGAGGGTGACGGCCAGAGTGCCGCTGTGGCTGTATTGCGGAAGGAATTGCAGTGCCGCAGCTCCTACTGCCGGGCCGGCGAAGTTGCCCAGACCGATGACCGATTCGTGGATGCCGCCATGCTCGCCTTTGGTTTCGCTCATGTCCATCGAGTAGAACAGCGAGGAGTAGTAGGTCAGGCCGATTGCTCCGCCGAAGAGCATTTGCGCGGCGATCAACACCGACAGGTTGGGGGCGAGCAGAATCAAGATGAAGCCGCTTACCAGGGCGAGGTAACCGAGCAGCAGCCAACGAAAACGATAATGCCAGCCGGGCCAGAGCCAGAGGCCGACAAAAGTCCCGAATCTGGCAAAACACCAGATCGAACCCGAAAACCCGGCCAGCGTGGTCGAAAGCTCCAGACGCAGGGCTATGCCGGGCATGAGGGCGACCAAGGTATTCATGCCGATATAAGCGAAGGGATTGGCCAGCCAAGCCATGCGCAGGAAACTCCTGGCCCGGGCCGGTGAGTGAGGGTGTACCTCGGCTGGGGGCGCATCCACGATCAGAATCCCTATCCCGTCACGAGTCGATTGGCTCGAACCAAGGTCGCCCCTCCGATCACGGGTACGACGCACCCGATCCGCCAGCCAAAAGGTCAGTGCCAGTTCGGTAATCAGGAGAGCCATCGGCACATAAAACAGGGCTTGCAAGCCCAGCCTGTCCAACATTGCACCACCGGTGAAGTAGGCCACAGCGCCGGTCCCGGCCCAGACTGCATTGTAAATGCCGACCATCTGCTGAAGACCGGCTCGTGACTCGCCCTCGCTCACCAGGGCCCCAAGGGTGGGCCAGGTAAAACTCATGCCGATGACCACGGCCACCACGACAATGATTTGCCCCGACGCAGACTGCAACTGTGAACCCACCCCCAGCGCGCCGGCCATGACGCCAAACCCGATCTTGAGTGCGTTAAAGTATCCGAACCGTTGAGCAAATCTCCCGGCACCCCAAGCGAGCAGCGCGTACGTACCCCCATTCAGTGCCGCCAGACAGAGGTTCGCTTTGTTGCCAAAGCCGAACACCTTCTCCATATAGAAGTACAAATAGTAGAGATAATAGACCGTGGCGGCGGAGTGCAAACCCTCCAGAACGAAATAACCGGTCTTAAAACGGCGAGAATACATGGAAGGCATTATTGCAGACAGCCGGATTTGCCAAATTTGACATCTTTGGCTGTCATATTGGCCAATTCAGCCGCGAACACGCGTTGGCAATCGACGATTTCGAGATGCTTTTGATGGCGGAAAAGGGTATGTGCATAGCGATGAATGTGTCAGGCACGGGGTACCTGACCCGAAGGACTACTCGTAAGCACTGTTTCATGAGGATGGGCGTCGGGTTCGTGATGCAATCGACTGGCGCGGAAGAAATTTGTGCGGTCGAGTACCTTCTCCTGAAAAGTCTCGAGGTAGAGATAAATCACCGGTGTGATGTAAAGGGTGATGAACTGCGATACGACCAACCCGCCGACGATCACCAGTCCCAACGGTCGGCGCGAGGCACCATCGGTCCCGAATCCCAAGGCGATCGGTACCGCGCCGATGACCGCGGCCAGCGTGGTCATGATGATCGGGCGGAAGCGGTCCATGCTGGCATCATGGATCGCCCGCTCAGCCGTCTCGCCGCGCGCGATCCGCTGCGTGGCGAAGTCGACGATCATAATGCCATTCTTCTTCACGATTCCCATGAGCATGAACATGCCCACGAACGCATACAGCGACGCTTGCTCGGAAAAGATGTGCAAGGTCAACAGTCCGCCGACCAGGGCGACTGGCAAGCTGGAAAGCACGGTCAGCGGATGCAAGTAGCTTTCGTACAGAATTGCCAGGATCACGTACATCACGAACACTGCGAGGATCATGAGCATCGTCAGGTCGCGGACTGTGTCGCGGAAGGTTAGGGCTTCGCCTTGCAAGCTGCCGCGAACCGAGGCCGGCACAACTTCGGCCGCGGTGCGCTCAATGAAGGAGGTCGCGTCACCCAGCGCCACGCCAGGCACCAAGTTGAAAAATATCGTCACGCTGGTGAACTGATTCAAATGATTGACGGCTTGCGGGCCGAGCGTGGTCTTCCACTTGACCAACGCGTTGAGCGGGACCATGTTACGTCCATCGTCCGACTTGATATACAGCAACGAAAGATCCTCGGGCTTCGAGCGGCCGGAGTCCTCGACTTCGAGGATCACCTGGTACTGGTCCTCGGGCTTCTTAATCAGGTACAGGTAATTCTGCGAATAGGCGTTGCGAAGCAAGGCCAGAATCCGTGACTCGGATACGCCGTAGGTCTTGGCTTGATCGCGAAGAATCTCGATATCCAGGTTGGGCGTGTTATTGAAGAAGTCCGAGGAAACCGTGGCAAAGCCGGGAAACATGCGCAATTTATCCAGCAGCTTCGTGCCCACCTCGTACACCTGCTCAGGCTTGACTCCCGAGACCGAGTACGCATACTGTCCCTGATTACGATTCGTGGCACCGGTGCTGATCTCCAGGACCGGGAAAGGCCGCATGAACGCCAGCACACCGGGTATCTCCGCGGCACCGCCCATTAATTGACCAGCTACCGCAGCGATCGGAGCGCGCTGGTCGGGCGGTGTCAGGAACGCCAGCAGGAACCCCTGATTCGACGCCAGGAACTGCCCGTTGCCGGTCATGGTGAAGGTCATTCCTACTGCCGGATTGGTGTGCAGCACCTCTTCGGTCTTGTCTTGCAGGGTGTGCATCTGTTGCGGCGACGAGCCTTCGCGACCAATCAACACGCCCCAGATGAAGCTGCTATCGCCGATGGGCAGGAACGTCTTGGGCACGATCATGAACAGCCACAGCGTGCCGCCCAGGCAGGAAATCCAAATGAGCACCGAGATCCAGCGATGCCGCAGGAACCAGGTTAGCGAACGTCCATAAATGCTCAACACCCGACGTTCTACGCCACCGATGACGCGTTCCATCCACGTGCGTTTCGCACTATGGCTGCGATCGGCTAGCAAGCGGGCGCACATCAGGGGAGTCAACGTCAGTGATACGAGACCCGAGGAGAAGATGGCTATCACGATCGTCACCGCGAACTCGCGAAATACCCGCCCCACAAGCCCCGACATCAACACCAGCGGCAGGAATACTGCCGCCAGCGAGACGGTCATCGACAGAATCGTGAAACTGATCTCCCGGGCGCTGTGCAGGGACGCAACCAGCGCCGATTCGCCATGCTCCATTCGCCGCACCGTATTTTCCAGGAATACGATAGCGTCGTCCACTAAAAAACCGATCGCCAGTGTGAGGGCCATAAGCGAAAGATTGTCAAGACTATAACCTAGCATCCGCATGGCGACAAAGGTCAACAGCAACGAAAGTGGCATCGCCACGACAGGAATCAGCGTGTCGGCGACCCGGCCAAGGAAGAGAAAAATCACGATCACCACCAACACGAAGGCGATAACCAGAGTTTCCCGCACATCCTTGACACTGTTGACGATCGTCTGTGAGCGGTCGTAGATCGGCATCAACCGCACCGAGCCAGGCAACTCGCTGCTGATCAAAGGCAGCAGGTCGCGGACACTTTTGGCCACTTCCACCGCATTCGCCCCCGCCTGCCGGAACACCGCCACAACGACCGTGGCCGACGGTACTTCATAGCCGCGAGCCCAGAACCGCATGTTGACCCGTTCGTCCTGCACGGAATCGATCGCCCGGGCCACGTCGCGAAGATAGATCGGCAGGCCGCCCTTCGTGCCAACGATAAGTTTGTTGTATTCCTCGGCCCGTTCGAGTTGACCGTGCGGACGCAGTAGCGTGGTGCCGCCAGCACCGTCGAACTGGCCTGCCCCGGTATAGCTCGTGCCGTTGCGAACGGCGTCGGCCACGTCATCGACCGTAATCCCACGGGCCGCCATCGCCGAGGGATCGGCCTTGATTCGCACCGCCGACTTCGTGCCATAAACATCCACGCGGCTGACGCCCGGCAAAATGCTGATCCGCTGGCCGACTTGCGTGCTGCCGTAGTCATAGACCTGACCGGCGGTGACCGAGTTGCTCGTCAGCCCGATGTACATGATCGGCTGGTCGTTGGGATTGGTCTTTGAAAAGGTTGGCGGCGAAGGCAGATCGACGGGCAGGCTCCCCGTGGCGCGATTGATGGCCGTCTGCACGTCGGTGGCGGCCGCGTCGATGCTCTTCTCCAACGTGAATTGCAACGTGAGGCTCGTAAAACCCTGATTGCTCGTGCTGGTGACGACCTCCAATCCGTTGATTTGCATGAACTGCCGCTCGAGTGGCGTGGCGATGTTGTTGGCCATCGTCTCGGGGCTCGCGCCAGGATACGCCACCCCCACCTGGATTACCGGGTAATCGACGGCGGGCAGATCGTTCACCGGCAATTGCAGGTAACAAAGTACGCCGAAGAAAACCACCGAGAGGGTGAGGACCGCAGTCATCACCGGGCGACGAATGAACGGTTCCGACAGGTTCATGGCTTCGCCCCGACCGGATTCACAGTTGCCCCGGGCATAACGGCCTGACCTTCGGTAATCACGCGTTCGCCTGCCTTGAGCCCCTTCTCGATCACCACCATGTCGCCATGCCGCTGACCTGGCGTCACCAGCCGCAACTCGGCCGTAGAATCAGCCTTCAGAACGTATACGAACGGTCCATTTGCCGAAGCTTGCGGAGCACCCGCAGGAATCAGCACCGCATCCTTTTGAATGTTCAGGATCAATCGCACGCGGACGAATCGCCCGGGCCAGAAATGGTGATCCGAATTAGACAACGCGGCCCGCAGCTTTACCGTACCCGTGCTCTCATGTACCGTGTTATCGATAAAGGTCAGGTCGCCGGTTCGCGGGTTAGCCGCCTCCTCGGGCAACCACACATCAACCTTGAGCGTGTGAGCGGCCATGTTCCGCTGCACGGCCGAAAGCTCGTTCTCCGGAACCGTGAAGTCGGCATAGACCGGATCGAGCCGCTCGATGACCAGCAGCGGATTGGTGGCCATCATGTTGTTGGCAATAACCACATTGCCAATGTCGACCAAGCGGTGGCCCGCTCGGCCCTCGATGGGTGCCGTAATCGAGCAATAGTCCAGGTTCAGCTTTGCGGTATCCAGTGCCGCCAGGCTGGTAGTCGTCCGGGCTGCAGCCACGGCAACAGCATTCTTCGCTTGGTCAAAATCCTGTTTGGATACGGCATTGGTGGCCATCAACTTGTCAACTCGCGAGAACTCGGTCTTGGCCAAGTCCAGAATGGCCTGGTTCTGGGCATGGTTGCCCTGGGCCAGATTGAGTTGCGCCTGATAGGGACGAGGGTCGATCGTGAACAGCAGATCGCCCTTCTTGAGATCGGCACCGTCGGCGAAATGGATCTTGGTGATTTGTCCGGAGACCTGCGGCTGTATCGCCACCATCTCACGTGCCACGCATTTGCCGATCTGCTCAATATACACCGGTACGTCACGGTGCTCGGCCACAAAAACCGTCACCGGTGGCGGCGGCCGCTGAAAATCGGGCATGCCCTCAGTTCTTTTGCACCCCTGCGCGAACAGAAGGCAACCAATCACTACCACGTAATCGGCCATGGAGGCTGCTTGCGGTATCGAGACCAGGGGTGGCATAGTCAACTTAGTGCGGCGTTTTGGCGGGCCAATCGTCATTATCGAGTCTCAATTCATGGGAAGTGTCTTCTAATGATACTCTACCTTCTCGTCGATGGCGAATCCCGGAAAAATCAGAAAGATAGGATGTGTGCCGCCTACGAAATTCTCAACATTTTGTGAGATTTAATTGATGGAGTAGTGGTACGGCCGAGTTCGTCGGCGATGCGGCGGATAATGTTTCGTTTGGTCATGGTGTGGCTCTTGCGGTAATACCAGGAAGCATGGCAGTTTCGACCGCCAGCCAACCCGAAGCTGACTCGTGGCCACGGTCGATTTGTAAACAGAACGCCCCCGGTTCAGATCGTCTGGATCGGGGGCGTTTGCATGCACCGAAATTGGTCGGTTACTTCGCCATATCTTTCAACATCTTCAAAGCCCGCACCTTAACCTTGTTGTAGGCTGGCTTAGCGGGACGATCCATCAGTTCGCCTGGCTTGAACGGATTTGGCACACCTTTCTCGGCCTTTCGAGCCGGAACCTGCTTCTTCTCGATCTTCACAAGGCCGGGGATAGTGATTGCCCCAGCACCCTTTTTGCCGAGGCTCTTCTCGATTTCGGCAGCCAGAGCATTTAGCACGGCGGCGACCTGCGTCTTGGGCAGTTCGGTGACGGCGGCGATGTTGGCGAGTAGTTCGGTCTTGGTCAGGGGTTTCGTGGGAGTGGCGGCTTTTGCCATGGTTTCTGTCCTCCGTGAGGGGTGATAGGTAAAAAAAGGTGATTGTCCGCAGGGGATTGCGTGATTAGAGCGATTTGGGCGAGAAATGCAAGCCCTTTGCCCCGTGGTCATCTGGCTTGTCTGGTGGCATGGTCGCCAACCTCAAGAATCAGTTCTAAATATCAAGGTCTAATTTGCCATTGGCTGATAGGCATTGTGATCGCATGCCCCTGAATCCAGATTATCGCCCGACCGGCAACTCAAGCTTCCATTGATTCTCCCACTTCAGTTGTTGAATCATCCCGTCGTTGTCAAAATGCAGGGGACTGCTCCAATACTGAAAGTCATGTCCCTTGATGCCGTCCGGTCGCGAACCCCAACGGTCGCCCATCCACAGATAAACAAAACCGGAGGGCGTTGGTAGCGTCGCTACATGCGTCTGTTGGGCCTTGATGATACAGTCGGGCCGGCCTGTGCCAGGAGAAGTCCAGGGCGACGGCAAGTCCCGTGCAATAACCGACTTGATGTTGATGTTTCCGCGGTAGTTAAACGGTCCCAGCGGCGCATCGGCGGTGTAAACGCGGGCGCCCGACCCATTGATGCCGAAGCAGCAGGTGTTGTCGAACAACAGGTAGTAGATGCCGTTTCGTTTGAACATGGCCGGGCTTTCGCAGTTCCCGGCCACGAAGGTACTCGTCTCTTGCGTCGTGCCGAGGTAATCGGGCGTGAGTTTCTCCACACAAATCTGATGGTGGGGAATGGGATCAACCTTCACGCGGAAATCGCCGCCGACGCCAACGGTATACGCGAGATAACCCGTTCCGTCGTCATCGACAAAAAGCCCCATATCGCCGATACCACGCTTGCTGTATTTTAGTCGAACATTTGGATTCTTGATGATGTAAGGCCCGAAGGGACGATCAGCGACGGCCACGCCGTATTGGTTGTCGGCGTTGTACCACATAACGTACTTACCGCTTTGTTTGTTGAACTTGACGTAGGGTCGGTAATAAGTGCGAGGTGGGGCGTCCTTGAGCATTTCTCCGTGGGCCGTCCACGTGGTCAAGTCGGGCGAACTGAAGCAGAGGTAGCGATTCGTCTTCCCGAAACCGTCCGTCTTGCCATAGCGAGTTCCGTAGAGATAGAACCGGCCCTCGAAATACTCCAGGCAGCCGTCGTGGGCGTCACAAATGTTGCCCTGGATGTCGCGACGGGGCTCGTCGTTGCTGATGGTCGTCGTTGCAGCGCGCACCAGGCTTGGTGCCATGCACGTCAATACCACGGTAACGATGAATGTGCTTCTCATAGTCCTGATCATGTATTTCCCTTAAATGTTGCTAGGATAGTGCCCGAGCGATGACTCCGGCCATGTTGTCACGGGCTGTATGAGATTCCAGTTGCCTAGTTGATTTTACTACTGGGAATCCGGTTTCACAATTCCGCGATCACGCCGTGTCGGCATCTCCCGACATTCGGTGCCGCAAGAGCCACCAGCCAATGACCACGATCAAGTCGTCACTGATTCAGGAGTCGATTCCTCTGCTTGGCTTTCTTGCCTTTCTTCGACGGCGCACCGGGTTCAGCGCCATCATCGTCGCTTCTGCTGTTGCCCCACAAGGGCCGTACCAGGGTGGCGTTCCACGCATCCCACTTCAACTGGAGTTCCTTCAACTTCTCAGGCATCGCGGCGGCCAGATCCTTGGTCTCGCCAATGTCGTCCGAGAGGTGGTAGAGCTTCGCGTCCGTGACGGGTTGCTTCCGACCGCCAGTGAGCGTGTCGGCATTGCTGTCGTAGCGGACGAGCTTGTAGTCGCCGATGCGGATCGCCATCTGTTTGCCGAATCGCCAATACAGTGCATCGTGCGGGGTGCCGGTCTTCTCTCCGTTCAAGTACGGTAAGAGATTCACGCCATCCAGATTCCAGTCCGGCCTCGCATCTACACCCGCAATGGCCAGTGCCGTGGCACTGAAGTCGAGTTGAATCACGGGATTGTCATAGACTCCGGGCTTCAGATGGCCCGGCCACGTGACGACGAACGGCACACGAATGCCACCTTCGAGGGTGGTCCGTTTCGAGCCGCGTAACGGCGTATTACGAGAGCCATTGATGGTCGTGCCGGGCATCGTGGGGCCACCGTTGTCGCTGATGAACACAATCAGTGTATCTTGCTCCAGCCCGGAGTCAGCCAGCTTCTTGCGCACGGCTCCCACGGCTTCATCCAAGGCGAGTGTCATTGCATTGTAAGTGCGGCGCTGTGTATCGAAGATGCCGGGGAATTTGGCGAAACGGTCGTCGGTGGCCTGCATCGGCGTATGCACGGCGTTGAAGGCCAGATAGAGGAACCACGGCTTGGCCTTGTGCCGCTCGATGAACGCTACGGCCTCGCGGCCGAAGGCGTCGGTCGTATAATCGAGATCCTTTACGGGATTGGTGCCGCGCAAGATACCGGCAGAGCGGAAATAGTCATGGGCACCACCAAGGAACCCGAAGAACTCGTCGAAACCGCGCTTCTGCGGATGGAACTGCGGCAACGAGCCGAGGTGCCACTTGCCGACCAGCCCCGTGACGTAAC
>Ga0194057_10000489_pt1 | contig 20415 bp, 20 predicted proteins | sample SepL4415m_MetaG_FD_155474 | JGI IMG/M metagenome (GOLD analysis project Ga0194057, IMG submission 155474) | Anoxic zone freshwater microbial communities from boreal shield lake in IISD Experimental Lakes Area, Ontario, Canada - Sep2016-L442-15m | ecosystem: Environmental > Aquatic > Freshwater... | reverse complement strand
ACTATGCTCCGCAATTTGAGCGTTGCATCGCCTGGGATGACCCGACGCTCTCCGTAGTCTGGCCTTTATCAGGGTCTTCTCCGCTGGTATCGGCCAAAGACCAGGCCGGTCTGTCGCTGGCGGATGCGCCGCTGTTTGAAGAGGGCTGAGCAACTCATGGTGGGTCAACCGAAAATTTATGTTGCTGGCCACCAGGGCATGGTCGGCTCGGCCATTGTTCGAGCTTTGCAATCAAGCAAGAATGCTGTCATCCCGGACCCCGGATCGAGCCCGGGGCAAGCTCTGACCCGGGATCCATGGATTGCGGATCAGGTCCGCAATGACAAAGAGAAGGCAACCATCATCACCCGCACCCACGCCGAACTCGATTTGTGCGATCAGGCCGCCGTGCGGACATTCTTTGAAGCGGAAAGACCGGATCAGGTCTATATGGCTGCTGCCAAGGTCGGAGGCATTCATGCCAACAACACCTATCCGGCCGAATTCATCTACCAGAACCTGATGGTGCAGGCCAATGTCATCCACCAGGCCTGGTGCGCTGGTGTCAAGAGACTCCTGTTTCTGGGCTCAAGCTGCATCTACCCCAAAAGCGTCCCCCAACCCATGAGCGAGTCCGCCTTGCTCACCGGAGTGCTGGAGCCCACCAACGAGCCCTACGCCATCGCCAAGATCGCTGGGATCAAGATGTGCGAAAGCTACAACCGCCAATATGGAACCAGCCATGGTGTGGATTACCGCAGCGTCATGCCAACCAACCTGTACGGCGCCGGTGACAACTACCATCCGGAAAACTCCCACGTGATTCCGGCATTGATCCGGCGCTTCCATGAAGCCAAGATGAACAAAGCGCCCAGCGTCACCATCTGGGGCAGTGGTACGCCAAGGCGCGAATTCCTTTATGTGGATGACATGGCAGCAGCCAGCGTGTTTGTGATGAATCTGTCCAAAGCCACCTATGAGGCACAGACCCAACCGATGCAAAGCCAGATCAACGTCGGTTACGGCTCAGACATCACCATCGCCGAACTGGCGCAGGCCGTCGGCCGGGCCGTCGGGTTCTCCGGCCGCATTGACTTTGACCCCAGCAAACCGGATGGCACCCCACGCAAGCTGATGGACAGCGGCCGTCTCAATGCCATGGGATGGCACGCCCATACCGAGTTGACACAGGGCTTGCCTCTGGCGTATCAGGATTTTCTTCAACATTACCAAGCTGTCATTGCGGGCTCCGACCCGCAATCCATGGATCCCCCCGGATCCGGGTCCGGGGCAGGCTCCTCAGTTTCGGGATGACCACACTGACATCGACATCATGACTCAGCAAAAAACCGCACTCATCACCGGCATCACCGGCCAGGACGGCTCCTATCTGGCCGAATTTCTGCTGGAAAAAGGCTACGTGGTGCATGGCATTAAACGCCGCGCCAGTTCTTTCAATACCCAGCGGGTCGATCACATCTACCAGGATCCGCACATCGAAAACGCCAATTTCAAGTTGCACTATGGCGATCTCACCGACACCAGCAACCTGATTCGCATCATCCAGGAAACCCAGCCCGATGAAATCTACAACCTGGGCGCCCAGTCCCATGTGGCGGTCAGCTTTGAGAGCCCCGAATACACCGCTGACGTCGATGCGCTGGGTAGTCTGCGCATTCTGGAGGCCATCCGCATCCTGAAATTGGAGAAGAAGACCCGCTTCTACCAAGCCTCGACTTCCGAACTCTATGGTCTGGTGCAGGAAACCCCGCAAAAGGAAACAACACCTTTTTACCCGCGCAGCCCGTACGCTGTAGCCAAGATGTATGCGTACTGGATCACGGTCAACTACCGCGAAGCCTATGGCATCTATGCCTGCAACGGCATCCTGTTCAACCACGAGAGCCCCCGGCGCGGTGAAACCTTCGTCACCCGCAAGATCACCCGCGGTCTGGCCAACATCAGCCAGGGACTCGAAGAGTGCCTGTTCATGGGCAACATCGATGCGCTACGCGACTGGGGGCACGCCAAGGACTACGTGCGCATGCAGTGGCTGATGCTGCAGCAGGACAAGCCGGAAGACTTTGTGATTGCCACTGGCGTGCAGTACAGCGTGCGTCAGTTCATAGAAAAAACGGCCGCTGCCTTGGGAATGCAGATCCGCTGGGAGGGTGAGGGCGTCAACGAAGTGGGCTATTGGACAAACCCCCAGCCTGTTATTGCGGGTGCTAAAGATGTCATTGCAGGCGTTAAAGATGTCATTGCGGGCTCCGACCCGCAATCCATGCCTTCGGAAATCCCGGTGATCCGCATTGACCCACGTTACTTCCGCCCCACCGAAGTCGAAACTCTGCTGGGGGACCCAAAAAAAGCCAAGGAAAAACTGGGCTGGGTGCCGGAGATTACGCTTGATGAGATGGTGCAGGAGATGGTGGCGGTGGATCTGGCTGAGGCTAAGAAATTCGCTTTGCTAAAGTTGCACGGGTTTGAAACGGCTTTCGTGAGTGAATAGTGACCGTTTTCTGGGCTCGACACAAAAACCGCTTCACTGACTGGAAAAAAAAGAAAATGAAACTACATCTGGGTTGTGGCAAGAGACATCTCCCCGGCTTTGTTCACATTGATGCCGTTGAGTATCCACATGTAGATCATGTGGCGACCATAGACAATCTTTCATTCATCCCCGATGACAGTATCGAGTTGATCTACAACTGTCATGTGCTTGAGCACTTCAAACGGAAAGAGGTTGGACGAGTTCTGACTGAATGGCGACGAGTATTGCAGCCAGGCGGTGTCCTGCGAGTTTCGGTTCCCAACTTCTCCGTGTTGTGCGATATATATCAGCGCTACGGCAAACTGGACATGGTGATTGGCGCCCTGTTTGGCCGAGGGGATTATCTTTACAACATTCACTACAACGTCTTTGACTTTGACTCGCTGGCAGATGCGTTGAAGCAAGCTGGTTTCACCAACGTAAGACACTATGACTGGCGAAAAACAGAACACGCGGCTGTGGATGATTATTCACAGGCCTATATTCCACATATGGAAAAAGAGCATGGCATACAGATAAGTCTGAATGTTGAATGCGACAAGCCCTTGTGAACGGCGATTGAGGTCAAGTCGTACGGGTGCAATGTGGAAAGCGAAGGTTATCCGATGTTAGCCAAGGTGTCGATGGACCGGATCAGGGACAAGTTCGTACAACTGTTCAAATTGTATGTATTGCGTGATGCCTTTTCCTGGAATATAAAGAAATGGTTTGCGATCAGGGGCGATGAGACTCTGCGACTTGACTATGTGCTGGATAAGTCAAGCCTTGTTTTTGATGTGGGCGGGTACATGGGGGACTATGCCGAGAGCATCAACAAGAAATTCAACTGTCAGGCCCACGTATTTGAGCCGGTTCCGGTTTTTTATAGTCAGTGTGTTGCACGGTTCCTGCATAACCCATCGATTCAGGTTCATAACTATGGATTGTCCGATGCATCGGGCTGGTTTGAAATTGTGTTGAATTCAAATGAGTCGAGCTTTCACCGAGTGGACCAACCGGGCACTAGGGAGAGGGCCGAACTGAGGTCCATTGGCGAAGTCGTTGCCGAACTCGGAGTTGACAGGATTGACCTGCTCAAGGTCAATATTGAGGGTGGTGAATTTCAGTTATTGCCGGAAATTATCCGATCCGGACTGATTCGAAAAATCAGGTATCTTCAAATTCAATTTCACAATTTCGATTTGGATGCGCCAGCAGCCAGGTCCAGAATCCGCCATGATCTCAGCGCCACGCATCGGCAGATGTGGAATTTTGATTTCGTGTGGGAAAGCTGGGAACTGAATTGATTGCACGGGGTAGCAAGGCGAGCTTTGTGGGAGACGGCTTTCGCTCGAACAGCGTCTTCGATCTGGATTCTCCAAGGAACAGGGACAACTGTCTGGCGCCGTTCGCGCATTTGAGGGACAAGTTGTCGACGATAGGCGTTGAACTGAACTCCCCTGATATGAACGCCGGACTTGAAGTGCAATTTGAACTGCACCTGAACGTTTGCAAGGCGGCCAGTTTCTCATTGCCAAGTTATGTCTTGCTGTATGAGTCTCCGCAGGTCATGCCGATCAACGGAGATGCGGGATTCCTTGAACGATACCGACGCGTCTTTACTTGGAGAGATGATCTGGTGGGCGACCAGCACTTCGTCAAGCTCAACCTTCCAAACACCATGCATGTCCACGACTCACGGGGGTGGGCGGACAGGCACAAGCTGTGCTGCCTGATCGCCGAAAACAAGTCCATTCGCGGTCCGTCGGTGCTGGAACTTTATTCGGAGCGGGTGAATACGATCAAGTGGTTTGAACAATTTGCCCCAAACGATTTTGACTTGTTCGGCATCGGTTGGGATATGCCAATCGCAGGAAGTGGACTGGTGAACCGCGCACTAAGAAGACTGCATCGGTATTACCCCAGAATCAGTCCCGCGGCGAATCGGCCTTCTTATCGGGGTCGCGTGGCGAGCAAGCGCGAAACGATGGAAGGCTATCGTTTCAATATTTGTTATGAGAATGTTCGCGATCTTCCGGGCTATATCACTGAAAAGATATGGGACAGCTTTTTCGCCGGCTGCCTTCCCGTGTATTGGGGTGCGTCAAACGTCACGACTTACATTCCGGGCGATTGCTTTATTGACCGCCGACAGTTTGCGGATAATGCGGCACTGTACAACTTTCTGGTTTCAATGACCGAGTCCGAATACATTGCTTACCAGGAACGGATCGCCGTATTCCTGACTGGTGACCGCGCACAACTGTTTAGTGTGGAAGCTTTCGCCGAGACCATCGTGAAGACGATTGCGAGTGATCTTGCTACTGCGGTCTGAATTCGCCTGGGTGCTGACCGGTCGTGTCGTGACGGCGCTGGTAGCCATTGCCAGTCTGCGCATCATGACCGGGTCGCTGGAATCGGCAGAATTCGGAATCTACGCGTTGCTCGTCGGATTTCAGGGCCTGTTTGGCTTGCTGTTGATCAGCCCGGTCGGGCAGCACATCAACCGGCACACGCACGCCTGGTCCGATGATGGATCTCTTTTCGGGCGCCTTGCCGGCTACAACAGGTACCTTGTTCTGATTACGGCGGCGACCGCGTTGACAGTGATGTCCTGGTGGATGATCTTCCCGGACCTCGGCAGCACGGTTGCGGCTACCATCTCGGCCGCCGCCACAGTGTCTGCGATGGTCTACTTCGGAACCTGGAACGCGACATTGATTTACATATTGAACATGATTGGTCTTCGCGGGCGAAGCGTCATGTGGATGGCGGTGACTTCTGTTTCGGGCTTGATCGTTTCGGTCTGCTTGGTCTATCAGTTTCATTCCGGATGGTCGTGGTTGTGCGGACAGGCGGCGGGAATGCTGATCGGTGCGGTCGGTGCCCGATCGGTCTTGAAGAGGCGGCAACCGACCCGACCGGCGCTTGCTTCGGAACCGGATGCGAACACCTTGCTGCTGGATCGACAGACCATGCTGTCATATTGCCTCCCGCTGGCCGTTGCCGCGGGTTTCATGTGGCTTCAAAGCACAAGTTACCGATTTTGGGTGGGCACGGTATGGGGCATCGCCGATCTGGGATTGCTGGCCCTTGGCTTGAGTATTGCGGCCCAGCTATGGGCCATCGTGGAAACACTGTTCATGCAGTTACTGAGCCCCTATTTTTTTCGTCATATCGGAGACAGAAAATCCAGATCTGACAAAGCATTGTTGCTCTCTGATCTTGTCAACGTGGTATGGCCAATTTACGCCGTGCTGGCCGGTTTGAATATCTATTTTTCTTCCTCGCTGGTGGCTGTTCTGGCCGACGAGAAGTACCATGGGGCGGTCGTTTTTGTAGTGTGGGGGGTCTTGATCGAGTTCTTCCGCTGCACTGCCAACCTGTGGTCTTATGCGGCACAGATTGAGGGACATACGCGAAAGGTCATCCTGCCTTACGCGCTGGCCACTCTGGTGCTATGGTCGGGCTTGGTGCTTTTTTGTGGCCGTGATGGAAGGGTGGAGTCTCTGTCCGCGGTATTGGTCAGCGCCAGCGCGGTGGCCTGCTTTTCGATGGTGATGCAGATGCAGATCTTGTTGCCCGTCAAGTTGGACATCGGACGCTGGTTGATTGCCACCTTGGTGTTGGCAATCTGCCTGTCGCTGTCATTTTTGATGCCCCCAAGGGTCGATGGGCTGGCCAGCAATATCGGACTGCTGCTTCTTGGATTGATCATCGCAGCCGGGGTCGTTGGGTCCTTGTTGCGCCGCAGCTCCGCGCTGGAGCGTCTGCTTTCAGTGGCTTTGCGGGGAGATTGAGGGGTGATTATTGTGCATCTCTCAGGGGGACTGGGTAACCAGATGTTCCAATACGCCTTCGGTCTGGCAACGGCGACTCGATTGGGGACCAGTCTCAAACTGGAGTTGAACGACAGCAGTTTGCATATTCATAACGGGTACGAACTGGGCCGGGTATTTGATATCCGGGCGATGCAAGCCAGTCCCGCAGAAACTGATTCCATTCTCGGTTTGCACAGATTCCAGATGGTGCAAAGAATCTCTAGATTGCTGAACCCGCAGGGCAGGTTCTATCGACACTATGTTGAAGAGCCACACTTTCATTTTTGCCAGCGACTGCTGGAAATACCCGATCAGTCCTATGTCCGCGGTTACTGGCAAAGTGAGAAATATTTTTCCAGAATCGAGTCGGATATTCGGGCACGTTTTGCATTCAAACAACCCCTGTGCGATTTGAACGTGGAAACGGCAGGCCGGATTGGCGATGACAATTCGGTGAGTCTGCATATCAGAAGGAATGACTTCGCCAACAATTCAATAGTCAATGAGAAGCATGGCTTGTGCTCGCTTGAGTATTATCGGGTCGCTATTGAACATGTTGCGCAGCGAATTGAGAGGCCTGTTTTTTATGTGTTTTCCGACGATATGAAATGGGTGAAGGGCAATCTGGACATGCCGCATCCGCATTGTTATGTAGAGAACAATACCGGGGCGGATGGTTATATTGACATGCAGCTGATGAGCCTGTGCAGGCATAACATCATTGCCAATAGTTCCTTCAGTTGGTGGGCGGCGTGGCTGAATTCCAATGTCGAGAAGACGGTGCTGACGCCGAAAAAGTGGTTCCTGCAGGATATCGATACGTCCGACCTGATTCCTCAAGCGTGGGTGTCTGTATGACAGTTAAAGTGGCGGGCAGCTTATGACGCCCTTGTTGTCAGTGCTGCTCCCGGTATTCAATGGCAGGAAGTACCTTGAGGCCGCGGTCCAGTCCATTCTTGCTCAGACCTTCACCGATTTTGAATTCATCATCATTGATGATGGTTCGACGGATGGCACACTGGAACTCCTGCAGCGGTTCCGCCGGGATCACCGGGTGGTTCTGGTATCCAGGGAAAATCGCGGGCTGGTCGAGACACTGAATGAGGGAATCAGGATGGCGCGTGGCCAGTGGATTGCGCGCATGGATGCAGATGACATCGCTTTGCCGCATCGCTTTGCAAGGCAACTCCAGTGGATTGAGACTACTGATGCAGATATCTGTGGCAGTTGGGCGCAGTTTTTCGGAACCCGGGACCGGCGTGTGCTTCGACATCCGCAGTCGGATCAGGCAATCAAGATGGGATTGATGTTCGGTACCATGTTTGCCCATCCGACAGTTTTGATCAAGACCACGCTGGCTCGGCAGTTGATGTACGACGGCCGATGGGAAAAATGCGAGGACTATGACTTGTGGGAGAGGGCTGCGCGCCTGAATTGCCGGATGGCCAATGTGCCCGAGGTACTGCTGATGTACAGGCAGCATCCTCACCAGATTTCGAGTCGGGATTCCTTGCGGCAGCAGCAATTCACGCAGCGCATCCGGCACCGCTATGGCGAATTTGTTTTTGATTCCCTCGGGCTCAGACGCGAACTGGTCGAGGAAGTCCTGAAAATTCGCGAAATGGCGATGCCGGTGATCGATATGCAGATGGTGGACAGTGCCTTCACGGCCTTGTTGCAGAGCAGCCAGGGCGAGGCGAGGGCCGTCATTCTTGACCACATGACCCGCCTGTATTACCGTGTTGCGGCGCAGTCCCCAGGGATTTGCACGAGATGGCATCGATTGAATGCCCGCTTTGGTTCGACGTCTGCCGTCGATGTCAGGGTGAAGCTGTGGCTGCTCAGGTTATTGCGGGTCGGGCCGGGTGGTAGATGGTTCGAGAGAACAAAAGCACTGTTTCTGGGGGCTGGCCGTGGCTGAAGGCAAAGTTCCAGTTACGGTTTTGATTCCATGCTTCGACTGCGCGGCGTCGATCAGACGGACCCTTGGCTCCGTGCTTTCGCAAACTGCCTGTCCGACCGAAGTGATCCTGATTGATGATGCCAGTTCGGATACGACGGGGCAGATCCTGCGAGAAATGGCAGACGCCTATCCTGGATGGATCAAGTTGCTGCGTTTTCAGAGGAATCAGGGCGTGGCGAGCGCCCGCAACGCGGGATGGGATTGCGCAACCCAACCCTATATTGCCTTCTTGGACGCCGACGACGTATGGCACCCCAGAAAGCTGGAACTGCAGCTTGCTTACATGCAGACGCATCCCGAAGTGGACCTCTGCAGTCATCGGCATCGAGTGCTGTTGGAGGCCGATGCCAAACCTGACTGGGTCGTGCCCCGGTTTTCAGGAAGCCGGATCAGCCGCTGGTCCTTGTTGTGGGCGAACAGGTTCATCACACCGTCCGTCATGCTGCGCAGGGATATCAGGCAGCGATTTGCGGAGGGGCAACGCTATATGGAGGATAGACTGCTATGGCTGGAAATTGTTTGCGATGGGGGGCGTATCGATCGACTCGAAACCAACCTGGCGGCGACTTACAAAATGCCATACGGGTCCAGCGGGTTGAGCTCCAATTTGTGGGAGATGACCAAATCTGACATGGCAAATTATCGCCAACTGCGTGTCAAGGACAAAGTGTCGTGGTTGCTTGGTCACCTATTGGAGTTACTTGCATTGCTGAAGTATGTGCGGCGACTTGCAAACGTGGCTTACTGGCAAGTTCGTTCAGGCCAAAAAGGTGCTGGCCGCCAGGCCTGAGGTGTCATGAGGGATATTGTGCAAACGCTGTCTGAAGACGAGACACCGCAGAAACCGCGTTTTGCGGTGTGCATGGCGGCGTTCAATGGAATGGCATTTGTGGCTGACCAGATACGTTCGATTTTGGCGCAGCAGGAGGTTGCCTTGCAACTCTTCATCAATGTTGATCGGTCGACGGACGGCACAGAGGAACTTCTTGCCGGTTGGGCTGCATCCGAGCCCCGCATCACCTTGCTTCCATTGGGCAACCATTTTGGCAGTCCCGGAAGGAATTTTTACCGCTTGCTCAGGGACGTGAACCTGATGGAATTTGACTACTTGAGCTTCGCCGACCAGGATGACCTGTGGCATCCCGACAAGTTGTGGCGTGCCCATTGCCTCATCAAGAAACTCGATGCCGCTGCTTACTCAAGCAATTTCACCGCATTTTGGCCCTCTGGCAAGACCTGCCTCGTCAACAAGGCATCACCGCAGCGGAAGTGGGACTATGTCTTTGAATCGGCAGGACCCGGATGCACCTACGTCATCCAGAGCAGCCTGGCGATACCACTGCAGGACCTCGTGAGACAAGGCGATCGTCGCCTGTCTGCTATTGATTATCACGACTGGCTGACCTACGCCTTTGCCAGGACACGCGGTTGCCATTGGGTGATAGACCCATGGTCGAGCATGCAATATCGACAGCATGCCAACAACCAAATCGGTGTCAACGCAGGTTGGCGTTCCTTCTGGTTGCGCGCCATGAAGATACTCAGCGGCTATGGCTTTGAGCAGTCACGATTGATTGCAGAGGTGGTTGGTGCGTCTTCAGTACCCGTGGTGCAGAAAGGCTTGCATGGCGGCCGCCTTGGCTGCCTGTGGTTGGCTCTGCAGGCCAGGCATTGCCGGCGCAGGCGCCTCGACCAGGTTTGGTTCTCAATTTCCTGTCTGCTCTTGGCCCTGCGCAAACCTGCCGCAGAAGAGGACCTATGAAGCGCAGAATCCTTGTCACTGGCGCCTCCGGATTTGTCGGACAAGCATTGGTAGCCCATCTGGTCGGTCTTGATTCGAACGAGGTCGTCGCCATGATGCGTGCGAGCCCAGCCAATCGACTGGCCGGTGCGCGCTATGTGGCGGCCGGTGACATGACCGCAGGCAGGTTGGGGGCAGCAACGCTGGAAGGCGTTGAGGTGATCGTGCATGCAGCAGCACGGGTGCATGTCTTGAATGACGACAAGGCCAAGTCGGCGATCGAGTTCGATCGGGTCAACGTGACTGCCACGCTGGAACTGGCGCACCAGGCCGTCGCCGCTGGTGTGCGCCGCTTCGTCTTCCTGAGCTCCATCGGCGTCAACGGGGTGCAAACCGATATTGGCAAGCCTTTCACTGAGGCCGATCCACCCAATCCTCACAACCCTTATGCCGATTCCAAATTGAAAGCGGAGCAGGGGCTGCTTCTCCTGTCCGAACAGAGCGGTCTGGAGCTTGTTATCATCCGCCCGCCATTGGTCTACGGCCCTGGTGTCAGGGCCAATTTTGCCGCGCTCATGCGGGCGGTGCAGCGTGGCTGGCCTTTGCCTCTGGCTTGTGTGCACAACTTGCGCAGCATGGTGGCGATGGACAATCTGGTCAGTTTCATTGCAACTTGCGTTGACCATCCACGGGCAGCAAACACAACCTTTCTGGTGAGTGATGGGCAGGATATTTCCAGTCCGGACCTGGTTCGCGGTCTGGCCCAGGCACTTGGTGTTCCGCCCGTCTGGTGCCGGTGCCGGTTTCCGCCCTGCAGTTCGTCGGCAGAGCGTTTGGCAGGGGCGATGTCATACAGCGCGTCTGTGGCAACTTGCGGGTGGATATTTCGAAGGCGCGTCGCGTTCTGGCATGGCAGCCACCAGTTTCGATGGAAGAGGGTTTGCGTCGGACCGTCGCAGGGATGCACAGACCATGAGTGCAACAGGGGTCCTGCAGCCGGCGGCAGATTACCTTGATTCGACCGCGCCTGAAATCTCGATATCCGTTGTGAGCCACGCTCAGATCGGGCTCGTCATGGACCTGCTCAACGGGCTGCAGGCGCATTGCCGGGGCCTTCGAATCGAGTTGATCCTTACGCTCAATCTTGAGGAGATTTTGCCGTTTGACCCGGCCACTTATTCTTTCCCTATAACCGTGCTCGGAAATACCCTTCCCAAGGGTTTTGCTGCCAACCATAATCAGGCTTTCAGCCATGCCAGGGGTCGCCATTTCTGTGTCCTCAACCCCGATATCCGACTTCATTCCAATCCATTCAGGCAACTGCTCGCCTGCCTGGAGAATTCTCCGGTTGGCGTCGTTGCCCCTTTGGTCAAGGCGGAAAATGGCGATTTGGAGGTAACGGCACGCTGTTTTCCGAGTCCGCTCAAATTGTTGGGAAAGCTCTTCGGGATGGGCTGGGTGCAGGACTATCGGTTGGAGACGCAGTGTGTTTGCCCGGACTGGGTTGGCGGCATGTTCATGCTGTTTTCGCGAGACGTATTTGTGCAACTCAAGGGGTTTGATGAGCGCTATTTCTTATATTATGAAGACGTTGATATTTGTGCCAGACTGAAACTCCTTGGATATCAAACGATGATCTGTCCTGCGGCCAGTGTGACGCATCATGCGCGGCGCCAGAGCCATCGGGAGCTCAGGTATTTGAAATGGCATTTAGGCAGTATCGTGCGATTCTTCCTGTCGGCCGCGTACTGGAAACTGCAATTCCTTCAAAAACCATGAAACGGCTATTCGATCTGCTGTTGTCTGTGCTCGCAGCTTTGCTGCTGTTGTTGCCACTGACCTTGCTGGCTCTGGCAGTGGCGATCACCTCAAAAGGGCCTGTTCTGTACTGGTCGGATCGGGTTGGGCGCAACAACAAGACATTCCGCATGCCCAAGTTTCGCAGCATGCGAATCGGCACACCGGTGGTGGCTACGCACTTGTTGAGTAACCCCGATGTCTACCTGACTCCCATTGGCAGTTTCCTGCGCACGAGCAGCCTGGATGAATTGCCGCAGCTATGGAGCATATTCAGGGGTGATATGAGTTTCGTCGGCCCTCGACCCGCCTTGTTCAACCAGCATGATCTGATTGAGTCGCGTACCCGCCACGGCGTTCAAACGCTGTTGCCGGGCCTGACGGGCTGGGCCCAGGTGAACGGACGCGATGAACTGCCAATTGCCGAAAAGCTTGCTCTTGATATTGAATATCTGAATAAAAGGTCCTTCTGGTTTGACATCAGGATCCTTATGTCAACCGCGCTGAAGGTTATTATGAGAGATAATGTGACTCATTAGAACCAGAAGTACGTTGCCTGCCGACTGCAGGCTTATCGGGGAGTATTTATTAACAGGATGGTATTGAACATGAGTAATTTGATTGAAATTCAGAGTCAAATAGAAAAACTGCAAAAGCAGGCGACGGAAATCAAGACCCGCGAATTTGCCATAACAGTGCAGGATATTCTGGCCAAGATGCAGGCCTTCGGCATTACCCTGAAGGACTTGCAGGGCGGCAAGGGGCGTGCGACCAAAGTCAAGGGCAAAGCTGCCAAGGTGGGCCGGAGCGCGCCAGGCAAAGAGAAAAAACCGGCAAAGGTGGCCGCAGTCGTTGCTGCGAAATATCGTGGACCGAACGGCGAAACATGGAGTGGCCGCGGCTTGACGCCACGCTGGTTGGCAGCGCTGCTGGCGCAAGGGAAAACAAAAGACGAATTCGCCGTTCAGAGTTGAGTTTGGCGATGACCGACGTCAGCAAGATCCCTCCTCGCGATAAAGCCGAGATACTGGCGCAGGCGCTGCCCTATATCCGCAAGTTTCATGGCAAGACCATGGTCATCAAGTATGGCGGCAACGCCATGACAGATCCGGCTTTGCAGGCCGATTTCGCCGAGGATGTGGTGTTGCTTAAACTGGTGGGCATCAACCCCGTCGTGGTGCACGGGGGTGGTCCGCAGATTGAGACCGCCCTCAAGCGCCTGGGCAAGAAGGGCGAATTTATTCAGGGCATGCGTGTCACCGACGCCGAAACCATGGAAGTGGTCGAGTGGGTCCTGGCGGGCGAGGTGCAACAGGACATTGTCGGGCTGATCAATCAGGCCGGTGGCAAGGCGGTCGGGCTGACCGGGCGTGACGGCGGCATGATCCGCGCCCAGAAACTCAAAATGGTCGATAACCTGGATCCCAGCAAAGAGCACGACGTCGGCCAGGTGGGGGATATCGTCAGTATTGATCCCAGCGTCGTCAAGGCCTTGCAGGACGATGCTTTCATCCCGGTCATCAGCCCGATCGGGTTTGGTGAAAACAACGAGAGCTACAACATCAACGCTGATGTGGTTGCCGCCAAGTTGGCGACGGTGCTGAAGGCAGAGAAGTTGATGATGCTGACCAATATCAGCGGCGTTCTGGACAAGGCCGGCAATTTGCTGACCAATCTGAGTGCGCGACAGATCGACGATCTTTTTCTTGATGGCACCATCAGTGGCGGCATGCTGCCCAAGATCAGTGGGGCGCTGGACGCCGCCAAAAGCGGCGTGAATTCCGTGCACATCATTGACGGTCGCGTGCCGCACGTTCTGCTGCTTGAGATCCTGACCGATCAGGCCTTCGGCACCATGATCCGTTCCCACTAGCGCTGCCCCCTCGAAAACCCTTGGCCCCCCTGTGCGAGAATGAAATTATCATTTCGCCTGGTGCACCATGTCTGACGTCGAACCTACCCCTGCAGCCGCTCCACAGGCCACCTCGGCAAGCCCGGCGGTCGCACCTGTTGTGCGCAAGCGGCCCCGACCCGGCGAGCGACGCGTGCAGATATTGCAGGCGCTGGCGACCATGCTGGAGCACCCCGGCGCCGAGCGCATTACGACGGCCGCATTGGCGGCGCGTCTGAACGTGAGCGAGGCTGCGCTGTATCGTCACTTTGCCAGCAAGGCACAGATGTTCGAAGGCTTGATCGATTTCATTGAACAGACGGTTTTCTCGCTGGTCAACCAGATTGTTGAGCGTGAGAGTGCATCCAACCCGGCGGAACTCGCGCCAGATGCTCAGAGTGGCGCCCGTCAGGCGGCCAAGATCATTGTCATGCTGGTGCAGTTTGCCGAGAAGAACCCAGGCATGACCCGCGTCATGGTGGGTGATGCGCTGGTATTCGAGAACGAGCGTCTGCAGCAGCGGATGAACCAGTTTTTTGACAAGATCGAGGCGGCGCTCAAGCAGAGTTTGCGCAGTGTTGCGGACGCCAGCGGCTCGGCCACCCCAAGCGTTGACACGCAAGTGCGTGCCTCGGTGCTGAGCGCCTTTGTCGCCGGGCGTTTGCAACGCTTTGCCAGGTCGGGCTTCAAGAGACTGCCCTCGGAGCATCTGGAGTCCAGTCTCGCACTGATACTCTGACTTTCGCGGTGCAGATCTCGCATGCATGCGGGTAAACCCGCACTTTCCTTAGAAAATCACCTCTAGACCCTGGGTTCATCGCACCTGAAATCAAGAAACTGTTGCAGAATAGAACGATCGTTCGTTTTTATTCGGCAGCATGATCACTTCCAAGTTCCCGCTCAAGGCCGTGCCAGGCAAGAGCCGCAGCGCCTCCGGTGCCGGGCGCGCCATGCAAAAGGGGCAGCAGACCAAGCAGACCATCGTCGACGCCGCGCTCGGTCTGGCGGCGCAGATCGGACTCGAAGGCTTGAGCATTGGCGCTCTGGCTGAAGTGACGCAGATGAGCAAATCAGGCGTTTTTGCCCATTTCGGATCGCGTGAAGAACTGCAGATCTCCGTCATCCGTGAGTACTACGCCCGTTTCTCTGACGAAGTTTTTTTCCCGGCCATGGATGAGGCGCGCGGCTTGCCGCGGGTGCGTGCCCTGTTCGCCAACTGGATGAAGCGCGTTGCCATTGAACTCCAGTCGGGTTGCATCTTCATCAGCGGCGCGGTCGAATTTGATGATCGCCCGGGTCCGGTGCGCGAAGCCCTGGCCAGTTCCGTCAAGACCTGGCTTGCTGCCATGTACCGCGCTGTCGTGCAGGCCAAGGAAGAGGGACATCTCCTTGCCGATGCGGACGAAGAACAGATGGCCTTTGAAATTCACGGACTGATTCTGGCCTTGCACTACGAAGCGCGTTTTCTGAAGCATCCGCGTTCGGTCAAGCATGCCAATCAGGGTTTCGAAAACATTCTTGCGCGTTATGGCAAAGCAAACGCATGCGTGCCTGCCGCTTCCACCAAGTCGAACCAAAATTTCAAGGAGTAATCAGCATGCCTTCCTATACCCCGCCCCTGCGCGACATGCAGTTTGTGATGCACGAAGTGCTCAATGTGGTTGATGATTTCAAGCAGATCCCTAAACACGCTGAGGTCGATGCCGACACCATCAATGCGGTGCTGGAAGAGGGTGGAAAATTCGCCGCCGAAGTCGTTTTCCCGCTCAATGTCAGTGGAGACACCGAGGGCTGTTCGATCGACCAGACCACGCACGCCGTGACGACACCCAGGGGTTTCAAAGAGGCTTACGCCCAGTACATAGCAGCGGGCTGGGCAGCCTTGTCCTGTGAGCCCGAGTTTGGTGGTCAGGGGCTGCCACTCGTGGTCAACCAGTGCTTTTACGAGATGCTCAACAGCGCCAACCAGGCCTGGACCATGTATCCCGGCCTGACCCACGGCGCCTACGCCTCCCTGATCACGCACGGCACGGACGAGCAGAAGCAGACCTACCTGCACAAGATGACCAGCGGCGAATGGACCGGCACCATGTGTCTCACCGAGGCGCATTGCGGCACCGATCTGGGCCTGATGCGCACCAAGGCGGAGCCGCTGGCCGACGGCAGCTACAAGCTCACCGGCAACAAGATTTTCATCAGCGCCGGCGAACAGGATATGACAGCCAACATCATCCATCTGGTGCTGGCTCGGCTGCCCGATGCGCCACCCGGCATCAAGGGCGTGAGCCTGTTCATCGTGCCCAAGTTCCTGGTCAACAAGGATGGGTCCGTCGGCGCGCGCAATGGCATTTACTGCGGTGGCCTGGAACACAAGATGGGCATCCATGGCAACGCGACGGCGCAGATGGTTCTTGACGGCGCCATTGGCACCATGGTGGGTCAGCCCAACAAGGGCATGAACGGCATGTTTGTGATGATGAACGCGGCGCGCCTGGGCGTTGGCAATCAGTCCCTCGGCCTGACCGAGGTGGCTTACCAGAATGCCCTGGTTTATGCCAAGGACCGCATCCAGATGCGCTCCCTGACCGGCCCCAAGGCCAAGGACAAACCAGCCGACCCCATCATTGTTCATCCCGATGTGCGCAAGATGCTGCTCACGGCCAAGGCCTACGCCGAAGGTGGCCGCGCCCTGATGTGCTTCAGCTCGATGCTGCTGGAAAAAGAGCACAACCACCCGGATGAAAAGGTGCGCAAAGACTCCGGCGAGTTGCTCGCCATGCTGACCCCTATCGTCAAGGCCTTCCTGACCGACAACGGCTGGACGGCGACCTCGACCTGTATGCAGGTGTTCGGCGGTCATGGCTTCATCAAGGAATGGGGCATGGAGCAGTTCGTTCGCGATGCCCGCATCAACATGATTTACGAAGGCACCAACACGGTCCAGTCGCTGGATCTGCTGGGCCGAAAGATCCTGGGCAACAACGGCGCCACGCTGCGCAAATTCGGCAAGATGGTCGCCAAACTGGTGGAAGAAGAAGGTGTCAACGAGAAGATGGCCGAATTCATCACGCCCATCGCTGTGCTGGGCGAGCAGATGACCAAGTTCACCACCGAGATCGGATTCAAGGGTTTCCAGAATCCTGACGAGGTCGGGGCCGCTGCCGTGGACTACCTGCGCGTTGCCGGACACCTGGTGTTCGGTTACTTCTGGGCGCGCATGGCGCAGGTGGCCTTGCGCCAGATTGCGGCCGGCAATAGCGACACGTTCTACCTGGCAAAACTGCAGACGGCGCGTTTCTATTTCGCTAAATTGTTCCCGGAAACGGCTACATTGATGCGTACCGCACGCTCCGGCAGCAAGGTGCTGATGGACACTGACGCGGTTTTTGCGTAAAGCGTTTTTTCGTTCGTTCAACTACAAAGAGGAGATCACCATGTTTCGTTTCATCATTGCACTCACACTCAGCATCCTGTCAGCCTCCGCGCTGGCGCAGATCACGCCGGTCGGCCTCTGGAAAACCATCGATGACGATGGCAAGACCGAGAAATCTCTGGTTCGCATCACGGAAAAGGGCGGTGTGCTGACTGGCGTGGTGGAGAAGATCTTTGACGCAGCCAAGCAGGACTCCAAGTGCGACCAGTGCAGCGACGAGCGCAAGGACAAGCCGGTTCTGGGCATGACGCTCATTCGCAACGTGCGGCAGGACGCTGACGACAAGGCAGTCTGGAGTGGCGGCGAGATTCTCGACCCCAACAACGGCAAGACCTACAAGACCAGACTGAAGCCCGTCGACGGCGGCAAGACGATGGAGATGCGTGGCTATATCGGGTTCTTCTACCGCACCCAGATCTGGCATCGCGCCGAATGACACTGACCCCGGGCTCGTCCGGGGCGTCGTGAGAAAACAGCTTAGGAGGTTTTTGTGAGTCGATTCCAAGTCCGTAAAGTTGCCGTACTGGGTGCCGGCGTGATGGGTGCGCAGATTGCAGCGCACCTGGTCAACGTCAAGGTGCCGGTCATCCTGTTTGACCTGCCTGCCAAGGATGGCCCAAAAAATGGCATCGTCAGCAAGGCCGTCGAGGGTTTGAAGAAGCTCAAGCCCGCGCCGCTAGGGCTTGCGGCCGACGCTGCCCTGATTGGCCAGGCCAATTATGAGGAACACCTGGAACTGCTCAGGGACTGCGACCTGGTGATCGAAGCGATTGCCGAGCGCATGGACTGGAAGCTCGATCTGTACAAGAGAATCGCCCCCTTTCTGGCGCCGCACGCGATCGTTGCCTCCAATACCTCGGGGCTCTCGATCACCCGGCTGAGCGAAGCGCTGCCCGAGGAGATCAAGCCGCGCTTCTGTGGCATCCATTTCTTCAATCCGCCGCGCTACATGATGTTGGTGGAATTGATCAACACGCCGACCACCGAGCCGCAGATTCTGGATGATCTGGAAACGTTTGTTACCAGTGTTCTGGGCAAAGGCGTGGTGCGTGCCAAGGACTCGCCCAATTTCATTGCCAACCGCGTTGGCATTGCCGGCATGCTCGCCACCATGAAAGAGGTTGCCAATTTTGGCCTCAGCTACGACGTGGTGGACGACCTCACCGGCAAGAAGCTTGGTCGCGCCAGTTCCGGTACTTTCAGAACCGCCGATGTGGTGGGGCTGGACACGATGGCCCATGTCGTCAAGACCCTGCAGGACACGCTCAGTCTTGAAGTCGATCCTTTTTACGAGAGTTTTGCTACCCCTGAGGTGCTCAAGACTTTGCTCGACATGGGCAACCTGGGGCAAAAGACCAAGGCCGGCTTTTTCAAGAAGGTTGGGCGCGATGTGCTGCGCTTCGAACTGGAGTCAGGCGAGTACGTGCCGGCGGGGCAGAAGGCCGATGAAGTCTACGCCCGCATGCTGAAAAAGCCGGCGGCACAGCGCCTGCAACTGCTGCGCAACAGCGAGGGTGCGCAAGGGCAATTCCTGTGGGCCATTCTGCGCAACAGTTTTCATTACTGTGCCGTGCATCTGGCCTCGATCGCCGACAACGCGCGTGACGTCGACTATTGCATGCGCTGGGGTTTTGGCATGAAGCAGGGGCCGTTTGAGCTGTGGCAGGAAGCGGGCTGGCTCATGGTGGCCAACATGGTCAAGGAAGACATTGACGCCGGCAAGGCGCTGTGCAAGGCGCCGCTGCCGGAATGGGTCTTCCAAGGGCCGGTGGCTGACGCCGGCGGCGTCCATACAGAACAGGGCTCCTGGAATCCGAGCACTGGCCAGTTTGTCCTGCCGCGCAGTCTGCCGGTCTATGAGCGTCAACACTTTCCGGAAAGCGTGCTGGGAGCCAACGCGCCCTCGGCACAGACCGCCGGCAAGACATTGCACGAGGATGAAGCCATCCGCCTGTGGACACTTGACGATGAAGTGCTGATTGCCAGCATCAAGACCAAGATGCACGCCATCAGCCCGGGCGTCGTTGAGGGTTTGCTGCAAGGCATTGAGCTGGCCGAGGCCGGCTACCAGGGGCTGGTGGTCTGGTCGAGCGACGAGATGTTCTCGGCTGGTGCCGATCTGCAAGCCATGCTGCCGGCCTTCATGATCGGTGGCGCTGCCGCGATCGACGGCGCCGAGGCCGAGATGCAGCAAGCCATGCTGAGGCTGCGTTACGCCAATGTGCCTGTGGTGTCGGCGGTGCGCGGTCTGGCATTGGGCGGAGGCTGCGAGCTCGCAGTTTATTCGGGCAAACGGGTCGTCGCCATGGAAAGCTATATCGGCCTGGTCGAAGTCGGTGTCGGCCTGGTACCCGGTGCTGGCGGTCTGACTTACATCGCCCGGCGTGCCGCCGAGAACGCGGCGGCATCTACCGGCAAGGACTTGCTGCCCTTCCTGACCGAAGGCTTTACGGCTGCGGCCATGGCCAAAGTTGGAACCAGCGCGTTGGAGTCACGCAAGCTAGGCTATGTGCTGGACAGCGACGTGATCGTGGCGCACAAGGACGAGTTGCTGTTTGTCGCGATCAACGAGGCCAAGGCGATGTTCAAGTCCGGTTACCGGGCGCCGCACAAACGCCTGTTCCCCGTGGCGGGTCGCAGTGGTGTGGCCACCATCAAAGGCTCGCTTGTCAACATGCGCGACGGCGGCTTTGTCAGCGCGCACGATTTCCACATTGCCGGACTGATTGCGGAAGTCGTGTGCGGCGGTGATGTTGATGCCGGCAGTCTGGTGACAGAAGACTACGTGATGGCGCTGGAGCGCAAGGCATTCTGTTCGCTGCTGACGCACCCCAAGACGCAAGAACGCATCATGGGCATGATGTCCACGGGCAAGCCAGTTCGCAATTGATAAAGCTACTGCGCAAGCCTCATGCGTCGTTGGGCGGTGCTCGCAATCCTCACGTACAGGAAGTACGTTCCGGTTGCTGCGCTCCGTCCGCCTAGCCTGAGGCTTGCTCGCTACGCTTTCTCAGCAGCGAACGCCACAGCATAGTTTGAGTGAGTGATCTGTTAAAGGACCCGTATGAAACAAATCCAAGAAGCCTATATCGTTGCCGCCACCCGCACACCGATTGGTCGTTCGCACCGCGGTTATTTCCGCAACACGCGGCCTGACGCCTTGCTGGTCAATGTGCTGCAGGCAGCGCTGGCGCAGGTGCCGACTCTGGACCCGAAAGCGATTGAAGACCTGATCTGCGGCTGTGCCATTCCCGAAG
>Ga0194057_10000480_pt1 | contig 20578 bp, 18 predicted proteins | sample SepL4415m_MetaG_FD_155474 | JGI IMG/M metagenome (GOLD analysis project Ga0194057, IMG submission 155474) | Anoxic zone freshwater microbial communities from boreal shield lake in IISD Experimental Lakes Area, Ontario, Canada - Sep2016-L442-15m | ecosystem: Environmental > Aquatic > Freshwater... | reverse complement strand
TGACGAATGACGAATGACGAATGACGAATGACGAATGACGAATGACGAATGACGAATGACGAATGACGAATGACGACAACTGACAACTGACAACTGACAACTGACAACTGACAACTGACAACTGACAACTGACAACTGACAACTGACAACTGACAACTGACAACTGACAACTGACAACTGACAACTGACATGATATCATCGCTCCTGGCGCAACGGACGTTTTGGCTTGATCCGCCGGCATCGACGTCGGCCGAGAATCACGACCTAGTGTTCTACGCATTGCTGTATGTGATGGCCTTTTTCTTCTTCCTGGTCGTCACGATCATGCTGGCGTTCGTGGTTCTGTATCGTCGCCGCAAGGGCCAAACACACGACAACGCCCCCACGCACAACACGCTGCTGGAAATTCTCTGGACCGTCATCCCGCTGGGCATCGTCATCGGCTTCTTCGTCATTGGCCTGAAGTATTACGTCGATATCGAATCGCCGCCCGCGGGGGCCGACGTCGTCGATGTCGAGGCCAGCCAATGGCAGTTCAATTTTAAGTATTCCAACGGGGCCGAATCGAACGAACTGTACCTTCTGGTCGATCGGCCGGTGCTGCTGAAGCTCACCTCCAAGGACGTCACCCACGCCCTCTATATTCCGGCCTTCCGCGTGCAGCGCAACGCCGTGCCGGGGCAAAACACGGAGTTATGGTTCAAGCCAACGGTACTTACCGCCAAGGATCCAGCCACCGGCGAGGAAGAATCGCTGCATGTGTTTTGCACGCAGTACTGTGGCAACGGTCATGCCGAAATGACTACGAAGGCATTCGTGCTGACCCGGGAAGACTACGACAAGAAACTCGCTGAGGCGGCCAACATCTTCGTGGATAAAAACTCCAACCAGCCGTTGCCCTACATCGAAGTTGGCAAAAAACTCTACATCACGATGGGCTGCTCCCAGTGTCACTCGATCGATGGTGCCCAGGGAACCGCACCAACTTGGAAAGGGCTTTACAAGCGAGATCACGAGTTCTCAAAGTCCACCGAGGCCGGCTATACGCTCAAGGAGAGTGACGACGACAAGAAGTGGGACGATTACCTCCAGCGGTCGATCCTCCATCCGGAGGCCGATATTGTGCAGGATTTTCAGAATGTCATGCCTTCCCAGGAGTCATCACTAAGCGGATCGCCGTATAAAGAGAAAAAGCTCGCGGCCATTATCGAATATATCAAGAGCCTTGGGGATCCGAAGTATTACAAACCGATGAAGACGCAGGATTTGCACAATAGCGAGAAACCACAAGCAGCCGCTAATTCGGAACAACCGCCGGCCGTGAAGAAGAAAGAAGGACAATGATCGCCAAGAGCCAAGACAACGATAATTACCTGACGCACAGCAGTGGCATTTCCTCCTGGATATTCACGCTCGATCACAAGCGGATCGGTGTGATGTATCTGATTTCGGTTCTCGTGGCCTTTCTCTTGGGCGGCCTGTTTGCCATGCTCATCCGTTTGCAGTTGCTCACGCCCACGGGACTTCTCTTCCACAAGACCGATGTCCTTAAGGACTTGATTGTTTATAAGCCGTACAACCAGATATTCACCGTCCATGGCGCGGTGATGATCTTTCTCGTGCTCATCCCCGGCATCCCGGGGGCACTGGGCAATTTCGTCCTGCCGATCATGCTGGGGGCCAAGGATGTCGCCTTCCCAAGGCTGAATCTCTGGAGCTATTACTTATACGTCTGCGGGATGCTCTTTGCGCTGTCGTCCTTGGTGCTCGGAGCGGTCGATACCGGCTGGACCTTTTACACGCCTTACAGCGTGCAAACTTCCACGGCCGTGATCAGCGTCGTCTTCGGGGCCTTTTTACTGGGATTCAGTTCGATCTTTACCGGACTGAACTTCATCGTCACGATTCATAAACTGCGGCCGCGGGGCATGACTTGGTTCCGCATGCCGCTCTTCTGCTGGGGCCTCTACGCCACTGCCTTGATTCAGATCCTCGCCACGCCCGTGCTGGCAATCACGCTCCTCTTGTTGATTTTGGAACGTATGTTCCACCTGGGCATTTTCGATCCGGCCTACGGGGGCAGCTCGCTGCTTTTCCAGCACTTCTTCTGGTTTTATTCGCATCCAGCCGTCTACATCATGATCCTGCCCGCCATGGGAATCATGAGCGAGGTCATCGCCACCTTCAGCCGCCGCGAAATCTTCGGCTACCGCTTCGTGGCCATGAGCAGTATCGCCATCGCTTTGATCGGATTCTTTGTCTGGGGACACCACATGTTCCCCAACGGGCAATCGGGGCCGGCCAACGTGATCTTCAGCGGCTTGACCGTTCTGGTTGCCATCCCCTCGGCCATCAAGGTCTTTAATTGGTTAGCCACGCTCTACAAGGGATCGATCGACTTGAAGACACCCATGATGTACGCCCTGGGATTCTTCTTCATGTTCTCGATCGGTGGGCTTACCGGTTTACCGCTGGCTATTCTGCCGACCAACTTTCATGTCCACGACACCTATTTCGTCGTCGCCCACTTCCATTACGTGATGTTCGGCGGTACGCTGTTCATGTTCATCGGTGGAATCCATTACTGGTGGCCGAAGATCACGGGCCGGATGTACAACGAGTCGCTCGGGCGGCTCTGCTGCCTGCTGGAACTCCTGGCATTCAACCTGACGTTCTTCCCGCAGTTCATCCTCGGCCTGCACGGCATGCCGCGTCGTTCCGCGGTCTATTATCCTGAGTTTCAGTACCTGCACGTCCTTTCGACTATTGGCGCGTTCATCCAAATGGCAGCATTTATGGTTATCGGGGCCTATTTGCTGCATTCGCTCTTTCGCGGAAAGAAGGCTCCCGCCAACCCGTGGGGCGGCTCGACCTTGGAATGGAGTTGTTCCTCGCCGCCCCCGCACGACAACTTCAAGGAAACACCCATCGTCGGCCGGCCTTATGACCACCATGGCCTCGAGTGGGACGAAAAGACGGAAGGTTTTGAACGCAAGGAAAAGGAACTCGTTCCGCACGCAGTTTGAGAGAAGGACCAGAGGATTGTCTCCGTAGGATGGACTTCCTAGTCCGTCCTTCAGCCGACGGGCTCGGAGGCCCATCCTACATGAAGGAACTCATTCCGCACGCAGTTTGAGAGAAGGACCAGAGGATTGTCTCCGTAGGATGGACTTCCTAGTCCGTCCTTCAGCCGACGGGCTCGGAGGCCCATCCTACATGAAGGAACTCGTTCCGCACGCAGTTTGAGAGAAGGACCAGAGGAATGTCTCCGTAGGATGGACTTCCTAGTCCGTCCATTTCAGCCGACGGGCCTGGAGGCCCATCCTACACGAAGAAAATGCCAAAACCATGACCCAAGCCACTATCCCCCAATCTCCCCACGATCATCCCGAACACCTCTCGCACCACTTCGAGTCGCTCCGGCAGCAGTATGACTCGGGCAAGCTCGGTATCTGGCTCTTCCTCACGACGGAGATCCTGATGTTCTCCGGCCTGTTCTGCGGCTATGCGGTGCTTAGATCGCTGCACCCGGAGATATTCCTTTATGCCCATCGCTACTTGTCGGTTGAACTGGGCGCACTGAATACGGTAGTGCTGATCTTCAGTAGCTTTACGATGGCCTGGGCAGTCCGCGCGGCGCAGCTTGGCCAAACTAAACTGCTAGTTCGGCTGCTCACGATCACGCTGGTCTGCGCCTTTGTCTTCCTGGGCGTGAAGTTTGTCGAGTACAAGAACAAGTGGGAAGAGAGCCTGCTGCCCGGCAAGTTCTATCGTCCGGAAGAACCACCGCCGGGCGGCAAATTCCAGAAACTCCGTGAGACAGATTTTCAATCGGTCAAGAAAGACGCGTCTGCGGATGCGAAGCCGCAAGTGGCGGCGGGTGCCGTGGGGGAGCGATCGACGATTGGTCCCGCGGCGATTGGCCCGACAGGGCTGTCGGAACATTGGCTCGAAGGCAGGCATCACGGCCGCGAGTCGTGGTCCGGCCCGGAGCCTGATAACGTGCAGCTTTTCTTCGGCATCTACTTCGCCATGACCGGCCTGCACGGTGTCCACGTCATTGGCGGCATGATGGTGATCGCCTGGTTGATCAGCAAGGCCCGCAAAGGGGTTTTCGGCCCTCGCCATTTCGCCCCGGTCGATTTCGTCGGCCTGTATTGGCACCTGGTCGACCTCGTATGGATTTTCTTGTTTCCACTTCTTTACCTGATTTCATGAGTTCCACCGCCATGACCCAACCTCCAGCAGATTCCTCCACGACGCACGATTCCACGCATTCCGCCCTGGGGCATGTCGTGCCCTTGTGGCTCCTCGCTGCCGTGTTCGGCACCTTGCTGGTGCTGACGGGCGTAACCGTGGCTGCGGCCCAGGTCGATCTTGGCAACCTGAACCTCTACTTGGCTCTAGCCATTGCCGGTGTCAAAGCCTCGCTGGTGATCTTGTTTTTCATGCATCTTTTCTGGGACCGCTCTTTCAACGCGATGATCTTTGTCGGCTGCTTGCTGTTCGTGAGTCTTTTCATCGGCATCGTCTTGACGGACTCGCGGGCCAACAACGTCTCGGCGGTCGGCGGGCAAGGCTCCGCGATGCGCGGCGTCCATGCGCCGCTGGGGAGTCCGAAGTAGGGTTGTGGAAGACCACCAATCCTTGGATCGCTTTCCATAGCACCGGTCAGGCTTAACTATGCACTTTATGCTCGCCTTTCTTCGCAAGTGCTAAAGTGCATGGTGCCGCACCGACCCCGACCCGCACGCGGCGTGTGCCGCCTACATTGCGTGCTGCCACTGCCGCCGGGCGTACCAGATGAGCGACATCACGGCGAACACCAGCAGCATCACCAGGGTGCCCGGCTCAGGCACCGGGGCCAAGTGTATCACCGTGACTGCTTGTTGGAGCATGCCTGAATACGAGCCGCCCCAGGTCATGTCGGCCGTGTAGTCACCCCAGGTGTCGTGGAGGTAGACTTTGTTCAAGCTAGCATCATAGCCAACTCCCACCATACTGTGACCAACTACCTGGATCATCACGGGATCGCCCGCATTGATCTCGTCCATGTAATCGTTGAAACTGAAGCCGCCGGAGACAATCGTATCGATCGACTGCGTATAGTTTTCCAGCACCGTGTAACCACGCGATTCGGCAAAGAGTCGCATTCCATGGCACAACTCCGTCTGTGGCAGTCCCGCCGAGGCCGAGGGAATACAGTCGTAGAGTTTCCCGCCGTAATCGGACCCGTACGAACACAGGGCCGTCGAGCCGTCGACGTTGTAGTCCGTCTTACCGTCACCGCTGAAGTCCCATTTCCACTGGTTCGTGCCCATGTAGTCTGCCGTGCATCCACCCCAGACATGCTCGGCTCGGACGTCAACCCAAGGATCGGGGCCTGCTTTATTGTTTCCGGTCCAGTAATCATCGACGTGGCCCGGCGTGCTACGGCCGTCGAAGCCCTGCCGGGTAGCGATGATCGAACACGCGGCACCAAGGTTGGTCAGCGGCGCGACACCGCCGTTGGCCGGGCCGGTGTACATGTTGGAATATCCGATACGGTCGTAGTAACCAAATATCATTCCTGCGGAAGTGGCCGAACAACCGTAGGTCCAAGAAGACGTCGGAACATTGCTGAGCATGCGCGCCGTTTGGGGAACCACGCTCACAATATGACTCGCCACGCCTGCGGGTGCGACCGGCCCGCTGTTCATGTCCATAACTTCAATGGAACCCATCATCGACATGACTTCGATTCCTTCGTCGCCAACAGCCAGGTTGGCGTTACCAAACAAGACCACGCACGACAAAATCGCGAAAGCGAACGCGGATACCGCACAGTTTTTCATCGATCCCATGTCTCACATCAATTCTTGGCAAAGTGCCTGAAATCTCGGTGCAAACTAACCATCTTATCTCGATTATTGCCCGGATCCACAAACTCGTCTACGGATGCGTTGGGGGTGCGTTGGGGGTGCATTTACGGAATGCCGCGAATCGCGGAAATACCGCCAAGAAAAGAAGCATCAAATGATGCAACTTATGGCGAAAAGAGGTGCAGCCCGATTGCTATCTGCTCAGGCCGCTCGTCGCTGTCCGTGGATTGCCCGTACGCTGGCTTGGCGTGGTTCCCAGCAGATGCGCTCGCCCGAGCCGTCGCCGCGGAATCGCAATAGAGGACATTCCTGATTCGCGTTGAGCGACTTGATCGTCTCGTTCAGTCGCCGCTTGGGCGGTAAATCGGATACCTGCGGAAGGGGGTCATGGATTCCGTAGGGCCAGTTCTCTTCCTGGAAAGCCGCGAGGATTGCCGCCTGATTGGCCGCTTGGAAGCGATATTGTCTGACCACTTGGCCGCCAAAGTAAAGCACGCGCCGATCACCGTCCCAGTGCGGCAAGTGAGAATCAAGGGAAACAATCTCCGCGGAGTTCGGGGCCCTGCTTGGCGGCGAAGCCGATTCCTCGCTCCAAGAGCCAGCAAGCAATGCTCCTGCCTCGCTGAGTATAAAGCACGTCTCGGGAGTGAAAGAGAGGTTAAGGCTGGGACGAAACTGACGATCCACATCTCGGAACGTCGTCAGTTCGTGGACGTGTTCCGCGTACCCTTTCAAGACCAACCATCGCAGGGTCGGCTCCGTCACGCCCATACCGACAAGGTTTGGTAGTGGTTCGGCGAACTGCCAAATGTCGTCGAGTTGAACGTCCAAGGCAAATTCGTACGCCCTATGGAGGTGCGTCAGTGCCTTTTGAACTTCGGTAGGCAGATGTTGGCGGTCAAGTTTGCCCATGGCGGTAAGCCAGAGTCGTGTGGGGGATTTTTGCGAGAGAACAGACTCTATTTTGACACAATTGCGTCTGATGTCAAGAGTCCCTGCGAGAAATAAATTGCGGCTCTCCGCCAAGTTCGTGGTGCGGGCATCTCAGGTATACCAGCGATGCCAACAGGCGTTCAAGGTCTACTTTACCAACGGGCTTGACCATGTGGCTGTTGAAGCCTGCGTCCGTCGACCGCTTTTTGTCGCTTTCTTGACCATAGCCGGATTGGGCGACCAAGCAAATATCGTTCCACTCGGGTCGCCGTCGAATCTCCTGGGCGAGTTCGTAGCCGGTCATTTCGGGCATGGAGACGTCCGACAGAACCAAATCAGGCTTTTCCTCTTCAATCATCGCCAGGGCTTCTACTCCGCCAACTGCAGAACGCACGTTCTGTCCGAAATGGCGTAGCAGTGTGGCAAGCATGGATGCAATGGGCCGCACATCATCAACCACCAGGATTTTATGGCATGGGAATGATCTCGTTACATCCGGAAAGTCGGTGGCTTCCTCATGCCCCACGTCGCTCGCTTGCAGAATCGGAAGGCGAACGGTGAATTCGCTCCCTTTTCCCAATCCATCGCTTGCTGCTTCGACGCTGCCGCCGTGCATTTCCACAAGGCTTTTTACCAGAGTCAGGCCGATTCCCAGCCCGCCATGCGTACGGGCTAAGGAATTGTCGGCCTGAACGAACATCTCAAAAATGCGGGGCAGCATCTCCGAGGCGATCCCGCTGCCATTATCCTTGACTCGAATCGCAACCTCGTTCCTAATTCTTTCCGTGGTAAGCACAATCTTCCCGCCCCGATGCGTGTACTTCGCTGCATTATTCAGCAGATTTGAGACGATTTGCGTCAGACGGGTCGGGTCGCCGTGGATGTGCAGTGTCTCCTGTGCCTGCGTCATCGCAAGTTCATGGCCGCTTGCTCGAATTAACGGCTGGGCGGTGTGGATGGCGGCGGCGATGATTTTCGACACCGCAACACGTTGCCGCCTCAACTCCAACTTGCCTCGGGTAGACCGAGACACGTCCAACAGATCGTCAATCAAACGAACTAGGTTATGGACCTGTTCCTCCATCATGTCGAGTATCTGCTTGGCCCGTTCACCGTCCGGCGGCACGACTCGCAGAACGTCAATTCCACTGCGGATGGGTGCCAGCGGGTTTCGGAGTTCATGGGCGAGCATCGCCAAGAACTCGTCCTTGTGGCGATCCGCATCGGCGAGTTCTATCGCCCTATTCCTGGCAAACGCCTCGGAGACCTCCAGTTCGTGCTGCCGATTCAACGCGTCTTCGGTTTGCCTGCGTTCGGTAATGTCACGGAAAAGGGCGAGCAAGCAGGGCCGCTCGTCATAGAAGACCCGATGCCCTGTGATGTCCGCATAAAAGACGCTTCCATCCTTCCTGAGAACCGGGCGATTCTCATTGATCGAAACTCGACCTTCTGCGGCCGCCTGAAATCTCCCAAAATCATTGGGCACTTCCTCGGGTGGGTGGATATCCTTGATCGACAACGCCACCAGTTCCTCCTCCGAATACCCAAGCATGCGGCACATCGAAGAATTCACTCGCACAAAGTGTTTCGTTTCGATATCCGTAATGAGAAGCCCCTCGACTATGGCGTTGTAGACCGCCTGAAGCTGATCGAGGGTGTGATGCAGGGCCTCTTGAAACTCCTTGCGTTCAGTAATGTCCCGACACAGCGAGACGATTCGCTTTCCCTGCCTTGTCGCGATGACGCTAGCATTGATTTCAATGGGAGTGACCTTCCCATCCGGGCCGAAATAATCGACCTCCAATTGTCGCACGGTTTTTTTTTGTAGACACTTCTGGACTTCATGGGCATTGCGTTCAGCATCATGGGATGCCGTCCATTCCACCACTCCTCGACCCATGATTTCGCCGAGGCTCCGATGGCCAGTCAGTCGGACATACTCCACATTGGCATCCACTACTCGACCTTCCTCGTCAAGAATCAGGTATCCGGTGCCGGTGGTTTCGATGAGATTGCGGTACTTCGCTTCACTGGCAGCAAGGTTCTCGTTCACCTCCGCCAGTTCAGCGGTACGCTCCTTTACTCGCTGCTCCAATTCTTCGTGGGCCTTCTGCAACGCTTCTTCGGCCTGCTTCTGCCCAGTGATGTCGCCTATCACGGCTCGGTAGACGGGCATACCGTTTTCGTCGTCCTGCGGTTCCTTCGCTTCCAGTCTCACCCAGAAAGGGGGGGTATCTTTTCTTAACATCCGCAACTCGCAGACTTGGTGCGAGTGCGTTGCGAAGAGTTGTTTGTGATGCTTGTCGAAGATGTCCCGGTCTTCAGGAAGGATAAACCGTCTCAACGGACGCTTGAGAAAATCACCTCTTGCCACACCCAGCAGGATGGCGGCGGTGAGATTGGCCTCCAGAATCATCCCGTTTTCGCTGAGGGTGAAATACCCCACCGGAGCGAGGTCGTATAGGTCGAAGTACCGTGCCCGTGAGACTTCGAGTTCATTTTGTGTGTGGCGAAGTTCTCTGGTTTGTATCTCCAACTCAATCTGATGCACCCGCAGATCATGGATAACCCTTTTCGTTTCCGCAGTCGGCAGCAATTCCTCGGGATTGGCTTCGCCTGCTCGGATGCTCTCCTGCAGTGCCTCCTCGGCCCGCTTTCGCTCGACACCCTGCTCCCGCAAATCCTCCAGTTCGGAGATCAGTTGTTCCTTCGGCTTGTCTTGGTCTTTCATGGCCGACCTTTCCCGTGGATTCAGTACCTCGCAACTTCCCTGGTGGGGATTGTATAATAATCGGATCGACTTCGGTAGCCCCCCATGCCGCAAGTCGAGTTGGAGAGGGCCAAAGGCCCGCATGACATCGTCGCTGGGCGGCAAGGGAATGTCCGATGTCCGGCTGCTACCAAGCACCGTTGCGGTCTTCTCTCGCCAAGAATCCCGACACCACGCTCATTAGTTGCAACCATCGCTGTCTTGCTTCGTCCTCCGTCCATCCCTGCACATGACATGATATCGCAAGTGCGTGCCCCTTGTCCTGGTTTTCCATTCGTAGCGACTCGATGCTCAGCTCCACCTGGAAAAACTCAGCTTTGGCGGCACCATCCGCTTCTCCCGAATTGCCCTGAAACTCCGCTTGTTCGTAGAGATGCTTACTCAATCTGCCGCAAAGGCGATAGTAGTCATCCAGGTTCTCGCATCGGCTAATATCGGCAAAACCGACATGGACGTAGGAATGAGCCGCGGCGGGGGTGATTGTCCGCGTCGCATGTTCCGTCTCGATCGTTTCCTCTGGGAATAGCACATAATTGCATCCAAAGGTTCTGAAGAACGTGCCGTTGCCATTGATCGCAAGCAAGAAGTCCTTTAGCCGAGGGGCGTGCCGTATCTCAGGCAAGTCGTTCACGCCGCCGGGATTTGACCGCAGATCAACGTACTCGTGGCGCTCATTTGGATCGAACTCGGTGGCGTCAAAGTAGGGAATGTCTGTTCCGCACGGGGGAAAGCTCAGCGTGATCTTCATGTTGCCCAGGCAGCGGAATTGGGACGGTGATAGGCGATGGCGATTCCGTGACGGTTACGGGCATTACGCCGTAATATCCAGCACTTGCCCCGACTGCTGTTCGACCTGAGCGTATACTGCACTGCTGGCCTGTTGAAGACCGCTGGTACTCGACTGGGCCGTGCCCGTCGTCCCAACGCTGCCCAACGCCGCCAGGGCATATTGGAACGTTGCGTGGACCTGTTCAGCCGTGTTCCTTGGCGTTTCGGACGCTTGGGAACGAGATGTAGCCTGAACCGCTGTCTGGCCTGCCGTCACGGATACGGCAGTCGTTCTCCCCGTGCCAGACTTTTCCACACGGCCAGGCTTATTTACAGGCATGCCGTACAGCATGGCTGCCACGCCACTTGCGGAGATACTGTTGATGGCCATTGACATGATTGCCCACCTTTCACCGATCCGTATGCTGAGGCCAAACTAGGTTCCTGCTGCTCAAAAAAGCCTTCGCCCGCATTGAATCGTCTAATGAAGCATAGCATATTCCGCAAAGTGTTGGCCTATAACGTATTATCGGCGTTTTTTGGCATGAAACTGGTACTCACAGAGAATTGGCCTGCGGACTCCCAAGTAGCCGAGATTCCGGCGAGTTGAATTCGCCTGGAAATTTGTCATGTGGCACTGCGGTCATAGGAGTAGGAAAGGGCATGCATCGAGTCTCGCACGCTATCCTTATACACGCGCTTGCATGGCTCGGACAGCGACGAGCGATCGATCAGCGAGAATACCTCACGCTCCTTGCTAACCGCAGATTGCATGAATCGCTGGAAGCGACCCGGGTGCAGCCCCAGGCGGTTGGCAAGCTCTTGAAAGTCGTCGTAGGCATAGAAGGCATTGATTCGGTGACTTTCCGTCTCAAAATCATCCTTAAACAGATCCAGCGCGGTCCGCGTTTCGTCAGGCGCGTGCAGCCGTGTGCATAGCAGGTCATACGCCGGCGACAAAGTGTAGTCGCCGCTCTCTTCATTACGAATGAGTGAAAAGTTCTTGAGGTGTGCATCACCGTTGTGGACGAGGTAGTTGAACACGACCAGGTGCAGGAATTTCTCCATCTCCACCTGATACGCGGCAACATGTTTTCGAATCAGGTCGCCGATCTCCTCGTAGGAAGAATCGTACTTGTAGTTTTTCCCGTGAGATTCCTCGGATCGCTCGGCGATTTGAGCGAAGTCCTCTTGCAAGTGTCGCGTGCCATCCTCTTGCACATCGAATCGGCGAACCAGATATGCCAGCCCCCCACCCTCGAACTCGACCAGCGCGTTCTCGGCCACGCGGAGGCCGAACACCTGCCTGGCAATCTGCATCGTCAGGTTCTCATTCACCGGGACCGCGTCCAAATGCCGAAACTCCCCATAGGGAATCGGTTTGAGAATGTACTGGCCGCCCGTCTCGGTCATCTCCAGCCGTCCCGCGCGCAAAACAAGCGACATCTTGGTCTGGATACCAGAGATCGAAAGTCTTTTCTCCGTCGTCGCCAGCTTGGTTTGATTGTAGACAGGCCGAGAAAACGGAAGTACATGGGAGACCTTCTTGCCGCCAAAGAGCCGTTTTCGGCAAGGTTGGCAGTAGGTGGAATGTCCTTCCTTCAGGCAGCCTGGACAATTCGTCATGTGATTTCCTTCACCGTGATTCCGCCGATCGTTTCGGTCGTGCAAGTCCGCAGGAGGCGAGTGAAGTGGTCGTCCTCATCAATTCGCAGAAGACGGCATTGCAGCGACTTATTCTCTCCTTCCGCCAGCAACCCAAAGAAGAATGGGAACAGCACGGGCGATTGAAAAACGGCCTCGCGTTTGGGGAGCGTCAAGCTGATTGCCGGCAAGGCGGGATTTCCCAAGTAGCCGGGCAGATACTCAAAGAAGTATCCTCCCGAGTCATGACTTAGGACCCCTGCCAGGGTATCACGGTAATAGACGTTAGCTCGTGGCATCTGGTGGTTTCTGGCTCAAAGTTACTTCCAACCCGAGAACGCTTGCTATCTTAGAAAGCTGGTTGAGCGTCGGATTTCCCCGGCCATTTTCGATTTCAGTCAACCCGCGCAAAGTGACCCCAGCCAGTTCCGCCAGATCGCGCTGACGGAGCTGGAGAAACTTCCGTCGAGAACGCACGAGCTGTCCGATCTTCTCGCTATACATCGTCGTTGAGGCGCATCATAGTGCGCTTTTAGTTGATTTATGGACGAAAATCAGTCAAAAATCTCTGAAATAGGCATTGTAATGCGCTTCTGATGAAATACTACCTTGGTAAATCGATGTTGTCAAGTGAAATGCGCATTGTAGTGCGCTTCTCGACGATTTTGCCTCCGTTGACGGACACTCTGATGGTCCGATGAGTTCGGAATTCATCTTGCTGGTAACAGCCGCTTGCGGGAACCCGCCAAACTGAAGGTCTTTTACTACCAACCTGATACGACAAACGGATTTTGTACTTGAGATGAAAATGTGATCTGCCTAGATGTCATGGTTAGCATAAGAGTCTCGATCTTGCTCTATAAATCTAATGAGGCATCTCCGCATGCCCTACTGGACGCATTGCCCTCCGACCGCAGCCTGCAAAGATTACATTAGAAGGCCCGTCCGCCGGTGTTGGTTCAGAGTCGCCTATAAATCGACATGAACCGGAGTTGAAAGCACTGGCAATTGCGGGCCTTCACTTATTCTTGGATTCTCCAAAGCATCCGCCAGTATTTCATTGGATGCACCGTTTAGGTTATCCACAACACCGCTCGCCCTGCCTAGAATTCCCTTGGGGCAAGCTCTTTAATAGGAGGTACAAGTCATGATCGCGACAATCGAGACAGATTCTCCGAAGGTGGTCGGCTTGAAGTTCTGTGGCAAACTGCACGATGAGGACTACAAGCAGTTCGTGCCGAATATGGAGACCATTTTGACCGCCGAGGGGAAAGTGCGGCTGTTCATCCAGCTTGAGGATTTTCACGGCTGGGATTTTCACGCCGCTTGGGACGATTTCAAGTTCAGTTTGAAGCATTATTCCGACTTCGAGCGGATCGCCATGGTGGGCGACTGCCAGTGGGAAAAGTGGATGGCCAGTTTTTGCAAGCCTTTTACCAAGGCCAAAGTGAAGTATTTCGACGCCGAGGAAGTCGATGCTGCCTGGAAGTGGCTGGAGGAAAATGACGAGGTTTGATCCAAGGGAGGAGCAGATCATTGAGCGAGCGGCCTCAAGGGCTGGCACCACCCCAATCCGATTCCAGACTGCCGAAACTTTTTCATCTGGCCGGGGGGCAAGCATCACCATTCGGTCAAGCCCGTCAAGGCAGCCAACCACAAGCCTCACGGCAACCACAGCCACAGCAATCACTTCAGTTCGTCTGCGATGCGGCGGATAATGTTTCGTTTGGTCGTGGTGTCATTATATCAGGATGCGTTGGTGAGGTCAGCCGCAATCGCCAGCCCACCCGAAGCTGGTTCGTGGCCACGGTCGAGTTATAAACAGAACGCCCCCGGTTCCGAGTTTGGGCCGGGGGCGTTTGCATGTACTGAGACCGGGCGGTTACTTTGCCATATCTTTCAACATTTTCAATGCCCGCACCTTGACCTTGCTACAGGCTGGCTTCGCCGGACGATCCATCAGTTCGCTAGGCTTGAACGGATTTGGCACGCCTTTCTCGGCCTTTCGGGCCGGAACCTGCTTCTTCTCGATCTTCACAAGGCCGGGGATGGTGATCGCTCCGGCTCCCTTTTTGCCGAGGCTCGTCTGGATTTCGGCGGCCAGAGCATTCAGCACGGCGGCCACCTGCGTCTTGGGCAGTTCCGTGGCGGCAGCAATGTTGGCCAGCAGTTCAGTCTTGGTGAGGGGTTTCTTTGGGGTGGCATCTTTGGCCATGATTCATTCCTCCGTGTAAGGTGGTAGGTAAAACAAGTTGTTTATCCGCAGTGGATTGCGTGATTAGAGGCGATTTGTGCGAGAAATACAAGCCAGAAACGGGCATAGCTCCGCAAAAACCAGCAAATACTTGCCTCCAGCCCCGTTTTTTTCGGGTTTTTAGGCTTCATTGAGACTGGGTGAACATGAGGTGTTATCCGAAGATCGATGCCAGCCCCGCTAGCCCCTCTTACTATTGCTACCAGAAACGGTATCGTCCTAAATAGCTTTCATGCACCGATCCACGGAGATGTCGTTGAATAACCTGAGCGAGTTGGCGTGACCTTGGCGTCGCATCGCCCTCAAGCAGAAGCTGGTCATCGACATATTGGACAGAAGCCTTCCGCAATTACAGAGTTCAGGCAAAGGCAAGATTCCCTACACGTAGACAGCGAGCCGCCCTGCCCAGATCGAGCAGGGCGGCTCGCAGGGCTTGCCCTGATTGATGCCGATCTACGCGGCATTTGCTTCGTTGCCGCCCGTGAAGTCGTTCCACGAACTCTCCAGCGATTTCCGCAACTGCGACACCCTCCCGCTGCTCAAGCGGAACTTGTGTGCCGTATCGTCCGTGCGGTGGCCGAGAGCGAGGAACTCAGCGCGGGCTTCGGACCGCAGACGGCGGAATGAAAACTTGGCGTGTCGGACGATAGTTGGCAGCATGCGGATAAAATCTTGGTGCCAATTGGGAGAGGGACAAGCGGACGCAATACAGACCATGGGATGACCTCCTAGAGTGTAGGCCACCCGTAGGCCGGGTGGCCCAAAGGGTGAAAGTGAAAACACAGCCGTCGAAGGATGTAGTGCCCAAAACGGGCGGTGACACAGCCTTACGACGGGAAAGAAAAGCGGAAGCTTTTTATGTGTCGGCGTTGGCAGTCATTACGGAACCCCCAAGTTCAGGATCTTTTCACAGAACTTCGCAATCAGGAAATTGAACATCAAGAGATGGTTCAGCAGCAAATCGTAGTCATGGCTGGCCTCTCGGTGAATGACAGACAGTATTATCTGTACTGTTCTGCCAGTGGATTTGTTCGATGATCTCTGGCCGCAAAGTCTGCCTGATCTGCAAAACGGACTCTAACTCGGATTATTCATCGTAGGGTGCGTGGAGCACGGATGCCCGCGAAATGGTGCGTTACGCGAACCGGTCTATTCCAGGGTAGACGTTCTCGAAGTATTGAGTCCGTGCGCAACGCACCATTTCCCGGGTGGGGGTTCGCTCCACGCACCCTACAATTTACGAATAATCCGGGCTAACTCTATGGCAGCGTAGAAGATATGAGTCCTCCGTGTGCTTGCGGACCCTACTCTTTTGGACTAAACTGGCATTTATTCACTATTCTGGCCGAGAATCCTAGCCGAGAATCAGTGCCTAGGACACCCAATAGACGGGCATACACCATCGGTAGGTAAACCATGACGCCCGAACGAAAATCCCGCGAGCTTATCGACGATCAGCTTCACCGGACTGGCTGAGCGGTGCAATCGGCCGACGAAATGGATATTTCCGCGGCCCGTGGCGTGGCCGTGCGTGAGTTCCCGCTGAAGACCGGCGTTGCTGACTATCTTCTCTACGGCGACTGCAAGGCATTGGGCACGGTCGAAGCCAAGCCCGAAGGCCATACGCTCACGGGTGTCGAATCCCAATCCGCCAAATACTCCAAAGGCCTCCCTGCTGGGCTGCCGCATTTCCATCTTCCGCTGCCGTTTGCCTACGAATCGACGGGCAGCGTCACGCAGTTCACCAACCTGCTCGACCCACACGCCCGCAGCCGCGAGATATTTACGTTCCATCGGCCCGAAGAACTGATCCGCCTGGCAACGCTTGAAAGCCAACTCCGTGCCAACCTGCGGAACATGCCGGAACTCATTACGACTGGCCTTTGGAACGTGCAGGCCGAGGCGATTCACAACCTGGAGCTGTCGCTGGCAGCCAATTATCCCAGAGCCGTGATTCAGATGGCGACCGGCAGTGGCAAGACTTTCACCGGAGTCACGAGCAGCTATCGGCTAATCAAGTTCGGCAAGGTCAAGCGAATCCTCTTCCTGGTCGATCGCAACTCACCTGCTGGGAACGCTCGTGTTATGGAGTCTGCTGCATCTACAAGCGGCCTATACACGCTCAGCGTCTCCAAGGTATCCTCACTGCCCGTGCCGATTGCTTCAGTCTGCGAACAGGAACAGATAGTCGCCGAGGTTGATTGTTACCTTTCAATAATCGACGAGTCCGAATCCCAGATCACCACCAACCTCAAACGCTCCGCCCGTCTTCGCCTAAGCATCCTCAAGCGGGCCTTTGAAGGCAAGCTGGTCCCGCAAGATCCGAACGACGAGCCGGCGAGCGTGCTGCTGGACCGGATTAAGGTAAATAACGCCCATGTAACCGCGAATCGGTTCAACAACAAAGCCCAGGGTCGCGCAGCGCACCCTGGGTCGGCAGCCCGTGAAAAGGTTCCCGTACCCCAAAGGGGCACAACCAAACCGCGAAGCGGTTAAACGCGTGGGATGGTGAACCGCATCGCGTTTTCCTCGCGTGTCGAACAAGAGTTGCACCCCTTCGGAGTGCTGGGTACGGGTGCTTCGCATCCCAGGGTGCGCTGCGCGACCCTGGGCTATGCTGTATAACCGCTTCGCGGTTGCATTGAAGGTATTGAGTCGTAAGGAAAAACAACATCCACATGAGCACCGTATCCCAGAACATCGTCAACAAAGCCTGGAACTTCGCCCACGTCCTACGAGACGACGGGCTATCGTACATGGCCTACACCGAGCAGATCACCTTTCTGCTCTTCCTCAAGATGGCCGACGAGCTGACCAAGCCACCTTACAAGCGGCCGCCGATCGTGCCGCCATCGCTGGGCTGGCAAAGCCTCATGAAGCTCGATGGCGACGAGTTGGAGGTTCATTATCGGCATGTCCTGGAAGAACTCGGCAAAAAGCCTAGCATGTTGGGCGAAATCTTCAAAAAGGCCAGGCCGGAGATTCAGAACCCGGCCACGCTCAAGCGGCTGATTGTCGATCTGATCGATACCGAAAGCTGGTCGTCGATGGAAGCCGACGTCAAAGGCGACATCTACGAAGGTCTGCTGGCCAAGAGTGCCGCAGAGTCGCCCAAGGGTGCAGGGCAGTATTTTACGCCCCGCGAACTGATTAAGGGGATTGTCGATTGCGTGCAGCCGACGCCCGAGGACACCGTATGCGACCCAGCCTGCGGCACTGACGGATTCCTGCTGGCGGCCCATGAGTACGTTGCCAAGCGATTTGGCAAAGACCTCGATCCCGACCAGAAGAAACACCTGCGGAAGAAGTTCGTGCAAGGCTGGGAACTGGTGCCCAATACGGCCCGCCTGTGCATTATGAACCTCTATCTGCATGGCATCGACGCCGATCCTTGCCCTGTTAGGTCAGGTGTTGACAGTCTGGCCGGCGATCCCGGTGATCGCTTCAGTCTGATACTCACCAATCCACCATTTGGCAAAAAGTCTAGCATCGCCATCGTCAACGAAGAAGGCGACCTGGAAAAAGAAGAACACAGCTACGAACGGCTCGATTTCTGGACGGCGACGAAGAACAAGCAGTTGAACTTCCTCCAGCACGTCAAAACGCTGCTGGCGATGAATGGGCGGTGTGCGATCGTGGTGCCCGATAATGTACTTTTCGAGGGCGGTGCCGGTGAAACCGTCCGGAATAATCTCTTAAAGCAGTTCGACGTGCATACGCTGCTGCGGCTGCCAACCGGGATATTTTATGCCCAGGGCGTGAAGGCCAATGTCCTGTTCTTCGACGCTAAACCGGCCCAGGAGAAGGCGTGGACAAAGACCGTTTGGGTTTATGACCTGCGGACGAACATGCACTTCACGCAGAAGACGAACCCCTTGCAGCGGGCCGAACTCGACGAGTTCGTGAAGTGCTACAATCCCCAGAACCGCCATCGCCGTCGCCAGACTTGGAGCGAGAAGAACCCTGATGGCCGTTGGCGATCGTTTGATTACGAGGAGATTGCCAAGCGGGACAAGGTAAACCTCGATATCTTCTGGCTGAAGGACCAGAGCCTGGAAGATTCGGACGATTTGCCTGATCCAGATGTTTTGGCCCAGGAGATTGTCGATGATATGCAGACGGCTTTGGAGCAGTTTTCGGCGGTGATGGAAGGATTGAAGGGATAAACCAGAATGATGGATTGTCCAATAGGGGATGGGTGGCAGCAAGGCGTGCAGACGCCTTCACAACTTCATCTTATGAACAATATCCAGACTCACTGATCACAGTAATTGGCCTACAACACGAATTAAGCCGTAATATCCAGCACTTGCCCTGCCTGTGCCTCGACCTGAGCGTAAGCTGCACTGCTGGCCTGCTGGACCCCGCCGGATGGAGTCCGGCCTATTTGGCTTGAATAGTTGCTGGCCGTGCCCGTCGTCCCCACGCTGCCCAACGCCGCCAAAGCATATTGGAACGTGGCGTAGAACTGTTCAGCCGTATTGCTGAGCGGATTGGCAGGCTGTGAGCGAGATGTAGCTTGAACCGCTGTCTGACTCGCCGCTACGGATGCCGCAGTCGTTCTCCCCGTGTCGACTTTGGCTATGCGGCCGGGCTTATTGATGGGCATGCCATACAGCATGGCTGCCACGCCACTTGCGGAGATACTGTTGATGGCCATCGACATGATTGCCCACCTTTCACATCACCGATCCGTATGCTGGTGCTGAAAAGGGCCCTGTTGCTCAAAAAAGCCGTCGCCAGCATCGAATCGTACTAATGAAGCATAGCATATTCCGCAAAGTGCTGGCCTATAACTGCAGAACGAACGCGACCACAAGATATTGTGGGTGGTAGAGCGAAGTGGATACCCAGTTTGCCGGAATTGAACAACGGTCTGAGTTGGAACACCAGCAATCTGTATTCGACTGGCGAGATCAGTATTAGCGGCGTACCGGAGCCTTCGGCATTGGCCCTGCTTGGCGGCGTGTGCTTAGGTCTGCTGGGCTATCGTTGGCGGAGGAGGAGGCAAAAGCGTTCTTTGTTACTAGCTGGGGAAGCGACCCTTTCCGGCCAAGCTGGAACCGATTTGCAGGAGGATGGACCAGACATCTTGTCCATGCCCACTCGATGGACAACATCGGCACGGCGGGCAGCTTGAGCGCAGCAGGTGTGGCTCGGTCGGAGACCGGCCACAACAGGGGAGACCGGCCACAACAGGGGGCGGTTCCTTGCTTTCTTTCCTATTTTTCTGCTCCTCATATTTCTGTCGAAAGATTTTATTAGTATCCACCGCGAGAGAACACAAAGGGCGCAAAAGAAAGATTCTATTCTTTGCGTTCTCTGCGCTCTTTTGCGGTGAATCCTCTTGAATCCCTCGGTCAGGAGACCAGCCACAACAAAGCCTGGGCTGTTTTTTGCCGGTGAGATACTGGACATTGATGGTCCAATCGGCGGTTACAATTCTTTTGCGGGAAAGATGCTCCGGAGATACTTGGCGTTGTCTGTATAGTCGGGAATCAGCCCGTGGGGTTGCGCCGCTTCCAGTTGGATCCAACCGCTGAACTCGATGTCATCCATCGCGCGACGGACTTTTTGGAAATCGATGCGTCCCTTGCCGAGCATGTGCTGGCCGTCTTTGGCATGGAACTCGCAAATTAGCTTGCCCAGCGAGCGGATTTCCTGGGCCACGTCGCGGCCCTTATCGGTCGAGTTGCCGACGTCGTAGTAGACCTTCACGGTCGGCGAACCGACGCGGTCGATGATCTTGCGGTTGTCGCCGGCACTGAGGTAGTTTTCCAGACCGATGACGATCCCCAGTTTCTCGGCCTTGGAGGCCACGTCGCGGAGGACCTTGACCAAGTGGTCGATCTCCACCGTCTGCGACATATTGAGGTCACCGCGGCTGAACAATGCGGGCATCACCAGCGGCAGGCCCATGGCGTGGCAGACGTCGATACTCTGATCGAGCCAGACCGCCGCCCGGGGATCGCTCTTCAAGGGAACCTCATTCATCTCGCACAGTGCCAGCGAAGAAACCACCAGGCCGGTCCGCCGCATCGCCTCGCGATAGGCCTGTTGATGCTTGGGAGTGCGGAGCCGCATGTTGTTGCCGACCGTCCCGAAATCGATCTGCACACCGTCCAGACCAATCTGTTTGGCAATGTCCAGGGCCGCCGGATCACCCCGTTTGCCCAGTGCCCAGTCACAGGCACCGATCTTGAACCAGCGGCTAGCCGGCGCGGCCAGCAGGGGAGCAAAAGCGGAGCAGCCCAGGGTAAAGGCGGCCGCTTCGGCCGTGTGGCGCAGCATGGCGCGGCGAGTTAGCGGGGCAGGGGGGGGGCGCATGGCAAGTCCTCGGTGGTGGGG